>Ga0209317_1000650_pt1 | contig 38959 bp, 39 predicted proteins | sample RifGroB2_FD_183994 | JGI IMG/M metagenome (GOLD analysis project Ga0209317, IMG submission 183994) | Soil microbial communities from Rifle, Colorado, USA - Groundwater B2 (SPAdes) (version 2) | ecosystem: Environmental > Terrestrial > Soil > Unclassified | place: Rifle, Colorado | collected... | reverse complement strand
GGGGAGTGGGGAGTGGGGAGTGGGGAGTGGGGAGTGGGTTTCCCACTTGCTACTTAGGCGCAACGCGCCGATCCACTCACCACTTCCCCATAAGCTGTTACTGCTGAATTTCGCGGTCGATCTCGTCCACGGTCACATGGCGCACATCGCGCCCCTTGACCATGTAGATGACGTATTCGGACATGTTCTTGGCGTGATCGCCGATGCGCTCGATGGCCTTGGCCACGAACAGGATTTCCAGCGAAGTGGAAATGGTGCGCGGGTCTTCCATCATGAAGGTGATGAGATAGCGCATGATGGCGCGAAACTCGTCATCCACCTGCTCATCCAGGCGCACCACTTGCGCGGCCATTGCCACATCCAGCCGCGCAAAGGCATCGAGGGATTTGCGCAGCATGTCCAGCGCCAGGTCGGCGGCATGCTTGATCTCGTGATAGCGCGGCAGGTTGAGCGCGCTTTTCTGCGACAGCAGCTTGGCCATGCGCGCGATTTTCTCGGCCTCGTCGCCGATGCGCTCCAGGTCGGTGATGGTCTTGACCACGGCCATCACCAGGCGCAGATCGCCCGCCGTCGGCTGGCGGCGTGCAATCACCTGGCTGCATGCCTCGTCGATCTTCACTTCCATCGCGTTGACGCGATGATCGTCATCGATCACCCGGGTCATCAATGCCACGTCGCCGCCCAGCAGCGATTCCACCGCGCTCTTGATCTGGCTTTCCACCAGGCCGCCCATTTGCAGCACGTTGGCGCGGATGGCCTCGAGCTCGGCATCGAACTGGCGGGAAATATGATAACCATGGCCCATGCTGTTATTCCTCGAAATAGTTGATTATGTAGTGTAAGCGGCGAATATGAAGGTTAGATGACATCATCCCTCGCCTTAAGAGCATCTATCCTAAAAGCTTCAGTTAGCCACAGATTTACACGGATAAAGTATTGCGTTGCGAGGGATTGGCATTGCATCCAAACGGTATCAGGAAAAAGTTGATGCCAACCATTGTTCATCTGTGTCAATCCGTGTTCATCCGTGGCTCAATTGTGTTTTCCAGGTTTACGCCGTCATTGTCTTCACGCCTTCCGCCGTGCCGAGCAGCAGCACATCGGCGCCGCGGCGCGCGAACAGGCCGTTGGTCACCACTCCGGCGATATGGTCCAGCGTCGATTCCAGCTCCACCGGGTTCATGATCTGCAGCCCGTGCACATCGAGTATGACGTTGCCGTTGTCGGTGGTGAAGCCCTCGCGCAGCTTCGGTTGCCCGCCCAGCGCAACCAGCTGGCGCGCGACGGAACTGCGCGCCATCGGGATCACCTCGATCGGCAGCGGGAACCTGCCCAGCACATCCACCAGCTTGCTGGCGTCACACATGCAGACGAACTTCCTGCTGGCTGCCGCGACGATCTTCTCGCGCGTCAATGCGCCGCCGCCGCCCTTGATCATGTGCAGGTGGCGGGTGATTTCGTCCGCGCCGTCCATATACACCGGCAGGTCGCCCGCATCGTTCAGCGACAGCACCTCGATGCCATGCCCGCGCAAACGCTGCGCCGAAGCCTCAGAACTGGCGACCGCACCGCGTATCTTGTGCTTGATTTTGGCCAGCTCATCGATGAAAAAATTGGCGGTTGAGCCGGTGCCCACGCCGACGATGCTGTCGAACGGCACATATTCAATCGCGGCCTGCGCGACCGTGCGCTTCAAATCGTCCTGGCTCATCATGCTGCGTGCCCTCTTTCGATATTACTCATTCGTGTCCGCGATTATTGCAGGAATCGGGGGCTTTGTGGAATGCTATCCGTTGCTCCGGTGGTAATATGGCGAAGCTGGTAGGGTGCGCTATGCGCACCATGGTGCATGGAATGCACCCTACACCCGCTAAAGGAAATAACAGCAAACGGGAGGAAGACAATGCAAATCCGTATGGTCGCTACCACACCCTTCACCGATCAGAAGCCCGGCACCTCCGGCTTGCGCAAGCGCGTGCAGGTTTTCCGGCAGCCGCATTATCTGGAAAATTTCGTCCAGTCCATCTTCGACACCATTGCCGCTCCGCCGGATTCCGTCCTGGTACTGGGCGGCGACGGACGTTACTATAACCGCGAGGCGATCCAGATTATCCTCAAAATGGCGGCAGCCAACGGCTTCGGGCGCGTGCTGGTCGGCAGGGGCGGCATCCTTTCCACGCCGGCGGCCTCCTGCGTGATCCGCAAATGCCGGACCTACGGCGGCATCATCCTGTCCGCCAGCCACAATCCCGGCGGGCCGGACGGCGATTTCGGCATCAAGTACAACACCGCCAACGGCGGTCCGGCGCCGGAAAAAGTCACCGAAGCGATCTATGCCGCGAGCAGGCAAATCGCGCAGTACCGCATCGCCGCTGCGCCCGATGTCGACCTGGATGCTCTGGGCGACAGCAGTCTCGGCGACATGATGGTGTCGGTGATCGATCCGGTTTCCGACTATGCGGAACTGATGGAGTCGCTGTTCGATTTTGCTTCGATCCGCGCACTGCTGGCGGGCGGCTTCCGCATCAAATTCGATGCGATGCATGCCGTCACCGGGCCTTATGCGCGCGAGATTTTCGTCAATCGTCTGGGTGCGCCGGCCGACAGTTTGATCAACGCCGAACCGCTGGAAGATTTCGGCGGCGGCCATCCCGACCCGAACCTCACCTACGCGCATGAACTGGTGGAGGCGCTGTACGGCGGCGACGCGCCGGATTTCGGCGCGGCTTCGGACGGCGACGGCGACCGTAACATGATTCTCGGCAGGCATTTTTTCGTTACGCCTTCTGACAGTCTTGCCATTCTCGCGGCCAATGCGCATCGAGTGCCGGGCTACCAGCAGGGTCTGGCGGGCATCGCGCGCTCGATGCCGACCAGCGCGGCGGCGGATCGCGTGGCCGCAACGCTCAACATTCCCTGCTATGAAACGCCGACCGGCTGGAAATTTTTCGGCAACCTGATGGATGCGGGCAAGGTGACGCTGTGCGGCGAAGAAAGCTTCGGCACCGGCTCGGATCACATCCGCGAGAAGGACGGGCTGTGGGCGGTGCTGTTCTGGCTGAACATCCTCGCGGCGCGCAGGCAATCCGTGGAAGCCATCGTGCGCGAACACTGGGCGCGCTTCGGGCGCAACGTCTATTCGCGCCACGACTACGAAGGCATTCCCACCGACGCGGCCAACGGCGTGATGAGGCTGCTGCATGAGCGCTTCGCGGAATTGCAAGCCTGCACCGAGCAAGGTCGAGGGGGCGCGCAATTCGGCCACCTGCAAGTCAGGTTATGCGACGACTTCAGCTATACCGACCCGGTGGACGGCAGCGTAAGCACCGGGCAGGGTATCCGCATCCTGTTCGTCGACGGCTCGCGCATCGTGTTTCGCCTGTCCGGCACCGGCACCGAGGGCGCGACGCTGCGCCTCTATCTGGAATCGTATGAACCGGACGTTAGCAAGCATCACCTCGACGCGCAGCAGGCGCTTGCCACGCTCATCAGCATCGCGCTGGAAATTTCCGAACTAAGGCAGCGCACCGGACGGGAACGGCCTACCGTTATTACCTGAGCGGCTATAATTGCATTTTGGTTTTCGACGGAGTAAATCATGACAAACAAGCAATTCATCCAAACTCCCGATGCGCCGGCGGCGATCGGCACTTATTCGCAAGCCATCCGCGTTGGCGGCACGGTATACCTGTCCGGGCAGATCGGCCTCGATCCGACCACCATGCAGATGTTGGAGGGCATCGAGGCGCAAGTCCATCGCGTGTTCCAGAATCTGCGCGCGGTGGCGAGCGCCGCCGACAGCAGCTTCGACGATCTGGTGAAGCTGAACGTGTATCTCACCGACCTCAACCATTTCGCCAAGGTCAACGAAATCATGGCGAGCTATTTCCGCCAGCCGTATCCGGCACGTGCCGTGGTGGGCGTGGCGGCATTGCCGCGCGGCGCGTTGGTGGAGATGGACGGCGTGCTGGTCGTCCAGGATTAAGGTATTGCCGACCTTGGGGGAGTCCGCCCGGTACAAAATCCGATTGACGACTTCATGATGAAGTATATACTAATTAAATATATTAAATTAATCGGAGCCATCATGAAAACCGCAAAACTGTTCCAAAATGGTCAGAGCCAGGCAGTCAGGCTGCCAAAGGAATTCCGCTTCGAAGGTGAAGAGGTGTTCATCAAAAAAACCGGTAATGTGGTGATGCTGATCCCGATTGCGCATTCTTGGGATTCCTTGCTGGGCAGCCTGGATAAATTTACCCCCGACTTCATGTCCGAGCGCAACCAGCCGCAACAACAGGCTCGCGAGGATGTTTTTGCATGAAATTGATGCTGGACACCAATACCTGCATCGCGCTGATTAAACGCAAGCCAATTTATGCCCTGCAAAAGTTCAGTGAATATCAGGTCGGCGACATTGGCATCTCTGCCGTGACGCTGGCAGAGCTACGCTACGGCGTTTCCAAAAGCCAACACCAAGCCAAGAATCAAACAGCACTGGATGAGTTTATGCTGCCGCTGGAAGTTGCGGCATTCGATGAACGGGCAACGTCTGCTTACGGAGTGCTGCGGGCGGCACTGGAAAAACAGGGCACGCCCATAGGCCCGCTGGATACCATGATCGCCGCACATGCGTTAAGTCTGGGTGTGACGCTGGTCACGAATAATACGCGGGAGTTTAATCGCGTCACCGGGCTTACGGTCGTTGACTGGATCAGGCGCGGTTAGCAATTTCGTGGGGCGGAAAACGAGCGCAGCGAAGTTTCAAGCTTGCGGCCAAAGCGCAGCGCCTTCCGACGAATGATGAGTGAAAAATTGAATCTAAAAACGGCAGTTCTATCCGCAGATTACGCAGATTTTCAGTCGGTTGCGGATATGCACCTTTTTGCCCGGTAGGTGAGTCGACAGTCAAATGTTCCTTGTTGTTTAATCTGCATAATTTGCGGACAACTGTTTTTTCCAGGTTGAAAGGTTGCGCGCCGCAAAGCACAACCCAACCGATCATATTCGGCCATGTTGAATTGACCACACCGTTAAAAATCTCTCCGGCAACGCTGGCCAGGCTCGCCAAGCTCGGCATCCATCATCGCGCGGACCTGCTGCTGCATCTGCCGCTGCGCTATGAGGATGAGACCCATCTCGCGCCGGTCGCCACGGTGCAGCCCGGCATGAACGCGCAGGTGCAGGGCGTCATCACGCACAGCGAGGTCACCTTCCGCCCGCGCCGCACGCTGGTTTGCCGCTTGCAGGACAACGGCGGCGAACTGTACCTGCGCTTTTTGAATTTCTATCCGAGCCAGCAGAAGCAACTCGCCATAGGCAAACAGATACGCGCCGTCGGCGAGGTGCGCATGGGCTACTACGGGCTGGAAATGGTGCATCCGAAGTGCCGCGCGGTGGACGACGACACGCCGCTGCAGCAAAGCCTCACGCCGGTCTATCCGGCCACCGCGGGGCTGTCGCAAACCGTGTTGCGCAAGCTGATCGCCAACGCGCTGGACACGTTGCCTCTGGCCGACACGCTGCCGGAACCGCTGCTGAAAAAATTGCGGCTGGCGGGCTTTGCCGACAGCGTCCGGCTGCTGCACAACCCGCCGCCGGATGTTTCGGCGGCCAGCCTGGAGCAGCGCAGCCATGCGGCGTGGCGGCGCATCAAATTCGACGAACTGCTGGCGCAGCAACTGTCGATGCGCGTGCATCACCGCGAACGCGGCAAGCGCATCGCACCCATGCTTGCGCCGCAGCACCGGCTCACCGCGCAGTTGATCAAAGATCTGCCGTTCGCGCTGACCGATGCGCAGCAGAAAGTATACGGCGAAATCGGCCGCGACCTCGCGCAGCCGCATCCGATGCAGCGCCTGCTGCTCGGCGACGTCGGCAGCGGCAAGACCGTCGTCGCGGCGCTCGCCGCATTGCAGGCCATCGAAAACGGTTACCAGGCCGCGTTCATGGCACCGACCGAGATCCTCGCCGAGCAGCATTACCTCAAGCTGCGCGACTGGCTCGCGCCGCTCGGCATCGCGCCGGTGTGGCTATCCGGCAGCCTGAAGAAAAAAGAGAAGCAGCTTGCCGCCGAGCGCATCGCCAGCGGCGAAACGCTGCTGGCGATCGGCACGCACGTGCTGTTTCAGGAACAGGTCGGTTTTCACCGGCTCGGCCTGGCGATCGTCGACGAGCAGCACAAGTTCGGCGTGCAGCAACGCCTCGCGTTGCACAACAAGGGAAAGACGGCCGTAGGTCGGGCTTCAGTCCGACAGGACAGCGTCGGGTTGAAACCCGACCTACAGGAACCGCATCAACTTATGATGAGCGCGACGCCGATTCCGCGTACTTTGGCGATGAGTTATTACGCCGATCTGGATGTGTCGGTGATCGACGAATTGCCGCCCGGGCGCACGCCGGTGGTCACCAAGCTGGTCAGCGACGCGCGACGCGACGAGGTGTTCGAACGGGTGCGCGCCGCCTGCATGGAAGGGCAGCAGGCGTATTGGGTGTGCCCGCTGATCGACGAATCCGAAACATTGCAGTTGCAGACTGCGATCGAGACGCATGAAACATTGCGCGCCGCCTTTCCCGAACTCAGCGTTGGGCTGGCGCACGGCAAGCTGGACAGTGCCGAGAAGGCGCGTGTGATGGCGGCGTTCAAGGCGGGCGAGCTGCAGCTGCTGGTCGCCACCACGGTCATCGAAGTCGGCGTGGATGTGCCGAACGCCAGTCTGATGGTGATCGACCACGCCGAGCGCATGGGGCTGGCGCAATTGCATCAGCTGCGCGGACGGGTGGGGCGCGGCACGGCAGAAAGTCTGTGCGTGCTGCTTTACCAGCAGCCGCTTTCCGAACTGGCGCGGGCGCGCCTGAAAATCGTTTTCGAGAGCAGCGACGGCTTCGCTATCGCGCAACAGGATTTACAATTGCGCGGCCCGGGCGAATTGCTCGGCGCGCGGCAAAGCGGCGTGGCGATGCTGCGCTTCGCCGATATCAGCGCGGATGAGGATTTATTGAATGACGCGCAGCAAACAGCCGATGAATTGCTGCGTGATTTTCCCGAAGCGGCGCAAGGGCATTTGCAGCGCTGGATGGCAAACAAACATGACTATCTGCACGCCTAGTAAATTTAAATACGACGAATTTTGGCACTGCGCGGCGCCGGGCTGCGCAGCCGATCTCGCGCCCTGGCTGCGTGATCACGGCTCGCTGACGCAACGCATCCAGCAACGCTGCACCCGCTTCGCGGTGCGCGGCGTGCGTAGCGGCCTGGCGCGCATCGCGCCGGATGAGGCTGCCCTGCTGGGTGTCGCGCCGCAGCATCTCGCCTGGTCGCGCGAAGTGTTCCTGTACGCCGACGGCCAGCCCGTGGTGTTCGCGCACAGCGCATGCGCGCGGCAACATCTGCGCGGCGCATGGTCTGCGGTGCGCGGCCTGGGCAACAGGCCGCTGGGCGCGCTGCTGTTCGCGCATCCGCTGGTGGAGCGCAAGCCGCTGCATTACAAGGCGTTGCGCAGCGCGCACCCGTTGTACCAGCGCGCGACTGCGGTGCTGAACAACCCGCCGGGCAGGCTATGGGCGCGACGCTCGCTGTTTTACTTGCACGGCGCGCCGCTGCTGGTGACGGAAGTCTTTTTGCCGGAAATTTTGCGCCTTGCCAAGACAACCTGAAAACTTCAATTAGCCACAGATTCGCACAGATAAACACGGATAAGGCATTGTGTCATGCCTCTATCCAATTCCTCACAGAGATGGAAGAGCGGTTACCCCCTCTCCCGCAGAGGGACTGAGGTGAGGATTTGGTATTTCACCAAGTGGTAAAGAAGAAAGTTAAATGTGCAGTAGCCGCAATCCGCTGTTCATCTGCGTCAATCCGTGTCAATCCGTGGCTCAATTGCGTTTTCCAGAATCAACATAAAAAGCTTTGGATGGGCACGCGCACCCCTAATTTTTGGTTTCGGCCATCTTTTTCAGCGCAACCCTGAGCGGCGAATCGTCCAGGGTCTGACTGAGCTCATTCAGCGCGTCCCTGGCCGTTTTGCCGAGTTTGCGGGGGGTGGCTGCGGGTTGGCTGCGTTGGAAGGAAACTTGCACCTTGACGCGGATTCCGCTAACCTCGCAACCCCTGTTTTGCAACATAACAATAAGTTCCGGCACAAGCTGGCGCAATTTCGCGGCGATGGCGGCGTTGCCGACGGCGACGCTGAGCGTGCCGGATTGCAGGCCCAATATCTGGCTGGACTGCGCAAGATGAGGGGGGGCGACACCGATAAAATGGCGATGCAAGGCCGACAAGGCTTGAGCCTTGGTTAGCAGCGGACGTAATTCCTGATTGCCGCTCAATAGTGATTTGAATCGTTGCGCCACAAGTTTTTACAATTATATGAGAAGGGGGAGGCATGAATATTATTCTAGTTTCCAATCGCCTGGCAAAAACTCGCAGTATTACGCTGGGCGGCTGGCAGTTGCTGTCCATGCTGTTGCTGCTGTCCGGGTTGGTGTGGACTGCGGCATTCACGTTGCAGTACACGCTGGTGCGCTTTGCGCCGGAAGGGATGAGCGACGGGGTGCGCACCCTGCTGTCCAAAATCCACAGCGAAGAGCAGCAAAAACAGCAGTCTTATGTGGATAGCAGCCTGGATGCGATGGCGGCCAGGGTTGGCCAGATGCAGGCACAGATGCAGCGCCTGGACGCGCTGGGCGCGCGCTTGGCCAAGCTGAGCGGCATGAAGCCTGAGGAATTCGGGTTTGATCAGCCGCCCGCGCAGGGCGGGCCGCTGGTAGCTTTGTCTGCGCAGGAAATGTCGGTGAACAGCCTGGAACAGCAATTGAATGGATTGAGCCGGGCGGTCAATGACCGCAGCGACAAGCTGCTGGCCCTGGAAACCATGCTGTTGCAGAATCAATTGAACCGCAAGTTGCTGCCGTCGATACCGCCGATCACCGAGGGGTTTTATTCGTCGAATTTCGGCTGGCGCCTGGATCCTTTTACCGGCGCAAATGCGATGCATGAAGGCGTCGATTATATGGTTCAGGCGGGGACGGCGATCCGCGCCTCGGCAGGCGGCGTGGTAGCCTATTCTGACCAGCACCCCCAATATGGTAATATGGTCGAAATCGATCACGGCAACGACGTAGTGACGCGCTACGCGCATGCCTCGCGGTTGCTGGTGAAAGCCGGACAGGTGGTGCGGCGCGGCGAGAAGATTGCCGAAGTCGGCAGCACCGGGCGTTCCACCGGCAACCATTTGCACTTTGAAGTCCGCTATAAAGGCATCGCCCAGAATCCCGTGCGTTTCTTGCAAAAAGCCGCCAGTTAACAGGGTGAGATAGGCTCTAGGTGAGGGTGAGGTGATGAATAGCCTCACCCTTTATTATTTGCAGTTGAAAGCTTTATAGAGGCTCCCTTTAATTATTTTGTAGTTTGGAAGAATATGATTTCCCGTGTACTGAAAAGTGTCTTTGGTAGCCGCAATGACCGCTTGATCAAGCAATACCGCGCTACCGTACAAACCATTAACAAGCTTGAAGCCGATATCGCCAAATTGAGCGATGAGGAGTTGCGCGGAAAAACCGACAGCTTCAGGCAGCGTTTCGCACAGGGCGAAACGCTCGACGCGCTGCTGCCGGAGGCGTTTGCCGTGGTGCGCGAAGCCGGCACCCGCGCATTGGGGATGCGCCATTACGATGTGCAACTGATCGGCGGCATGGTTCTGCATTACGGCAAGATCGCCGAAATGCGCACCGGCGAAGGCAAAACCCTGATGGCGACCCTGCCGGTCTACCTGAATGCGATTGCCGGCAAGGGCGTGCATGTCGTTACGGTGAACGATTATCTGGCCAGCCGCGATGCCGAGTGGATGGGCAGGCTGTATCGCTTTCTCGGCCTGTCGGTCGGCGTGATCCTGTCGCAGATGCCGTCGGAGGACAAGCAGGCCGCCTATGCCGCCGATGTCACCTACGGCACCAACAACGAATTCGGCTTCGATTACCTGCGCGACAACATGGCGACGCAGGCCAGCGAACGTTATCAGCGCCCGCTCAACTACGCCATTGTGGATGAGGTGGACTCGATCCTGATCGACGAGGCGCGCACGCCGCTGATCATCTCCGGCCAGGCCGAAGACAACGTCGATATCTACCTGCGCATGGACAAGCTGGCCCCGCAACTGCAACGCCAGGCCGCAGAAGATGAAGACGGGCCGGGAGATTTCAGCGTGGATGAGAAGAACCACCAGATATTACTCACCGAGCCCGGCCACGAGCGTGCGGAGGCGCTGCTGGCGCAGGCAGGTCTGCTGCCGGACGGCGGCAGCCTGTACGATCCCGCCAACATCACGCTGATCCACCACCTGTATGCGGCATTGCGCGCGCACAACCTGTATTTTCGCGATCAGCATTACGTCGTGCAGGACGGCGAGGTGGTGATCGTGGACGAATTCACCGGGCGTTTGATGTCCGGGCGGCGCTGGTCGGACGGCCTGCATCAGGCGGTGGAAGCGAAAGAAGGTGTGGCGATCCAGAAGGAGAACCAGACGCTGGCCTCGATCACCTTCCAGAATTATTTCCGCATGTACCACAAGCTGGCCGGCATGACCGGCACGGCGGACACCGAGGCTTACGAGTTCCAGCAGATCTACAGCCTGGAAACCGTGATCGTTCCGCCGCATCGCCCGACCATCCGTAAGGACATGATGGACAAGGTCTATCTCACCGCGAAGGAGAAATACCAGGCGGTGATCAATGACGTCAAGGACTGCTATGAGCGCGGCCAGCCGGTGCTGGTGGGCACGACCTCGATCGAGAATTCCGAGCTGCTGTCGCATCTGCTGGAAAAGGACAAGCTGCCGCACCAGGTGTTGAACGCCAAGCAGCACGCGCGCGAGGCGGAAATCGTCGCGCAGGCCGGGCGGCCCAAGATGGTTACCATCGCCACCAACATGGCGGGCCGCGGCACGGACATCGTGCTGGGCGGCAATACCGAGAAGCCGATCGAACATATCCGCGCCGACGCAAGCCTGGACGAAGCCGCCAGGGAACAGCGCATCGCGCAGTTGAAATCCGAATGGCAGCAGTTGCATCAGCAGGTGCTGGACAGCGGCGGGTTGCACATCATCGGCACCGAACGGCACGAGTCGCGCCGCGTGGACAACCAGTTGCGCGGCCGCTCCGGACGCCAGGGCGACCCCGGCTCCAGCCGCTTCTATCTGTCGCTGGAAGATCCGCTGTTGCGCATCTTCGCTTCCGACCGCGTCGCGGCGATCATGAACCGATTCAAGCTGCCGGAGGGCGAGGCCATCGAGCATAGCTGGGTGACGCGCGCTCTCGAGAATGCGCAGCGCAAAGTCGAGGCGCGCAACTTCGACATGCGCAAGCAGATCCTCGAATATGACGATGTCTCCAACGACCAGCGCAAGGTGATCTATCAGCAGCGCGGCGAACTGCTGGAAAGCACGGATATTTCCGAAACCATCCAGGCGATGCGCGAGGGGGTGCTGGAAGATACCATCAGCCAGTACATTCCGCCGGGCAGCATGGAAGAGCAATGGGATGCGCACTCCCTGGAAAAGGCATTGGCCGCCGAGTTCCGCCTGGAATTGCCGCTGGTGCGGTGGCTGGAGGAAGACAAGCAGTTCAATGAAGCGGCGCTGCGCGCCCGCGTCGCCGAACATGCGCAGCAGCAATATCAGGCCAAGGTCGATGCGGTGGGCGCGGAAGTCATGCACCACTACGAGCGCGTCATGATGCTGCAAAGCCTGGATACGCACTGGCGCGAACATCTTGCCGCGCTGGATCATCTGCGCCAGGGCATCCATTTGCGCGGCTATGCGCAAAAGAATCCCAAGCAGGAATACAAACGCGAGGCTTTCGAACTGTTTTCCCTGATGCTGGACGCGGTCAAGCGCGAAGTGACGCAGGTATTGATGACCGTGCAGGTGCGCAGCGAGGCGGATGTCGAGTCGGTAGAAGCGCCACCCGCGCCGGAAAATGTGCAGTATCATCACGCCGATTATTCCGAAGTGCTTTTGGCCGGGCACCCGGACGAGGCGTTGGCGCACGATGCCCAGTCAACCGGTGAGGAGCATAAACCGTTTATGCGCGGCGGGCAGAAGGTGGGGCGCAACGATCCGTGCCCATGCGGATCGGGCAAAAAATTCAAGCAGTGCCACGGCAAATTGAGTTAATACGCAAAAGGAGAATGAAATGTCTTTAGTGATTGATGCGCTGCGCACCTCAACGATTACCGAGGAATTGAGCGATGCCGAGGTGGAGATTCTCTCGCACCTGTTCGAAGTCCAGGATTACAAGTCTGGAGAAACCATCGTTCAGCCCGGCGAGCCTCAACCGGACAATTTGTATATTTTGGCGCATGGCGATATCGAAGTAAAAATCCAAAGCGCCGAAGGAAAATCCACCATACACGTCCTCAAGCCGGGCGACTTGGCGGGCATGATCACCTTCGTCGGCGGTGCGGCTTCGCAGGTCAGTGCGACCCTATGTGCCGTCGGCGACACCAAGGTGTTGAGTCTGGAGCGGTCCAAATTCGAGACGCTGATCAACAGCCATCCGATGATCGTGTACCGCGTCATGCGTGGCTTGGCGCGCAACATGCACGGCATCGTGCGGCGCATGAACACCGAATCGGTAGAGCTCAGCAACTACATCTACCGCACCCACGGTCGCTACTAAACAGCGGGTAGCGAGTAGCCTGTAGCTGGTAGCCAAACCGGTTTTGCTACACGCTACCTGCCACAAGCTCCAATATTCAGAATTAGGAATTAGCTCATGCCGGTCAATCTGACACCGCCCGCTGCGGCACAACTGTTGCCCGTTGCGGGCGTTTTTCTGGGCGTCACCGCAGCGAACATCAAGCGCGAAAACCGCAAGGACCTGCTGGTGATGCAGTTAAGCGATGGCGCGCGGGTCGCCGGCGTGTTCACCCGAAACCGCTTCTGCGCCGCGCCGGTAATCGTCGCGCGTGAACACCTTATGCAAGCGGATGGTATCCGCGCGCTGCTGGTCAACACCGGTAACGCGAATGCAGGGACCGGCGAGCAGGGCATGCAGGATGCGCGCACCACCTGCGCGGCGCTGGCGGGCCTGCTGGGCTGCAAGGCGACGCAGATATTGCCGTTCTCCACCGGAGTCATCATGGAGCCGCTGCCGGTAGGCAAGATTGCCGCAGGCCTGCCCGGCTGCGTGGCGAACATGCGCGCCGACAACTGGTACGACGCCGCGCACGCGATCATGACCACCGACATCGTCGCCAAGGCGGTTTCCAGGCAGGTCACGATAGACGGCGTGACCATCGCCGTTACCGGCATCGCCAAAGGCTCCGGCATGATCCACCCGAACATGGCGACCATGCTCGGCTACATCGCCACCGATGCGGGAATCGCGCAACCGCTGCTGCAACGGATGGTCACTGAGGCCGCCAACCGCTCGTTCAACTGCATCACCGTGGACGGCGACACCTCCACCAACGACGCGCTGATGCTGATCGCCACCGGTCAGACCGTTCTGCCGGAGATCAACGATGCCAGCAGCACAGAGTTCACCGCATTGCAGGCCGCCATCAGCGAAGTCGCGATTTACCTCGCGCAAGCCATCGTGCGCGACGGCGAAGGCGCAACCAAGTTCATCACCGTGCAAGTCGAGGGCGGCCGGGACGAGGCCGAGTGCAAGCAGATCGGCTACGCCATCGCGCGCTCGCCGCTGGTCAAGACCGCGTTCTTCGCCTCCGACCCCAACCTCGGGCGCATCCTCGCCGCGATCGGCTATGCCGGCGTCGCCGATCTGGATGTCGCCGCGCTCAGCCTGTACCTGGACGACGTGCTGGTCGCCGAACACGGCGGGCGCGCCGCCAGCTATCGGGAGGAAGATGGCCAGCGGGTGATGCAGCAGAGCGATATCACGATTCGCGTGGTGCTGGGACGTGGTTCGGCTTTGGCGACGCTGTGGACTTGTGATTTTTCTTACGATTATGTAAAGATTAACGCGAGCTATCGCAGCTAATTTCTCCACTAGCCGTTCGCCCTGATAACCAGCGACTTGGCTGGCGTTTTTTGGCAGCCTAGTCGAATGGCTCGTTGTTTCATCAGCTTGTTGAAGGGTGCAGCACGTAGGTTGGGTTAGCAGCTTTTCGCGTAACCCAACATCAAATGCAAAGCCAACATCAACACCGCCGGGGGTAGCCTGGCGGTTTTTGTTTTTGTCGTTCATGCTTCGACAAGCTCAGCACGAACGGACAAAGCCAGCGTAGCGTGCGCCGTGCGCACGACGAATTCAGGGATCGTGCGCACAGCGCACGCTACATCGACTTTTGATCTGGCTTGAAAATCTGAAAGAGTACGTTGAACAATTCCACCGAAAACACAAAAATCGTCGAAGTCTCCGCCGCCGTCCTGCAACGTCCCGACGGCTCCTTCCTGCTCGCCCAGCGCCCCGCCGACAAGATCTGGGCAGGCTATTGGGAATTCCCCGGCGGCAAGATCGAGCCCGGCGAGACGCCTTACCATGCGCTGGTGCGTGAGCTGCGCGAGGAACTGGGTATCACGGTCATTACCGCGTATCCATGGATCACGCGAATCTTCACTTATCCTCATGCGATGGTGCGGCTGCATTTTTTCCGTGTGACAGAGTGGCGTGGCGAGCTGCATCCGCACGAGGGGCAGGAGTTTGCGTGGCAACCTTCCCTCTCCCCGACCCTCTCCCGCAAGCGGGAGAGGGAGCAGATTGGCGTATCTCCCATTCTCCCCGCCAACGCACCGATCCTGCGCGCATTGGAGTTACCAGACTTGTACGCGATCAGCAATGTGCAAGAGCTGGGTGTGGAAGAATTCCTGCAGCGGCTGGAGGCCGCGCTGCAGAACGGCTTGCGCCTGTTGCAGTTGCGCGAGAAACATCTGTCGCGCGATGAGTTGCGCGAATTGGCGCGGCGTGTGACGGCGCTGGCTCACGAGCATGGTGCAAGGGTGTTGCTTAACGGCGATGTCGCGCTGGCGCAGGAGGTGGGGGCGGACGGCGTGCAGTTGACGGCTGCGCAACTCGCCGGATTGCACGAGCGGCCGGCCGTGGATTGGTGCGCGGCTTCCTGCCATAACGAGGAAGAACTGCGCCGCGCCGAGGCGTTGGGTTGCGACTTTGCGCTGTTGAGTCCGGTGCTGCCGACGCTGTCCCATCCCGGTGCGCCGCATCTGGGCTGGGACAATTTCGCGGCCAGCGCGGCGGGCTCGTCCATTCCGGTGTATGCGCTCGGCGGTTTGACGCGCGACGATATGCAGACCGCGTGGCGGCACGGCGCGCATGGCATTTCCCTGCTGCGTCAGGCCTGGTGATCGGGCGGGAGCAATTCCTGTTCGCGTTGTTCGACGCGATATTCTTCATTTGCCCATTTGCCCAGGTCGATCAGCTTGCAGCGCTCGCTGCAAAACGGGCGGAAGGGGTTGCTGGTGTCCCATTGATGTTCCTTGCCGCAATGCGGGCAGAACACGATCGGCGGTGCTTTGCTTGGCATTATGAAGGGAGGCTGCAGAAGGTCAGATCAAACGGCACATCCTGCTCGAACAGGGTGGTTTTTGCGGCGTAGTTGGCGGCGATGAAGCGGATATTGATGGCGTATTTGTTGGCGCCGACCTCGGGTATGCAAGCCAGATCGCTGCTCAGGCTGACGCGCAACAACTGCGCAACACGCCCGCCCTGCATTTGCTGAAAAGTGCCCTGATGCGCGGTGAAGTGGAACGCCTTGCCGCTTTCGCGCAACAGGCGCAGGATGATTCTCAGGCCGCTGCGCAAGGGCAGGAACGGAGTCAGCCATGACTGCAGGTGTTCGCGCCGCGAGCCGGCATCCTGTTCCTGCCAGTAGTGATAGGAAGGCAGGTCAAACTCACATGTGCCGCCCGGCATGACGGCGCGCTGCTTGATGCCCATCAGCCATTCATTTTCGCGCAAATGCTGGCCGGTTTTGCCGGGCATGGCGAGTATTTCTGTGGATGCCCCGTCAATCTTTGCGAGGATGGCATCCAGTGCGCCTTCGGAAATTGCCGGGTTGTTATGCAGTGCGGAGAGAGTACGCTTCTGGCGCTCCAGTTCCTGCAACAGTTCGGATTTCAGGTCGGCGCGGCAGGCTACCTCAAGGATTTCAAACAGGGTGAGCAGCGCGGCATGGTGATCCATGCCATGTTCAAGCTCGGTGTAGTGTGCCATGCGTGCGAACAAGTCCTCCAGGCGCAACAGCGTGCGCACTTTTTCATTGAGAGGGAATTCGTAGTCGATCACGGCGGCATGGGCGGATAAATTCAATTGCGAAAGATATATGGGATTCCCTTATGTCGTCAATTGCTGTTTTGCATTTTTGAGTAGCGCTCATGCAGAACGGCAACCTGTTCGGCCAGCCTATCCAGACCGGCATCGTTGCGTATGACGTCGTCGGCCAGCCGCAGCCGGTCGGCGCGCGGGGTTTGCCGGGCGATAATGGCGCGCACTTCGGCTTCGTTCATGCTGCTGCGCCCGATGACGCGCGCAATCTGGGTATTTTCATCGCAATCCACTACCAGCACGCGCTGCACCAGTTGCCGGAAGGTGCGGCTTTCCGGCAACAGCGGCACGACGACGAGGATATACGGGCTGGCCTGCAATGGCCGCAACTGCGCGTTGGCCTGTTCGAATATCAGCGGGTGCAGTATCTGCTCCAGCCGCTGCTTGGCGGCGGCATCCGAAAAAATCAGCGCGCGCATTTTTGCGCGATCCAATGCGCCGCCATCCGTGAGGTAATCGTTGCCGAAGGCGGCGCGGATCGCCGCGATGGCCTCGCCGCCGGCTTGCGTCAGAAAGTGGGCGATGGCGTCCGTGTCGATGATGCCCGCGCCATGTTCCGCAAACAGCGCGGCAACGGTGCTCTTGCCGCTGCCGATCCCGCCGGTGAGCCCGATAATAAGCCGCCTGTCCTGATAACCAGCGACTTGGCTGTCGTTCTTTGACAGCTTAGTCGAATGGCTAGTTGTTTCATCAGCCTGTCGAAGGATCATGAGGTGGCAAGCAACTGCAGGTAACCCTGTGTCAGAGTTTGTCCCCAGAACAGCGCGATCAGCCCGCCGCCCGCCAGATACGGGCCGAACGGAATGGGAACGTTGCGGCCATGCCTGGCCGCAATAATCAGGGTAATGCCGACCACCGCGCCGACCATCGAAGACAGCATGATGATAAGCGGCAGCATTTGCCAGCCCATCCAGGCGCCCAGCGCGGCGAGCAGTTTGAAATCGCCGTAGCCCATGCCTTCCTTGCCGGTGGCGAGCTTGAACAGCCAGTACACGCACCATAGCGCGAGATAGCCGAATACCGCGCCCAGCACCGCGCTATGCAAATCGGTAAAGGTGCCGGACAGATTGAACAGCAAGCCTGCCCAGAGCAGCGGCAGGGTGATATCGTCCGGCAGCAGTTGCGTGTCGAAATCGATCGCCGTGAGCGCCAGCAATGCCCAGATGAGCAGCAACGCGCCGGCTGCCGTCCAGCCGAAGCCGAAGTGCCAGGCCGCGAATCCGCACAGCAGGCCGCTGATCGCTTCTATGATTGGATAGCGCGGCGAGATCGCCGCACCGCAGCCCTTGCACTTGCCGCGCAACAGCAGGTAACTGACGATAGGAATGTTTTCCCACGCGCCGATGGCGTGATTGCAATGCGGGCAGGCGGAACGCGGAACGATGAGATTGTAGGTGGGGGCGGCCGCCGGTTCCTCGCCACGCAGTTCGGCGCATTGTTGCTGCCAGCCGAGCTCCATCATTTTCGGCAAGCGGTGGATCACCACATTCAGAAAACTACCGACCATTAACCCTAATACAGCGCAGGTGCCGGTAAACGCAAGAGGCGAGGATTGAAGAAATAGGAATAGTTCGGGCATGTCGGTGGTTTCAGTGGAGACTAACCCGCTGGCGGGTTACGTCGGAGCTAAAGCTGCCGACCATCATGCCCAATAGGGTGAATGCGCTGGTGAATGCCAGCGGCGAGGATTGAGAAAGCTCCATGAAACTCATTGGGCGGCGGTGAAAAGAAAAAAGTAAAAAATCCGTAAGGTGCTTCCCGTCCTCACCCAACTGCTTGGCCCATCTTGAAAATTGGCAGATACATCGCCACCACCATGCCGCCGATCAGCGTGCCGAGCACGACCATGATGACAGGCTCCATCAGGCTGGACAGCGCTTCCACCGCGTCATCCACTTCGGCCTCGTAAAAATCGGCTACCTTGCTCAGCATGGCATCCAGCGAGCCGGCCTCTTCGCCGATCGCTACCATTTGCAACACCATGCTCGGGAATACCTCGGTGTTCTGCATCGCGACGGTCAGGCTGTTGCCGGTGGTGACCTCGCGTTGGATATATTTCGTGGCGTCGAAATACACCGCATTGCCCGCAGCTCCCGCTACCGAATCAAAGGCTTCGACCAGAGGCACACCGGCGGCGAACATGGTGGCAAGGGTGCGAGCCCAGCGCGCGATACTGGCCTTGCGCACCAGTTCGCCAAAAACGGGTATTTTCAGCAGCACCCGGTCCATGACCGCCTGCATCTTTTTGCTGCGTTTCCAGAAATAGAAGAAAGTGTAGAAAAAGCCGCCAATCCCGCCAAATATCGCCCACCACCACTGAACGAAGAAGTCGGAAATGCCCATGATGATCAATGTCGGCGCCGGCAAATCCGCACCAAAGTTGGAGAACAGTTCCTTGAAAGCGGGAATCACAAAAATCATGATCACGGCGGTGATGACGAAAGCGATAACGATGATGGAAATCGGATAGAACAACGCGGATTTGATCTTGCTCTTGATGGCCTGAATTTTTTCCTTGTAGGTCGCCAGCCGGTCCAGCAAGGTGTCCAGGATACCCGCCGCCTCGCCTGCGCCGACCAGATTGCAATACAGTTCGTCAAAATACAGCGGATATTTTTTGAAGGCTTGTTGCAGGCTGCTGCCGGTTTCCACATCGGTTTTGATGTCATACAGCAGTTTCGCCACGGAGGGGTTGCTGTGCCCCTTGCCCACGATGTCGAATGCCTGCAACAGGGGCACGCCGGATTTCATCATGGTGGCAAGCTGGCGGGTGAACAGCGAAATGTCTTTTTCGGTGACTTTTTTGACGCTGGCGCGCAGCCGTTTTACCTTTAAGACATTGATGCCCTGGCGGCGCAGAGCAGCGGACACGTTGGCTTCGCCGGGCGCGCGCATCTCGCCTTTGACCAGCTTGCCGGTTTTGTCCTTGCCTTCCCAGAGATAGGAATATTCTTTTGCCTTTGCGGCTTTCGGTGCAACAGCCATAGCGTCTCCCTTGGGTCACTCTCTAATGTTGATGGGCATGATGCCGAGCTTTATGTCTCTTGTAAAGGATGTAGGGGCAATTCATGAATTGCCTGTATTGGGTTAAATGTGATGCAGGGGCAATTCATGAATCGCCCCTACGGATTTTTCGGCTGTGCCGGAAAAATACGCGCTACCTTTACGATGCGACCCTGTGTCTGGATGATCTCGATCGGATAACCCGCAATTTTCAGGCTGATGCCGGCCTCGGGCATATCCTCGAGATGTTCGAGAATCAGGCCATTCAGCGTTTTCGCGCTGTCCAGCGGCAGGTGCAATCCCAGCTTGCGGTTCAGCTCGCGCAGGCTGCTGCTGCCTTCCAGCATGATGCTGCCGTCTTCCTGGCGCAGGAATTTGCCGGTTTGCGCGGGGGATTGGGTGGTGAATTCCCCGACGATTTCTTCCAGGATGTTTTCCAGCGTCACCAGGCCGAGCAGCTCGCCGTATTCATCCACCACCAGCCCCAGCCGCGCGTGGCGTTCCTGGAATTGCTGCAGTTGCTTGAGCAGCGGCGTGTCGGAGGGGATGAAATAGGGTTCATTGAGTATTTCGCGCAGTTGTGCCACATCCAGCGTCGTTTCCTGCAACAGCGCCGGCACGCGCTTGATATGCAGGATGCCGATGATGTTGCTGGGCATGCCGTCATAAACCGGCAGCAGGGTGTGGTGGCAGGTAATGATTTGCTGGCGCAATTCGTCTGCGCCGGCGTCGATGTCCAGCGCCTCGATCTGGTTGCGCGGAACCATCACGTCGTTCACGGTGATGCGCTCCAGGTCGACCAGGTTCAGTAGCATCTTCTGGTGCTTGCGCGGCATGAAATCCCCGGCTTCCAGCACCAACCCGCGCAATTCTTCCAGCGTTATTTTTTGCTTGCTCTGATCTGTTTCTACCTTGATGCGCAGCAGCCAAAGCATACCTTTCACCAGTGACGTCGCCACCGAGACTACCGGGTGAAACAGGGTAATCAGCGGCGTGAGCACATAGCTTGCGGGCAGTGCGATGCGCTCCGGATGGCTGGCAGCCAGTATCTTGGGCAAGATTTCGCTGAATATCAGGATCGCGAAGGTGAGCGCCAGCGTGCCCAGCAGGATCGCCCAATCGTTTTGCCCGAACAGGCGCAGAATGATGATGTTGGCCAAAGCGGCGGCGGCGACATTGACCAGCGTGTTGCCGAACAGAATCGAGCCGAGCAGTTTGTCCACCCGTGCCAACAGGTGATTGACCAGCTTGGCGCTGCGGTTGCCCTTGCGCACCAGGGCGTTGAGGCGATAGCGGTTGATCGCCATCATGCTGGTTTCCGAGCCGGAAAAGAATGCGCTGCAAACCAGCAACACCACCAAGATGCCAAACAGCCAGCCTAAAGAAATGTCGTCCAATGTGAAGTTTCAGTGATATTTGACGGTGAGAATAGTGTGTGAGAGGGGGTGCGGGTGTCAAGCGTTGACACCGGCGGCGCGCCGGATGCTGAAAGCCATCAGTAACACACCGGCGAGCACCATCGGCAGGCTCAGCCACTGCCCCATGCTCATGCCGAATGACAGCAGGCCGAGGAAATCGTCCGGCTCGCGGGTAAATTCGGCGAGAAAGCGGAAGCTGCCATAGCCGATCAGAAACAAGCCGGATACCGCACCGACGGGACGCGGCTTGCGCGCATACAGCCACAGCAATGCGAACAGCAGCAATCCTTCCAGCGCGAATTCATACAATTGCGAAGGGTGGCGCGGCAGGTTGTCCACTTGCGGGAAAACCATCGCCCAGGGCATATCGGTCGGGCGCCCCCATAATTCGCCGTTGATGAAATTGCCGATGCGGCCGAAGGCCAGGCCGGGCGGCACCAGCGGGGCGATGAAGTCGGTCAGTTGCAGCCAGCGCAGTTTTTTTTTGTATGCGAGCCACACTATCGCTACCAGCACGCCAAGAAAGCCGCCGTGGAACGACATGCCGCCTTGCCACACCGCAAAGATTTCCAGCGGATGAGCGAGGTAATAAGACGCCTTGTAAAACAGCACATAGCCCAGCCGCCCGCCGAGGATCACGCCCAGCACGCCGTAGAACAACAGATCGTCGAGCAGTTTGGTATTGATCTGCGGATGGTTCAGCGCGGCGATGCGTCTGCGCCCCAGCCACAGGAAAGTCATGAAGCCGGCGAGGTACATCAGCCCGTACCAGTGGATGGCGAGCGGGCCGAGCTGCACGGCAACGGGATTGAATTGTGGATGAACTAACATGAATGAATCGGGTAAAATTGGCGGCTTAATTATACGTGTGCTTTAACCACAACGAGGAAATAACATGCCCGCTTACCGTTCTCGTACCTCCACGCATGGCCGCAACATGGCCGGTGCACGCGCCTTGTGGCGCGCCACCGGCATGACCGAAGGCGACTTCGGCAAGCCGATCATCGCGATCGCCAATTCGTTCACCCAGTTCGTGCCCGGCCATGTGCATCTCAAGGACATGGGGCAACTGGTGGCGCGCGAGATCGAGAAGGCGGGCGGTATCGCCAAGGAATTCAACACCATCGCGGTGGACGACGGCATTGCGATGGGGCACGCCGGGATGCTGTATTCGCTGCCCAGCCGCGAACTGATCGCCGACAGCGTGGAATACATGGTCAACGCGCATTGCGCCGATGCGCTGGTGTGCATCTCCAATTGCGACAAGATCACGCCGGGGATGGTGATGGCGGCGATGCGCCTGAACATTCCGGTGGTATTCGTCTCTGGCGGGCCGATGGAGGCGGGCAAGGTCAACTGGCAGGGCAAGGCCAGGGGGCTGGATCTGGTGGATGCGATGGTCGCGGCCGCCGACAGTCATTGCAGCGATGAGGAAGTGGATGCGATCGAGCGTTCCGCCTGCCCGACCTGCGGCTCCTGCTCCGGCATGTTCACCGCCAATTCGATGAACTGCCTGACCGAAGCGCTGGGGCTCAGCTTGCCCGGCAACGGCACGCTGGTGGCGACGCATGCCGAGCGCAAGCAGTTGTTTTTGCGCGCCGGGCGCGTGATCGTCGAGCTGTGCCGGCGCTACTACGAGCAGGACGACGCCGGCGTGCTGCCGCGTTCCATCGCCACGTTCGACGCGTTCGAGAATGCGATGACGCTGGATATTTCGATGGGCGGCTCGACCAATACCGTGCTGCATCTGCTGGCGATCGCGCATGAAGCGGAAGTGAATTTCACGATGCGGGACATGGATAGACTGTCGCGCCATGTGCCGACCCTGTGCAAGGTCGCGCCCAACTCCGAATACCACATGGAAGACGTGCATCGCGCCGGCGGCATCCCGGCGATCTTGGGCGAACTGGATCGCGCCGGCCTGCTGCACGCCGATGCCAAAACGATATACAGCCCGACCCTGCGCGATGCGCTCACGCAGTGGGATATAGCTCTGACCGGTGACGAAGCGGTGAAAAAATTCTTCCGCGCGGCGCCCGGCGGGGTGGTCACCACCATCGCCTTTTCGCAATCCATGCTTTATCTGGAACTGGATGCCGACCGCAGCGGCGGCTGCATTCGCGACCAGGCGCATGCCTACAGCCGGGACGGCGGGCTGGCGGTGCTGCACGGCAACATCGCACCGGACGGCTGCATCGTGAAGACCGCCGGCGTGGATGAAAGCATCCTGAAATTCACCGGGCGCGCGCGCGTGTTCGAAAGCCAGGACGACGCGGTGGCGGCGATTCTTGCCGATCAGATCGTGGCGGGCGATGTGGTGGTGATCCGCTACGAGGGGCCGAAGGGCGGGCCGGGGATGCAGGAAATGCTCTATCCGACCAGCTACCTGAAATCGAAGGGGCTGGGTGCGGCATGCGCGCTGCTCACCGACGGGCGTTTTTCCGGCGGCACCTCGGGTCTGAGCATCGGCCATGTTTCGCCGGAAGCCGCGGGGGGCGGCGCGATCGGCTTGGTGGAAGAGGGCGACACGATTGAAATCGACATCCCGAATCGCGGCATCACGCTGGCGGTTTCCGATGCGGAAATGACGCGCCGCCGCGCCGCGATGGAGGCGAAAGGCGGCAAGGCGTGGCGGCCGATTAACCGCCAGCGCCAGGTGTCCGCCGCGCTGCGCGCCTACGCCGCCATGACCACCTCGGCCGACAAGGGCGCGGTACGCGATGTGACGCAGGTGGAAAAATAAAATGGCGGCACCCATTTGGATTTAACAAAAAAGGCTTGTCCACGAAAGTCACGAAAAACACGAAAAGGATCGAAATGCATCTCGCAGTAACGACGCAACCCTGCGGGTGAGTTGCTGCGTATATATGCCGTTGACTCGTTTCGTGGCTTTCGTGCTTTTCGTGGATAAAATAGATTGGAAGGGGCGACAGGTATGGCTTCGGCACAGCAACTGAACGCGCAATTCGGCATTCCCGGGCAACTGAGCTTTGCGAGCAGCCGCGATGCGGTTTGCCTGCCTGACCCACTTCGCGAAAATGCCCCCGTAAAGGGGACGCCGCCAGACACTCGCCATGCGGGCGGTCTTGGCGCAGCCAGCGGCCTGATCATCGCGGAAATCAGCAACCCGCAGGCGACCGCAGCGCTATGTTTGCAGGGCGCGCACCTGATGGCCTGGCAACCCCGAAGCCAGGCAGTGCCGGTGCTGTGGCTGTCGCGCGACGCCAAACTGGCGGCGGGCAAGTCGATACGCGGCGGCGTGCCGGTATGCTGGCCGTGGTTCGGCGCGCATGCTTCCGAGCCCGGCTTTCCCGCGCACGGCTATGCGCGCACGGTACCCTGGCAAGTGGTTGAATCCGGCACTGAGCCGGATGGCGCGACGCGCCTGACGCTGCGCCTGGTCGAAAGCGAAAGGGCGCAGTGGCCGCATTCCTGCACGCTCGATCTGACCGTGATCGTCGGCGAGAGGCTGCGCATGGAACTGTCCACCGAAAACACCGGAGCGTCCGATTTCGCTGTTAGCGAAGCCTTGCATGCTTATTTCCGGATCGGCGACATCGGCGCGGTGCATGTTGCCGGTTTGGCAGGCTGCGATTACTGGGACAAAGTGGGCGGCTCGACGCTCAAAAAACAAGATGGCATAATTCGCTTTGCGGGCGAGACCGACCGCGTATACATCAGCACCGCCGCAGAGTGCGTGATCGAGGACGGCAGGCTGAAACGGCGCATCCATGTCGCCAAGTCCGGCAGCCTTTCCACCGTGGTATGGACGCCGTGGACGGCGAAGGCCGGCAGGATGGGTGATCTGGGGCAGCCGGACGGCTGGCGCGAAATGCTGTGCGTGGAATCGGCCAATGCAATCGACAATGCAGTGCATGTCGCGGCAGGAACCAGACATACACTCATCGCCGAATATCGTGCCGAATCGTTGTAGTTTTTTAAATCAAAAAACAGAAACAGGGAGAATCATGCGTACTCGAAATATCTTGCTGGCATCGTTGTTGATTGCGCTGTGCGGCTGCCAGCCGGACACATCCAATAAGCCTGCCGAATGGCAGCTGGCGGACAAAACCGGTTGCTTTATGTGCCACAAGACCGGCAAGAATTTGCTTGGCCCGGCATGGGAGTCTGTGGCCGAGCGCTACAGAAACAACCCGGATGCCGAAGCGCACTTGATGAACAAGATACTCAATGGCGGCGCCGGAGCATGGGTCGACAAAGATATGCCGGCCTACGATGAAAGCCTGCTTACCACGCCAAACCGCAAGATTCTGGTCAAATACATCATGTCGTTGAAATAGGCTGGAAAATAAGCCGGGGCAGATTTACTCAATCATGAGCAGGGGCGCGCCGTGCCCCTGCCGCTTTTACGGCAGCGTCCGCGCGAGGCGCAAGCCGATGGTGCTATAACGAAAATCGGACTCGCTCCCGCCGCGTTTGGCCGCAGGCTGAGCATAGCTCCAGGAGCCGCCGCGGGGTACATGCAAAGTGCTATCCCCTTGCCACGCGCTGCCATCTGCGGGGGCGCCGTTGTAGCTGTCGTGATAGACGTCCTCTACCCATTCCCACACGTTGCCGCTCATGTCGTACAAGCCCCAGGCATTGGGCTGCTTGGTGGCGACCGGGTTGGTCGTCTTGCCGCTGTTGCCTGCCGGTTTTGCGAGCCCGCCATACCAGCCGATGCTGTCCAGATTGTCGCTGCCGCAGTATTCCTGCTGCGCCCCCGCGCGGCAGGCGTATTCCCATTCCGCTTCACTCGGCAGGCGGTATTGTTTCCCGGTCTTGGCGTTGAGCGCCTCGATGAATGCCTGGGCATCGTCCCAGTTCACCTGCTCCACCGGGCAATTGTCGCCGCAGTTGCCGAACTTGCTGGGGTTGTTGCCCATGAGTGCTTTCCACTGGCCTTGCGTGACTTCGGTCTTGCCTATTGCAAAGGCGCGGCTGATGGTTACGCGGTGCACGGGCATTTCGTTTGGCTCGCCCTTGCTCGAGCCCATGTCGAAACTCCCCGCCGGGATCACCACCATCTCCGGGCAGTCGGCGCAGTCCTTGAAAATTTTGCCGGCCGCCATGCTGGCGCCGCCTTTTTCTTTTGCAGACGGTTTGCGCTCATCTTTGGCGTGAGCCTGGAGCGAGATAAACGCCAGTACCATCAAGATAATTCTTAACACCTTCACATCGTTCTCCTGTGGGTTGATATCGTAATGCTGTATTTTTGGCTCGGAATCGTGGGTTGAGTCCGATGAAACAAAGACTCAACCGGCGCGATTTTACTACAGCTGGCAGCACCATCAAAATGGCAATTGGCAGGCGTTATTCCGTTGCCTATCCTTTGTCTACTTCGGTAAGTGGTCGCCGTCCGCCACGAACCGCGCCGATGGCGAACACGCATGCCCCCAATAGAATGAGCAGGAGGTACTCGTAAGCAGGTATCCCGCCGCGCAAAGTCAACAAGCTATCCAACACGCCGAGAACCATCAGGATAAAACCCAATAGCCTGGTCTTCACGCCGCGCCTGCCATACCCGGTTTCTTCTACGTGCTCGGTCATGACTTTCAGGCGGCGGGTTTGGCGCTGCGCGCCCACCAGAGCAGGCCGCCTGCCAACAGACCCATGACCACCAGTGCCGCAACGAGAGGCCTGGTTCCGGTTGCCGGTTTCAGCAACAGCCAGTACCAGGTCGTCATGGTGTGCTTCGAGCCCTTTTCGCCATTGCTGCCGTCCCAGGCAGCAAACGCAACCGGGATGAACCTGCCCTCGGCGAACTGGATATCTTTGTCCGGCGAGGAAGTCGTGAGCGGGCGCGTTATCAACACCTTCCAGGTTCCGTCGCTGTAACTCGCGTTGGCCTTGAGTCCGGCCGCATCGCGTTTCTCGATCTCCCTGAATCCGCGACTGTTGGCAAGGTCTATGCTCTCCGTTGCGTCCTTGGTGCCGCTCTTCCAGTGCCAGATATTCACCGCGTGTTTCGCATCGCCCATGCCGAAGTAAGGCTTCTCCATTCCTTTCGGGATCGCGACCGGCAGTTGCACGGCGACGCCGTCTTCCGCAATCGGCGCATCGGCAAGTTTTTCCGCGGCTTCGTCGCCGGGAATGCTCCTTGTGCGATCGTCCCATTCCAGCAGCATCGCAACCGCCTTGTCGTTGTACAGTGCGCGCACCGTGAGGGTGTCGTTGGAGGGCGTGAAAAAACGTTCCTCTGCGATGAGCTGCGGAACCAGGTAAAAAGTGGTCGGCGTGGATTTTTCCCAGCGCGCATCGTCCGGGGTGCCGGGCAAATCGCCTTCCACCTTGTCCGCCTTGATGACGGTGTTTTCCGCATCGACTTTCCTGCCGGTCTTGGCCAGCGATGCCACATAGTTGGCTACATGCCAGCGTTCCTCGATAGAGAGTTTCTTCTTGCTTCTGGGGTCGGCGAAGGACGGCATCTCGGTGCCGGCAATGCCCGTGGAAAGGCGCGCAAAAATATCCTTCGGCTCGCTGCTGCCGATGAAGGTCCATGGCTTGGTCAGGTTGCGCGGCCAGGTGCGCTCGCCGGCGTCTCCCTTGAGCCGCTTGCTGGCGCTGCCCTTGCCGGACTTGCCGTGGCATTCCACGCAGCGATCCCCTTCTTCATAAAGCTTCCGGCCCTTCGCGATGCTCTCGCCCGAGCTTGCAACCTGCTTGCCGAAGTCGACCTGCGCGGCAGGCGGTTCGTCGTAACCGGCGAAGGTCTTGACGTAAGCCACCAGGTTCCACATGTCCTGTTCCTTCAGGATATCGCTCCAGCCCGGCATCGCGGTGCCCGGCATGCCGTCGCGTATCATGCGATAGATGTCGTCATCGTTGGGCACCATGTCTTCAAAGCTGGAAGATTTGATCTTGTAGTTGCCGGAGGTGAAATCGCGCGGCGGCGGATTGAGCAGCTCTTTCGCCGCGCCCGCCCCGTCGCCATCCGCCCCGTGGCACCAGGTGCAGCGCTTGTCGTAAATCTCCTTGCCTTTGGCCGCATCGCCGGGTTTCGCCGCCGCCGTGCCCGCGATCAACAATCCGGCACAGAAAGTTAAGATAGCTAACCTACTCATTTCCATGACCTTGGTTGCCTGCCCGTATAGTCATACAAGAACAGAATGACTTCCCATGTCTCTTCCTCGGTCAGAAAATGTTCCCAGACCGGCATCGATGAAATCCACGGCGCGGCCTCGGCAGGGAGCCCCGACCCACCGGTGGCGATGCGCCAGAACAGGAAGGATTCCTGCAATTGCGCGATGGTGCCCACGTCCTGGAAGTTGATCGGGGTGGGATTCAGCCCCGCCGCGTAAGGCCCCTTGCCGTCGAGTTTGTCGCCGTGGCAATACTGGCAGTTCTTGATGTAAACATCGCCGCCCGCCTTGACCAGTTCGCGATACTTTGCCGGGTCTTCCTTCTGGTATTTGCGATAGGGATTCTCCAAGGTGGCGAGGTTGTAGCTCTTGCCATACGCCTTGAACTTGGAGGGCGGCGCAGGGTGGATGGTGCGCAGCTCCACTGGCGCCTCATAACCGGGCGACATGCTCGTGTAAGTGTAATAACCGGCCAGCAGCGGAACCATCACAAACACCGCATTGCGCAGCCTTCTTCTGGACGGGTCTTCGACCAGTGCCTTGATCGGGGCCACCAGCTCATGCGCTCCTTCCTCGGTAAAGGTGAACGCCATGAGCGCGCCGGACACCACGAAGACCATGTACATCGTGAGCAGGCTACGGGGAATCAACTGGCCCAGCAGCACGTCGAAGACCAGGATGAAGCCGAAATACACCCCGAACACCACGAGGGCGAACTGCAGCAGGCGGGGGATGCGTCTTTTCTGTGTCATGGTCATTTTGATTTCGCCATGTAGTTGACCAGCATCTCAAGCTCCTGTGCCTTCAATTGCTCGCCGTAGGTTTTGGGCATCATGCCCGGCGCATATCCCTTGGCGATCACCGCATCGGGGTCGAGCAGCGACTGGCGCAAATATTCCCTGCTCTTCGCCGCGCCGATTCGGGCGAGGCTCGGCCCCAGCGTGCCGGCCTGGCCGGCGATGACATGGCAGGCGCCGCAGGTATATTTGGCGATAATCTCTTCGGGGGTTTTCAGCGGGGCGGCTTCCTCTGTGTTGGAAGTTCCTGCGTCTGCGGCGGGCAACGCCGGAATGGCGACTGTCACTTCGCTACCGCTGGACTCCTGAAGATACGCGATGACGGCCGCAATCTCGGCCTCGGAGAGTCCGATGCCGCCGCCGGAGACGTCGGGCATCGGGCTTTCGCTATCGTTGCTTCCCGCCTTGCCGAATCCGGCGGGCACGAAGGCCGAGGGTTGCACCAGCGACTCATGCAGGTACTCCTCGACGGTTTTTGCCGCGCCCCGGTAATTGGGGTTCATCAGGTTTTCTGCCGCCACGGTGGCTATCCTGTCGAGCATCGGCGCACGGCCCATCGAGTTGTGGCACAGCGTGCAAGTCCCTTTGCCGTTATAAATCCTGCCGCCCAGTGCGACGAACTGATCCATGGTCATCGCGCCGAGCTCCAGCTTTTCCTCGACGGGCGGCGGTGCGGGGATTATCTGCGGAATCCCGTAGTTCGAATATGCCGAAAATCCGCCGATCATCAGCAGGCTGAAGCCGGAAACCTTTAGAAAGTTAGTCATTGGAGAAAGTTAGTCATGCGACTTCTTCCAATACCCTTTTGAAACAGGGCGTCGACTATTGATCGCGTTCAGCCAGAAGATGAACATAACCATTGACATGAAAATAATCGTCCCGATCGATACGATGTTGGCCGCATAACCCAGATCCGGGGTAAACGCATCCACCGAGTTATCGCGGAACACACCCTGCACATGCCAGTGCTGGCGAATCGCGGAGCGGACGTAACCCATCAGGCCCATCAGCCAGGTGAAGGCAACGGCCAGCAGGAACAGCGCATATTGCGACCGGGCGGGCATGCGCCCCCAGTGCAGCGGAGCCACCTCTTTTGCGCCCTTGTACATGAGCGTGTCGATGACCGTGCTGACGACGAGGATGATCAGCGTGGTCAAGACCTGCGGGATCGAAGCCGCCACCTTGTACACGTTGTTGGTGAAATAGCCGTAATAGACGCCCAGCAGGGTGATATTGATCAGGCCCACGGTAAACAGCGCGATCTGGAGCGCGTTGCCCGTCGTCACCCAGGACACGGTGGCGATCTTGTTGGCGCGCCGGTAGAACATGAAGCTCAGGAAGGTAAACACGATCAGGAAGTTCACCGCGGTGTTTTTTGCCGGCATCAGGCCAAGCACCCCGAGGTACTGGTGATAGGGCCCGCCGAGGCTCTTGAGTTCGGCATTGGTGAGCACCAGAGTATGCGGCGTGAACCACACCAGGAAGGCAATCACCAGCACGATCGCGATGTACTTGATCCTGGGGTTGTAGCGATAGGCGCCTTCGCTGCGCCCCATGCCGCACCAGAGATAATAGTTGGCCGACAGGAACAGCGCGCCGATCAGCACCGCCTGGATGATGAATATCCACGCGAACACGCCGCCCATCAGCGTGATGCCCATCTGCTGGCTGTAGGCATACATCTCGGCGGTGAGGTAATAGCCGGCGAATGGCAACGGCAGCAGCGCCGAAATGGCGATGAAATTGGCGTTGTAGCCTATCCAGTCATAATGGGCGCGCTCCTCCTTGTTCCTGGCGCTGAGAAACTTGAAGGCGGCATAGGCGCCGATGATCGAGCCGCCATACGCCACGTTGGCGACCAGCCGGTGGATGTTGATCGGGTTCCACAGGAAATTGTGGATCGCGGCCCAGGTGTCCCCGTTGAATACCCCCGCCGCATCCACGGCCGCCGGGCTCATCATGAAGGTCGTCCACGCATTGGCCAGGAACATCAGCAGGCAACCGACCGCATTGAGCAACAGCCCGAGGGTCAGGTGCACCCATTTCTTGTTCCCGCCCTGGAGCCAGTGCCAGCCGTAATAGTAGATGTACAGGATCGCGCTCTCGGCGAAAAACAGCAGCGCGTACGCAAACATGCTCCCTTTGAAGATCGTGGCCAGATACTTGAACAGGTCGGGATAGAAGAGCACCAGGCTGAAGGTCAGCAAGCCGCCGAGAATGGCGGTGAGCGAGTAGGCAATGATGCTGACCTTCATGAATTCGAAAGCCATGTTGTCATAGCGCTCATCCCGGGTCGCCATGCCGATGGCCTCGATGATGAACACGAATATCGGCACCGCCAGAACAAAAGCCCCGAACCAGAGATGCAATTGCGCCACCAGCCACACCGCCACGCGGGAATTCACGCCCTTGATGGTGGGGTAGTCCGAGGTGGTTAATTTTGGCGCGGGGGGGTAAGCGGCCGCCTTAGTGTCTGGAACAGCGGCTGTGTTAGCCGTTGGAACCGCAGTTTGAACTGATGCGGGTGCCGCTGTCTCGGACGCATTCGCGGCAGGCATGAAAGCGGGCAGCATCAACACGGCAATAACTGCCAGTAAAAATGCGCTGCCGATTATTCTTCTATTCCGTATTAGCAAGGTAGATTCTTTTTTTTATGAGCGCGCATGCATGGCTTAAGGGTTGCGGATAACTCCCTAAGCCGGACAAGCCGGAACCAAAAAAGTAGCGGTTTTCGTAGGTCGGATGAGCGCAGCGTTATCCGACATGGAGATGTCGGAAGGCGCTGCGCTTTTCCGACCTACAACGGCATAATTCTTGTCACGTTTTGACATCATTTGACTGGTAAGAGACTAAGGGCGATATATCAGCGCCAACCCCTGAAGCTTCATCACGGAATAATCCAGCGCAAGAAACATGACGCCAAAGACAATGAATGCGGCGGCGAACGGCAACAAATAAGCTTTCATGCCGTCATGCCCTCAGGAACCATACAAAGAAAACGATCACGCCAATCAGAACCGACGCAAACAAGGCCGGCCCTGCCCAAGGGTACTTGGTTGTTCCGCCTTCATGTGTCTTGCCTTCATCAGCACTCATGCCTACACCCTCTCGGATACCTACAAGACCAGGAAGTACAGGATCAGGCAGATGAAGACGACATTCATCAGCATCCCGGAAAAAATGACCATATCCGCGTAATATTTTTTGTTCAGATATTTCATTCAGGCCGCGTACCCTATTTGCCCTTGCAATCGCAGAGCTTGCGGATATATTTCACCAGGCCTTCCACTTCATCAGTAGTCAGGGTTGAGCCCCAATGGGGCATCAATGCCGATTTGCTGATGGACGGGCCGCCGTCCTTGATGACACCCCTGAGGTCCTCATCGGAACGTTTCTCCATTTCCGAGGAGCTGGTCAAGTTGCGCGGGTCGGTGGCAAAATCTTTCGTGACGTTGATCCCCTTGCCTTTGCCATCAATCCCGTGACACTGGGCGCAATAAAAATCGTATACCTGTTTTGGCTCTGCCGCCTGCGCCGAACCCGCCGCACCCAGGGTCAGGCCAAGCACTGTGGCGGTTACTATTAAAAATCTCGACACGAGTTGATCCCTCCGTTTGTTCGTATTACTCGAAAGTAGCCACATAAGCTGACAGGCTCATCTGATCTTTTTTGTTAAGCACGCTGGCAAAATCAGGCATATCGCGAACCGGTTTGAATGCCTTGATATTTGCCAAATAAGCGTAAATCCAGTCAGGATTCAACCGCTTGCTGGCTCCAGCGAGGCTGGGCCCGCTCTTCCCGCCGGTTGCCTTGCCATTCACCGAAGACTCGTGGCATCCGCCGCAGGGCGCTTTTTTAGCGTAGATATTCCGCGCTTGGGCGGACTCGGCGGGTTTGATTGCGCCCGCCTTGACCTCTGACGATTTCAACCCCATCAGGAAATCCGTGATCGCGGCCGCATCTCCTGCCGACAGTTTGGGATGGTCGGCCGCATTCTTTTCGGTGAGTGAGTTATATTTCAGCGGGCGAATCGGTTTGGGGTTCTGCAACCATGCCGCAAGCCAATCCTTCTGAAACTTGCTGCCGGCATACCACAGCTCCGGCCCTTTCTTCGCCAGTTGGTCGGCAATCGTCTTCTCCTTTGCCGGGCCGTCGGTGTAATGGCAGCCGGTACAGCTCTTCTTGAAGATCGCATCCCCGCCAGCCGCGTAGCTCGGCGTTGCCGTCATAATCAGCAAAGCCGCTCCAATGGAAACGGTGACTGCTAGTAATCTCATATCGCACTCCTTTTTATTGATTCAAAACTGTGACGAATTTATTTGGGTGTTTTTGAGGATACCCGGGCCAACGGCCCAACCTGTTCGGCGCGATTACATAACGCCGCTATGCCGTTGCAGTTATTGGCCCGCGGACTATTGCCCGCCAGCCTCATGGCCCTCTTAGGCTTGATGGCTAAAATATAGCATAATAACCACCTCCCTTTTTCAAAACCATCGCCGCCTGAATTTGCCGCATGGCTCGCAGATGTGCATTTCAATGTTCTTAAAGCTTAAGCTGAAGAGGTTCATCACATGATTCCCAAGGTTACTCTGGCTGTTGCCGAAGAACCCCAACCATCGATCCGGTTGCACCAACGCATCCTGGTTGCGCTGGATTCGTCCGATCATGCCAATGCCGCGATGCGGAGCGCTGCGGAATTGGCGGGATTGGCCGATGCCGTGATCACCGGCTCCCATGTGTATGCCGCCAAACTGCACGACCTGCGCTTCCGCCAGATGGAAGGCGGCCTGCCCGAGCAGTTTAGGCAGGAACAGGAACTGGAGCGCCAGCGGGATGTGCACGACGACCTGATCACGCGCGGCCTGTCGATCATCACCGACTCCTATCTCGACCAGGCGGAAGCCAAGTGCAATGAACTCGGCATCGACTTCAAGCGCAGCTCGCTGGAAGGAAAAAATTACCGCGCGCTCACAACAGAAACCAATTCGGGCGCGCACGACCTGCTCGTCATGGGCGCATTGGGTCTCGGCGCGATACAGGGAAGCCGGCTTGGCTCTGTATGCAGGCGCGTGGCGCGGCGCTCGGCCATCGATACGCTGGTCATCAAGGAACCCGGCCGTGCTATCAAGGAAGGCCCGATTGTCGTCGCGGTGGACGGTTCGCCCAAGGCCTATGGAGGCTTGCTCACCGCATTGGCATTGGCCAAGCACTGGCAGGTGCCCGTCAAGGTCATCGCCGCATTCGACCCCTATTACCATTACGTCGCGTTCAACCGCATCGCCGGCGTGCTGTCCGAAGAGGCGGGCAAGGTCTTCAAGTTCAAGGAGCAGGAAAAGCTGCACGAAGAGATCATCGATTCGGGGTTGGCAAAAATCTATGACGGCCATTTGGCTGTCGCGCGCGCCATCGCCGAAGATTTTGGCGTCGCGATAGAAACCGAGCTGCTGGATGGCAAGCCGCACGATGCCATCGAAAAGTATCTCAGGAAAGTCAAGCCGTCGCTGCTGATCGTCGGCAAGCTGGGCATCCATGCCGACGATGAACTCGACATCGGCGGCAACAGCGAGCAACTGCTGGAAAATGTGGACTGTGCCATTCTGCTCAGCATGCGCGAACACCAGCCGCAAATCGATGTCGTGTCCGGCGTCACCACATCATGGACCCACGAGGCCGAAGCCGGGATGGAGCGCGTGCCGTCCTTCGTTCGCAACATGGCGCGCATGGCCATCATGCGTTATGCGCAGGAACATGGCCACACCGTCATCACCCGGAAGATAGTCGATGAAGCGACCACGCAGCTGATGCCGAACCATGCGGAGCAGGCCATCGGGGAAATCGTCGCCGCCTACGATGCCGGAGAACTGAAGCGCAGGCCAGAAACGGAAGAAGCGCTGCGCTGGTCACAAGAGGCGGTCGCGCTGTTGCGCAGCATCGAAGACCTTGCGGTGCGCGGCAACCTCAGCATGCGCGCCGAGAAAAAAGCCCGCCAGGAAAAAAGCGCGCTGGTGGAAGCAGGGCACATTCAGCCGTTCCTCGATACTGAATCGCCAGAGGGCTCTCAGTCCTCAGTCCTCAGTCCTGCGCAACTTCACTGGCAGGCCGCCGCACTGGCGCGCCTGATGCGCGTGCCCGAAGGTTTCATGCGCGACAAGTGCAAACAGAGCATCGAGAATTTCGCCCGGCAAAATGGCCACGCCGAAATCACTTTGGAGGTGGCGGAAAACGGCCTCAAACTGGCCCGAGGCGAAATGGGAAAAACCATGCAGGGGCAAAGTGCGCCAGCTGCCAAAGGCGGTTGCCCATTCGGCTATGGAAAAAAGCAGTGAGCCAACGATAATGGACGTGCCATACACAGGCAATGCCGATGCAAACGATTTGTTTTTGCTCGCCATCAACCTGACCAAACGCTGCAATCTCGCCTGCGCTCATTGCTACATGGACGCGGAAACCATGCAGCATGGCGGCGAAAATGAACTCACTGCGGAAGAGGTGTGCGGCCTGCTGGATGATATCGCGGGCCGCAGCACCGAGACCATGGTCGTGCTCACCGGCGGCGAGCCGCTGATGCGCGGCGACCTGGAAGAGCTGGTGGCGCATGGCACCGGGCGCGGCCTCGCGATGGTGGTTGGAACGAACGGCGTGGCACTCAGCGACAAGCGCGTGCAGTCGCTGAAGGCCGCCGGAGCGATGGGCGTCGGCATTAGCGTCGATTCCCTCGATCCCGAGAAACACGATGCCTTTCGCGGCCTGCGAGGCGCTTGGGAAAAAACCATGGCTGGAATTGAATCCTGCAAGCGCCACGGCTTGCCCTTCCAGATCCATTTCTCCGTCACCGAAGCCAATGCCGATGAAGTCCAGTCCATGATAGCCTTCGCCCGCGCCACAGGGGCGCGGGTGCTGAACGTGTTCTTTCTGGTATGCACCGGGCGCGGCGAATCCATGTCGGACATCAGCCCGATCACCTATGAGCGGGTGCTCAACCAGCTGGTGGCGGCACAGGAGCAAAGCCGTGACCTGCTGATCCGCGCGCGCTGTGCGCCGCATTACAAGCGCATCGCCTATCAGCGCGACCCCGCCTCGACGCTCACCCGCGCTGCGGGCTACGAGGGCGGCGGTTGCCTCGCGGGTATCCATTATTGCCGCATCACGCCGGAAGGCGGCGTGACGGCCTGTCCTTATATTCCCGAGGAAGAAGGCAATATCCGCGACAAAAAATTCTGGGACATCTGGGATCAATCGCCCACCTTTCAATCCCTGCGCAATCCGATGCTGCAAGGTAAATGCGGCAGCTGCGAATTCCGGAAGTTGTGCGGCGGCTGCCGCGCGCGGCCTCTTGCGATGGGCGGCAGCCTGATGGATACCGATCCCTGGTGCGTCCATACGCCCAATGAGTCAGCCGTCATCGAACCGTTGGTTGAACAAGCAAAAAAACTCGCATGGAGCGAGGAGGCGGAGAAACGCCTGTCGCGGGTTCCGTCCTTCCTGCGCAAGATGGTCAGGAACCGTGCCGAAAGTTATGTGCATGAACTGGGTTTGCAGATGGTGACGGAAGAACACCTTGCCACCTTGGCCGCAAAACGTTTCGGCAGCAACGGGCCGCCCCGGCCAAATATAAGCGAGGAAAAAGCTCAACCGTCAGCCAGGCAGTTTTCCGGCGACTCGTTGCCGTGGAGCGAACAGGCAAAAGAGCGCCTCGCATCCATGCCCGCCTTCCTGCAGGAAGGGGTGCGCGCGATTGCCGAGGATGTCGCGCGTTCCGAGGGCAGGCTGGAAGTCAACATCAAGCTTCTGGATCGGCTGGAAGCGGAACAGCAGCCCGGCCGCAGCCTTTCATGGACTGAAGATGCGGACCAATTGCTCAATGAGTTCCTCGTCGAAAAGAAACCCCAGGTGCGGCCACGACACGGTGCGGCAGAGCCGATGGGTGCGGGAGTGGCCGCATCGCACCATCTCCCGCAAACGGCTGGCTTCGCCAGTAACGTGTCAATGGTGCGCATGTTCGTTGCGCCCGCGCTGGAAAGCGCGGCGGAAAGCTTCACCAGAAAACGGCGCGCCGCAAATGTGGAGCGGGCCGATGTCGAGGCAGCCATCGCCCAGCTGACTGGCGGGGTGGAATGGGACGAAGAGGCATTGAAGCGCGTATTGTCCGCACCCGATTTCATCCGCGCCGGCATCAAGAAGGCCGCCGAGTTCAATGCGCGCAAGGAAGGCATGGCGCGCATCACTTCAGGCGACCTGACGCGCTTCCGCAATAGCGCGATGATGCGCGCGGTGCAGCGCATGAAGGGCTTCGGGATGCGGAAATTGAGCTTCGATGCCTATGCGATCGCGCGCGATTGCGTGCCGCGCCTCAAGGATAATCCCGAAGCCGACAGGCGTTTTGATGCCATCAAAAATTTCGTTGCGGCGCGAGAACATCCCGGCGATTTGCTGGGGCAGGATTTGCTCGAAAAGATGAAGGCACAACTCAACGCGAACATGCAGAACGGCGATGGACAAGGTTGACGTACTGATAATCGGCGGCGGCATCTCGGGGCTGGCCTCGGCATGGTGGCTGGCGCGCGGCGGCCTGTCCGTCGAGGTATGGGAGGCCGGCGAGCGACCGGGCGGCAAGATCATGAGCACCCTGCAGGACGGCTATCTCACCGAACGCGCCACGTCCATGGTATTGAATTTTCGCCCCGAGGTTGCGGAACTGGTGCGCGAGGCGGGGCTGGAATCGGCAAAGACAGCCCGCCTGCCTGGCGCCGAGGCGCACCGTTACCTGTTGCATCGCGGCCGCCTGAAGGCGCTGCCGATGCGCCTGGGCGCGATGGTGGCTTCGCCGTTATGGAGCCTGCGCGGCAAATTGCGCCTGCTGGCCGAACCGTTCGTGTTCTCCGGCGGACGGGCCGACGAGTCGGTCAGCGAATTCATCACCCGCCGGCTCGGCCGTGAGGTTTTGGAAAAAGCCATGGAGCCCTTCATCGCTGGCGTGCTGGCGGCGGATGCGGATCAGGCCAGCGCCGCTGCCGTCCTGCCGCGCCTTGTCGCATTGGAGCGGCGCTATGGCAGCATCGCTGCCGGGGTGTTGGCCAACCGTGTGTTGCGCCGACGCACCGCCAGCACCACCGAAAGTTTTTCCTTCCGTGGCGGCATGGGTACGCTGGTGGAAACTCTGGCCAATACTCCCGGAATCAGGATGCGCACCGGCCATACTGCGGAAGAACTGGTGCGCGAGCGGGATGGTTGGCAGGCCACCGCGGCAACACTACAAGGGCAGCGCACCGTAACTGCAAGCCATGTGATCGTGGCGACACCCGCTCCTGTTGCAGCGGCGCTGGTCAATCCGCTGGACAACGAACTGGCGGAGTTGCTGCGCGGCATCGGCTACGCCGGCGTGACGGTCGTGCATGCAGGGATGGCTCGCGATGCCGTGGGGCATCCACTCGACGGCAGCGGATTTCTGGCGCCGAAGGGAGAAAGCGCAACCCTGACGGGTAATCTGTGGATGAGCACCCTGTTCCCGGATCGTGCGCCTCCGGGAAAAGTCCTGCTGACATCCTATCTGGGCGGCGCGCGCGCACCCCAGGTGGCGGACTGGGACGACGGGCGCGTTGTCGACGAGGCGCTCGGAACGTTGCGCCCGTTGATGGATTTAAAAGGCGACCCGGAGATGGTGCGTATCGACCGGCACCGGCAGGCGCTGCCCGCGTATCACGGCGCCTACCAGGCGCGCATGCAGGCCATCACGGCGCGCCTGCAACATATTCCTGGCCTTCACCTCGAGGCCAACTACCGGGGAGGGGTGTCGGTGCGCGACCGCCTTGCCTGCGGTCATGCCGTCGCGAACCGTATCCTGGGCGCACGGCGCTGGCCTTCCGTCGAGCGGCACAGGCGCGAAGAAGCCGAAAAGCCGGGCGAGAAGGCGGCGTACCCGCTGGGATCGATGGATGCCGCCATTAAACCCAGATAGTTTATTAATCTCTTGCCAGTCAAATGATCTCAAATTATGCCAAGAATTTTGTGTTTATTTTGTATTGTCAATAGGTTAAATGATTGTGAATGTTGCCAGTTTTCTCGGATTCAATAGCGCCCGCAGGGTGGGCTACGCCCGCCATGTCGGGCATAGCCCGACCTACAATTTGGTTTCGGCTCGCCCGGCTTACAAAACCAATATCTTTGGCGTAGGGACCCGACTTGTCGGGCAATTGCTCTTGTAGGAGCACGCTCTGCGTGCGAATCGCGGCCAGGAGCCGCTCCACAACAGCGTTTCCGCTCTTAAGGCTACGCTGAACAAGCCCCGTATTTTCAAGATTCAAATTACGAAATATGCGAGATCGTGCAAAAAGACGGGTTCAGCTCGTTTTGTTTTGCCCTT
>Ga0209317_1000646_pt1 | contig 39058 bp, 31 predicted proteins | sample RifGroB2_FD_183994 | JGI IMG/M metagenome (GOLD analysis project Ga0209317, IMG submission 183994) | Soil microbial communities from Rifle, Colorado, USA - Groundwater B2 (SPAdes) (version 2) | ecosystem: Environmental > Terrestrial > Soil > Unclassified | place: Rifle, Colorado | collected... | reverse complement strand
ATGTCGGCCAGTACCCTGCACCAGAACACCGATTTTTGCATCTTCGAAGGCTGGCCGATTCAGGGCAAGGTTGAGACTGTGATCAGCCGCGGAGAGTATGTTATTCGCGAGGGTGAGCTGGTGGGTCGCCCAGGGCGGGGACAGCGCGTGTTCCGCAAGCTGTAACCGAAGCGTGGCAGCAAGCGTATTGACCTTGAGCCAAAAGCAAGGACGCAGATTTACCGCTAAGTAAACTTTTCGTCAGCGGTTATTACCATTCATCCGGATTGTATTTACGCGTGCGTTTGAGCTCCCCGCGCTGACGCTTGGCCCCGACCCGAGCCGCTCTGGCGGTCACGCTGGGGCGGGTGGGTTTGCGCTTTTTGGCCGGCTCGGCGGCTTTTTGAATTAAAGTAACCAGCCGCTGAACCGCATCGATGCGGTTCTTTTCTTGTGAACGGAAACGTTTAGCTTCGATGATCAGAATGCCGTCCTCGGTCATGCGGTTGCCGGCCAATTTGATCAGGCGTTCCTTGACGTCCGCTGGCAGTGACGGTGAGTTCGCCACATCAAAGCGCAACTGAACTGCCGTGGAAACCTTGTTTACATTCTGCCCGCCAGGACCGGACGCGCGGATGAAGTCGAAAACAAGCTCCTTTTCATCCAGTGAGAGGGTTGGGGTAAGCTCGATCATAAGCGAGAAAATGATAACGCGGAGTTGGAGCCTTTACAACACCTCAGCCATTTCCTGGCTCCCGTGAATGCTTGCATCGCAACTGCGGTAATCGCCTTGCGGGGTTATGCGCTATATCCGCTCTATATTTCAGTCGAGTCGCCAGCCCAATCCACCAACCCTGGCCATTGGGGTGGAACAACGCTCAGACCATCTGATTCAGGCTGAGGAGCATAGTTTGGATTGAATTGTCCGCCCAATGTCAATGCAGGGGCGAAATCACCTGATATTGACGAGCTTTGCTGTATGCCTGCCGGTTTAGGCCGCAGTAAAATCAATGTCACCACCAGTCCAATCAGGATCACATCAATCGCGATTAATAATACGACAAACCGTTTGAACTCAAAAGGTCTTCGCTTTATCTGCTGTGTTGGCTTTACCTGACGTGCTGGCTTCGCCCCCTCCGCTGGCTTTACCCTCTGCGTCGGTTTTACCCCCCGCAGTGGCTTTACCTCCCGTGCCGGCTTTACCCCCCGCACTGGCTTTGCCGTCTCTGCCGGTTCGACCCACCCCGCCGGCTTTACCCACCCAGTTGATTTTACTCTCTGTGCCGGTGGAACTTTAAGGGGTCGGGTTTGGGGTGTTGTGGGTGCAACAACCGTGGGCGCCGGTGTAGCGGGTTCCGGCTGTGGCTTTTGAATGGGTTCATGTGGTTGGGAGCGGTACCGCTCAAAAGCCCATTTAAATGCTTCCTGCGCATGCCGACTCTCCGGATTTATTTGGAGGGCTTTTTGTACATACTCGATGGCTTTATCAGGCTCAGCCAGCGTGGCCAGGATCAACCAGGGGGCTTCTAAATCCGGCGCAAGTTTAACTGCCCGCCAGGCCAGCCGTTCAGCAGCGGCTTTGTCGTTCTGTTTAAGGGCCTGGTAAGCCTGTTTGATTAAGGTTTGGGGATCTTTGGCCTCGATAGTCATAACAACCCAGGTTGGGCCTCTAGGTGGGCGGAGAGGATTTTATTGCTGTCTGATAACAATACCTTGCCCGTATATGATAGCACTATTAGCCAGTTGTTGGTACCTTAATGTTAGCCAAAAAAAGTTTTTTTGGCGCTTTTAACCGCCGCTCCCTGGCACACCCCAATATCGCATTTGCCGAATGGGAAAGATCGACCATCCATCCAAATCACTGCGAGATGAAAATCCCGGTGGCAGGATACAGAAAAAAGCAGCTACTGAAATATTATGAAATCATGCTGTTGGGGTTGAAACCCCGAGGCGCAGGCTTTATAACGCCTCAGCCACTTCCTCGCTCCAGTGAATGATCGCGGCCCAGTTGCGGTAATCGCCTTCCGGCGCACGCAGTGCTTTGACCACCAGCCGCGCCAGCCAATCCAGCCGTTTCAGTTCCAATACCCCACCGAAATAGCCGATGCTGATCGGTTTTACTTTGGAAATTTTGTTGAACACTTCGGCAAGGTAACCTTCAGCCATATAACGGCTGTCCGGGCTGTCGTCGTGCATGGTCATGCAGCAGACGAAATATGCGACCGGCACCTGGCTTAATTCGGTTTCATGATCTTCCAGGAAGTGCAGGACGTCAGCGTGAATTTTCCCGCCGCGGATGGCGCTTCCTACGATGACTGCACCATAGCGCGACACGTCGCGCGCTTCACGAGCAGATATAACTTCTACTTCATACCCATGTTCAGTAATGGTTTTGGCGATTGTTTCCGCCACCTCTCGAGTTGTGCCGTAGTAGGTGGCATAAGCGACCAATATTTTCTTGTCCATGTTTGTCTCCATTAACCTTGCAGTGCGTGATGTTGGCAATATTGAATGACCGTTCCCCTACTCAATGCCCATAACGCCAGCTATCCTGAAAACAAACCGGTAAAGGTTGGTGCTAAAAAACGATTTCCTCCTTTCCTGAGAGTTTGTCCTGAATATACTGGACAACCGTATCCAGATGTTTGGGGTGGTGGACGAAATCCAGATCGTCTGTGCGCAGGGTGAGCACCGGGCACAGGTCGAAGGTCTGGATCCATTCCTCGTAAAAGCTGTCGAGCAATTGCAGGTAGCCTGCATCGATACCGCTTTCGATGTCCCGCGCGCGCTGGTGAATGCGGTCGATCAGCACCGCCACCGGCGCCTTGAGGTAAATCAGCAGCGAGGGCGGGGGCAGCGTTTTTGTGACCAGGGTAAATACCTTGCGGTAGGTCATGAAATCGCGCTCGTTGAGATTGCCAAGGTGATTCAGCGCCCGGGCGAAAATTGCTGCATCCTCATAGATACTGCGGTCGATAATCGAGGAGCGCGGGTCCTGCCACATATCCAGGTGCTGTTGGGCGCGGTGACCCAGAAAATAAATCTGCAGGTGGAAGGACCACTGGCGCATGTCGCCGTAAAAGTCGGGCAGATAAGGATTGTCCGCGACCGATTCATACGCCGTACGCCAGCCAAGGCGCGCCCCAATGCGTTCGGTGAGGGAGGTCTTGCCCGAGCCAATATTACCTGCGACCAGAATTAACCTTTTAGGTGCCATTCCCAATCATCCTGTGTGAAATTTTTCTCAATATCAGTTTACCTGAAAATCCATAAAAAACCAACAAAATTTTAGCATACCTTTGTTTGTTACCCATAAACCATTAACGAATCGGTTGGAGATGGATAATAGATGTTTACCGGAACGAGCATCGATTGAGCGAAGGAGGGGTTTTAAAATTGAGCTTTGGGATACGCCGCAGGAAGCCATTCGTCTTCCCCCGAATCCTAAATGTGATAAACTTAGCGGGTTGTAAATTCCCAGAGTGCTTAAAGCATGCAGTTCTATAATCCAATAATCCCCTATTTGAGGTACACATAATGGATATTGCCATGGAAAAGGCAGCCCCTCGTGTTATGCGACGACGGGTTCCTGCAACACGCCGAGAGCGGTGGGCCTGGTATTTGTACGATTTTGGCAACTCGGCGTATGCAGCGGTAGTTTTGCTGGCCGTATATTCGGCGTATTTTAAAGGGCAAGTCGTCGGGGGCCATGAAGGTACCCGGCTGTGGGGCATTTCAGTCGGCATCGCCATGTTGGTGGTGGCCGCGATCTCCCCCATCCTTGGCACCCTGGCCGATTTTTCCGGCGCCAAGAAGAAATTCTTATTCTTTTTCACCGCGCTTGCCGTCGTTTTTACTGCCGCGCTCTTTTTCGTGATGCCCGGCAATATTTTTGCCGGAATGCTTTTCTTTATTCTGGCAGAAATCGGTTACCGCGCCTCACAGGTATTTTATAACGCGCTTCTACCCGAAATCGCTGAACCGCACGAGCTGGGTAAAGTATCCGGCAACGGCTGGGCGATCGGGTCGTTCGGCGGCATCATTTGCCTGCTGATCGTTCTGGCGCTGATCATGTTGATCGGCGGAAACACGGTAATTCGGGCAGCTTTCTTGATCACGGCTGTCTTCTATCTGGCATCGGCACTGCCTTTGTTTTTATGGCTGCGCGAACGGGCTGAACCCAAACCTCTGCCGCAGGGTAAATCAGCCTTCAAGATGGCTTTAGAACGCCTGGGAGCAACCTTCCGGGCAGTCAAGAGCTATAAAGAATTTATCAAATTCATTGTTGCCTTCCTGGTGTTCAACGACGGCATTATGATGACGCTCGACTTTGCTGCCATTATCGGTGCAGTCTTGTTTGGAATGGAGCAGCAGCAATTGATCATCTTCATGATCATTGTGCAAATCACCAGCGTCGCCGGGGCATATTTATTTGGCATCCTGGCCCATAAATGGAATAGCAAAAAATCCCTGGTGCTTTCGTTGGCTTTAATGGTCGTGGCTGTTGTCTGGCTGTTGTTCGTCGAACAGTTGTATGTGTTTTTCATTATTGGCGGATTAGCCGGCTTTGCGCTGACCGGCGTCCAATCCGTCAGCCGGACGCTGGTGGGTCAATTTGCGCCTGAAGGCAAGAGCGCTGAATTTTACGGATTCTTCGAGGTTGGCGGGCGCACCTCGTCCTTCATTGGCCCGGCGGTTTACGGCTTTATCGCAGCGGAAGCCGCCATCATCTACTCAGGCCGTGGGTTGGACGCTTTGACCGCTGAACAAATGGGTCTGCGGGTGGCGGTCATTTCGATCATCATCTTCCTGGTCGTTGGTTTGTTCATGCTGCTGGCAGTCCGCCAACCGAAGGTCGCCAGCGAAGACGTCCCGGCTGATTAGCTTTCAGGAAAGAAACATAAATTCGATATATGTCCGACGCTGAATTAACCGTCACATATCCACGCCGCCGGGTAATCCGGCGAACTTTGCGCACTCTAATTCGGGCGGCTTTTTCGGTAATCAGTGAATTTCAGGTGATTGGCGCTGAAAACCTGCCGAAAGAGGGCCCCTTGCTGGTAATCGGGAATCATTTTAGCTTTATCGATCCGGTTGCCTTGATTGGCGCGCTACCTTACCCGTTGGAATTTATCGGCGGCACGCAGATGCCCAACGCGCCGGGCATGGTCTCGTGGTTGGCGCGTGTTTACGGCGTATTGCCGGTGCGGCGCGGCAGCCTTTCCCGCGATACGTTGCTGGCTTCGCGTAAAGTGTTAAAAAACAAAGGCGTGCTGGGGATATTTCCGGAGGCGGGGTCTTGGGCGGCAGTGCTGCGCCCAGCGCGGCCGGGCAGCGCTTACCTGGCAACCTGCACGCAGGCGCAAATCCTACCGGTCGGCCTGGATGGTTTTACGGACTTATTTCCATCCTTGCGCCGGGGCAAACGCGGGAAAATCACCTTCACCATTGGCAAACCCTTTGGCCCCTTTTTTGTCTCCGAACGCGGCGAAACCGACCGGCAGAAGCTGGCCGAACTTGGGCATTTATTTATGCGCAAGATTGCTGATCTCATCCCGGCCGAACGGCGCGGTCACTATTCCAACGACGCAGCCATCCGGGCTGCCGCCCAAAGCGCGGCGGTTTATCCCTGGGAAAACGTTCAAGAAGAATAGCTGATTAATTAAAAGAACCGGCGGGGAGGGGATCCATCACACCGGTTCATTGGGAAATAGCTGTAGTTCTAAAGTGCCAGGGAATCTTGCCGAGATCGATCGGGTTTTCAATTTTTGCACCCCCAGTTCTTTCACTGGGGGTGCAGTTTCATCGTTGGAGTTTTAAGGTGTAGCCGTTGGAGTAAAGGTTGGGGTATTAGTCGGCGTGTCAGTTGGGGTAGATGTCGGAGTATTGGTAGGGGTGTTAGTCGGGGTATTTGTCGGGGTGTTTGTCGGGGTGTTAGTCGGCGTAGCGGTTGGGGTAAACGTCGGCGTAGATGTTGGCGTTGCCGTGAATGTTACGGTCGGCGTGCCTTCCTCATCGTCATCCTCATCTTCCGCAGGGTGAACTACAATCCCCTGCGCAGCCAACGGACCACCGGTCGGGTCGCGGCGGGAGATGATGGTCACCTTGGCACCGACGACCAGCAGGTCAACGCGCTCTTCGGGGAGAATTTTAGTCGTCTCGGAGAGTTCGAACGTGTACTCTTGACCGTCTTTAGCTAGGATGGTAATCGATTCGCCAGCCGTATATGCGGTCACTACACCAACCCGATGAATGCGCACTGGTTTGCCAGGGACCACCTGTACTTTTACAGCGGTGAATTCGTCAGCGGCAGGTACAACAGCCTCAGTGGCAACCGGAGCAGCCGGATCGACAGATGTTTTGACTGCTTGAACCACCACTTGCACGCCAACATTCAATTGTTCCCAGGTGGCAGATCCAAGCGTGGGGATTTTGAAGGAGGTGGCTTCGGTCAGAGCGAAGACCATCTCTTCACCAGTTTTCAGTTTGACCGTTAAGGACGCGGCATCCACAGCTACGACTTCACCGCGGAAGTGGTACTTCTTACCAGCCAGTTTCTCTTCCATGCGCTCGGCTTTGTCAGTCGCCCGAACTTCCACACGCGCGGCCTGTTCGGTCGCTCGTGCTTCCTGACGCACGTCATTTTCGGCTTGCTGGGTGGCTTTGCGATCGGTTTGATTCGCTGCATTGGGATTTGGGGTTTTGCGTGCCAGATCAGAGCTAGCGTAAACCTGCGCGGTCCCGAAAACCATGGTCAAAATGATGATAAAGGAAGCGATTGCTAAAAGTTTCTTCATAATAATAGATTCTCCTTTAAAAGTTGTGATCGGATTCCAGATCACGGTTCATAAATGATGGTCAGCGTAAAGCTGACTTCGTTGCCATCCTGGTCGCTCATGATCACTTCGATGAGATTGGGGCCTTCTTCTAAATCCACCGGCAGGGTAAACACGGCATCGGCCGGACTGGTGAAGATGACCTCATTGACCGTGACGACAGCATCGCGATTCGCCTGGCCTTGAATATAGTAAGGTACATAATTAACAGTCGTTTCATAAGCGGAAAAGATACGGGCAGTCAATGAACCCAGGCTGAGTTCTTGTACAGGGGAGTCGGGCAGAATGGTTGCCTCTGCTTCCGGTACGATGACGACATCGGCTGAGGTTTCAACAAACTGTGACGGCGGGTTTTCCTGCGGTTTAGCCGTGCAGGCGGCTAGCAGGAAGACCAGGATCAGTAAGATTCCAATTTTCTTCATTCTGCTAGTATAACGAAAATAAACCGACAATTACCCTCTCAAGTTCCTTTCAATATTGATAGGTTATGTTAACAATTGGCAAACGGCGATATTCGATCCGTTGGAAAAGAAAATTTGACAAGCCGCAAAGACACGAAAGGATGGCTGTGATATATTGGTAATCATAATATCCAATGGAGTTGTCCCATTATGCAGGGTGAACAAAGTGCACAAAAACCGCGACCTCAGATCATGCTGCGGCATGTTGCCGTGCCCAATGAACACGGGTCGTGGGTCTTTCTTTTTAGCCCGTTATTGATCGGCCTGTTCGCAGGCGGGACTTTCCAGGTTGGCAGCCTTTTGCTCGTTGGCGCCGTGCTGGCAGCTTTTATGCTGCGCCAACCCATTACGATTCTGGTCAAAATCATCAGTAAGCGGCGGCCGCGCACCGAATTGCCCGCTACTGCCTTCTGGATCACCATTTACGGACTGATCGGGCTGGGCTTTTTGACAGGTCTGATGGCTATGGGGTTCGAGCAGCTTCTTTTTCTGGCTGCGCCGGCACTACCGGTGTTTGCCTGGCATTTATGGCTGGTGAGCCGGCGTTCCGAACGCCGCCAGCCAATCGTCGAAATTGCCGGGAGTGGTGTGCTTGCCCTGGTGGCCCCCGCTGCTTATTGGGTTGGAGTTGGACATTATGACCCGACCGGCTGGCTGTTGTGGGGACTGACCTGGCTGCAAGCGGCTGTTTCCATATATTATGCCTATTTGCGGCTTGAACAGCGGATGTGGAAGAGCGTGCCAACCCGGTTGGAATGTTGGCTGGCAGGCCGGAAACATATCTCAGCCGCAATTGCTGCCTTAATCCTGGTCAGTGTGCTGGCGGTTACCAGCACCGTCCCGACCTGGGTACCGCTGGCCTATGCCATTCAGCTGGCAGAAACATTCTGGGGGACATTCAATCCGGCAGTCAAAGTCAAGCCCACCCAGATTGGCATTCGCCAGTTAATCGTCAGCACACTATTCACGGTTGCCTTTATTTTCGCCTGGGGCTAACAACTCGTTTTATCTAAAGAATCGCTCTGAGCAGTAATACCGTCACATAAATATTCTCTATTAAAATCGTATCTTTTTCGGTCAAAGAACGACTGTATAAAGTACCCATTTATCAAAAAAGTACATGCCTAAGCGGATCAGGTTTCTTTACAAACACCTGACAATTCTGGATATTGCCTGAAAGGTAACCAGACAAGTTGGCGTGTTACCATTGCGGCAGAGGTTAAAGGCATGCGGTTAAAGATCATACAATTATTTTTACTCGTACTTATAGTGGTAGCCAGCTTTGTTTTTCGACCGGTTGAAGTCGCAAAAGGGCAGGACAATGACACTATACTCGGCGAGGGAGTTATTTCGCTTGAAGGCAGTCTTGGGTTAGATGCAGTTGGCTGCACACGCACCAATACGGCTCCGCTGAATACCCAATTTGAGCAGCGGGTAGTTGAATTGGTCAACATCGAGCGGGTGAACGCCGGTCTGCCGCCGCTCAAACGCAACGACCAGTTGGATTTGGCTGTCCGCGACCACACGCGTGATTTGGTCGAGGATGATTATTTCGCCCATGATACGATGGATTGGGTCGATGGGACGCTCACGTCTGTTTGCGGCCCTTTCACTCGCATGAATCTGTACTATACTGGCTGGTCGAATGCGGGCGAAAATTTAGCAGCTGGTTACAGCACGCCGGAGGCTGTCGTCCAGGGTTGGATGGCATCCACCGGGCACCGCGACAATATTCTCAATCCGAAATTCAAGGAAATTGGAGTAGGATATTACCAGGGTGCTTCAAAATACACTTATTATTGGGGCCAGGATTTTGGGGGAAAATCGGATGTGTATCCGGTAATCATCAATAACGAGGCGCTGCAAACGACCAACCCAATCGTATCCACTTATATCTATGGAAAAGGGGTCTGGGCTGAAATGCGTTTGCGCACAGATTCCGGTACCTGGTCAGAATGGGTTCCTTTCCAGGAAAATGTCACCTGGCAGCTACCGCCAATCAACGGCACGCATGCTCTAGCCGTTGAGTTACGCGCAGCCGGGGCTGTGACTGCCGGAACATCCAGCAGTGATGTGATTATGCTCACCGGCATCCCTGTTCCGGAGGGTTCAGTCCAAGTCTTCTTGCCATTCCTGTCGCGCTAAGATCCGTATGGGGGAGGACTTAGCCAATGATGCACCTTGACGGCGAGTTAACTGTCAAGGTGCGTTTTTTGTTTGATCAGGTTAACCGCAACTAAAGCCTGCTGGTTGGTTCTTACCCCAGCGCAGGATAACGCCGGATGGGTAAATTCAGTTAGTTTTACCCGGGTTTTCGCTGCTGAAAGCCTGCAAACCTGTGTAATCACAGGCGTGAATGTCCGTCAAGCAGACAAAACCGTGGCGCTCGACGATCGATCGGCTCTCAAAGCCAGCATCGATCACCAGATAGCGCCTCCCACGGCGGACGGCTTCCTGCACCCGAGCAGATAGGACGGCAGTGTATAAACCTGTGTTGCGCATAGCCGGGATAGTGCTGCCACCCCACAGGCTGGCAAATTCGCTGCCAGGCGGGTAGTATATCCAGCCAGCGCTGGCAGGCGTGTCAGCGACATAAGCTACATAGATACTCAGGTAATTCAGTACAGCCAGGTGGGCGCCGTGCCGGGCATGGATCCAGGTGAAATCGCTGCCCCATACCTGTTGCAAAACCGTAATCACTTCCGCCAACTTCTCTTTATCGTCCCGCCATTATTTGCCATGGCTGGGGCGTCAATCGATGAGTTTGCACGGTGGGTCAAACAGCAAGCCGTGCGCGCCGGTCTGGTAGCCCTTGGTCTGCTGCCCGGGATTATTGCCGGGTTTTGGCTGCATCCCTATGAATATGTATATTACAACGCCCTGGTGGGTTGGACGAGCAGCGTCGAACGCCAATTTGAAACTGATTATTGGGGTACGACCATGTGTGAGGCGGCTAAATACGTCTCCGGCCAAGCCCAACCAGGTGATACCGTGTTATTTACCGGTCCAACCTTGAGTCAACTGTTCGAACGCTGCGCGACGCATCCATTTAACTATATTTTTGGCCCCTCCGAAAGCCTTACTGAGGAGCCGGGTGTTGCTGTTTTTTGGTCGCGGTTTGACAATGACATTGTTCTTTACCCCGAATTTGACCCAGTTTTTACCATCCGAAGGGGAAAAACCGTTTTTGCAGTTGTCAAGGTTATGCCATAAACGACCAGAGGGCGGACTTTGATCTGAAATTGAAAACACCGCAAATGCTCCCCTTGATTTAAAGTCAGGGTTTCCAACATTACTTGGGAAAGCCGCATAATCCGGCTCATAAGGACAGATTTAAATATGCCGTTCATCTCTACAAAATTAGACAAAGTTATGCTGTGGTTCAAACAGCATATCTGGGAATGCTTATTGGCGGGAACAATTCTTCTATCATTTGGCCTCTTCCTCATCGCCTTTGATGATTATGGTGCCAGCTACGATGAGCCCCTGTTTTATGAATATGCAGACCGAATGGTGGACGCCTACAAAAAAATGGCGTTTGGTGAAAATATTGATTCGCTGCTCGATTTTTACGACCTGCCCTTTTATGGCCCTGCATATTTGATAATCGGACGCTTAGCGATTGGGGGGATCCGTCTGGTCTTTCCTGGATTGGAGATCTACAACGCCTGGCATACGGTCAACTTTGCGACTTTCCTGCTTGGCGGCATACTGGTTTATTGGCTGACTCGCAGAATTGCGTCAAAGCCGGCCTCGTTTATTGCCGCGTGTTTGTTTCTTACCCAACCCCTCCTTTGGGGTCACGGCGTAATGAATCCGAAAGATGGGCCGTTCATGACGGCTTTTTTAGCCGCGCTGGTGACCGGGTTGAAAATGGTGGATGCTTTCAACCACCCAGGAACGGTTCAACGAACGCGGGATGATTCAAAACCCGGATGGAGGGGAGGCTGGAAGGCGGCCACGGTCACGGCTCTGGTTGTAGGTGGGATTCTATTTGCCGACCGGGTGTTTGGCAATTTTCTTTTCAAGCCAGTCCTCCAGAGCCTATTCGAATTCGTAGCTGCGCCCACGTCGGACGCCTGGAGGGTTCCGATAATTCTAAAATTATTCCCAATTTCAGGGGCAATTCCACTGGCTGATTATTTTTCAAAAGCTGTAAAGATATTAAACCTTGTAGAACTCATAATATTGTTGGGAATCGGGTTGGCTGGGCTGATCATCATTTTTCGAAAATCTCATCCTTACACCCACTGGTTACTTCTGGCAGGCATAACCTCCGGGCTGGCTATGGCTATCCGGGTGTTGGGGCCGGCGGCTGCGGGATTGGTGCTGCTTTATGCAATCATTGTTAAAACTAAAAAATTGTGGAACCTTGTGCTGGGATATGTTGGGATATCCTCGGTAGTAACCTATGCGGCATGGCCTTTCTTATGGGACAGTCCTGTTTCCAGTTTAGTGGAAAGCATTCGGGTCATGGCTTCTTTCCCCTGGAACGGGTCGATCCGTTTTGAAGGCAATAATTTTCTGCCAAACGAACTGCCTTTTTATTATCTGCCTAAGTTGCTGACCGTTCAACTTACCCTGCCGCTCATTCTTTGCGCATTAGTCGGGACGCTGGTTCTGGTCAATCGGATTCGAAAGAAAGAAGCGAATTGGGTTTCAAAGGCAGTTTTGTTGGTCTGGTTCTGGGCACTGCTCCTGGTCGTTATGATACTCCGGCCAAATCTGTATGATAACTTCCGCCAACTTCTCTTTATCGTCCCGCCATTATTTGCCATGGCTGGGGCGTCAATCGATGAGATTGCACGATGGGTCAAACAGCCAGCCGTACGCGCCGGTATGGTTGCGCTTGGTCTGCTGCCTGGGATTATTGCCGGTTTTTGGCTGCATCCCTATGAATATGTGTATTACAACACCCTTGTAGGCTGGACGGGCAGCGTCGAACGCCGTTATGAAACCGATTATTGGGGTACGACCATGTGCGAGGCTGGAAAGTTTGTATCGAGTCGAACATCAAAGGCGTCACTGGTCGTGCTAAATGACGAGATTTTAAGTCGGCTATTTGAACGGTGTTCGACTCAGGCATTGGATATTCGATTGGACCCTGGCGAAACTTTGAAGATAACACCCGAATTTGCGGTTTTTTTGTCGCGGTTCGATCATGATCAGACCTATTACCAGGAACTGGAATCGCTGCTAGCCATTCAACGAGGGAAAACCATTTTCGCGGTTGTTAAGGGCAATCCATAATACTTCCAGTTGGGGTTCGTCAGTTTGACGGTCTGGGAATGAAGACCTGGAACGAAGACGATTCGTAGAATTTATTGACTATTCTGGTCAAACTTGCTACTATTAACTCAGTTGGAGCTTTGAACCATGAGGAGTAATGGTCGCGGGCCCTCATAATGGAGGATCCCCATGGGGAGCAAAAGCGAAACCGGCCACACTGGCGGTTTCGCTTATGTTTTTAATCGCAGTCAAATATCGACCAACTCAATTTCTAGAAGGGCGGTTTCATGGGTTTGGTTCCTGATATTTACAACCTGCGGTTGGATAGTCCTGAACCCATCAATTTCATACCAAGAAGGAGATAGGAATGACTACACCACAAAATCGTCGTTGGCCGTTGACTTTGCTGGCGGTGACCATCCTGATTGTGATGGTTACAACCGGAGCGGTGCCGATGGCATCTTCGGCTGCCCCGGCGCAGCCGACTGTAGATAAACTTATATTTTTTGCCGCTGACGGCTTGCGCCAGGATCTGGCGCAGGAGTATGTCGCCCAAGGTTTGATGCCGACGGTTGCAGGCATGATCAAGGTCGGCGTTCAGGCCGGTGGTGGCGGTCTCTTGACGCAAGCGCCGCCGAATACCGGTGCCGGCTGGTACAGCCTGGCAACCGGCGCCTGGCCAGGCGTAACCGGCTCGACTAATAACACTTTTGCCAAGAACGGCGCAGCGTTGAGTAGCCGGGTAGGCTCGTTTGATACAGGCGTGTTGCAGGCTGAGACGATTGCGCAGGCCGCCGAACGCGGCGGCAAGAAAGTTGCCCAAATCGAATGGGCCGGCGGTCGCAATGCTACCACCTTCGGACCGACGATCGACTTTCGCGCCTTCCTGTCTGGCCGCGGAGTCGCCACCAACTACGTCTCACCGACCGATAGCGCTGCCTTTGTAGCCGCTTTCGGGTTGCAGTTTGACCACCCGGCCGGGTTTGCCGGTCAGACTGCCTTTCCAGGTGCATCACCAGCGGCCGCAGCGGGTTGGGTAAATGTTCCCACCAGCTACAGCCCGGCCATGGAAATGCGCCTGCGAGTAATTGATTTCGGGGTCGATAAATATGGGCTGGACGCCTATATTTTTGACTCTACCGATGATGCGGTTGTCAATTATGACCTGGTCATGTTCGTACCCTCATTGTTCGCCAAGGACGGTACAAAGGCAGTTGCCACGCTTGAAAAAGGCGAGTGGGGCGATGTCAAAGTTAAAATCGTTGGCGGCGGGCTGGCCGGATTAACCGCCGGATTCCTGGTGAAGGTCGAGGAATTGTCCGACGACCTCTCGATGGTGCGCTTGTTCCACACCTCGGTCACGCGCGCTAACGCCTCCTGGCCGGGTTGGCCGGGCGAGCCTGGGTTCACCGGCGACTTTGCTGAATTCGTCGCCACCAATTTCCCGGTCTCGACCGCTGCCGACTTCGCCATTCTGGAAGCGGGCATCGTTTCCGAGGATACCTATGTCGAACAAGGGCTGTACTGGGAGACCGGACACCATCCCCTGATCGAATACATCATGCAAAAATACCAACCCGATCTAGTCCTGGCGGGTTACCCGATCACGGATGAGTTCCAGCACCAATTCCTTTCCCTGGTAACCGAAACCCTGCCAAACGGCGATCCCAACCCGGCATTCGATGACGTGCAGGTTAATGGCACGCCGGACGGTCTGCTGGCTCAGCGTGAGGGTTACCTGGCGCGCGCATATAGCGGGGCGGATAGCACGCTGGCGCTGATTCAATCCTTCATGCCCAGTAAAGTCACAACTTTTGTTTCGTCCGACCACGGCTTTGCGCCGCAGTTCCTGGCGATCGATGCCAGTCAGGTGCTGGTGAACCTGGGGCTGCTCTCCAAACCACAAACCTCCAACTGCCGCCCGGCTACTGGTGAGACCATCGGCAAGGCCAAGGCCTGTTGGGCTGGCGGCACAGTTCAGATTTATATCAACCTGGCAGGCCGCGAACCGACAGGCGGCGGTTTGACCCAGGTAGCCGCGGCTGACTACACTGCCACGGTCACTATGATCAAGTCCGCTTACGCCGGGCTGACTGATCCAAACGATTGGACCAGCGACGCTGCGCCCGAGGGATGGACGGTCATCGACCGCGTCTTCACTAAGGCCGAGGCGCGCTATATCCCCAACGGACCGGACAGCACCGCCAACATGGCGCATCCGACCCGCACCGGTGATGTGGTGGCCTTCTCTTACCCGCCGTATCAGTTCGATGCGGCCACTCCTGGGACGCAGTTTGCGCTTTCAGCCTTCTTTGGGCAGCACGGGTATATCCCGGATGTGCAAAACCTGGATGCCAATATCAACATGCGGGCAGCGTTCTTTGCCGGCGGTGAGGACATCACCCACGGCATGTTCGATAACCTGCGCACCATCGACCTGGCGCCAACCATCGCCTTCCTGCTGAAGGTGCCGGAGCCGCAGCAGTCTCAGGGTCGAGTTTTGACGGAAATTTTCGACGGCGGCAGCCGCTTGAAGCCCGTCACGATCTTGGGATTGAACGATTTCCACGGGCAGCTTAGCCCATCCACATTGTCGAGTGATGGCATAAACACCGCTGTCGGCGGCGCAGCTATTCTGGGAACGATGTTTGCCGAGGATGCGGCTGCATTGCCAGGCCCGGCGCTGCTGCTGGCGGCCGGCGATAATGTCGGCGCCTCACCCGCCAACTCAGGATTGCTGCAGGATATGCCGGCAATCGATGTCGAGAACGCCTGGGGCATGGATGCCACCTCTTACGGCAATCATGAGTTCGACTACGGTCTGGCTCGTTTGCTGGCTCACCAGGCGCGCGCCGACTTCCCCTTCCTGGCGGTTAACATTGTGGATGCGGTCACTGGTCTGACCCCAGACTGGGTGCATACCAGCAAGGTCTTTGAGGTCAACGGCGTGAAGGTCGGCGTGATTGGCGCGGCTTTGGAGAATACGCCTGAACTGGTTTCAGCCGGCGCGACAGCCGGATTAAGCTTCCTGCCTGCCGTAGAGCGCATCAAAGTCGAATCCCAATGGCTGGCTAGCCTGGGCGTACGCGTGCAGGTAGTGGTCATTCACGAAGGGGCTGCCCTCGGCGCAAACGCCATCAACGGCCTTCCGGCTGTGGACTGGGCTGGGCCCATCGTGGATATTGCCGAAGACCTGCAGGATACCACCGTCGATATGATCCTGGCCGGGCACACACATAAGGTGTCCAACCTGATGGTTGGCAACATTCTGGTCACCGAAGGGCTGAATGCCGGCGTGACGTATTCGGTCGCCCAGTTGCTGGTCACGGGCGGTGACGTGGTCTGGGCTGGCGGCGCCAACCGCACTGCCTGGACGCTGGGCGTTGCCCAGGATCCGGCTGTTCAGGCTATCGTTGACGCGGCCAACGCAGAGACCGCCGTATTGCGCAACCAGGTGATCGGTATGCAGGCGGTTGACATCAAACGCGACCCGACTCGCTTGAACGAGTCAGCCATGGGCAACATGGTAGCGGACGCCATGCTCGAGAAATACCCTGGCATCGACGCGGCCTACACCAATTCGGGCGGCCTGCGCGCCGACCTGAATATGTCTCCTCCCAGCGCCGGTGAAGCCGTAGGCGAAATCACCTGGGGCGAAGTGTTCGCGGTGCTGCCGTTTAACAACCGCACGGTCATCTTCACCTTGACCTATGAGAAGCTGATCGAAGCGCTCACCAACGGTTTCAGCCCGGTATGCAACCCGGCAATCGCTACCGGGCGCTTCCCGCAGGTTTCAGGCTTGAAGGTCGAGTTCCATTGCAGCGGCTTAACCGCGGTGGTAGATAACGTCTGGAAAGGGCCGGTGGCCGGTCCGCTGACGCTGCTTGGAACCGGCGACAGCATCCGCCTGGTGACCAATGACTTCATGTGGACCGGCGGCGACGGCTACACCGCTTTTGCCGCAGGCACCAATGTGCTGCAGCCAGGCGACGACCTGATGCAGGTGACGGTGGATTACATCGGCCTTCACTCGCCGGTCTCGGCGTTTGTGGAAAGCAGGATAGTACAAGGGCCGTAAAGCGGATGATTCGGTAATTTTTCACAACTGGGCGGCAGAAATGCTGCCCAGTTGCAATTTATGTGACGGTGAGATTGGATAATTTCGCAAAAGAATCCCACTTATGTCATGCTGCCCACAGGGCACTCTGTGAGTGAGGGCTGGTTTTTTAGCCCGAAGCATCTCGGGCCAGTAGGCGAGATCCTTCGCATCGCACAAACCGCTCGCTCAGGATGACAAAGGATATTTGCGTTTTTCGGGTTTGAGTGGATTCTAACCATAGACCATGCAAATAATTCCTGTCTCCCTACCCGTACGCAGAACGATGGAGACCTATGGGCACCGTGGCGAATTGCGGTTGGCCGTCACCGCGTGCCCATCCAGAACCCAGGTCAGCCCAGTGCCATCGAACAGCACGCCAAACCAATCGACCACCCGCCCGGGGGCGAAGGATTCGGGTTGGCCGGTACGGAATACCGGGGGTGGTTGGAAGGAGTTGTCACGGTCGGCGCGAACCACCACCACGAAGGGATTGGGATTGTCGTAGCCGAAGCGCGCCGTATAGGTTCCATCTCCGTTGTCTGCCACGCACTCCAGAATGGGGGTCACCTTCTCCGGGGTGGGCGCGTCGAAGCGCAGGATATAAGGCTGGTCCGCGCTAAAGGAGCCATCCAGGCTCCACACCCGCACCAGGTAATCACCGGCAGGCGCATCTGTCAGCGTCACTTCCTTTCTGCCCTGTCCTGGAGTGACGTCCTCTCCGACGATCTCACCACCCTTGAGGGTATCTGTAATCCGTACGAGCCGTAATCCGTAGCTACCCGCCAGCCGGACCAGGGAAACGGTAATCATACCGGGTTTCACCGAATAGAAGCGAAACCAGTCGAAGTCGGTGGGAGAACTGATTGCGAAATTCAAATTATTACTATTTTTTTGCTGATTAGTGTCAACTTCAAATGGGAAATTCGGAGCATCATCTATGGTATCTGAGAAAGGATAAGGTGTTCTGGTTGGAACCGGTGTGGCCGTGGGCACCTGCTCTGCTAAATTGCCGATGAAAGACAGGGAGGCGACGTCGAAATAGAAAGTCTTCCCTTGCGCAGCGTTGAGAATAAGCCGCTCGCCTACCGCACCGGTGATGCGCAAATCCCCGGCGGCCTCCGGGCTTTGAAAGGCATAACTTTTTTGATTGGGATTGTAGTGAGGCATGATGGCGACATAAACAATCCCTTGCTCAGGCGAATCGCGAAGGTAGCCGGACCAGATCGTGATAAACGAGTCATACCGGTCTTCTTTCCAAGCCCCATCGTGAATTTCATATTTGCCTACATTCGGGCCATGCATAAAAATTGGCGCTGGCCAATCGGTGACGATGCCGTAGCCGGCCAATTTCCCGCTTCGTTTTTGGTCAAGTATACCTTCGGGGTTGAGAGGCTGATGTAAATTTGGATACGCATCTTGTAGATCTACTGTAGGCAATAATCTGGCTGCCTGTTGCGTCTGGATCATCGCTGAAAGCTGTGTGGCTTTGAAAGGCGGGAAATAGGTCGGGTTGGGCAACCCGGAAGTCGCCGTCGGATTGGGAACCTGGGACGCTGCTGCCATCGAAGCCGCCTGGGTCAAGGATTGAACTTCTGCTTCCTGCGTCTGAGCCAGCCTGGCTATCTGGGTTTGCGCGCTGGGGGGCAAATCCGTTGGAGGGAGGCTGGCCGCCGGGGAAGCGCCACGCGCCATCATATTCGTAGCCACCAAAATGACGGCCAGGAGGCTGAGGGTAAAAAATACGCCCCAAATATAGAATTTACGTTTCATGATCGTGCTTTATTCCAATCCAAGTCGCCCCGGAGTGAATCACAACGGCGCTGCCCCAGTCAACTGGAAATTGGCGAGCTTGGCATGATGCCAACGCCACCCTCGTAAATCGCTACCCTTCCCTAATACACTCCGACCCTGTTTATAATAATTAGGGAATTATTACCTACATTATAACCAACTAGACAACTTTGTCAATAAATATCAATAATGCTTGTTGGATTCCGGCTAGCGACCAACTTTTTTGTGGGGCCGGATGGATTCGAATATCATCCCCTCAATGGGGACCAGCGACTAATAATTTTTGTGGGCCCGGATGGATTCGAACCATCGACCAAGCGGTTATGAGCCGCGCGCTCTGCCGCTGAGCTACGGGCCCCACAGGGGTAATGCAATTAACAAAGTTCGAGAAACGACTGGCTTTCGAGTCGGGCATAGCTCTTGGATCATGGATGGGTAAGCGTTCTTATGACGCTATGCCCCTACAAAAGAATGAAACCTGCTTCAGCCGTTGCCGCTGAGCAGCGGGCCCCAAGCGCGTGTAAATTATATCACACACGCATTTTGTTGAACCGCATTGCAGGGGCGGTACGCGAACCGTCCCAACGAAAGTCTTTTTCCTTATTCCGAATAAAATAATCTCAGATTGCGTTAATAGGGTTGAAAGGAACAGGATCAGGACGTGCTTGCAGCCCAAAAAGTGGAAACCGAGACCGCAATGACTGCCAGAGCCCAGCAGGGCGACCGTGAAGCGTTCACGGAGCTGGTGCGCAGCCATTACACCGGCGTGGTGAACGTGGTCTTCCGCATGTGCGGTGACGCGCGGCTGGCAGAGGATGCCGCGCAGGAGACGTTTATCAAAGCCTGGCTTAACCTGTCAGCCTTTCGGGCAGGTACGTCCATGCGCAGCTGGCTGTTTCGCATCGGCATCAATGCAGCCCTGAACGTATTGCGGCGCGAACGTGGCGCGGGCGCCAGCCTTGAATCAACCTGGCTGGTTGACCCGGCTGCCGGACCGGAGGCCGTGCTGCTGAAGCGGGAACGCAGCGCCGCCGTCCAGCGGGCTATTCTCTCGCTCACGGAAGCCAACCGGGCTACCCTGGTGCTGCGTGAGTACGGCGGCCTTTCGTACGCCGAGATTGCTGCCGCGCTGGACATTCCGGCCGGGACAGTTATGTCGCGCCTGAATTATGCCCGTACCCGGTTGCGAGAAATTCTTACGCCGGAATTTGGAGAGCGAATATGAACGGTCATGTGCTGGATTATTTGGGAGCTTACCTGGACGGCGAATTGAACCTCCACCGCCGGCAAAGGGTGGAGGCGCATCTGAAGGAGTGCGCCATCTGCCGCAGCGAATTCGAAGGGCTGCAGCAGGTCTCGCATCTTTTGCAAACCGCGCCGGCGCCGGATTTTCTACCCGCTGAGCAGTTCACTGGCCGATTGGCGCTTCAATTGCCGCGCCGTGAGCCAACCGAAAAGCCTGCGAAACTGGTAAGCCTGCTCTGGTGGCTTGTGCCGGCTGTGCTGCTTATCGCCTGGTTCTTTATTCAAACGCTCCTGTCGGTCAATGGAGTGATATCCGTAATGAACCAGGCCAATCTGGTCGAAGACACCGCGCGATTTTTCTCGCAAAGTTCCTCCCCATCCCTCTGGTTTAGCACAGTGATCGATCTTTTTGGCAGTTCGCTGGACGGCACACAGATTTCCGCGCTGATGTTCCTGGACCGACTGGGTGCTCTGCGGGCGGATATCTTTGGTCAATTCATCTGGCAGGCTGCGATTGCGCTGCTCTACCTGACCTGGCTGGCAGTCTGGTGGATCAGGAGCGGATCACGCCAGATCAAAATGAACGGATCGCGGTCTTTATCATAAATTTGGATTAACTTCTTCCGTATCAGTTCAAATCACAAACGGAAGTATACATAAGGAGAAAATGAAATGATCGATATCGAAAAAATTCTAAAACGCGCCTGGCAAATCCTCTGGAGTTATCGGGTCTTGTGGATCTTTGGCGTCCTGCTGGCCATCACCATGGGCAGTTTTCCCGGGGGCAGCGGCAGCAATGGGGTGCAATACAACTTTGACGGAGGGGATTGGGGGAACGCAGGACCCTGGCCGCAGTTGGAAGAATTCAACAACTGGGCGGAGAAGAACCTGGAACCGTTGTTCACCAACCCGGAGCAGCATATCACCACCTTTATCTGGATCGGTGTTGGCTTGCTGTTGTTCTTCCTGGTGGTCGGCGTTATTACGGCATTGGTACGTTACATTTCCGAGACTGCCGTTCTGCGCATGGTGAATGATCACGAACAAACCGGCCAGAAGCTAAGTTTCTCACAGGGATGGCGGTTAGGCTGGTCCCGCGCGGCTTTCCGCATGTGGCTGATCGATCTGATTATCTTTATTCCAGTTTTCCTGTTTATCCTGATTTTGGCACTGGTGGGGCTGGCGGTTTACCTGAGCGTAACAGGCGGCAGTGAGTTTACAGCCGTGTTCGGTACAGTCGCCGCGCTGGGCCTGCTCTTCGTGTTTATCTTCCTCTTTGCGATCGGGATGGCATTCCTTGGGCTGCTGCGCGAATTCTTTATCCGTCAGGCAGCGCTTGAGAACGCCAGCGTGGGTGAATCCTTCCGGCGTGGCTGGCTGATGTTCAAACGAAACTGGAAAAGCGCCGGTTTAATGTGGCTGGTGATGGTCGGCCTGGGCATCGGCGCGGCGATTGCCGGATTCATCGTGTTCTTCCTGCTTATTCCCGCCTATGTCGTCCTGTTGATCCCCGCTCTGCTGGTTGGGGCGGTCCCCGGCCTGCTTGTCTTTGGCATTACCAGTCTCTTTACCAGCGGCCCGTTGACCTGGATCATTGGCATCCTGGCAGCTCTGCCGTTATTCTTCACCATCCTGTTCCTGCCGCTGTTCCTCGTCAACGGTTGGTTTAAAGTATTTGCATCCAGCTCCTGGACTCTTGCCTTCCGGGAGATGAAAGCCATGGAGGCCGTACTGCCAGATTCACAACCTGGCGCGGCCGAATCAACTACTCCATAAGCATTGCGGCGTGAACAACCTTTAACAAGCAAGGGCGGCCCGTAAGCCGCCCTTGCCATATTCTCAACAAACTATCTGTTTATTTCGTTGTAAGCTCAACGCCGTTCTTGAAGACATGCAGCGGCGCTTCGTGACTCCACAGCGCTTCCCACACCGAATTGGCATTCAGCACCACCAGGTCGGCAGTACCGCCTTCCACCAGCTTGTGCCCGCTGACGTTGAGCGCCTCAGCCGCGTTGGTGGTGATCAGGTCGTACAGGATTTCCATCTCGTCGCGGTGGGTCATCCACATCAGGTGCGCCGCCAGGAAAGCCACCTCGAGCATGTTGTTACGCCCGAAGGGGTAGTAGGCGTCGGCAATGTCGTCCTGACCGAGCGCGATGCGCACGCCGGCCTTGTACAGCGACTTAACCCGCGCGTAAAGCGGACCGGTCTGCGGGTCGGAAACCACGCCGATGTTGGCGCGTTTCAGCAGGTATTCGATCTTGCGGTAGTAGGGTTCCGGGTAGAGCGCCATGGCGCGCGAATGCTGCGCGGTGACGCGCCCTTCCCAGCCTTCACGGATGGTGGTGACCGCCAGCATTTCGAGCGTCTTGAGGGTCGGGTCGCCGGCATCGTCGATCAGCATCGACACGTCCTTGTTGTACTTTTTCGCCAGGGCGAACATGCGGTCGATGTGTTCCTGGGCATCGGCGTCGGTGTATTCGATCCACGGGATGCCGCCAACTACATCGGCGCCCAATTTGAGCGCTTCTTCGATGTATTCCTCGGCGCCCGGGTCGCGCACAACGCCATCCTGCGGGAATGCCACCACCTGCAGGGTAACTCTGTCCTTGTACTCCTCGCGGGCGCGCAGCAGGGCTTTGACGCCTTCCAGGCGGGCTTTGGTGTCGGTATCGGCAAAGGCGCGGATGTGGGTGTTGCCAAATTTCACCGCCAGGTCGAGCGCCTTACGCACGTTTTCGATGATCCATTTCTCGTCATACTGCTCTTTGACCTTGGCGGCCAGTTCGATGGCGGTCATGGCTCCGCCCATCGACTCGCCAGTGTAAGCAGCGATGGCAGCATCATCCATCATCGCCAGGGTGTACACCTTGCACAGGTGCAGGTGCCCGTTGACGAAGGATTCGGTCACCAGATGCCCGCCGGCATCCACCGTTTTAGCGGTTGCGCCGTCCACTTTTTCAGCGATTTTGGCAATTTTGCCGTCTTTCAAGGCAATTTGGAGCGTTTTCCCCCCGGAAAAACGTGTTTTTGCATTCGTGATCAGAACGTCGTACTGCATTGCTTCCCTCCGAAGACTGAATGGTTATTTGATTGAAGGCGGTAAAAGCCGCTCCGTCCGCCTGACAGATGGAGCGGCTAGTAGATGACTTATGCTTTTGCTGTAGCGCGTTCCTGCACCACTTTTTGGGCAATCAGCGCGCCGTCGCGGATCGGCTCGTAACCGGTGCAGCGGCACAGGTGTTTGTTGAGCGCATTGGCCAATTCCTGTTCGCTGGCATTGGGTTTGCTGTCGAGCATCGCCACCAACTCAATGACGATGCCGGGAGTGCAGAAACCGCACTGCACGGCGCCGGATTCAGCGATGGCGGTTTGCACCGGGTGCAATTCCATCCCTTTGGCTAGGCCCTCGACCGTGGTAATTTCGGCTCCAGCCGCTTTGGTGATCACGGTATTGCAGCTTTTGACTGCCCGGCCATTCAGAATCACCATGCAGGTGCCGCAGGTGGCATTGTCGCAGCCGTGTTTGGTGCCGGTCAGGTCCAGCACGTCGCGGATGACGTCGATTAACATCATGTCGGGTTCGACTTCCACGCTGCGCGGCTGCCCGTTGATCGTAAAAGCGATTTTTTCAGCCATTATGCGTACTCCTTCAGCGCTTCGAGCGCTTTTTTCATTTTTTCGGGTGTCACCGGGATTTCGCAGAAATCTACGCCGGTTGCATCGTAAATCGCGTTCAGGATCGCCGGAGCCGGGCCAACTACCGAGTGCTCGCCGATGCCGCGCGCGCCAAAAGCGCCGATTGGGTCGGGGGTCTCGAGGAACTCGATGGTCTGTTTCGGCATTTCTTTGTAGGTGGGAACGTGGTATTGGAAATATTGCGGATTGGTGATTTTCCCATTCTCGTCGAAGATGACTTCTTCGTACAAGGCTGCCCCAATGCCGATATTCACCCCGCCAAGCACCGAACCGCGAATTTGCAGCGGGTTGATCACCTGTCCAACATCAAAAACGGAGGCGAAATGATCGACCAGGATCTTGCCGGTTTTCTTTTCGATGCGGATTTCGGCGCCCTGCGCGCCAAAGGTGTAGGTGACGCCCAGCGGACCCTGGCCGTTTTTGTCCGGGGCCGCGTAGCGCGGCAGGCGCGCATCGGATACGGCCTGTGCCAGGTCGCCGATGGTGATGCCGTCTTCGGTGATATAGCCGCGCGCCAGTTCGGTCACAGCCACTTTGATGTAGGGGTCGGCTTTCAGATATACGTATTCGCCGTCGTATTCCAGGTAATCGGCGTCAGTTTTGAGTACCTGAGCGGCGGTGTTTTTGAGCACCGCGATCATCTTGTCGGCGGCGCGCACGATGGCCCGTCCGCCCTGCATGGTAAACATCGAACCGATGGTCTGCCATTCATAGGGTGAGAACTGGGTATCCAGTTCGGTGTAAACCCGTACTTTTTCTGGCGCAATCTTGAGGGCTTCGGCTGCGATCTGGCGCACCACCGTGCGCAGTCCCTGACCAACCTCCGCGCCACCCATGTTGATGTTGACGCTGCCGTCGGTATTCATCTTCATGTAGCAGCCCTTGGTGGAGAAGGGTGCGCCCTTGGGAGATTTCATCACGGCGGCAAAACCGCGCCCGTAAAAATAGGTATCGTCTTCCTTGGGTTTGTCGTGGCCAAAGACGACTTCCTGGACGCGGGACGCGGCTGCGGCAACATCGCCGTTGAACTTCCACATGTGCTCGCCCAGGGCGTTGACGCTGCCCTCATGCAGATAATTCTTCGAACGCAGCGCAAAGGGGTCCATTTTGAGCTTGCGCGCCAGCATGTCCATCATACGCTCGATGGCCAGATGCACTTCCTGGTGGCCGTAGCCGCGGAAAGCACCCACCGGGGTGGTGTTGGTGTACACCGTGTAGCCGGTCAGCTCGCAGTGATCGAATTCATACGGCCCGGTCGAGTTGTGGGTGGCGGCCATGGTGACGTTGACCCCGGTGTCGGCATAGGCGCCGCTGGAATGCAGCACCTTCACCTGCAACGCAACCAGCTTGCCATCCCTCTTGGCGCCGATTTTCATCTGGGTGCGGATGCCGTGACCGATCAGCGTGCTGGTGAAATCTTCCTCGCGTGAAGAAACCCATTTAACCGGCCGGCCGGGTACAAAGCTGGCGATCCAGGCGATGGTTTGCTCCACCGTGATGTCGGATTTGTAGCCGAAGCAGCCGCCAATATCCGGGATATGCACGCGCACATCGGAGGCTGGCACTCCGTAGGAGTTGGCCAGGTCATCGCGCACGATGAACGGGCAAATCGAGGAGGACCACACTTCGATGGTCTTATCTTCTTTGAACCAGACAATCGAGCCGTGCGGTTCGATGGCCGCGCAGGAGCCGAAGGGGTAATTGAATTCGCCTTCCAGTACCACTTCCGCTTCGTCAAAACCGTCAGCGGCGCGACCTTTGCGTACCTGGTACACGTTGGCGATGTTGGTGCCGGGGACTACTTTGAGCGTGGGCAGGGTCCAGTATTGGTCCATGTCCTCGTGGATGATGACGGCATCTTCGCTCATCGCCTGGCGGGCGTCGATGTAAACCGGCAGCGGATCGTAGCTGACCTGGATTTTGGAAAGAGCATCTTTGGCGTGTTTGGGCGTGTCGGCAACCACGGCAGCCACGGGTTCACCGATGTAATGGACTTTTTCATCCGCCATGGGTACCAGGTCGCGGATATTGTCGCCGTAATGGAACTTGCAGCCCTTTCCGGTGACCACTTTGACCACGCCAGGGCATTTTTCCGCTTCGGAAGTGTCAATGGATAGGATTTTGGCGTGGGCGTATTGCGGCCGCAGGACGGCGGCGTGCAGCATGCCCGGCAGGCGGATGTCATCCAGGTAAACGGCTTTACCGGTCACCTTGCTGATGGCATCAGGCCGGATATAACTTTTGCCAACATATTTATATTCCATAGCCGAACTCCTTTGATATCTGGTAAAACAGTCGGTTATAAAAGGTTAATGGGTTACTCACGCCGGTAGGGTTTGAGCAAGGCGGCGGGGTAAGAAGCATTGCGGCCTGCCAGCACCAGGGCGATGATGGTAACGATATAGGGGAGAGCCAAAAAGGTCTCGTAAGGGATGGGCAATTGCAGGCCCATGGTTTGCAAACGCAGCTGCAGCGCGGAGGTGCCGCCAAAGATCAAGGCGCCCCACATGGCGCGTACCGGGTTCCAGTTGCCGAAGATGACGATGGCGATGGCTACCCAACCGCGTCCGGCGATGATGCCATGCGTGAAGGCTCCGAGTTGGGCCAGCGAGAGGAAAGCGCCGCCGGCAGCCATCAACCCGCCGCCGATCGCCAGCGCGGCATAACGCACCGCGAACACATTCACGCCGGCGGCGTCGGCTGCTTCCGGGTTTTCACCCACCGAGCGGATTTTCAGCCCAAAGCTGGTGCGGTAAAGCAGCCACCAGGCCAGCGGCACAATTACCAGGAAGGCGACATAGGTAAGCAGGTATTGCTCGGTAAGTGTGTTGAGCCAGGGAATGTTCTTGAAGGGCGCCAGTTGTTGGAAAGACTCGATGGATGGGGGAATGGAGCGCCCGCCATAGTTCAAGCGGAAGGCAAACAGGGATAAACCGGTGCATAACATGGTGATTCCCAAACCCGAGACGTGTTGATTGACGCCCAGGGTAACAGTGAGTAGCGCCATCAGCAGCCCAAAAACTACTCCGCTAAGCACTGCAACCAAAAACCCCAACCAGAGCGAACCGGATTTATCCGCCACAAAGAAACCGATAAAAGCGCCGAAAAACATGGTGCCTTCGATTCCAAGGTTCAGAATCCCGGCGCGTTCCGCATAGGTCTCACCAATGGCTGCCAGCAAGATGGGCGTGGAGACGCGTAAAGTCGCGCCAATGAGGTTAATTATGAAGATTTCCATCACATCCTCCGCAGGCGGTAACGTTGGAGCAGGAAGAAGCCAAGCGCCACGAGCAGCATGGTTGCCTGGGTAATTTCACCCAGGTAAACCGGAACGCCAAGCACCCGGCTGACGGTTTGCGCGCCTGCATCGACTAATCCAAAGAACAGGGAGGCGATAAACACCCCGACTGCGTTGAGCGAACCAAGGGTGGCGATGATGATGCCGGTGTATCCATACCCGGCCGAGAGATCGCCGATCAGGTGGTATTGGATGCCTGCAACCTCAGCCACACCGGCAATGCCGGCAATCCCGCCGCTGACCAAGGCCGCTATCAGGGTGGTCCGGCCGACATGGATGCCCGCAAAACGCGCCGCAGGTTTACCTAAACCGACCGCTCGCATTTTCAGGCCAAAGGAGGTACGAGTAAGCACAAACCACAGCACCAGGATGACGAGTATCCCGATCACAAAGCCTAAATTAAGCCGCGAGCGAGGGATCAGTTTGAAGAAGATCGCGCTGGCGCCGATTTCCGGCGATTGCGGCCAACCTGAGTTCGGGTCACGCCACGGACCGTTCAGCAGCGCGCTGACGATAAAGCCCATGACCGAATTCAATAGCAGGGTCGTCACCACTTCATCGACCTGCAGCTTGACCTTGAGCAAGGCCGGGATCGTTGCCCACAGCATGCCGGCAGCAAACCCGGCGATCACAATCGTCGGGATGGTGATGAACGCGGGGACCTCTTTCATCGCCACGCCCAGACCGGCAGCCGCAATTGCGCCGGCGAACAACTGACCTTCCGCGCCGATGTTGTAGTAACCGGCGGCGAAGGCAAAGGTTACGGCTGCGCCAGTGAGCATGAGCGGGGTAGCTTTAACCAATATTTCCAGCGCGGACACTTTAGTCGTCAGCGGCGCAATCAGGAAATGATAGTAGGTTTCAAAGGGATTGGCGTTAGCCCAGAAAATGAGGGCTGAAGTCAGGATAAAGGTGACCACCAGAGCAAGGACGGGGATTAATGGCCGTACCCAGACCGGTGGGTTGTCAGTTTTTACAAAACGGAGTCTCAGTCGTGATGTTTCCATGCCGTTAATGCTCCTTGACTGCGCCGGACATCAATAGGCCCAGTCGTTCAGGGGTTGCTTCGCCGGCTGGTAGGATTCCGACGATTTCACCCTCATAAATAACGGCGATGCGATCGGATAGCGCCAGAATTTCATCCAAATCTTCCGAAATGAGCAAAATCGCCGCCCCGCGATCGCGTTGCTCCAGCAGTTGCTGGCGGACGTAATCCGTTGCGCCTACATCCAGGCCGCGGGTTGGCTGCGGGACAATAACTGCCTTGGGATTCCGCGAAAGAACGCGCGCCAAAAGGACTTTCTGCATATTTCCACCGGACAGCGTTCGGACGGGATCGTTCGGTCGGGCCTTGATCTGGAATTGGTGAATGAGTTCTTCTGCGCGGGTACGGATGGCTTTATGGTCGAGAACCCCGCTGCGGGTATATTCATTGAGATGTTCCAGTGCCAGGTTCTCGGTAACCGTTAAATCGCCGACCATGCCTTCATGGCGATCTTCTGGAATACGGCCCACGCCTGCCTGGGTAAATCCAGCCGGTGTTTTGCCAATCAGTTCCTTGCCTGCCAGTTGGATACTGCCGCTGGCGCAATCACGGACGCCGCAAAGTGATTCGGCCAATTCTTTTTGGCCGTTTCCACCGACGCCGGCAATTCCTAAAATCTCGCCGGCTTTGACCTCCAAACAGACGTTGGTTAGGGCAGGCATACCCTGATCATTTTTTGCGCATAAATTATCGATGCGCAACGTGACCGGCTGCTGCTCGTGTTGTTCATCTTTACGGGTTACGCCAAAGGTCTCACGGCCAACCATCATGGCAGCTAGCTGGCTCTGACTCATGTCTTTGGTGTCCACTGTGCCGATTAATTTTCCATCCCGCAGTACTGTAACCCGATCGGTAATCTGGGTCACTTCATGCAGTTTATGGCTAATAAAAATGACCGATAATCCATCCGCTTTCAACCGGTTTAAGGTTTCGAACAGTGCGTCCACTTCTTGCGGAACCAGCACTGCAGTTGGCTCATCCAGAATTAGCACACGGGCGTTTCGATACAACGCTTTCAAAATTTCGACGCGTTGGCGCTGACCTACTGCCAGATGCCGCACCAATGATTTCGGGTCGATTACGATTCCAAAACGATCGGCTGCTGCCGCAACTTTTGCTTCCATGGCAGCCCGATTGACAACGAAACCATCTGTATTTCCGAGAACGATATTCTCTGCCACGGATAAGGGCGGAACCAGAGCGAAATGTTGGGTAACCATGCCAATTCCGTTGGCGATGGCATCCTTGGGGGAGTGAATTTCAACGGGCTGCTCTGCGACTTTGATGATACCCGTATCAGGTCGGTAGAGACCGTAGAGGATGCGCATAAGGGTTGTCTTGCCCGCGCCGTTCTCACCGAGCAGCGCATGAATTTCGCCTTTGCGTAACTGGAAATCCACATTGTCGTTGGCAACCAGTTCACCAAAAGTTTTGGTGATCCCGAGCATATCTACAATGTACATCTTTTCTCCAGGAGTTTTCCTCCTCCAGTTGTCTGGAGGAGGAAAACCGTTTTTTAGGGTAGTATGTTGCCCCAGAAAAATCCACCCGCTCAAAGAAACAAGACAGGTGGAGTTTTCAAATTAATCGGATACCGGGGGTTCTTCTTTGATGTCGACGCGGAACAAGCCGTCTTTAATCTGCTGCTCGGTTTCCTTGACCTTGGCCAGGAGTTCAGCCGGGATCTTGGCATCCATGCCGTGGAAATCGGCGAGATATGCGCCGCCCTTTCCAACCATCGAGAAGTCTTTCAGGTCCATTCCGGTGAATGTGCCGGCATTAACCTGGGCAATCAAGTAATCGACAGTTGGGGCCATGTTCCAGACGGGACCGGTGATGACCGTTTCGGGACCCAGTGCGTTCTGGTCACTCATGTTGCCAAAGGCAAACAGACCTTTTTCAACAGCGGCATCGATGACGCCGAAGCGTTCGGCAAAGAGCACGTCGGCGCCAGCATCAACCTGGGCCAGGGCAGCTTCCTTGGCAGCAGCCGGATCGAACCAGCTGTTGATGAAGGTGACGATGACCTTGGCTTCGGGGTTGACGGATTTTGCGCCGTCAATGAAAGCGTTGACGATGCGGTTAACTTCGGGAACCGGGTAACCGCCAACGACACCGATAACACCAGACTGGGTAACGCCGCCAGCGATCATGCCGGAGAGGTAACCAGGCTCATGAATCCAGTTGTCGAAGACAGCCATGTTGGGTTCTGCCGGGCCAAGGCCGGAGCCAAAGGCAAAGGCAATTTCAGGATATTCGACCGCTACACGGCGAACAGCCTCTTCGTTGCCGAAGGCATCGCCAAGGATGGCTGCGGGTTTCTGGTTTTCGGCGATCTCGCGCAGAACACGTTCCATATCGCCAGCGTAGCCGATATCGTCGGTGAATTCGTAGCGAATTTTGCCATCAGCGGCAGCTTGCTGCAGGGCGGCATGGATTACGCCGTCCCAGGGCTCTTCGATGGGGGTTGCGTAGGCGCCATAGAACAGAGGCAGTTCGGGCTCTGTTACTGCGGGGGCGGCAACCTCAGCGGTCGGAGCCGCAGCGGCCGGGGCTACAGCAGTCGGGGCAGCAGCGACCGGGGCTTCGGCGGTTGGAGTTTCAGCGGCCGGGGTGCATTGTGCAGCGAACACGATCACCAGGATGGTGATCAGGAACAGCTTTACGTACTTCATTTGCTCCTCCTAATTCAATTTGAAACGGGGTTAATGGATATACTACGGTCGAGCACCTTACAAAAGCACGTTTTTTGGTACTACATCACCTCCCTTTGCAAAATGGATTTCCAATCGTGAAAGATTTCACCAAACGAGCGAAATATCGACGATGGGAGTTGGATGGGATATCCTTCTGGATCAACCTATGGAAATGTAGAAAACAGGGTGTGGGTAAAGTGGTGTGATAGAGCCCCTAGCAATGCGGCAGTTTTAGATGTTCTCTTCGGCCTGCCGATCTCAACAATCAAAGTTTATAGTGAATGAAAGCGGTTTGCAAGTTACAGACTTCTCTTTTACCCTTTTTTACCGGCTTGTCAGGCAAACTGCAATGCATTGACAATGTTTGAACAAGATCGATAATATAGAGAAAAGCCAGTTTAAAGTGATTTTCGGTTTGCTTTGGCTGCTTTTTACCCTCGTAGAGGTGTTGAAAGCGATTACACCTGCTGTGTGGGGCAGGTCAGGAGACCTTGCCCCATCTCCACGAACTATTCCAATTTCTCATCATGAAACCGTTAGAGCAGGCTGTTGCTGGACGTTCCGCTTCTTGTGTGGAAATACCTATGCCGCAGCTAATAAATGCCAAGCACGAAACGTGCAGGGCTGTATGGTATATAATTTACCTGACCACCGCGCCGCGGGATGTACCCGCGGCTTCCCGGTCGTGAGGGGGCGGACATCCGAAATTCGATTCAGGGTGATGATGGTTGTAGAAAACGGATTGAGTGAACGCGAATTAGAAATATTGAAGCTTGTTGCCACCGGGGCCAGCAACAAAGAAATAGCCACCCGGCTGGTAATCAGTCCTAACACGGTTAAGGTACACCTGCGCAATATTTTTGCGAAAATCGAAGTCGTCTCGCGCACCGAGGCGACCCTGTATGCCATGCGGATCGGGTTAGTCAATTCCGGCAGCGAAAATCGAACAACTGAATACGGAGAAACTTCTCCAGAAGGCGCCCTTTCCCTCCAACCAAACCCGCGAATCCGACCTCTGTGGCGGTATCTGCTGATTGGCGCCGCCTTGAGTCTGATTGTGCTGCTGTTTATTTTAGCCGTTCGGCCACCCACCAACCCTTCCGCGGCGGTCACGCCACCCGTCCCAACGCCGCTGTCCCGTTGGAGTTTCCATCAAGCCTTGCCGGTGAGCGGTTTTGGTATGGCAGTTGCCAGCTATGAGGGGACCGTTTTTTTGTTTGGCGGGCAGCGCGATGGTCAAATCAGCGGCATGGTCAGCGCGTATCAGGTCGACAATGACGAGTGGCAGGAAAAATCTACCAAGCCCACCCCGGTCAGCGATGCAGGAGCGGCGCTCCTTGGTGAAAAGATCTACATTCCAGGCGGCCTTGGAGTAGATGGCAAACCAACCGCGCTGCTGGAAGTGTACGACCCGCGTTCCGACCGGTGGAAACAGGCTGAACCCATGCCGATCGCTTTGACTGGGTATGCCCTGGCATCCTTCGAAGGACAGTTGTACGTATTTGGCGGCTGGGACGGAGCCAACTATTCGGACCGGGTATTTGTTTATGACCTGGGAGAGAATGCCTGGCAGGAACGCCAACCCATGGACACGCCGCGGGCTTATGGTTCCGCTGCCGTTCTTGGCGCCAAGATCATGCTGGCCGGGGGTGTCAATCAACTAGGACGATTAACCGACCTGCTGGCGTATTACCCGCAGCGTGAATCTGCCGGTGAAGTTGCCTGGGAATCACGGGCCGGGCTGTTGGAAAATCGCGATTGGATCAATCTGGTTGCATTGGCGGAAAACTTGTACCTGGTTGGGGGAAGTTTTGATCAGGAGAAGGCCAGGTTGCCCATATTGCGTTACGATGAAAATACAGATCAATGGGAAAGGTTGGACCTGCCGCCTGTGGCGATTGGCGCTCAACCGGGAGTGGTAGCGATTGGTAACCATATTCACTTTTTTGGCGGCGACATTGCTGGAACAGCGCAGTCGCAACATTTGGCATTTCAGGCAATCTATACCGTGCTCATTCCGGCAATTAGCCGTTGATTTGTTAAGTATTTCACAAATAGGATCGATAATGTGATTAATATTTGGAAAAAAAGTGATGGTGCTGAACTTGTAATATGGTCATTCCATGCTATAGTATTTTAATGCTGGATTTAAGTTGATCATCCAGCAAGTATACTGCGGTGAGCATCTCCACCGGATCATTCCCTATAACCCTCAACTTTATAAATTGAATACCTGTTGTTTCGAGGTAGCCATCCACCTTGGATGATTTTAGTTGGCTGCCGTCACTCACAATACTGCATCAATCGACCAGGTGACTAGCAGGATTGTAATTTGAAAACAAGTACGGTATTTCGAGTTCCCGTTCCCTTATCGGAAGTTTTTTTTCATTTTGTACGGGTGAAGAGTCTCAGTTTGATAAACTGCCAGACGCTTCTTTTGCGTTTCCATAAAGGTTGCCCGTAAAACTCACCGTCCTGCAGGGACGGAAACAGAGTTCACAACATGGAGGTGGGCCCAATCAAAATCAGGTTTACGCAGCCATTGGAGGCAAATCGTGAGTAACATACAAAAGAGGAGAATATAATGAGAAAGGGTACTCTGATTTTTGTAGTCTTGTTTATTGCCAGCATGCTCCTGGCAGCCTGCGGCACAGGCGCCGGGGGTGATGTCATCAAAATTGGAGTAATCGCTGAACTGACCGGGGATATCCCGGCGGTCGGCGCTTCCAGCAAGAATGCGGCTGAACTGGCGGTTAAAGAAATCAATGACGCCGGCGGCCTTGAGGTCGGCGGTAAAACCTATAAGATTGAACTTTTCGTCGAAGACAATGCCGGTAAGGCCGATCAGTCTGCTTCGGCTGCATCGAAATTGATCACGCAGCAAAATGTGGTTGCCATTGTCGGTCCCAATGCCAGCCGCTATGCCATTCCCGCTTCGGAAATTGCTGAAAGCTCGAAGGTCGTGCTGATCAGCCCGTGGTCAACCAACCCCAAGACAACCCTCAAGGGCGATACCACGGAACCCAAGCAATATGTCTTCCGTGCCGCCTTCATCGACCCGTTCCAGGGGCGTGTGGTAGCTAAATTTGCTTTGGACAACCTGGGCGCTAAAAATGCCGCTGTCCTGTATGACGTGGCTTCGGATTACAACAAGGGCATTGCCGAATACTTTAAGGCAACCTTCGAAGAGAGCGGCGGCACCGTTGTAGCCTTTGAAACCTACACCACTGGCGACAAAGACTTCTCGGCTCAGCTAACCAAGATCAAGGAAGCTGCACCGGACGTGATTTTCCTGCCCAACTACTATAGCGAAGTCCCGCTGCAGATCCAGCAGGCGCACCGCCTGGGCATCACCGTCCCGTTCCTTGGCTCAGACTCGTGGGGCAGCGCTGAATTGATCACACTGTGCGGCACTGAGTGCGAAGGCTACTATTTTAGCACCCACTATGCTGCCGATGCTGCCACCCCCGTTGCCACCAAATTCATCGATGCCTACAAAGCCGCCTATGGCAACACCCCGGATGACGTAGCAGCCCTGACGTATGATTCCTTTGGGTTGTTGTGGAATGCGTTGAAATCCGCCGGTAAAGTGGACCGCGAATCAGTCCGCGCCGGTATGGCGATGATCACCAATTACGAAGGTGTCACTGGCAATATGGCTTTTGAGGCCGGCTCCGGCGATCCGGTTAAGAGCGCAGTGATTTTGCAGGTTAAAGGCGATAAATTCGTCTGGTTCGCCAACGCGGCTCCGTAAACTGAAGCTGACCTATTGACTCTCTCGCTGTACCGCACAGCGAGAGAGTCACATTTCTTTAAATAAAGGCGGTTTTATGACTTATTTCTTCCAGCAATCACTGAACGCGCTGCAGCTGGGTAGTATTTATGCGTTGATCGCGCTGGGATATACCATGGTTTATGGTATTCTGACGATGATCAACTTCGCCCACGGCGACCTTTTTATGGTGGGCGCATTTTTTACCTTTATTGCAGCCGTTTATTTTGGTCTTCCTTTTGTCCCCACCCTGCTGGTTTCGATGATCGGGGTGGCGCTGCTGGGTGTGCTGATCGAGCGGGTGGCCTATCGGCCACTGCGCAATGCTCCGCGGGTTTCCGCGGTAATTACTGCGCTGGGTGTCGGCCTCTTCCTCGAAAACTTTACGTTAGTTTTTTATCCTTATCCCCAACACATCCCCCAGCTCATTCAAAATACCACCTGGAATATTGCCGGCGTTTCCATTTCTTCCCTGCAAATTATCATCATCCTGCTTTCGGTAGGGATGATGATCATGTTAGACCTGATCGTTCGCAAGACCATGGTTGGGATGGCGATGCGGGCAATCTCGTGGGATAAAGCCATTATCCCGTTGATGGGCGTGCCGCTCAACCTGATCGTATCTGCCACATTTGCCCTCGGCACCGGCCTTGGGGCTGCGGCTGGTACGATGTATGCGCTGGCATTTCCGGTCATCGACCCTTACATGGGCATCCTGATCGGCTGGAAAGCCTTTATCTCCGCGGTGGTTGGCGGGATCGGCAATATCCGCGGCGCAATGATCGGCGGGTTCATCCTTGGCACGGTTGAAATCATGGTGGCAGCCTTCATGCCTTCCACCTACCGCGACTTTGTGGCGTTTGCCCTGCTGCTGGTGCTGTTGATCTTCCGCCCATACGGTATCCTGGGTAAACCCCGGCCGCAAAAGGTATGAACATGGATAACACACCATCATCCACACCTACCCCTGTGTCCAAAGGTCATGCGCTGCTCGAGCGTTGGAAAATGCGCTGGGACCGAATCGCAAACAACCGCAAAGCCTTCCCGATTGTCCTGGCGGTTGGCTTTATCCTTTCCATCCTGATCCCGAGATTTGGACTGGTTAATGAGTATGTTCAACTGGTCATAATCTATATCGGGATCAACATTATCTTAACCACCAGTTTGAATCTGATCAACGGCTATATGGGCGAGTTCTCCGTCGGGCATGCCGGTTTCATGGCGGTGGGGGCTTATGTTTCAGCCATTTTCACCACCAAATTGCTTCCTGACAACCTAGGAGCAATTTACTTTCCGCTGGTTGTTCTGGCAGGCGGAATCGGCGCTGCCCTGGTAGGGTTGGTCGTGTCGGTGCCGTCCTTTAAAACCCGCGGTGACTACCTGGCTATCGTAACCCTGGCGTTTAACATGATCGTCAAATCGGTCATCGAGAACATCGAAGCCATCGGCGGGCCGCGCGGTATCCCGGGGATCGCAAAGTTGACCACACTCCCATGGACCTTCTTCTGGACTGTCCTGGCAATCCTGGTCATCCGCAACTTTGTGTACTCCAATTATGGACGCGGCGTGCAATCGATCCGTGAAGATGAAATTGCCAGCGACCTGATGGGCGTCAGCACCAAGCAGGTGAAATTACTGGCGTTCACGCTAAGCTCATTTTTTGCCGGGGTTGCCGGGGCGCTGTTTGCCCACGTTTTGCAATTCATCAGTCCCAAAGTGTTCGACATTATCAAATCCACCGACGTGCTCATCATGGTTTATCTGGGCGGGATCGGTTCGATCACCGGGTCGATCCTCGGTGCCACCGTGTACACCGTTTTGCTGGAGGTCCTGCGACCGTTTGGCATGTGGCGCATGGTGCTGATGCCGTTGATGCTGGTGCTGCTGATGATTTTCCGGCCGCGCGGCATTATGGGACTGCGCGAATTCCGCTGGTTGATACCGGGTTTCGACCTTTATGCACTCAAATACTGGCGCGCAAAGAAGGAGGTGTCGAATGGCACTTCTGCGAGCTGATCACGTAACGCATTACTTTGGCGGGCTGTGCGCCGTCTCCGATTTCAACCTTGACCTGGAACCGGGCGAACTGGTGGGCATCATCGGCCCGAACGGGGCTGGAAAAACCACCATCTTTAACCTTGTCACCGGGGTCTATAAAGCTACTGAGGGGAGTATCCAACTCAACGGTCAGGAATTGGTGGGTAGAAAACCGAATGCAATCACCCAGCTAGGGATCGCGCGTACTTTCCAAAATATCCGCCTGTTCAAAGATCTGACAGTGCTTGACAATGTCCGCATCGCTTACTATAACTGGATGAAATACTCATCCTGGGAGTCGCTGCTTCACATCGGCCGTTACCGGGCGCAGGAAGAGCTTTTTACCAACAAAGCGCTCGACCTGCTGGAGATCTTCAAACTGGACCATTTTGCCGATGATCTGGCTAAAAACCTGCCTTACGGGTCGCAGCGCCGGTTAGAGATTGCCCGCGCTCTGGCAACCGGCCCCAAGCTGCTGCTGCTGGATGAACCGGCAGCAGGCATGAATCCGCGCGAGATCGAACAGTTGATGGAATTTATCCTGTGGATTCGCAAGGAATTTGGTCTGACCATCCTGCTCATCGAGCACCAGATGCGCCTGGTCATGGGCATCTGTGAGCGTTTGAAAGTGCTTGACTTTGGCGCTACAATCGCTGAAGGTTTGCCGGCAGAGATTCGAGCCAATCCTAAAGTGCTCGAGGCATACCTTGGCGAAGGAGGTGACCAATGAGCAGTGGCGCCTACCTCTCGATTCGGGATTTGAGCGTCTCTTACGGCAACATCAAGGCGGTGAAGAATATCAGCTTTGATGTGATGGAAGGTGAAATCGTCACCCTGATCGGCGCAAACGGAGCAGGTAAATCATCCACTCTGCGGGCAATTTCAGGCATGCTCCCTTACACTGGGCAAATCATGTACAAAGGCGCCAGCCTGGCGAAAATTCCGGCAGACAAAATTGTTGGAATGGGAATCGCCCAGGTTCCCGAAGGTCGTGGGATCTTCGGCAGCTTGACCGTGCTTGAAAACTTGAAACTGGCCACCTGGCAGCGCAAGGATAAGGCCGAAGTCGCCAAGGATTACGAACGGGTTTTTGCCATCTTCCCACGCTTGGAGGAACGCAAAGTACAGCTAGGCGGCACGCTCTCGGGCGGTGAACAGCAAATGCTGGCGGTCGGCAGGGCTTTGATGAGCCGCGGTCAGATGGTGTTGCTGGATGAGCCATCGATGGGGTTGAGCCCGGTGCTGGTGCGCGAGATTTTCCGGGTGATTAGAGAAATCAATGCCAGCGGGACCACGGTGTTGTTGGTGGAGCAAAACGCCAACATGGCTCTGCGAACCGCCCAGCGCGGCTATGTGCTGGAGACGGGCACCATCGTTTTCAGCGGTACCGGAGATGAACTGCTGCATGATACCCGCGTGCGCGAGGCGTATCTGGGCGGCTAATTCGTTCAACAGGTGGTATAAAGAAGCAGCATTCACTTTCAGTGAGGGGTTTTGGTCACGCCAAAACCCCTCTTTTGGGGAGAAATTTTATGGCGGACATCGAAGGCGTAGTAACCTGGGCAGAAATTGATCTGGAGGCGATTCGCAAGAATGTCAGGTCATTTGTCCGGCATGTTGGCTCAACCGTTCAGGTGATGGCGGTGGTCAAGGCCAACGCCTATGGGCACGGCGCCGTTCCGGTCGCCCGCGCGGCGCTGGAGGCAGGAGCCACCCGGTTGGCGGTTCACCGGCTAACTGAGGGAATTGAACTGCGTCAGGCTGGCATCGATGCGCCCGTGTTGGTGATGGGCTATACCCCGCCAACTGGCGCTGACGCATTCGTGCAATGGAATTTGACCCCCAGCACCATCACGCCGGAATTTGCTCAGGCGCTTTCTGCGTCAGCCGCTGCTCAGGGGAAAACGATGCCGGTACACGTCAAAGTGGATACCGGGATGAGCCGGTACGGCTTGCTGTCAGCCGAGGTCGTCCCGTTTCTACAGGCTGCCCGAGCGCTGCCGGGCATTCGGGTGGAGGGTTTGTTCACCCATTTTGCCACTGCCGACGCCAGCGACCAGACCTGGGTGCGGCAGCAAATTGCTGAATTTGACCAGGTCATCGCAGCAATCAGGAATACCGGGATGGATATTCCGATCATCCATGCGGCCAATAGCGCCACGACCATGAAACTGCCCGAAGCGCATTACAATGCCGTCCGCCCGGGAATTGCCATGTACGGAATGAAACCATCTTCCGAGTGGGAGCCGGTGTTTGAGTTGCACCCGGCGCTGACGCTTAAGAGCACGGTCAGCCGCGTGCGCGAACTGCCGGTTGGGGCAGGGGTGAGCTACGGCCGGACTTTCGTCACCGGTCGGCCGACGACAGCAGCCCTGGTACCGGTGGGTTATGGTGATGGCTATCATCGCATTTTGAGCAATAAGGGCATTGTGCTGGTACACGGTCAGCGGGCGCCGATCATCGGGCGGGTATGCATGGATCAATTTGTGATCGATGTGACCGGCATCCCGGGCGTCCAGCAAAATGACGAGGTGGTGTTGGTCGGCCAGCAGGGCGCGGAGCGGGTATCCGCGGAAGAAGTTGGCCGCCTGGCCGGGTCGATCAATTACGAGGTCACGACCGGCCTGCTGCCGCGGGTGGTGAGAAAGTACCGGGGGTAAGTAGGGTCTTCGAAGGTAGGTATTAAACATTAAAACGCAAAGATCGCGAAGAAATAAATTATTAAGTAGCGTAAGCTTCAGCTTGCGCAGGCGAGCAGTAGCTCGTCGGGGATAATGTAAACTCCCAGGTCAGAAAAAATAGACAAGCTAAAGCTTATCCTACAAAAATGTAGCGTAAGCTTTAGCTTGCGCAGGCGAGCAGTAGCTCGTC
>Ga0209317_1000645_pt1 | contig 39065 bp, 37 predicted proteins | sample RifGroB2_FD_183994 | JGI IMG/M metagenome (GOLD analysis project Ga0209317, IMG submission 183994) | Soil microbial communities from Rifle, Colorado, USA - Groundwater B2 (SPAdes) (version 2) | ecosystem: Environmental > Terrestrial > Soil > Unclassified | place: Rifle, Colorado | collected... | reverse complement strand
AGGCCGTCCTCGTCGAACTTCGCCTTCTCGTAGGAGAGGCTCCCGTAGTCGCTGTTCACCTTCTTGCAGGCGGACATGCACGCCTTGCAGCCGACGCACTTGGTGGCGTCGTAGAGCATGCCGAGCTCTTCGTTGTTGACATGGAGCCCTTCGCTGGCGAGCGCCCCCCCGGCGCGGGAGGCCAGAAGCCCCGCCCCGGTCGCCCCCGCCAGCTTCAGGAAATCACGCCTACTTTGTCTCTTCATCGCCGCCCTCCTGCGCCCCGTTGCCGGGGAGCTTCTTCGCCAGCATGGCGCCGGCGCCGAGCGCCGCACCCGCGGCGAGGCCGACGAAACCGGTGGTCAGCGGGTCCGGCCCCTTCCCTTTCTCCTTCAGGTCGACGGGGGCGTAGCTGTCGAAGGGAGTCGGCTCGTGGATCTGCACCTTGTCGGCGATGTTCGCCTTGAAGAGGATATCCGGCTCGGTGCAGCCGATGCACGGGTGCCCGATGGAGACCGGCCAGGCCCCCACGTCGTTGAAGCGCTGCACGGAGCAGTTGGCGCTGGTCGCAGGCCCCTTGCACCCGAGCTTGTAGAGGCAGTACCCCTGGGCGTGGGTCGGGTCGCCGTACCCCTTGGCGAAGCGGCCGGCGTCGAAGTGCGGGCGCCGTTCGCAGTGCTCGTGGATCTTCCTGCCGTAGGCGAACTTGGGGCGGCCCAGTTCGTCCAGCTCGGGGACCTTCTTGAAGGTGAGGAAGTAAAGGACGGTGGAAAGGAAGTTGTAGGGGCTCGGCGGGCAGCCGGGGATGTTGATGATCGGCTTGTCCTTCACGATGTCCCTGACGCCGACCGCGCCGGTCGGGTTCGGGGAGACGGACTGGATGCCGCCGTAGGAGGCGCAGGTCCCGATGCAGATGATGGCCGCCGCGCCTTTGGCCGCCTCCTGCAGCGACTCGAGCGCGGTCTTGCCGGATACCTTGCAGAAGATCCCGTTCTGCTTGGTCGGAATGGCCCCCTCGACCACCAGGATGTACTTGCCGTGGTTCGCCTGCATGGAGTCGTGCAGCGACTTCTCGGCCTGGTGACCGGCGCCGGCCATCAGCGTCTCGTGGTAGTCAAGCGAGACCATGTCCAGGATCAGCGTGGATATGGTCGGATGGTTGGAGCGAAGCAGCGACTCGGAACAGCCGGTGCACTCCTGGAAATGGAGCCAGATCACCGCAGGGTTTCCGTTCTTCTCAACAGCCTCCGCAACCTGCGTATGCATGGCAAAGGGAAGCCCCATCATGGCGGTAGCGGTGACACAGGCCTTCATGAAACTCCTGCGGCTCACCCCTTCGCAAAACATCTCCTCTTCTTTCATAACACCCTCCCTCAAGATAAATCACAAACGCACGTATACGGCAACACCCGTGCCAATTGTGTAGACAAATCTCAAACTCGCAACGGGCTGGAATTACGGCACAAAAAAAGCGGTCGCCACGGAGATGATCCGCCCGGCGCCGCTTTTGTCCCTTTTTTTCTGGGTACTTCTGTCCCGCGATTGTATCATTTTGTCCCACGGCGGGACAGGATGGGTCATTCCAGCTCCAGTTCCTTGACCCTCAGCTCCTCCCCGGAGACGATCTCCAGGCCGAAAGCGCCGCACCCGGGACAGGGTTCGAAGAGGCTTCCCACCGGGAACTCACCGTGGCAGGCGGGGCAGCTCCCGATCCCCGGGACCAGTTCCACCTTGAGCCTCGCCCCGTCGAGGAGCGTCCCCTTGCTGCACGCCTCGAAGCAGAACTCGATGCTCTCCGGCACCACCCCGGAAAGCTCGCCGATCTCCAGGACCACGTCGGTCACCTTGCGCCCAGCCGCATGACCCTCGCAGATCTCCACCACGCTCTGGGTAATCGACATCTCATGCATCAGTCGCCTCCACCTTTTTAATGTGAAGCGATGATAGCAGATCCGGGGCCGGCCCGAAAGTGCTCTTTTCCCCTTTCCTAGGTGATGCACGACTGCAGCGTGAAATAGAAGGTCGCCCCCTTGTCCACCTCCCCTTCAGCCCAGATGCGCCCGCCGTGGCGGTTGATGATCCTCTGCACGGTGGTGAGCCCGATGCCGTTGCCGGGAAACTCGGAGCTTGAGTGCAGGCGCTGGAAGGCGTGAAACATCTTCTCCGCGTTGGACATGTCGAAACCTATGCCGTTGTCACGCACGAAGCAGGTTTTGTCGGCGGCAACTTCCCTGGCGCCGAACTCGATGCGGGACACCTCGCGCATCTGGCTGAACTTCCAGGCGTTTCTCAAAAGGTTCTTTACGACGATCTCCAGGAGGTTCCCATCGCCGAAGGTGCGGATGCGCGGCTGAATCAGGAATTCGGCCTTTCGTTCCGGGGCGCTCTGTTTCAGGTCGCTCGCCGTGTCGCTGAAGATCTCCGACAGATCGACCACCTCGCGCTTCAGGTTCAGGTAGGAGAGTTGGGAGAGCTGCAAGAGGGCCTCGATCAGGTCGTTCATATGCTGGGAGGACTTGAAGATCCGCTCTAGGTAGTCCATCCCTTCCAGGTCCAGTCTTCCGGCGTACTGTTCCTGCAGCGCGCGGGTGAAGCCGCAGATCCTTCTCAGGGGCGCACAGAGGTCGTGGGCGACCGAGTAGTTGAAAGCTTCCAGGTCCCTGTTTATCGATTCCAGTCTTTCTGTCTGCTCGGTCAGCAGGCGCTCCACCTGCTGCGTCAGGACGCTGATCTCTTCGTTGTTGGGCTTCTCAAGGAGCATGTTCCTGATCGTTTCCAGGGAGGTATGCACCGCCGACTTGAGATCGACCGCATAGGAGGCGTTCAGCATGCTTGAGGCTATTTCCTTGTCTATATTCAAGTACCTGCCCTCCCCGTGTGTCCTCTTTTCCTTGAACATGTCGGCCATCGGGCACCCCCTTTTATGACCTTGCCCCCTATCCCCCCCTTGAGGGACAGGGCCTGTCCGGTGTGAGGAGCCGTCCCCGTGGCAATGCCACGCCAGGGGTCATCGTTTACCAGCACCTGAACCGTGCCAAAGCGAGCAGAGCTCGCTGGCATCCTTGAACAGGCAACCCTCGACCCGCGCATACCTTGACCGACGCTCCCCCCCTCCCGGTCCCCGGGTATCACGCACCGAGATGGTTTTGTTGATCAGCTCGGAGCGCCTGTGCAGCGAGCAAAGAAGTACCCGGAAGGTGAGGTCCAACTCCTTTGCAGCGCCGACATCGACGGTTAGGTTGTCGCAGGTTTCAAGCGCCACGCCAAGCGCCTGATCAATCTCCAAGCTGTGGGTGAACACGGCATCTCCCGAAATCACCACCGTCGCCTCACCGGCACTGTTTCCGCTGACCACTTCATACCTGAACATCGTCTCTCCGCCGGCAGTCCGGAAAAATGGCTGCCCCACCTCTTCTACTACAGCAGCAACCGTGCCCAAGATTAACATTTTCTGTTTGTTCTGCAATTCCGGCAGGTTGCACGAAAGGGACAATCCGAAAGGGGCGGCTTCAATAGCAACAAATCTGTAATCTCTCCTCATGGGGGACGCGGAGCCTTGCCGCTGACGGATTTATCTCGGGCAACTTTTGTGGCAGGCGCAACGGATGTTGCTGGCCTCAGGGGACGGTGACCTTTCTTCTCAGACGGTTGTTCAGCGCCTGCCTGGAGATGCCGAGAAGGGAGGCTGCTTCCCCCTGGTTGCCGTTTGACATGCGCAGCGCCTCGCTGATCAGCAGCGTCTGTGCCTCCTTCATGCTCGGAAAGCCGTGGAAGGTAACCGTGACCCCCTCATGCTCGGCAGTGAGGTGGGAGGACTCCCCCGGCCATGCATCGATCTTCCTCCTGAAAGTGGAAAGCGGAAGCGGCCCCTTCTCGTGCAGCGCCACGGCATCGTAGACCATCGCCTGCAACTCGCGCACGTTGCCAGGGAAATGGTAGCGCTCCAGCATGCGTGGCATCTCTGCCGAGTACCACGGCTTTTGTTTTCCCATGTGGCGCGCCGCTGCGGCAACGAAATGATCCAGCAAAAGCGGTATGTCCGCGCTCCGCTCCCTAAGCGGCGGGACGTGTATCTGGTGGCAGCAGAGCCGGTAGTAGAGATCCTCGCGCAGAACACCCTGTTCCAGGAGCCGCTTCAGGTCGCGGTTGGTAGCAACCACGATGCCGGCGTCGCTTTCTGCCGGGGTATCCGAACCGAGTGGGAGGTATTCATGCTCCTGTATCAGCCTCAAGAGCTTTATCTGCGACACCTCCCGCAGCTCCCCTATCTCGTCCAGGAACAGGGTCCCTCCCGCAGCCTTCCTGATCAACCCGTCCCGGTTCTGTTGCGCCCCGGTGAAGGCCCCCTTCTTGTGGCCAAAGAGGGTATCGGAGAAGACGGCGTCATCAAGCCCCGCCACGTTCACCGTGACAAAATTCCCGGCGCTCCCGCTGTAGCGGTGCACCGCCGCGGCGAAAAGCTCCTTGCCCACCCCTGTTTCTCCGGTTACCAGCACCGGCTGTCCCGAGCGCGAGACCGCCCTGGTCCTCCGCAAAAGGGCCAGCATCTGACAATCCTCGGTGATGATATCGGGAAAAGGGGTCTCTCTTTCCCAGTGGTGCTCCGGCACCCGCGCAAGCCCCAGGGCGCGATCGATCGCCGCAAGAAAGATGAGGTTGTCGATCGGCTTGATGAGGTAGTCACAGGCGCCGACCCGCATGCAGGAGACAGCCTGCTTCACCTCCTTCGTGCCGCTTATGATCAGCACCGGCAGTTGCGGGAACTCCTCCACCACGCTTTGCAGCAGTTCCATGCCGTTCACCGTCGGCAGCGACAGGTCGAGGACCAGGGCGGCGGCCTCATTGCGCCTTATGAACGGGAGCAGCTGCGCCCCGTCGTTGAAGGTCACCACAGGCCCGATGCCGTGCCCCTTGAGAAGCATCGTGTACACCATGAGCATCTCTTCGTCGTCATCGACTACGACAACCGGAAGCGGCGTTGTGTGAGCGCTTTTCATGGCAGTGCCCTTTTCCCCCCGTGCCCCAAAGGGCGCGTCAACCGATATCCCGCTATACCTGGAAGTACAAGGTCCCCCCCCTGCTGTTTTGTTCCGCGCTCCAGATCCTGCCGCGGTGCAGGTTGATGATCCTTTGGACGGTGGCAAGGCCGATACCGCAGGAGATCCGGTCCCCCCCCTCGGTCTTCGCTGCAGCAGTTCTCGCAACCTGTTCGTTGAGTCTCGGTCCGTTGTCGCTTACGTAGCAACTGCGCTCTCCCTTGACCTGTGCGGTGCCGAACTTTATGACCGGGTGTTTCACCCCCTGGGTCAGGTTCCAGGCGTTCTCCAGCAGCTGTTCCATGGCGAGGCGGAGCATCTCCCGGTCACCGGTCACGGTCACACCGTCCTCGATGCGGAAGGTCACCGGTCGCGCACCGGTATCGGCCAGTTGCGCGGCGATCTCGGAAGCCATGGCGCTAAGGTCCACCTCTTCACGCTGCAATCCGGCCGCCGCGAGGGCGGTCAGGCGCTGCAAGGCGGCGATGGGACCGGCCAGGTCCATGGCGGCATCGCATACCTTTTTCAGCATCTCGAGGCACGGCTGGGAAAGGTGGGCGCCGTAGCGCTTTTGCATCAGAAGGCAGTCCTCGCTTATCCTGGCCAGGCGTCCGCTCAGATCGTTGGAGACCGCCTCCCCGAACGCCTCCACTTCTCCGTTTCTCGCATCGAGCTCTTCCTTGAGACCTTTCAGCCCGTTCTCGGCATGGAGTCTTGCTGTCACGTCGAGTCCGACGATCCAGTTCACCCACCCCTTGATCGGGACGTAGCGCGATATGTTGGACCAGGAGATCGTCTTCAGGGTGCCGTCCTTGCAGCGCAGGCTCCATTCCCTCCCCCGGTAATCCCCTCCCTGCGGCGGGTGCGCCGCTACGACCTCTTCGCACAGCTCCCCTTCGACCTGGAACAGGTCGAGCATCGGCTTGCCGATAACCTCTTCCACCCTGAAGCCTGTCATCCGCTCGAACTCATGATTGCAGGCAGCCAGGCGGTCCCCGGTGTCGAAGGCCATCAGCAGAGCAGGTATATGCTGCAGGATGGTCTGCAGGCGCCTCTTGTGCTCCAAAAGCGCCTCATCCTTCTCGTGGATCTCCTGTTCGCTCGCTCGCAGGGTATCCTCCTCCTGCCAGTTCTCGTAGATCTTGCGCGCAAGGGCTGCGTAAGCCTGTTCCAGCTCCTGCTTGAGCCTCTCGCCGTCGGCAGCGACCGCAGCCAGCCGCTGCGACGCCGCCAGGAAGACGTCTAGCTCGCAGCCGGCAGACTTGACATGGGGGTCCAGGCCAAGCGGGATGAAGAGCGGGTTGCTGCACGCCCGGCCATTCACGATGAGGCTAGGGTGCATCTTGGCCAGCTCCAACCCCCGGTCCGGGTCGAAAAGTTCGCGGTTGTACAGGCAAAGCAGGGTCACGTCGTTTCGCGACGCAAAGTCGGTAAGCTCCCGCTCCAAGCCGTGCAGCAGCTCCAGCTGTTCCTCACGGGCGGCCCAAGCCATGTCGCAGATGATCCGGCTACCGCTGAACCCCTCCTCGATGGCTCCGGAGCAAAGTTTATGCAACAGCTTCAGCACCCGCTCCTGCTTGAAGCCTCCCTCCTTCAGCCAGACCTCGTGCATCGGTATCACTACCAGCGCCCCGGAGTCCTCCTTCTGCGCCGCGACGGCATTTTTCAGCAGCCGTTCCAGCCGCTCCTCCGCCGCGTGCAGGTAGATACAGCGCTCACCTATAGCTACCCCCTTCTGTATGAAAGGGAGCACCGGGTTGATGATCTCACCTTCCCCCTCGTAGAGGAGGCAGAGGTGGTCATGACAGTTGACAACACCGATGTCGGCAATTTCAACGGGCTCTTTTTTCTCTTGCATTGACGCCATCTCCTCGCTGCAAGACATGATTAAAAAATTCTAAAACAATATACTGGAATTCAACATCATTGCAATTAACCGATGGAGGTTTTTCCGCCTGGGGGGGGGAAGATCGCCTGAGCCGCTGGAGGAGAAAAAAGTGCTGTGTCAAAAGAGGTTTCTTGACGGAGGTCAAGGCGGGGGGTGTGGCTTAGGCGCTATCTTTTGCGCCAACAGCAGAAACAACCGGAGGGGAGGAGGAAACATGTGTGATTGCGGATCGGGCAGCTCCAGAGGGGGCGGGCCCTACGCCACAGGTAGGGAGCTGGTGGAATTTGTTCTTGCTGCCCATGGCGGGCAGGTGGCTTTCTCGCCTCTGCCAAACGGGGGTTTGCAGGTGCTCTGCCAGCAATGCGGCAAGGATTTCCTGCTGAAAACCTTCGTCCAGGGATGCCCCGCCTGCGGCGGGGTACATGCGGTCTCACCCCCCAGGGCCAACGATCCGTCCGCGGTGCAGTACGCCGGCGCGGAGTTCGGGACACCGGCCAGGGGTTAGCTCGTCATTGAAAAGGCAACGGGCAAGGGAGCGCGCCGCCGGCGTAAGCACCTAGCGTCGCTTGGAACCCTGCTGGCGCCCTTCGGGGCGCTGCTGCAGCCGGGCCAGGTACACCACATGGCGCAACCCGCCGCGGCCCGGGCGGTCGCAGGTGACGGAGAATCCTGCGGAGCGCAGCCGCTTGTCGAAGGCCTGGTCGTAGTTTTCCCCCCATACGGCGAATACCCCGCCCGGGTTGAGCACCGAACGGGTCATCTCTATGGCGATGCTGCCATAGAGCGGGTCCTCGATCTTGTGCGACTTGGCGTGCGGCCCGGTGTACAGGTCCAGGACCACGGCGTCGAAGCGCCGGCGCTCCATGGCGTTTTTCCTGATCACGTCGGCCACGTTGGCGATCTCCACGACTACCCTCGGATCATTCGCCGCTTCCGCCGTGAGAGGGGCCAGCGCCCCCCGGCACCACTCGAGAACCACCGGGTTCAGCTCCGCCACCACGACGCTCGCCGAAGGCGGGAGGTTGTCCAGCACCGCCCTCAGGGTGATGGCCATCCCCAGTCCCCCGACCAGCACCCTCGGCGCGTCCTTGGCCTTCAGGTGTGCGCAGGCGACTTCCCCCAGCGCGACTTCGGAGCGGTGCAGGGAGCTGTTCATCAGCACCAGGCCGTTCACGGTGATCAGGAAATCGTGCTCGCCACGCTGTCTTAGCTCGAGGGTTCCCTCGGCGGTCTTTACACTCTGCAAAACTGTCCAGGGCTGGGCCATGGGTCATCCTCTTCGTCCGGTATTTGTAGGCTCAAGCCGTATCACTTCTTCCAAAGACGCCGCTGCGCATCCTCTTCCATCGCTTCGACCTCGGTCAGGAGATTCAGGTAAGTCCGATAACGCTCGGAGGTAATCCCCCCGGACTCGACCTGGTCCCTCACCGAGCATCCCGGTTCCTGCCGGTGCCGGCAGTTGTTGAAACGGCAGGCGTTCGTTTCAAGTGCCTCGAACCCCGGGAAGTGGGCGACCAGCTCGGACAAAGAGATGTCGACCAGTCCGAAGTCCCGGAAACCGGGGGTGTCCACCAGCTCGCCTCCGGAAGGGAGGGCGTGCAGGGAAGAGACGGTGGTGGTATGCTTCCCCATCCAGTTGCTGCCGCTCAACTCCCCCACCTTCAGGTTGATGTCGGGGCAGAGCGCGTTCAAAAGAGAGCTCTTGCCCACCCCGGTACTCCCTACGAAGACGCCGCGGTGCCCCTCCTGCAAAAAGGCGCGCAGCGGGTCGAGCCCCTCCCCTGTAGCGGCGCTCAGGGCAAAGACGTGCAGCACCTCCTCGTAGATCTCAAAGAGATCGGCGCTCAGGGTGCGGGCCTCCGGGAGGTCGCACTTGTTCAACACCACGAACGGCAGGAGTCCCGCGGCACGGGCGGCGACGATGGCCCGGTCCAGGAAGCCGGAAGGAGTCCCGGGCGCCACCACGATCCCCAGTACGTCGAGGTTGGCAGCAACGAGGTGGATCCCGCCGCGCGCATCCCTGCGGCGCAGTTCAGTCCTCCTCGGCAGCCGTTCCAGCACCTCACCGGCGACCCGCGCCAGGTCTCCCACCACGTGGCCGGAGTTGCGCTTCACCCGCACCATGCGGCGCTCTCCACCCTGGAACAGCACCTCGACCGCCACCCCGAAATGGGACACTATCAGGCCTTCCTCGGCCTTTGCTCTGACGGCGACTTCCTTCTTGCCCATGTCTTATCCGTTATCCCCAATGGTTGTTCCAATTTTTCTCAAGCAGGCAGCGCTGGCATAAGGGATGGAGATTACGGCAGGAGCAGATAGTTGTCAACAAAACCGTAATTGTGACGTTAAAAGCGGAAGATACTGATGCAGCCGCAGTTGACACAAAGAACCTTTTACCCCATAGTTTCCGTTATCTGACAGCCCGCCATTTCACCGGTCACGGCCCCCTGCACGCATCTCGGCCCCTCCAATCGGTGCAAATGACTTTTCCTCTTCGACCGACCGGAGGGCGTGACCGTAACGCCCATCATATAAGTATATGAGCGGGATCAGGAGGGCGGCAGGTCCCGCCCGCACCCCAAAGGTGGCAGCCATGAGCACAGAGACGGTAGATGAAGCGATCAACATGTACGTTGCGGAGCGGATGGAAAAGGGAAAGCAGAAGGCGATTTCGCACTTCCTCGCCTGTCTGTACCTGAAACAGCAAAGGGATGAGATCGTCGAATCGATGCGCCGGGTGCGCGGTATGACGCGCTACTACATCGACCTTACCAAGGTGATGCTGAACCCGTTCAAGGGGCCGGAGATCGCCTGGCTGGCCTCGATGATCAACATCGCGATCTACGGTGCGGTCCTTGTTTCGGTCGATGAGCAAAGGACACTGGGGATAGCGCTTTTGTCCGGGACGCTGGCAAACGGCCTGTATCTGGTCCGCAGCGTCTTGAAGAAATGGTGCGACCTGCACGTCATGCTGGCCATCTACGACGAGATCGTCCAGATCGCCGACCATGAGCTGGAGAGCCTTGTTTGAGGTAGGGTCAGGAGAGTGCCAGAGCCAGTTCGGCAAGACTCCCGACGGCGATGTCCGTCAGTTCCGGCCACCTGAAGGAGCGCGCCGGATCGACGTGAACGGTACCGGCACCGGCGGCGCGCCCGGTCAAAAGGTCGAATGCGTAGTCACCCACCATGATAAGTGCGGCGGGGGGAACCCCCCAGCGGCACGCCAGCTTGAAAATCCCGTCAGGATCAGGTTTCGCCAACGCATCGTCACGCCCCAGCACATCCCGCTCCGGTATGTAGGGAGAGAGCCCGATACGCCCGAGGGTCTTAAGGGCGTTTTCGCGGGTGTTGCGGGTCAGCACCCCCACCCGGGCGCCCCGCAGATGAAGCAGCTGCAAAAGTTCCAACGCCCCTTCCGCAGGTTCCGTCCGATCCGCCAGTTCCTCCTCGATGCTGACCAAAAGCCCCCTTGCCGCATGCGCCTCCGCCTCCGGCAACGCGTCCAGATGCCCCAGGATATCGACGCCGTCCGGGACACCGAGGATGGCGCGGATCTTCGCGAAATCGTGGATGGCAACGGTGAGGGTCCCGTCCAGGTCGAAGATCCAGTGCTGGCTTTGCAGTATGTGCATCGAAGCGGGAGTTTTTCTCATACCTCACCTTTGTAGCAGATCGCGCCGGATCCCGAAACCCCGCCGCTAGCCTCTGACATCGGCCGTTTCCACACCGGCGGCATCCGGCTGCTCGGCAACGGCCTCAGGCCCCGCCCCCCCGAGCATGCCGTCGAGAAAGGCGCCCAGGGCGGCATGAACCTCTTCAGACCCCGGCCCGGCCAGGATGCCGTGGCGCTGCAGCGGGAATTTCAGGTATTTCTTGCGCAGGCTCCCCAGCATCTCGAAGAGCCGCTGCGACCCCTGCGGGTCGACCACCGGGTCCCCCTCCGACTGCAGCACCAGAACAGGCACGTCGATCTCTGCGAGCTTTGGCTCAAGCGCCCGCATGAACCGCTCCATGGCGTGCAGACCGGCGACCGGGACCCTGCTATAGTTCAGTTCGGGTCGCTCCGGCACGGTCTCCACGAACTCCTTCTTGGCCCACTGGTAACTGAAGATGTCCATCACCCGGTTCCATACGGTGACCGCCGGCGCGAAGCGCGAGGAGAGGTCCATAAGCCGCTGCGGCGGGCAGACCGCGAACACCCCCGCCACCTTCCCGATCCGGCTCGCGCAATCAAGGGCCACGCCACCTCCGAAGGAAAACCCCCCCAGCACCACCCGGTCGCAGATGGCGCTCATTAGCGCATACCCGAGGTCGACGGATTCCACCCACTCCGGTCCGCTTCTGAGGGCCAGGTCGTCGGGCGAGGTCCCATGCCCCTTGAGGCGCACCAGGTAGACCCAGAAACCCTTTTTTTGCAGGTAAAGAGCCAGTTCCGACATCTGTGCCGGAACCGACAGGAACCCGTGCACCAGAACCACCCCCAGCCGGCGTGACCGTCCCTTGTAGAGGACCGGCGCACCCACCTCCCGCTCCTTGCTTTCTTTTTCCCGGTGGAACTCCAGGTAGTCGCGGGCGAACTCGTCCTGGGCCTGCCGTTCCAGGAGAGCGGCGACACGGTTTCGTACCAGCCATCCCGGGAGCCATGCCATCAGGTGCACCTCGCGCTGCAGCACGGTGAGCGGCAGTACCTCGTTGGCGATCACCCCGATCGGGTTGTCGATCCGGGCACGCTGCACCTCGAAGGGGGCGGAGAACTTCCCGCGATCCTTGACCAGCCGGCCGTCCCCCCTGGTCACCACACCCTTCTCCAGGGCGAGTTCCACGAACTCGCGGTACTTGTGGTAGCGGTCATCGGTCAATAGGGCTACCTGGCCGGCGTTCAAGCTATGGTGGCAGTTGCAGCTGGTCGTTTTCAGGCACTGGGTCGCCAGCAGGAACACCCTGCGGAGGAAATCCTCCTCGGTGATGTGCTTGAAAGGGTAGGCCCGCAACAGCGAGGCGAAGAGGTGGTCGTGGTTCACCGTGGTGAGGTCATAGATGGTATCCATGTAGCGTTCCATGAGCCTGCCGGCCTCGCGTTTCATGTCCTCCAGCGAGGCAAGCTTGTCATCGAAACCGAAACTTTCAGTGGAAACGATGTCGGCCTGTATCGTCCTGCCGGCAAGCGCCTGCGCCGGGTCCAGGGCCTTGCCGAAACGGATGTCGATGTCCACCCCCGACAGGAGCATGCTCCCCTCGGTCAGTATCTCCTCCCTCAAGCGCAGCGGGACGTCCTTCAGGAAGAGGTCGGTCAGCTTGCTCAGGGCGTTCTCCCTGGCGCGCAGGGGGTAGTAGGTGATGTTTACCGGCACGATCCAGCACTTGCCGCTCAAAACGGGGGCGAGGTCCCCAATCTGGAACATCCCCTTGAGCCTCTCGACCTCCTGCGGCACCGTATGCTGCAGCCTTGTCATCCTCTGGCGGTAGAACTCGGTGCGAAGCGCCAGGGTGGCGGCACCGGAGCGGGGGCGCACGCCGCTTGGCGGGAGGAGCATCCGGCGCCGGAACAACTCCTTGTCCTTGACCATCCTCCCCTCCGGGAAGATGATCCAGTTCGCCTCGCCGGTCAGAAGCGTCTTCACGATGACCCTGTCGCGGTCGGGGTTCTTCGTCGAGACAGCCCCCATCATGTCGAGAAAGCCCCCCAGGGGGCCGGAGAAGAGGGAGAAATCGGCCAGCGACCAGACCGGGACCCGGGAGAGCCGGTGGATGTGGTAGGGAAGGAGCACCGTCTCTATCCGGGTGAAATGGTTCACCACGAAGATGACGGATCCCTGTGGGATGTTCTCCTTGCCATGCACGTGAACCCTGAGCTCGGAGAACCCCTCCAGCATCGCGATCATGCGGCCGGTGGCGAGATAGGCCTGACGGTTCATGAGCCACCTCCCCAGCTCCCGGCCGCCGGCAGTCGCCTGGCCAGCTCCCCCCTCAGCCATCCGGGGCGGTTGGTCATGATGGAGTCGACCCCCAGTTCGCACAGCCTCACGGCAGCGGAGGCGGCATCGACCGTCCAGACATGTATCTCCAGCCCCCTTTTCCTCAGTTCCCGCACCAGCAGTAGATCGAGGACGGCTCGGTCCCTGCTCGCCCCCCCGTCGGCGCGGCTTTTGGCCAGGGTGTCGAGGATCTCGTCGGGGGACGGGCGCCAGCTCCCGCGAAAGCGGTAGTCGGTGAGCCAGCAGGCACGGTAATCCGGTAGGCGCTCCTTCAGCGTGCGTATCAGTTCGGCGTCAAAGGAAAGGAACAGGATCTGCGAGGCGGGTGTCCCTGCAGCGGCGAGTTCGGCCGCCAGGGGGGGAAGAATCTCCAGGCCGCTTTTCAGCTCGATGTAGAGCTTTTTCCCCGGGGGGAGGTTCGAGAGGACATCTTTCAGCGCAGGGATCGGCTCGCCCGCGAAGGCCTCGCCTTTCCAGGCGCCGACATCCAGGGTGCGCAACTGAGACAGCGTCGCCTGCGCGACCACCAGGTCGACCGCAGAGGTGCGGCCGGTGCTGTCGTCATGCAGGCAGACGATCCGGCCGTCGCGGGTCAGGCGGAAGTCAGCCTCGACGCCGTCGGCCCCCTGTGCGAAGGCGAGCATGAAGGAAGCGAGGGTGTTCTCGGGAGCCTCGCGGGAGGCGCCGCGGTGGCCGATGATGAGCGTGTTGCCGGGCATGCCTTTTCCTCCCGTAGGGCGGTCCTGAGGTGCTCATTAGCATACCTGTCCCGACACCAGAAATCAATCGGCTCATAACCATAGGCGTTCCTGGTTAGCGCTAATCTTCCGCCAACTCCATAAACTCTCCCTCTCCCTCCGGGAGAGGGTCGGGGTGAGGGAGCCGGCACTGCTATGATCCCAAAGCTGCATAAGGCTTTCTTGGCGTTTTCGGTTATTTAGCGAATTATCGCTATGGCGCCACCCTCACCCTAACCCTCTCCCGGAGGGCGAGGGGACTCTTGTAATGCCACGGCGGAAGATCAGCGCTAATTAGGTAGGCGTTTGACCTTTATCCCTGTGGTCCGCCCTTCAGCCTTTAAGCTTTCCCCCCCTGCCTTTGCAGGTAATGGCTGTAGAGCGCGCTGGCGCAGATGGTCAGGAACTTGGTCAGGTCGCTGTCGCTTCGGGAAGTGAGGATGATGGGTGCGCGGGCGCCAAGGACCACGTTTGCCACCTCGGCCCCCATGGTGAAGACCCAGCTCTTGTAAAGGAAGTTCCCGCCCGAGATGTGCGGCACCACCATGACGTCGGCCCGCCCTGCGACCGGATTTCCAACCATCCCCTTCTTGGCCACGGCATCCGGGTAGAGCGCGAGATCGTACGAGAGCGGCCCCGACACCTCGGCAAAAGGCCACTCCCTTTGCGAGAGCGCCTGCTCCAGGAGTGTGGTCGGTATCTTGTCGGAGGGGACCTCGTTCGCCTCCAAAAGCGCGACCTTGGGACGCTCGACCCCCAGGGCGCGCGCGACCTCGATGGCGTTGTCGATGATGTCTATGCCGGAGGAGGCGTCCTCGTGGGGGAAGAGCTCGGGGTTTATGGCGGCATCGGTCAGGAAGATGAGCCTGTCCACGCCGGGAAGCTCGAAGATGCTGACGTTGGAGAGCCTCCTACCGGTCCCGATGCCCCCCTCCCTGGAGAGGGCCGCCTTGATGAGGACGGCGGTGTTGATCCCACCCTTCATCAGCATGTCGCCACGGCCGGATCGGACCAGCTCGACCCCGACGCGCGCCGCCTCCCGCTCCCAGTCCTCACCGGCGTACCCCGTCTCCACGAACTCGTACTCTTTTTCGAACAGCAGTTCGCTGCCGCAGGACTCCCGGACGTGGTCGAGCTTTCCCACCAGGAAGGCCCTGTCCAGTATCCCCTCCTCGATCCCCTTGTTCACCGCGCGCATCGAGCTGCAGTCCGGGCAGACGAGCACCACGCTTTGTCCCTGCGTAAGCCTGGCAGCCTCGATGACGCTCTTCATGCCGTGCCCGCGGGTGAGCTGCAGCATGGAGGCGCCCTTGTAGATCACCGCGACCACCCGCGAGTGCTCGGCTACCGAGGAGAGCGAGTGCGGGAGCACCGAATCGAAGTAGAGGGAATCCCCCTCCTCGAGCAGGTACGCCTCGCCGTCCACGGTCACCCTGAGCTTCCCGCTCAGGACGAAGAGGAACTCCTCGCCATGGTGCCGGCTTACGTCCAGCTCGCTTTGCGAGCCGCGGTAGACGTCCACCACGAAAGGTTCCAGGTGCCTCCCGCCGAAGGCGGAGGCGAGGCTCTCGTAGTGGAGGAACTCCTTCCTGTCCACACCGACCCGCTCGTCCCTTCCGGTCTTGACCGCCTTTCCCCCGGTATGTTCCTCCCCCCCCAGCAGACGGGAGATGCCGACACCGAGGAAGGTGGCAAGCCTCAGCAGCTCCGAGATCCCCGGGGAGAGCCGGTCCGACAGCACCCGTGACAGCGTCTCCTGGTCCCACCCGAGCGCCTCGCGCACGCTCTCCAGGGGGACCCCCTTCGCCTCCATCACCGCCTGCAGGTTAGCCCCGATCTTCATGCGCCTCTCCCGTGTAGATCCTGGCCTCTTCGGCCCCGGTCATGACCCTGAGCGCGCCCGCTATCAACGCCTCTATCTCGTGCTCACCCGGCCGCAGGAAGACCGGCGCGATGAAGGATACCTTGCGGCTCAGCTTTTCCACGACACTCCCGCTGAAGGCGAGCCCACCGGTAAGGACGATGCCGTCCACGTAACCGGAGAGGGCCGCCGCCATGGCGCCGATCTCCTTTGCCACCTGGTACAGCATGGCCTCGACCACCAGCCCGGCGCGGGCGTCACCCTGCAAAGCCCGCTGTTCCGCCTCGCGCAGGTCCACGGTCCCCAGGTAGGAGTACATCCCCCCCTTGCGCGCGATGACCGCCTTCAGCTCCGCAATGCTGTAGCTCCCCTTCTCCAGCAGTTCCAGCACCCCTATGACGGGGAGGCCGCCGGTCCGCTCGGGAGAGAAGGGGCCGTCGCCGTTCAGGCCGTTGTTCACATCCACCACCCGGCCCAGCCGGTGCGCCCCGACCGTTATCCCCCCTCCCAGGTGCGCCACGATCAGGTTCAGCTCGTGATACTCACGCCCCATCTCAAGCGCCACGTCCCGGGCCACAGCCTTCTGGTTCAGCGCGTGAAACATGCTCCTGCGTTCCATTTGCGCCAGCCCCGAGAAACGGGCCGGGTCCCACATCTCGTCGATCACCGGAGGGTCGACCACATAGGCGGGGATCCCCTGGCGAGAAGCGAAGTTTTGCGCCAGCACTCCCCCAAGGTTCGCCGCATGCTCGCCGCTCACCCCGCTCCTCAGATCCCGCAAAAGGAGGTCGTTCACCAGGTAGACCCCGCCTGGCACCGGCTGCACCAGCCCGCCGCGTCCGACCACGGCGTCGAAGCGCAGTTCGCTGAGGCCTGCCTGCCCCAGGTAATCCGCGATACCGTTCATCCGGTAGTCGAACTGCTCCATCACGGCCGGGAAACGCTCGATTTCCTGTCGCGGGTGTTCGATCAGACCCTTGTCGGTGCAGCCGTCGCGGTAGACCCCGATCTTCGTGGAGCTGGAGCCGGGGTCGATTGCAAGTACTTTCATGTGATCCTCTGAACTATGAGCTGAATCAGCTGAATTAAGCAAACGTAAGCAATGGCCAATCGCTGCCTGAATGATAATCACGATTACATTCAACAGTAGCAACCAAAAATTGAATTATTAGATATTACTATTGACCGAAATATTTTTGACCAAAACCAATTATTGATAAGATTATATTATGCTAAAACTGCTAAAGTTCTGCAATTGAAGTCGATATGAATGATACTCGTTCCCGCGTGCGGATACTTCTGTAGTCCGGTCGGCCGCCAAAACAGAAGCGATTCCCGACCCGGGGAAATTACAACTGCCGGATACGGCAGAGAAGGAGAACAACAATGGCGGCAGACGGTATAAAGCAAGCCACACAGTACCATACTTCAAGTCTGATGGCGAACCGGCGCCCCCCGGATGGATCAAAGAACAGCATCAAGGCCCTCCAGCACGGGCTCAAACAATAGGGTGATGTATCGGCCAAACCAAAGGGGAGGATTTAGCATGAAGTGGTTCTACAACGTGAAGATCGGAACTAAACTGTTAGGCGGCTTCATAGCAGTGGCGCTGATTGCCGGCGTCATAGGGTTATTCGGTATCACCAGGGTCAATCAGCTAAAAGAGGAGAGCGCCCTGATGTATCGGAGGGTCACGGTGCCTATGAGCGAGTTGGCTCACATGTCCACCTCTTTCCAGAGGGTCCGCATCAACATGAGGGTGCTGGTCGAGGCGCAAACGCCGCAGGAAAAGGCGGAGACGCTGGAAACCATCAAGAAGCTGCGTGATGCTATCGGCGAAATGGCGGTCTCGTTTGAAAAAACGATCATCACTGACGAGGGAAGGAAGCTTTTTGAGGAGTTCAAGCAGAGCCGGCAGGAATACACCGCCGTACTTGACCGCGTAATACCGCTGGCCCAGGCAGACAAGGACCAGGAGGCGGTGGCGCTTTTGAACGGAGATGGGAAAAAGGCGGCCTTCCGCGAGCAGGCAGCACTGGATAAGCTGCAGGAAAGCAAGATCGCGCAAGGTAAACACGCCGACCAGACCAACACCGCCGTGGCTACCGGCGCGGCGCGCATGATGACCATCCTTGCCGTAGTCGGCGCTCTGCTGGCGGTGGGATTGGGGCTGTTCATCAGCCGAAGCATCACCAGGCCCATCACGGCCTGCGTAGATGCCGCCAACCAGATCGCCGCCGGAAATACGGCGGTGACGCTCGATTCGACCAGTACCGACGAGACCGGTGTCCTGCAAGGGGCGATGCAGACGATGGTGCAGGCAATCAGGGGAGTCATCGACGATACCAGGATGCTTTCCGAAGCTGCCATCGGAGGGGAACTGGCCGTCCGCGCCAAGGTGGACCGGCACCAGGGGGACTTCAGGGCCATCGTGACCGGGGTCAACGAGACACTCGACGCGGTAATAGGACCGCTCAAGGTGGCGGCAGGCTACGTGGACCGCATCTCCAAGGGAGACATCCCCTCGAAGATAGTCGAGGAGTACAAGGGAGACTTCAACCAGATCAAGAACAACCTGAACACGCTGATCGAGGCGACCAACAACATCACCAGCGCCGCCAAGGAAGTGGCTGACGGCAACCTCACCGTCACCATAGCCGAGCGTTCCGCCAATGACGAACTGATGCGCTCGCTCTCGAACATGGTGGCGAGGCTCTCCGAGGTGGTGAATGACGTCAAATCGGCCGCCGACAACGTCGCGGCGGGCAGTTTGCAGATGTCATCCAGTGCGGAGTCGATGTCGCAGGGTGCGACCGAGCAGGCCTCGTCCGCCGAGGAGGCTTCCTCTTCCATGGAAGAGATGTCGGCGAACATCCGGCAGAACGCGGACAATGCCATCCAGACAGAGAAGATAGCCGTCAAGTCGGCGGCCGACGCCCAGGAAGGGGGCAAGGCCGTGGCCCAGACCGTTACGGCCATGAAGGAGATCGCGGGAAAGATCTCCATCATCGAGGAGATCGCCCGGCAGACCAATCTTCTAGCGCTGAATGCCGCCATCGAGGCGGCCAGGGCCGGTGAGCACGGCAAGGGGTTTGCCGTGGTGGCAAGCGAGGTGAGGAAACTCGCGGAGCGCTCCCAGAAGGCGGCGGCGGAAATCTCCGAGCTGTCCTCTTCCAGCGTCGAGGTGGCGGAAAGGGCGGGACAGATGCTAACCTTCATGCTACCGGACATCCAGCGCACCGCGGGACTGGTCCAGGAGATCTCCGCCGCGTCAAGGGAACAGGACGCCGGCGCCGATCAGATTAACAGGGCGATACAGCAGTTGGACCAGGTGATCCAGCAGAACGCGTCGGCAGCCGAGGAGATGTCATCTACTGCCGAGGAACTGGCCTCCCAGTCCGAGCAGTTGCAGGAGACCATCAGCTTTTTCACGGTTGCCAACACGAGAAATGCGGGCGCGGCGCAGATGAAGAGGCCGAAGAGCGCCGCCAGACAGGCGGTGAAGACGACAGCCGCCGCAAAACCGCAGCGCATGACCCACGCCGGGATGGCGCGGCCTGCCGTCGATCTCAGCCTGACCGACGAGGCGTTCGAAACCTTCTAACCTTTCCAAGCTTTGCACAACTTCGCGCAGCAGCGCCGGCAAATCCGGGGCTGCTGCGCGCGTTTCCGCCCCCCGGCACCGTTTACTGACCCGGCTAAAAAGGCGCACGAGCCTCACGTAAGCATCTACATCTTCCTCCCCTGGTGGAAAAACACCTCTCACCCCCGCGGTGACCGCAATTCTTGGTAACCAGATACGTCTTCCCAGCGGCAAACGCCCACTTTTTTCGAGGTGAATCTGGGGCCTATTGGCAACCGAATCACATCTTTCCTCTTGAACCAGCCAAATCTTTCCCGCCGGACAGTCCACCCCGTTACGCGTTTGGAACCGTAATCGCGCCTACTAACATCCTGTAAATACTACCTTACCGATTAAAAATCAACCGATGAGCTGTACGCGGCAACACGGTCTGTCAATTTACCTTTACGTGAAGGTAGGGCTTATGGCAACCAGAGAGACTAAATCCCCCATACAGAACCGCGAAGAAACGCAGATGAGATCACAATTGGCAGCTACACCGACTCAATCGTACAGGCAGTTACAGCCCCCCATGCACCCAAAGTTAAGGAGGAGAACCCTGATGGCAGTCGAGACTATCACAGAGAGCACTCAGTATCTGACGTTCAAACTAGAGGACGAGTTGTTCGCCCTCGACATCGGCAAGGTGCGCGAAGTGCTCGACTTCACCACCATCACCAAGGTACCGCAGACGCCGGATTACATGCGCGGTGTGATCAACCTGCGCGGCAGCGTGGTTCCGGTGGTCGACCTGCGCCTGAAGTTCGGGTTACCCATGGCGGAGCAGACGGTTAATACCTGCGTCATCATCGTGGAAGTGGAGCTTGCGGGAGAGAGGCTGGTCATGGGAGCCATGGCGGACGCGGTTCAGGAAGTCCTCGACCTGGAACCGGACCAGATCGAGCCGCCTCCGCACATCGGCAGCAAGCTCAACACCGACTTCATCAAGGGGATGGGGAAACACAACGACGACTTCATCATCATCTTGGATATAGACAAGGTCTTCACGACCGCCGAGTTGGCATCATTTGAAGAAGTGGAAGGCGCAGCCGCTGTAAATGCATAGCTTGGCAAAGAGGCGATGTATTGTAGGTATCTTTTAACAGACCAGGAGGACAGCACAATGCAATGGTTCAAAGATCTCAGCGTAGGTTCCAAACTGATCACCGGGTTCTTGGTTGTCTGCATCATCACCGCTGTAGTTGGTTTACTGGGCATCAGGAACATGGGCACCATCAACAAAATGGCCGATGTGATGTATGAGAGGGAACTGCTGGGAACGTCGCACATAAAGGAAGCAAACATTAACCTGGTCTACATCTCGCGAGCTGAGAGGAACTTCCTCCTTTCCAGCAGTCAGGAGCAGCGGGAGGATTACCTCAAGAACATCGAGAAGTACAAGGAAAACTATAAGGCCGAGTTGGCAAAAGCGAAACCGCTCTTCATTTCGGAGAAAGGAAAAGAGCTTTTCGGCAAACTGGAAGCCGCCAACGAGGAGTGGCTTAAGGTCCAGCAGAAGGTAATCGACCTGGGGGCGAAAGAATCCCTGGTCGACAAGCGGCAGTCGGTCGACCTGTGCCTGGGCGAGGCGAGGGCAAAGCAAGGCGTGGTGGACGATTACATGACGGAACTCTCCAAGATGAAAGAAGAGAACGCGAAATCCGCCTCAGAAGAAACCACCAGGATATACAAGTCAAGCTTAACCCTTATGATCGTACTGGTAGCCTGCGGCGTTTTGCTCGGTCTCGCCATCGGTTTCTTCCTCTCCCGCCAGATCGGCCGGGCACTCGGGCAAGGGGTCGAGGTTGCCAAAAAGCTGGCGCAGGGAGACCTGTCGGTGGAGATCAAGGAGACCAGCAAGGACGAAACCGGTCAATTGCTGGCAGCGATGCGCACCATGGTGGAGAGCATAAAAGCCCTGACCGCCGACTCGATGATGCTCTCCAAAGCCGCCATTGAAGGAAAACTTGCCACCCGGGCCGATGCGGCAAAGCATCAAGGCGCCTACCGCGAGGTGATCGAAGGGGTCAACGGGACACTGGACGCCGTGATCGGGCCGCTGAACGTAGCAGCCGAGTACGTCGACAGGATCTCCAAAGGGGACATGCCCCCGGAGATAAAAGAGGAGTACAAGGGGGACTTCAACGAGATAAAGAACAACCTGAATTTGCTGATCCAGGCCATGAACAACATAACGACCGCGGCAAAGGAGGTAGCCGCCGGCAATTTGACCGTAACCATTGCCGAGCGCTCCGCCGCTGACGAGCTCATGCGCTCGCTCTCGGACATGGTGGCCAGGCTGTCGCAGGTGGTCAACGACGTGAAGTCGGCCGCGGACAACGTGGCGGCGGGAAGCCAGCAGATGTCATCCAGCGCGGAGGAGATGTCGCAGGGCGCGACGGAACAGGCATCCGCCGCCGAAGAGGCATCGTCATCCATGGAGCAGATGTCCGCCAACATCAAGCAAAACGCCGACAACGCGATCCAGACCGAGAAGATAGCGGTAAAATCCTCCACCGACGCCCAGCAAGGGGGCAAGGCCGTCGAACAGACGGTTCACGCCATGAAGGAGATCGCCGGCAAGATCTCCATCATTGAAGAAATAGCCAGACAGACCAACCTGCTCGCGCTCAACGCAGCCATAGAGGCTGCCAGGGCCGGCGAACACGGCAAGGGCTTCGCCGTCGTGGCAAGCGAGGTAAGAAAACTTGCGGAGCGCTCGCAAAGAGCGGCGGCAGAGATATCGGAACTCTCCTCCTCGAGCGTCGAGGTCGCCGAGAAGGCGGGAGACATGCTTTCCACGATGCTCCCCGACATCCAGCGCACCGCGGGGCTGGTCCAGGAAATCTCCGCGGCCTCCAGGGAGCAGGATACCGGCGCGGAGCAGATCAACAGGGCGATTCAGCAACTGGACCAGGTCATCCAGCAGAACGCATCCGCAGCCGAGGAGATGTCGGCGACCGCCGAGGAGCTCGCATCGCAGTCCGAGCAGCTGCAGCAGACCATCAGCTTCTTCCGGGTGGCCTCCACCGGAACAGAGGCAGCCAGACGTCCGCACAAAACGGCCATCAAGCATATGGCCAAGCCCGCGACCAGTAAGCCCCTGACCCATGCTGGGTCGAATGTTCAGGTCGCTGAGATAATCATGAGCGACGATGGATTCGTGAACTTCTAGACTCTACACAACCGTTTGCGACGACTTGCGCGTAGCAGTGCCGGCGATGCCGGTGCTGCTACGCGGCCCGCCAAGCAACGGGAGTTCCCTTTGCGCCCTTGCAGCAGTGGCGCCCACTACCCCTGAAAACAGCTCAGTACGAGCTCTTGCCGCTCAACTCCTCGACATCCACGGCAAAGACCCTGGTTCGGGCCACGGCCCCCTCGGGAAAATCGAAGTTGCCCGGTGCATACTGGCCCATGATGACGGCGAGTGCCCGACGCTTCTCCTCGCGCTCCTCCAGAAATCGGAGCGTGCCGCTGCCGACCACGCTTTCGTACTTCATGCTGTAATTACAAGGTGCCTCGGCCACGACAAGCTCATGCCGCGGCACCACGCTGAAGCAGACGCGCGAGCCTTGGGAAAGGAAATCCATCTTCCTCCCCTCCCGGGCGCAGTGAAAATACATGACGCCCTCCCGGTAACCGTAATTCAAGGTAACCAGATACGGCTCTCCCTGCGCCACCAGCGCCAGATGGCAGACCTCTCCCTTTTCCAGCAGCGCGATAGTCGCCTCCCTGGAAAGCTGCCGCTCCTTCCTTCTCATCTCCTGACTCACATAACCTCCTTTGTCATAAACAGAGGACTCAGCCTCCAATGGACCAGCGACCGCCGGGACAGTCTATCGAACCGCAGACGCCACGTCATTATTATTGTGGTTCTCGCGACGCGGCAGCAGGCTCTGAGTGAAACTGATCGGACCTGTTACAGACGAATTCGGCAAAGACAGGATCGGGAGCGCAATGCGTCAAAGAGAATACTGTAACGAGGTTCGCGGCGGCCGGAAGCTGACTCAACATCTAACTTTGTTATGACAGCAGATATAAATATTATAACTTTTCAATGTCACAGAAAAAGCCTAAATATTACAGCTAACGTGACGATAAATACACATAGTCCCTTTCAGAATAACAACTTGTGCTTATCAGCTATGGCCTTGCTGTAAGCGTTTCAACCATGACGGGGTCGCTTCACGTTGAGGGACACCCGGCACTTATCCCCAGGAGAAGGAGAACAAACATGGCAGTCGAGACTATCACAGAGACGACTCAGTATCTGACGTTCAAGCTGGAAGACGAGCTTTTCGCGCTCGACATCGGCAAGGTGCGGGAAGTGCTCGACTTCACCACCATCACCAAGGTACCGCAGACGCCGGATTACATGCGCGGGGTGATCAACCTGCGCGGCAGCGTGGTACCGGTAGTGGACCTTCGCCTGAAGTTCGGCATGGTGATGGCTGAGCAGACGGTCAACACCTGCGTCATCATCGTGGAGGTGGAACTCGAAGGGGAGAAGGTCGTCATGGGGGCGATGGCGGACGCGGTCCAGGAGGTTCTCGATCTTGAGCCCGATCAGATAGAGCCTCCGCCGCGCATCGGCACCAAGCTGAACACCCAGTTCATCAAGGGGATGGGGAAACACAACGAGCAGTTCATCATCATCCTGGACATCGACGAGGTCTTCACCCAAGGCGAGCTGGATCTGGTGCATGGGATGGAAGAAGCCGCCGCCTAACGTTTTTAGCTACCGCAAAACTCTGCAAAAAAGGGCAGCCGGGCTTACCAAGCCGGCTGCCCTTTTTGTGCACGGAAATGATTTCCATCACCTCGGGCCTGCAGCACCACCACCGTCACTTCGCTCCCCACAGCAGATCGGCTATGGCATCGAGGTTCTCCTCGCTGGCCTGGCCGCGCTTTCTGGAGAGGTCAAGCGCAACCCCGGCCAGCGCCCGGTAAATCTGCGCCAGCTCGCTGTCCCATCCATCCAGGGCATCCAGCTGCTTCGAGACCACCGCGGCATCCCCCCGCGCGATCGGGCCGGTCAGGGCCTGCGCGGTGCCGAAGCGGAAGACGTTGTCCACCGTGCCGCGCACCAGAGGTTCCATGACCTGCATGGCAACCTCACGCGGCACCCCCCCCTTCTCGTAGGCCCTGAGGCCTGCCTCCATGAGCGAGGTCAGGTAGTTGCAGACCAGCACCGAACCGGCATGGTAGATGGTCTTGAACCCGGGATCGAGGTTGAAGATCTTCGCCCCGATGGCGCCGAATGCCGCGCTTACAGCCTCGACGGCCTGTGGGTCTCCCTCGATACCGCACCAGGTGCCGGCAAAATCCGACACCGAGACACGAGGATCGGCGAAGCTCTTTACCGGGTGGATGCTCGCCGCCTGCGCTCCCAGTTCCCTGACCGGTTGCAGGACGCTGCTGGGTAGCGCGCCGCTCATATGGCAGACCACGGTGTTACCGTTCACCAGGCCGGTTGCGGCAAGTTCCCTGGCGCAAAGCGCGATGGCGTCGTCGGAGGCGGCAATCAGGTAGAGATCTGCCGGCTGCAACTCCCGCCAGTCGCCGACCGCCACGCCCCCCCCTATGAACGCCGTGGAGAGCTGCGCGCTTTCCAGCGAGCGGGCGAGGACATCCCTGAGCTCGAAGAAGCCGGTCTCACGAAAGAGGCGCCCCACGGTCCTGCCCACGGCGCCGCAGCCGATAATGCTGAAGGATTTCATTTACCTATGTCACCTCTGCCTTTGCGGGATCGGGTCAGGGTACAGGAAAGCTCGCCGGGGTGTCAATGGTACTGCATGCGGCAACGGGCAAAACCCGGCCTCATAACGAAAGAATCCCCTCCTCCGGCTGGAGGGGGGGATCGGGAGAGACTTCTGAGGCAGCAGCCGCCAGGCGCGGCAGCCGGCAATGCTACGGTTTGTGCCCATCGGGATTCAGGCTGTAATCGTCCCCTTCGACGCACTCGCTTTGCACCTGGAGGAATGAATCTACCTGCGGGTCCCGGATGATCTCCGTCACTCCGTGGTTCACCGACCAGGTGGTGCCGCAGATGCTGCACTCGGTGATGCCTTCCTTGAAACCGTCTGAATGCAAATTGGTATCTACCTGCTGGTGATTTCTACATACCGGGCATTTCATGGCTGTCCTCCTCTCATGGAAACGGCAGGCCGCCGTTTTTTCATGAAAGAAATTATGACGGCAATATTGTCCTCTGCAAGTGCAAAAGACAGATGCCATCAGCGCTTCCTGCTCCTTTGCAGCCTCCGCACGAAGCTGCCTCCGTTAACCTGGCAGGTTCAACGAGCTCGGCTCACAGGCATTTTTGTTTTACCGGTTTCTTCGCCGTCTTCGCCTTCGACGACCGGGTCCTGGTCACCGCTACCTCTTTTTCCGGCGGATGGTACGATGCTGGATCCGCAGGTTTGAGATCCCTGAAATGGGAGGAGATGATCTTCCGTATCATGCCGTCGTTGAACCGTATGGTCGCCCTGATGTCGTTCACCTCTACCACCTTCCCGATGCCCCATTCCATTGCCACTGAATGACTCACCACGCTACCTCGTTTGACGATCATTTTTCATCCCCTTGGTATGCCTTTTTGAGGTTCCGCTCAGGACGTGGCAATCCGGCGCCCTGAACCAGGTCGAACAACAGCTTTGAGCCGGATCTTTTTGTATTAATAAATAGAACGTGTTCTGAAGAGATTTGACGAACATCGTTACGCAGGGAGCGTGCCAGCCCGGAAAGCAGGCACGGTTGAAACTATACACCCCTAAAGAGAAATGGACAGCTCTTAACAGAGAAAATTAGGCTCAGGTGTGTTTCAAGCAAATTAGGGGCGCAGACCGGGAGGCACGACCTCCGGTACGGCGGGTACGGCGGGCTCGGGCGGCATCGCGAGTGGCTTGAGATCCTCAGGAGGCGGCTGGGGTTCTCCCATGATGATGACCACGGGTCCCCGGAAACCTTGCATGCGGCCGGTGTCGCGCGTGCCTACCACCCACTCGAACAGCTTCTTGGCGTCCATAAGCACCGGCTTGCCGGGTTCCTTGTAATACTGCAACTGCATCTCCTCGTCGTAGAGCCCTATGCAGCCATGAGAGGCCGGATACCCCGGAAGGTCCCTGCCGTGGATCCAGTAAGAAGTCCAGCCGTCCTGCCTCTTGTCGATGTGGAAGCGCAGGCCGTAGTGCATGGGATACGGGCGGTCGGTCCCCTCGACCGGGTAGAGGCTCGATTCATGGAGCCGGTCCACGGCGTCTACCCGGTAGGTTCCGTTTTTAAGCCGGTGCTCCTCGACCCCTACCGCAACCGGCGTGGACAGCACCAGGTTCCCGTACTCGTAGGCCCCGAGGAACATCTCGTTCTGGTCGATCAGGATGAGCTTGGGCTCCTTCTCCGCCTCGGGATGGAAGGGGGCCATCGGGTTGAACCCCCTGATATCCTCGATCATTTTGGGGACCTTGATCGACATCCCCGCCAGGAAGTGGCGCCGGTCCATGCGGTTGAAGCGGAGCCCGTCCTGCCAGAGCTTGCCGAATATCTTATAAGGAGAGTCTTTTGCTGTGACCTTTACGCATTCCCACTCATAGAGGTAGTCGCTTGGGTAGTGCAACTCACAAAGGGATTTTATCTTCTGGGCTGCAGCAGAGGGGAGGCAGGATATGCCGAGTGCAAGGAGGAGGATGATGCATGTCCTGATCAGCTTTTTCATCTAATGCCTCGGATCTTGGATGAGGCCCGGTCGATCTGTTGTGAGACATTGAGTAGTTACTGTTACAGCTTCAGCTGCAGTTATTTTATCAAATGCTTATGCAAAGTAAAAGAGCCATTACGGCAGCTCTGTGACCTGCAGCGCGCCGTCCAGACAGAATTCCCGGCAGAGTCCACAGCCGGTACAGAGCAACGGGTCGAAAACCGGCTCCTCGTCGGGCAGCCCGCTCTTCAATGCACCAGTCGGGCAAATGGCAACACACCCCTGGCATCTCGTACAGCGGTCGTCAAAGGAGACCCGCGAGTCGAACGCTCTTGCTATGCGCTCGGCCATTTCCGGGAAGTTGCTTCGGACTTCGTTTAACAGCTTCCTTCTGGCGGGCAGCCTCTTCTCCGCATAGGCGGAGCGCGGTTCGTCATGCTCAACGGTGCTGTTCAGGACCACCGCAGCACTCTGAAACAGGGAACTGCGCAGCGACTTGAAGAAACTGCGGCGATTGACCGTCTCATCGCGATACTGCAGTTCCCGGGGCGACGCAACCGTAACCAGACGGGCACCCCCCTCCAGCAGTCCGGCACCCGAGAGCCGTTCCAGCCGATTCGGGAGTTCAGCAGCGCTCTTGCCGTTGGGACAGTCGCCGCAGCCGGTCAGGTTAAGGGTCAACGTGCCGGACAGCGAGTGACAGAGGGCCACCAGGTACTCACCGGAAAGTCCCCCGAGACAGGCAAGGGCCGCATGGGAACTCTCCTTGGTCCGGATGCAGCCAAGCACCGGCTCCGGCACCCGCGACAGCTGCGCCAGGCACGCGGCGAAACCGGCAGCCTGCTCCAAGGCTCCCACCGGGCAATGCGCCGTGCACAGCATGCATCCGGTGCACAGGTCGGGGTTTATCGACAGCATGTCATCAAGGGAGAGTGCAGCGTGCGGGCAGGCGGCGGCGCAAAGCCGGCAACTGCTCCCGCTGAAGCGGGTGCGCAGGCAGCGCGAGTGGTCAATGCGGAGTTCATCCCTGCCGGCTGTGAGGGTTTGCGACGTGCGGTTTTCAGCCATTTTGGTGTTCAGCGAGCCTGGCGTAATCGGCGTTGGCAAAGGCCGCCGTGCAGCGCGCGACGGCGACGTAAAAAGGTGACTCGCCGTCGCTTATGACGGCGGTTGTGAAGGGTTCGAGCAAGGGCATGAGGAACCGCCCCAGGAACTCCCGCTGCACCCCCTTGAGCCGGATGGACTCCTCGCTGTTTCCGGCCTCCTCCGCCTGGCGCTGGACAAAGACGAGGTAGGACATGAATTCGAGTTCGGCCGTTATGTGGTCGGGCAGCTCGTTGAAATCCTCGGAGAAGTGCAGGCCGCAGCTGTTGTAGAAGGTTTCCACCTCCGCGGTCGAGTCCCCCATCACCGTTTTCTCGTCAAGGTAATAGGAGCCGTAGGGTGGCGCGACCGGGTGGAAGGGGCCAAGGAAGAGGCGTGCATGCTCCACCGCCAGCGCCTCCACGGCCTGCCCGGACGACCGCCTTGCAGCCTCGGCGGCCTGCGCGGCAGCCTCAGGCGCCTGCACGGCGAGCAGACCCGCCAGTGCCTCGCAGCATCTCTCATCCAGAAACGGTGGTGTCGGGGAATAGTAGCAGGCAGCCAGCAGGCGGTAGATGTCCTCGCGGCTGGCAGCGGCGTTTTGATGCTCGTTCATGATGAGGGTGGTTCCTTTAAAGGAACGGGATGGGGCTTGAACCCCATCCCGAGAAAATAACCTGTCCGGTGGCATCCGAGTTGTAGGAGCGGTATTCCTGCCGCGATGACGCTGCGGCAATCGCGGCGGGAACGCCGCTTCCACGGGTTAATACTGATCGCTGCGACTACCCGAAACCGGGTGTGGCATTACGACTTTGCCCCCCTGAAGGCCCGTATGTAGGTGACGTTCGGCTTGGTCCCCTTCTCCTCCTTGAGGCGCGTCGCCTTGTGCTGCTTCAGAAGCTTCGCCGGCTCGCTCGCGGCGTCGCTCAGGTCGCCGAAGATGCGCGCCTTTGAGGGGCAGGCCACCACGCAGTTGGGGAGTTCCCCGTTTTTCACCCTGTGCTCGCAGAAGATGCACTTCTCGGCCATCCCTTTCTTGCGGACGCTCTCGTAGTCCGGGTGCGAGTATTCGTGCTTGTGGGGGGGGACGGCTCCCGCCACCTTGGCTGTCTCGGCACCTGAGGCGGTGCACCCCTTGATCAGCTCCGAGCCGTCGCGGTAGAAGGGATGGGGCTCGGCTGCGCCGTCGTTCATGCTGATGACGCTGTAGGCGGCCTTTTCCTTCGTCACGTCGCTCGCGCTGTAGGGGCAGGCCTTCTGGCAGCGGCGGCACCCTATGCAGCGCTCGTCGCTGTGCATGGTGATCCCGTCGGCGGTCTTGAACATCGCCTTGGGCTGCACCGGGCAGGCCTTGACGCACGGGGCGTCGCTACAGTGGTTGCAGAGCACCGGCATGGCGGTGTAGGAAACCTTGGGGAACTTCCCCTCTTCCTTGTAGATGAAGTCCGCCCAGTTGTAGGTCTGTCCCTTGCTGCGGTTCTGCGTATTGTTTTCGGTCTTGCAGGCCAGGGCGCAGGCGCCGCAGCCGACGCACCTCTGCAGGTCTATGACCATTCCGTATTGCTTTGGCATTCAGTAATCCCCCTTTGCTAGACTTTCTCGATCTTGACGCCGGTAAAACCGCCGTTGCGTGCCGTGGAACCGCTCAGGCGATCATAATCGTCAACCAAAAGCTGGTTGTTGTTGCCGCCGCGCGGCTGCGCCTTGGCGTAGTCCTTGGCAGCCACACGCCCGTAGGCCCAGTGTCCCTGACCGTAGCATTTGGCGATGGTGCCGGGACGGATACCTTCCCAGAGCTTGGCCTTGGTTACGATGGAGCCGGTGGTCGAAGAGAGGCGCACCGTGTCGCCGGTCTTGATGCCGAGCTTCTTGCCGTCGGCCGGGTTGATCTTGACCACGTCATCCCAGGCATCGTCCCCAACGTCCACCTTCTTGAACTCCTGGTACCAGGTGGTGTTCTGGGAACGCCCCTCGCGGTTGAGACGCGACTTGTAGTCGACGAACTCGAAGGGATACTCCTTGTGGCTGCCGTGGCGCTTGGGGGACTCGTAGTGCGGCACGAAGGCGAGCTCGCCCTGGGCCTCGTAGCCGCTCACCTTGAGTACGTCGTCTATGCTGGTCTTATGCTTCTCGGCATGCTCGGTGAACGCCTTCTTCAGCGTCTCGCTGTAGAACTCGAACTTGGTGGTAGCCGTCTTGAATTTCCCCTCGAACTTCTTGGTCTCCTCGTTCTCCTTGCCCCAGTTCTTCTTGTACTTGTAGGTCTCGGAGTTGTAGATCCCCTTCTTCTTGAAATCCGCCCAGCCGGAGATCTGGTCCCCCTTCATCTTCTCCTTGCCGTTCCAGACCTTCTGGCTGCTGATCTTGGCCGCTATCAGCTCGAACTCGGCGGCGTTCTTCGGTTTCTGCTTGGTCTCAGGATCCTCGAAGGAGGCGTAGTAATCGTAGAGGTTGGCGAATCCCCTTGCCTTCAGTCTCTCGGCAAGGAGCCAGACGAACTCGGTCTCCTCGGCCTTCACCTGCCAAAGCGGCTTTGCCACCGGCTGCTGGATCGACATGTGACCGTGCAGGTTGGCCATGTTGGTGATGATGGAAAGCTTCTCCGTGGGAGCGAAGGTGGCCGGCAGGACGATGTCGGCGAACTGGCTCATCTCCGAGGCATTGGTGGTGAGGTGCACGAAGAAGGGAATCCTGGACATCGCCTTCTCCCAGCGCTCGGTGCCCGTTGCAGAGAAGGTGAAGTTGCACCAGGTGGCGATGAACACCTTGATTGCGTCCGGATTTTTCAAAAGACCGTTGGCCACGTTGTTGGTGACCACGCCGCTTCCCGGCTTGGCCCCCATCATGGCAGGCATATCCTTGGCGCCGCGGCCGTCGAGCTTCTTCTCATGGCCGGATTTCTTGGCCAGCTCATCCACGAAGGCGTCGAATTTGGGGAACTTCTCGGTAGGTACACCGGAACTCTGGAACACCCCCCCCTCTGTCTCGATGGAGCCGAGAAGGCCGTTCAGGGCGTAGACAGCCATGGAGGCGTAGGTGCCACGGGGATTCATGGCGACGCCCGGCCCCATCCAGACGGAGCAGGCGGTGCCTGCTTTGCCCATGGTGCGGGCGGTTTTGACGATCTGTTCCGCGGGGATTAGGGTCTTCTTGGCCGCCCAGACCGGAGTCTTGTCCTTTAACTCCAGGTTCCACCACTTGACGATGCCGTGGGTCTGCTTCTCGACAAAGGCCGCCTCGTCCACGACGGCGCCGGCCTTGAAGAGGTTCTTCCCGTCCTTGAAATCGCCGACGAACTCCTTGCCCCAGTACCCTTCCGTCAAAAGCACATGGGCCAGGGCGGAGGCCAGGGCGCCGTCCTCACCCGGCTTGATCGGGAGCCACTCCTGCCCCTTGGCGGCTGAGGTTGAGAAGCGCGGGTCGATCGTGATCACGGTGCCGCGGTCCAGCACGTCGCTGAACTTACCTATGGCGTTGGGCACCTGGCGGTTGGAGGAGAGCGGGTCGCAGCCCCATATCACCAGGCACTTGGTCTTGGCCAGGTCGTAGTCGCGGTAGCCGAAGAAGCCCTGGGTGTAGCCGGGGCCCATCTTCTCCGCCTCGGCGCAGATCGCGCTGTGGGAGTAGCTGTGCGGAGAGCCGAAGACCTTTCCCACCGTTCCGTAGAGGAGTTCGGTGGAGGTAGGGGAATACCGGCCGCGCATGTACATGAACTTGTGCGGCTCGTTAGCGCGACGCAGGTTCATCATCTTGTCTGCGATGGTATCCAGCGCCTCGTCCCAGCTGATAGGCACGAACTTGGGGTCGATGCCGCGCCCTTTCTCGGGGTTGGTCCGTTTCATCGGCACCTTGACCCGGTCCGGGTCGTAGGCCTGCTGGATCATCATGTGGCCGCGGGGGCAGACATAGCCGCCGTTCGCCTTGGAGAGCTGGTTGCCGCGCACCTTGGTGACGCGCCCTTTCTGCACGTAAAACTCCACCGGACACCAGGCGGTACACCCCTGGCAGGTAGAGGGAATCCACTCACCTTTACCGGTACCGCCGGCCGCGCCGGTTTCATGCCCGGCTGCGAAGGCGTTCAGCTTGGGGAGGCCGATGGCCGCCACCGCTCCCGCTGCAGCGGTTACCTTCAGAAAATCTCTGCGCTTGATTTCCATTCCGTTCCTCCTATTTTTTGTGGCACTTGGCGCAAGCACCCTTGACCGAAAAGGCCTTCTTGCCGTTATGGCAGGTACCGCAGGACTTGCCTTTCTGCATCTGCTTCATGGTGACGGTGGTGTGCTGTTTTTTGCTCAGGTAAAGCTTGTCATGGCACTCGGTACAGGAAAGCTGCATCCCGTCGACATGGGTCTCGTGGCTGAACACCACGTCGCCGCCCTTGTTCTTCAACGTGATGTCGCCTCCGCCCACGGCGGCCGATGCGGCGCCGGCTGCGGCCAGCAATAGACAGGCGGTAATCGCGGCAAGTTTTTTCATGCGTCCGATCCTCCCTTTGATGTTGTGCCTAAAGGCTAGATGTTAACTAAAAGCTCATGGATGCAACCAACAGCAGGCTCTAATGATTCCGCGGAAAAAATGTAAAGCTGTGTTTACATCGTGTTCATTTCGCCTCAGTTCCAATGAAAGGGTCGTGCTCACGAAGCTTATCCCAAAGGGCCTGGCGGGAGAGCCCCAGGATCTCGGCGCAGCGCCCCTTGCGTCCGTTTGTCGCGGCAAGCACCCGATCTATGTAGCGCGTCTCGAACTCGGCCAGCGCCTCCTTGAGCGGCATTCCCACCGCTATCTTCTCAAAGAGCGTGCCAACCTGCCGGCCATCGTCGCAGACGCGCGGGATGTGGCGCTGCAGGATCTGCTGGCCGGGGTAGAGCACGCTCAGCTGTTCCATGAGGTTGGCAAGCTGGCGCACGTTGCCTGGCCAGTGGAGCCGCAGCATCCCGTCCAGCGCCTCCGGTGTCAGCCGTATGCGCGCCTGGGGGTTCCTGGCGAACCGTTCTATGAAGTGCGCCGCCAGAAGCGGGATGTCCTCGCAACGATCACGCAAGGGGGGGACGGTGAGGGAGACCACGTTGATCCGGTAGTAGAGGTCCTCCCTGAACTCCCTGCTCTTCACCATGGCGTCGAGGTCGCGGTTGGTGGCGGTGACGAGCCTGAAGTCCAGGCTGTAACTCCGGGCGCCCCCCACCCTGGTGGCCGTCCGCTCCCCCAGGGCCCGCAGCAGTTTGGCCTGGACGGCGAGAGTCAGTTCCCCGACCTCATCAAGGAGCAGGGTGCCCCCCTTTGCCAGTTCCAGATAGCCGGGGCGGCTGCGGTCGGCACCGGTGTAGGCCCCCTTCTCCACGCCGAAAAGCTCGGCCTCGACCAGCGTTTCCGGTATGGCCGCGCAGTTCACCCGCACCAGCGGCCCGCGGCTGCGCGTGCTCATGGCGTGAACGGTCTCGGCCAAAAGCTCCTTGCCGGTGCCGCTCTCCCCCAAAAGCAGCAGGCTCGCCTCGCTCGCCGCAACGACCGCGACGGTGTCAAGCACCCCACGCATGGCCGGCGACCGCGTGACGATCCGGGAGCGCGGGTCGGCGGCTCCGGTCAGCTCAGCGAGCCTCTTCTCCGTGTTGCGCATCCCCATTATCCGCTCCAGCTTCATGAGCAGCACGTCGACCGGGAACGGCTTGGTGACGAAATCGAAGGCGCCGAGTTTCATGGCTCTCACCGCCATCTCCACCGTTGCCTGCCCGGTCATCACCAGCGCGTGGCAGTGCGGCTGCAGCGCGAGGATCTCGGAGAGGACGTCCAGGCCGTCCGCATCCGGCAGCTTGACGTCCTGCAGCACCAGGTCGAAGGTCTCGTCGCTGGCGGCGGAGAGGGCTGCCGCCCCGCTTTGCGCCAGTCGCGTCAGGTATCCCTGCCGGGAGAGGGCTTCCTCCAGGGCCAGCCCCAGAAGCGGGTCGTCCTCCACCAGAAGCAGTTTGATGTCTGTGATCATTAGTGAACCTCGTTCATGCCGCGTGAGGGATTGTCACTGTGAAGGTGGTGGCACCGGGCCTGCTCTCGAAGGAGAGCTCCCCCCCGTGCATCTCCACGATGCTCTTGCAGATGGCGAGACCTATCCCGGTACCCTGGCCTGCCGGCTTGGTGGTGTAGAAGATGTCGAAGATCTGCGACTGCAGCCCCTCGGGAATCCCGGCGCCCCTGTCGCTGACCTCGATGGTGTAGGCTTTTTTCCCGAAGGCTGCAGCCAGACGGACCTCGCCGCCGTCCGGTGAGGCGCCTGCGGCGTTGATCAGCAGGTTGAGTATCACCTGCTGTATCTTCCCCTTGTCCAGGCTCAGCACGACCGGAGGGTCGCAGCGATCTTCAGGCAGGAACCGTACCGGGTACTGCTTCATCGCCATGCGTGCGAACTCGGCGCTTTCCAGGAAAAAGCGGTCGCTTGGTATCGGCGTAAGCTCAAGCGACCCTGTCCGGCTGAAGTCGCTCAACTGGCGCACGATCCGCTCGATGCGTTGGGTCCCCTGCTTTATGAAGTCGAGGTTGCGGTTTTGCGCGCCGCTGTCCTGCTCCAGGTTGTGAATGCAGGTGTTGATGGTGAAGAGCGGATTGTTGACCTCGTGGGCCACGCCGGCCACGATCTTGCCGATGGAGGCCAGTTTCTCGCTCTGGACCAACTGCGCCACGGCACGCTCCCGCTCGGTTTCGCTGCGTCGCAGCCGCTCCATCATCTCCTGGAAGCTGTCCTGAAGCAGACCGATCTCGTCCGGCCTGCGTGGGGGAAGCTCGACCTCCAGGTTGTCGGTGGATACCGCAGACATCACCTCGGTGAGCCTTTGCAGCGGGCGGGCCATGTTCTGACCGATCAGATAGGAAAGGAGAGTCCCGAAAAGGAAGAAGACTAAGGTGATTCCCAGGATGCGGCGGGCTAGGACGTCCAGTCTCGCCTCCAACGGCGCGGTGGAGACCCCTACACGCAGCGCCCCCCAGGTCTTGCCGTGGATGTGCAGCGGCATCGCCATGTCGAGGATCGGGGGGGAGTTCGTGCCGGGGGTCAGGGTGCTGAAGTAGCGCCTTTCATTGATGGCGGCACTGGTCAGCGCATCGGTGTAGCTCTTGCCGTACTCGGAATAGTTGTTATGGGTGAGGACCTTGCCGTTTTGATCGGTTACGTAGGCATGCAATACCGGCAGGCCGGTATTATTCATGATCTCCTCGATGAAATTATCGAGCAGGCCTCCCTCGCCGATGACCCCCATCTCTTCATAAATGAGCGCATTCACGATCGGCGAGGCGAGGGAAGTCACCATCTGCTTCCCCTCCCCTTCCAGGCTTTCATAGAGAAGCCGACGCTCGTTCTCCCAGGCCCACCACCCCCCGAGCGCGGAGGTCGAAGCTACTATCAGCAGTGCCAGCAGCAGGAACTGGTTCTTTATGCTGACGAACCTGCCCCCCTTCATGGGTGGCACCCGGCGCCGCAGCCCAGGGGGATGTCGCGCATCATCTTGAAAATCCGGCGGTAATCCCCGATGGAAGCAGGAACAAAGCCGTAGCAGAACTCGTCGTCCCAGGTTTTCATTATCTCCTGATGCTTTGATTTTTTACGATCCAGCTTCAAAAGCGCCACGGTAAGCGCCTTGACGACTGCGGGAGGGGTGTCCTTGCGCACAACGAGCGGCACCGAGGGGATGGGATCCGACCATGCCACTATGCGCAGCCCGTGGCTTTTGTACTTCTCGGCAACCACATCCTTTACCGCACCGGCATCGTACTGCCCTTTGAGTATCGCCTTGGCCACCGCGTCATGGTGCTGCAGGTTGTCGAAGGATTTCAAATCGCGCATACCGACCCCGTTTTTCCAGAGCAGGTAGCGGGGTATCAGGTTGCCCGAGGTGGAATGAGTGGAGCCAAAGCCCATGGTCCTGCCGCGCAGGTCCGTGACCTTTTTTATCGGCGAATCCTGTCTCACGATGATGGCGCTGCGATAGAAGGGGGTCCCATCCCTGTTGAGGGGCTTGAGGATCGGGATCGCCTGGTACTCGATATTCGCCTCGGCGAAGGTCACGTCACCCAGGGAGCTCACCTGGGTCACCCCCTGCTGAAGAAAGCGCACGGCCTCGGGATAGTCCCTGCTGATCTTCAGTTCGAAGCGGTAGGGGGTCTCGGCGGTGAGGTAGTCCATGATCGGCTGATAGCGCTTGTACATGACCAGCGGGTTGTAGCGGGGGATGACCCCGAAGCGGACCACCGGCTTGTCTGCTGCCACTGCCCGGGTGGGAAGTGACGACAGGACCACCGACAGCGCTGCGAAAAGGGCGAGAAGCGTCCATCTGCCGCGCATGCAACATGCCTTCTTCCTGAAAAAACCTGACCATGTCTCTGATAAAATCATAATTCCCACTTGACTATATCCGTTAAGGCAAATATACTTCGCCGCATGAAAGATCCTGTCAATGTATTCAAAGCGCTTGCAGACGAGACCCGCCTTCGCATACTGGCCTTGCTCCTCACGGAGCAGGAACTCTGCGTCTGCGACATCATCGCCGCCCTCCAACTGCCCCAATCCACCATATCCCGCCACCTCGCCTACCTACGGAAGGCAGGCCTGGTGACCGACCGGCGCTGCGGACTCTGGATGTACTACTCGGTAGCCGGCTGCGAGGGGATGTTCCGAAACGAGTTGATCCAGTTTCTCAAGCGGAACCTCCCAACCTTCCCGGAAAGCTCCGCCGACCGCAGCTCACTGGAAGATTTCCGCAAGACGCGCAGTTGTGAATAAAAAGCTCACCGATTATATCCGTCTGCACGGATATTGCAAAGACAAAATAAACTTGCGCCGCGCTTCTGCGATTCGCCGCAAAATGAACCTCTGACCCGCCATATACCGCTGGCATCAAAAGGAGTGATCGCAACATGTCGGAACATATCTCAAAGAAACTCTCTTTCCTGGACCGCTGGCTCACCTTCTGGATCTTCGCCGCCATGGCGCTGGGGGTAGGCCTGGGCTATTTCGTGCCGGGAACCGAGTCCTTCATCAACCGCTTCCAGGTGGGAACCACCAACATACCGATTGCCATCGGCCTGATCCTGATGATGTACCCCCCCTTCGCCAAGGTGAAGTACGAGGAGATGCCGGAGGTGTTCCGCAACAAGAAGATCCTTGGGCTCTCCCTGGCACAGAACTGGCTGATCGGGCCGGTCCTCATGTTCATCCTCGCCATCGTCTTCCTCCCGGACAAGCCCGAATACATGATCGGCCTCATCATGATCGGTCTTGCCCGCTGCATCGCCATGGTGATCGTCTGGAACGAGCTGGCCAAGGGAAACACCGAGTACGCCGCCGGACTTGTGGCCTTCAACAGCATCTTCCAGGTCCTCTTCTACAGCGTCTACGCCTGGTTCTTCATCACGGTCCTCCCTCCCTACTTCGGCCTGACCGGGAGCCTCGTCGAGGTGAGCATAGGACAGATCGCCGAAAGCGTATTCATCTATCTCGGCATCCCCTGCATAGCGGGCGCCCTGACACGGCTGATCGGCGTGAAGGCGATGGGGGTGGAGCGCTACCACAGGGAGGTGGTGCCGCGCATCGGCCCCATCACCCTGATTTCCCTCCTCTTCACCATCGTGGTCATGTTCAGCCTCAAGGGGAACCTGATCGTGCAGCTCCCGCTGGACGTGGTGCGCATCGCCATACCGATGCTGATCTATTTCGTGCTGATGTTCCTGGTCTCCTTCTGGATGGGAAAGCGTCTGGGAGCGGACTATTCAAAAACCACCACCCTTGCCTTCACCGCCGCCAGCAACAACTTCGAGCTCGCCATAGCCGTGGCTATCGCGGTGTTCGGCATCAACTCCGGTGCGGCTTTCGCCGCGGTCATCGGGCCGCTCGTCGAGGTGCCGGTGATGATCGGGCTGGTGAACGTGGCCTTCTGGTTCCAGAAGCGCTATTTCCAAGGCACCAACGCCGCTGTCTAACCTGTTGACATCTCCTTTCGCCTGGACTGCTTCTTACCAAAACCAACAACCGCTTCAAACCCCTCCCCCCCCAAGGGGAGGGGACCGCAGGCAAATAAAAACCCTTGCATAGCGTTATGCGATTTTGGTATAACCCGACAACAATCCATTTCTGACTTCGAAAGCAAAAGAGGTATCACATGTTTGGATTCGGCATGCCGCAACTCATCCTCATTCTCATCATACTGGTCGTCATCTTCGGACCGGGAAAGCTCCCCCAACTCGGCGCCTCCCTGGGGAGCGCAATCAGGAACTTCAAAAAGGCTACCGAAGAGGACGGCAAGGTGATCAACCCCAAAGAGGAAGAGAAGAAGGAGTCATAGGAGCGATCCAGCCGCCATGCTAGAGCCGCATCGTGACATAACGGGAGTGATCCTGGTCGGGGGGAAGAGCCGCCGCATGGGGAGGGACAAGGCGTTTCTCGAGGTCGCCGGGAGGCCCCTTTTCGAGATCATACTGGAACTCTTCAGGGAAAGCTTCTCGCGCATACTCCTTGTGGGGAACCGCGAGGAACGCTTCGCGAGCTACGGGCTCCCCGTCGTGCCGGACATCTACCCCGGCAGTTCCCTGGGCGGTCTCTACACCGGCTTGCACCACGCGGAGACGGACCATGTCTTCGTCTCCTCATGCGACCTCCCCTTCCCAAGCGCTCAGGTGCTCCGCCACCTTTGCTCGCTAAAGGAGGGTTACGACGCCGTTGTTCCAAGCACAAGCTACGGCTACGAGCCCCTCTTCGCGCTCTACGCCAAAAGCTGCCTCGCGCCGATCAGGGCGCAGCTCGAAAGAGGCGAGTTCTGTGCCTTCTCGTACTACCCGGAGATAAACATCCGGTATGTCCCCCCCGAAGAACTGGCGCCTTTGGACCGTGACGGCAAGGCGTTCCTGAACCTCAACACCCCCGAAGAATTCGCAAGCATAGGAGAAGAAACATGACTCAGAAGGTAGTTTCATTTGTAGCGAAGTCCGGCACCGGGAAAACCACCCTGCTGGAAAAGGTCATCGTCCACCTGAAGGAGCGCGGTTACCGCCTGGGGGTGATCAAGCACGACGCCCACCGCTTCGACATAGACCATCCCGGCAAGGACAGCTACCGGCTCACCGCAGCCGGAGCCGACACCATGCTGATCTCGTCCCCTGAAAAACTCGCCATCGTGAAGAAGCACGCCGAATCGCCCCCCATCGAGGAGCTGCT
>Ga0209317_1000642_pt1 | contig 39292 bp, 40 predicted proteins | sample RifGroB2_FD_183994 | JGI IMG/M metagenome (GOLD analysis project Ga0209317, IMG submission 183994) | Soil microbial communities from Rifle, Colorado, USA - Groundwater B2 (SPAdes) (version 2) | ecosystem: Environmental > Terrestrial > Soil > Unclassified | place: Rifle, Colorado | collected... | reverse complement strand
GTTGCACCCCCGGTGAGCGCCCCCGCCGCCAAGAAGGAGAAGAAGCAGGACGAGAAGAAGAGCGCTCCGGTCCAGGAGGCGTTCGAGTTCATCAAGGTGGAAGGGAACTTCCGGACCCCGCCGCTCTCCCTGCTCGACCCGATACCCGAGGCGGGCAAGCGCCAGGACCGCGAGACGCTGACCATGAACGCACGGCTCATGGAGAAGAAGCTGAAGGACTTCGGCGTCGAGGGTGAGGTGGTGGAGATCTGCCCCGGCCCCGTCATCACCATGTACGAATTCTCGCCCGGCCCCGGCATCAAGGTGAGCCGCATCGCCGGGCTTTCCGACGACCTCTCCATGGCGCTGCAGGCGCATTCGATCCGCATCGTGGCCCCCATCCCCGGCAAGGGTGTGGTGGGCATAGAGCTCCCCAACCGCGAGCGCGAGATGGTGTCCCTGAAGGAGATCTTCAACTCCGAGCAGTTCCACAAGGGGAAGATGAAGCTCCCGCTTGCGCTCGGCAAGGATATCGCAGGGAACCCGCTGGTCACCGACCTGGCCAAGATGCCGCACCTGCTGGTCGCGGGCGCCACCGGCAGCGGCAAGTCCGTCGCCATCAACACCATGATCCTCTCGCTTTTGTACACCTCGACCCCCACCGACGTCAGGATCATCATGGTCGACCCGAAGATGCTGGAACTCTCGGTTTACGAGGGGATCCCGCACCTCTTGCTCCCTGTGGTCACCAACCCGAAGAAGGCCGCCCTCGCGCTCAAGTGGGCGGTCGAGGAGATGGGGCGCCGTTACCGGCTCATGTCCGACAAGGGGGTCAGGAACATCGATTCCTACAACCGCGAGCTGGAGCGGGCGGAGAAGGAGGAGGCGGAGAACAAGGCGCGCGAGACCGTCGTGGTGGAGGAGATCGAGGAGGTCGAGGACCCTGAGGACATGGAGGCGCGCGAGGCGGCGATCCAGGCGTTCCTGGCCAAGGAGGAGCAGCTGGAGCACGGGCATCTCCCCTACATCGTGGTCATCGTCGACGAGCTCGCCGACCTGATGATGGTGGCCGGGCGCGAGATCGAGGAGTCCATCGCCAGGCTGGCCCAGATGGCGCGCGCCGCCGGCATCCACCTGATCCTTGCCACCCAGCGCCCCTCGGTCGACGTCATCACCGGTCTCATCAAGGCGAACTTCCCGGCCAGGATCTCCTTCCAGGTCTCCTCGAAAATCGATTCGCGCACCATCCTGGACGGCAACGGCGCCGAGTCGCTCCTGGGGGCAGGCGACATGCTCTTCCTTCCCCCGGGGACCTCGAAGATGCTCCGCTCCCACGGCGCCTTCGTCTCAGACGCCGAGGTGCAGCGCGTGGTGGAGTTCCTGAAGAAGCAGGGGAAGCCGGTGTACGAGAAGTCCATCCTCGAGATGAAGGCCTCCGACGAGAAGGGGAGCGACGACGACGAGGAACTGGACGAGCGCTACGACGACGCGCTGGCCCTGGTGGCCGAGGCGAAGCAGGCCTCCATCTCCATGATCCAGCGCCGCCTGCGCATCGGCTACAACCGCGCCGCCCGCATCATCGAGAAGATGGAGCAGGAAGGGGTGATCGGGCCGTCCGACGGCACCAGCAAGCCGCGCGAGGTTTTTATCAACAAGATCTGATCGGAAGCCAAAGGAGAAAAGATGAACGTTTGCCGCAAACCAAACCTGGCGCACTTCGCCGTTACCGTCATCGGCAAGGACCGCACCGGCATCGTGGCGGATACCTCCGAAGTGCTCTACAAGCTCGGGTGCAACGTCGAGGACTCCAGCTGCACCATGCTGGGGGGGGAGTTCGCAATGATCCTGATCGTCTCCCACGAGAAGCCCTTCTCCAAGAAGAAGCTCGAAACCGAATTCGCCGAGAAGAACGCCGACAACGGCCTTTCCGCCTTCATCCGCACGCTAAAGGACGACGAGATCTGCTACCGCGAGCCGGTGGGGGAGCTTTGCCTGATATCGGTGTACGGCAGCGACAAGCCGGGGATCGTCTATCGCATCACCCGCGAGCTGGCCGACCGCGGCGTCAGCATCATGGACCTGAACACCAAGCTGATCGGCACCGTGGCCGACCCGGTGTACGTGCTGGTGCTGGAGGCGACGCTCCCGCAGGGGCTTTCCGTTGAGGAAGCCTCCGGCCTGCTGGACAAACTGAAAAAGGAGTTGAGTGTGGAGATCTCGGTGCGCCTCATCACACCGGTCTCTCTTTGATATGGCAGTCAAATCGATAGTTACCTATCCCGACCCGATACTGAAGGCCGTCTGCTCTCCGGTGGTTACCGTCGACCGGAACGTTTTGCAGCTGATCGAGGACCTCGTCGACACCATGCACGCCGGGCCCGGCTCCGTGGGCGTCGCCGCGCCCCAGATCGGCGTTGCGCTGCGCGCCTGCGTCATCGACGTCTCCAAGAACCGCCACGGCAAAGACAACAACCACGGGCTGCTCCGGATGATAAACCCGGAGATCGTCGAGCGTAGCGGCAGCGCGGTCATGCGCGAGGGGTGCATGAGCGTTCCGGATTACACCGGCGACGTGGAGCGCGCCACCGACCTCACCCTGCGCTTTACCGAGCCCGACGGCGCCGTGCGCGAGTTCGCGGCCTCCGGATTCGAGGCGGTCGCGATCCAGCACGAGATGGATCACCTGGACGGGCTCCTGTTCCTGGACCGGATCTCCTCCCTGAAGACCGGCCTGTTCCGGCGCAAGAGCTACAAATAGCGCAGAATCGGAGCGGTCAGGCCGACCGATCGCCCCGATCTGCTGGAGTTTCCAAATGAAGTGGCTTCTTATCAGCTCAGCTGTCCTCTACCTTGCCTCCTTCCGGCGCCCGATCTTCGCGGTCGCGCTCGGCTCGGGGCTGGCGTACCTTGCCTCCCGCGGCCTCTCGCTCGGAAGGCTCCCCCTGATCGGGCCCCAGGATACCCTCGCCTTCTTCTCCAGTTCCATCGGGCTCATGGCGCTGCCTTTCCTCTACAGCGGCGGGGCATCGGCAGAGCGCTTCTTCACCTGGGGGTGCGGCCTGCTCGCCGGCCTCTTCGCGCTCCTTGCGCTCCCCTTCCCGACCCTGAACATGCCGCTTCCCCCCATCCTGGACATCTACTGGTTCGAGCTGCACGTGGCGCTGGCCTTTTTCGCCTACGCGCTGTTCGGCCTGGCGGCGCTTCTCGGCGCGCTCTTTCTGTACCGGGGGGGGAGGCAGCTGCTCGACCTGCAGTACCGCGCCGCGCTGGTGGGGTACAGCTTCTTCTCCATGTCGATGGTCTCCGGAGGGATATGGGGGTATTACGCCTGGGGCACCTACTGGCTCTGGACCCCCAAGGAGCTCTGGACCTCGATCCTCTGGATCTTCTACTCGCTCTACCTGCACCTGCGCCTGAAGGGGCAGGCCTGGGACCGCGGCTTTGCCTGGCTCGGCATCGTCGGGTTTCTCGTGACCCTGTTCACCTACCTGGGCGTCAGCATGCTGATGAAGAGCTCGCACAGCTTCTAGCATCTGACGGACCTGTCCGATCAGACCGAATCGGTCTGATGATGGGAGCAACGCTTTGCTTAAACGCCTCTACGCCACCCTCTGCTCGCTAAACCTCGCCCTCTGGCTGATGGCCGGCGTGATGATCGCTCTCGCCATAGGCTCTTTCTCGAGGGCCGGCATGGCCTCCGGGATGAATGACATGCCGCTGCTGATCTGGCTGCAGCAGGCGCCGCTCTCTTTCTCGTGGTGGCTCTGGCTTTGCGTCGCCTTCCTCGCGATGCTGTGCGTGAACGCCCTCGTCTGCAGCATTGAGGCGCTGAGGAAGAAAGGGCGCAGCATCGCGCCGCACCTGATGCACGCGGGCTTTCTGCTCGTGGTGGTCGCCCACCTGTTTTCGGCCTACGGCGGCTTCAAGCAGCAGCTGCAGATGGTCGAGGGGGGGACCATCGGCTTCCCCGAAGGCGACCGGGTGCTGGTGGAAAGGATATCGGCGGAGTACGGCCCGATGGGGATGATGAGCGCCTTGCGGGCGGACCTGAAGCTGAACGGGGAGGTGCAGGGGGTGCAGCCGAACCATCCTCTGTTCCACAAGGGGTACGGCATCTACCTGAAGGACGTGGCGCTCACCCCGAGGCCGGTGGCGCTTTTCGAGATCCACAGGGAACCGGGGAGCCTGGCGGCGCTCTTGGGGGCGCTCCTTTTCACGGCGGGGAACCTGATGCTGCTGGCGCAGCGCAAGGGGAGATAAGAGAAAGGGGCGCCCGGCGGCGCCCCTTTCCTGTCACTTGACCGGCTTCACGCTCTTGATCACTATCGGGGTCACCGGGACATCGGGCATCCCCTTCTGATTCCCGGTCCTGGTAGCGGCGATCCTGTCTACCACGTCCATCCCCTCCAGGACCTTGCCGAAGACGGCGTATCCGTAAGCCCTGGGACCGCCGGCCGGGTTGTGGTTCAGGAAGTCGTTGTTCACCACGTTGATGTAGAACTGAGCCGTGGCGGAATCGACGACGCCGGTGCGGGCCATGGCCAGGGTGCCGCGGTCGTTTTTGAGCCCGTTGGCGGCCTCGTTCTTGATGGGGGGGTGGGTCCCCTGCTTCGGGTTCATGTCGCTGGTGAAGCCTCCCCCCTGGATCATGAAGCCGGGGATGACGCGGTGGAAGACGGTCCCTTCGTAAAAGCCGCCCTTGGCGTATTCGAGGAAGTTCTTCACGGAAATCGGCGCCTCTTTCTGGAACAGCTCGACCTTCACGTTCCCCTGGTTGGTTTCGATGACCAGTACCGGGTTCTTGGCCTCGGCAGCGAAGGCGCCGCCTGCCAGGAAGAGCCCCAGGAACAGCGCGTAGATGAATCTCTTAAGCATGTTTTCATTCCTCCTTTTCGATTAGAATCCGTTGGATGTTTATATGCCAATACGCAGCTCCGGTCAACCCTCTCCCCCCGGTTGCCGCAACTAAAGGTTGACAGATCACCTGTCGCTGTGGAAAATGCCCAACATTAATATACATGGAGGATTAGCCTTGCAGATCCAATTCGGTACCGATGGCTGGCGCGGTGTGATCGCCGACACGTTCACCTTCGAAAACCTCTCCCTGGTGGCTCAGGCGACCATGGATTATATGCACAAGGAAGGGCTCGCCGGAAAGGGGCTGGTGATCGGGTACGACAGGCGTTTCCTCTCCCGCGAGTTCGCCGAGCGGGTCGCCGGGATCGCCGCCGCAAACGGCATCGCGACCTGGCTCTCCGACGGCTACGCCCCTACCCCGGCGGTTTCCTGGGCAGTTCACGAGAAAGGCGCCGGCGCCGGAGTCATGATTACCGCGAGCCACAACCCCCCGCGCTACAACGGCTTCAAGGTCAAGGAGGCGTTCGGCGGCTCCGCGCGGCCCGGCACCACCAAGGTGCTGGAGCAGATGGTGGCGCTAAATATCGCTTCCTCCCGCCCGGTGCTGGCGGTGACGCTTGCCGAGGGGCTCGGGTCGGGAAAGGTGCAGCTCTTCGACGCCACGGCGCCTTACCTCGCCCAGCTGGCCAGGTACGTCGACCTGGAGCTGATCCGCTCCAGCGGCATCAAGGCGGTGGTGGACCCGATGTACGGGGCCGGCTGCGGGCTCCTGCCGCACCTCGTGCCGGGGATCCATGAGATCAACGGCACGGAGAACCCCTCCTTCGGCGGGCACCCCCCCGAACCGATCGCCGAGCACCTGTGCGCACTCACCTCGCTGATCGCCGGGGGCGCCTACCAGGTCGGCCTGGCGCTGGACGGCGACGCGGACCGCATCGGCGCCGTCGACGAGCGCGGCGAGTTCTTCTCCTCGCACCGGATCTTCACCGTCTTGCTGCGTCACCTCTACGAAAGGAAGGGTGTGCGGGGAGGCGTGGTGAAAACGGTATCCACCACCCAGATGATCGATCGCCTTGCAGAGAAGTACGGCCTGCAGCTCTTCGAGACCCCGATCGGCTTCAAGCACATCTGCGAGATGATGCTGGAACACGACATCCTGATGGGTGGCGAGGAGTCCGGGGGGCTGGGCGTGAAGGGGCATATCCCCGAGCGCGACGGCGTCCTGATGGCGCTGCTGCTCCTGGAGGCGATGGCCATGAGCGGCAAGGGTCTGTGGGCGCTGCTGGAGGAGACCATGGACGAGATCGGGCACTTCCACTACGCCCGGATCGACCTCCCCATCGGGAATGAGGCGAAGCAACAGCTCATGGCGCAACTGCAATCCGGCGGCATCACCGAGATCGCCGGGTTCGAGGTGGCGCGCCGCAACTTCAGCGACGGTTTCAAGTACATCCTGGCAGACGGCTCCTGGCTCTTGATCCGTCCCTCCGGGACCGAACCGGTTCTGAGGCTGTACAGCGAGGCGGGCGACCCGGAGAAGGTGGCGCGGCTGCTGCAGGCTGCACGGGGCATCGCAAGCGTGTAAGGAGCGGTTATTGTTAAGGTCAATTACCTTGAAATGGCGCAGCGCTTCTGCTATAGAATAAGCTCCGCGGCAAAATTCAGCACCCCCGAAGGAGTCACACATGGCGAATCCTCAGTTGATTATGTACGATGAGGAATTCAAACAGATAAATGTAGTGATCGAAAAGCTTCTTCGCGAAGCCAACGCCAAGGTGATCTTCCTGGTGGACAAAAACGGCCAGCTGATCACGGGTTGCGGCGAGACCGAGCGTTTCGACACCACCTCGCTTGCCTCGCTGACCGCCGGGAACATCGCCGCTACCGGGGGGCTGGCGAAGCTGATCGGGGAAAAGGAATTCTCGATCCTCTTCCACGAAGGGGAGAAGGACAACCTGCACATCTCCATCGTCGCCGGGCGCGTGATACTCGTCGTGCTGTTCGACACCCGCTCTTCGCTCGGGCTGGTGCGGCTGCGTGTGAAGAAGGCATCCGAGGAGCTGGCGTCCATCTTCGGGCGGCTGATGCAAAAGAGCGAGGAGAAGGAGAAGAGCGGCGACAGCGACTTCCCGTTCGCCGAGATCACCGACGACGATATCGACAACCTGTTCAGCTGATCCGGTTGTCTGAACAATGCGATGCATCAACTATAAGAGGTAATGTCGGATGTCATTCATCAACTACGCTTCCCGCGAAATCAACTGCAAGATCGTCTACTATGGCCCGGGCCTGTGCGGCAAGACGACCAACCTGCAGTTCGTGTATCAAAAAACAGCCCCGGAAGCGAAGGGGAAGATGATCAGCCTTGCCACGGAGACCGAGCGGACCCTGTTCTTCGACTTCCTTCCCCTGGCCCTGGGGGAGATACGCGGCTTCAAGACCCGCTTCCACCTGTACACCGTTCCCGGCCAGGTCTTCTACGACGCATCGAGGAAGCTGATCCTGAAAGGGGTGGACGGCGTGGTTTTCGTAGCCGACTCGCAGGAAGAGCGCATGGACGCCAACATCGAGAGCGTCGAGAACCTGCGCATCAACCTGATCGAGCAGGGGTACGACCTGGACAAGATCCCCTACGTGATCCAGTACAACAAGCGCGACCTCCCCAACATCGTGAGCGTCGAGGAGCTGCGGCGCGAGTTGAACCCGACCAACGTCCCCGAGTTCGAGGCATGCGCCACCACCGGCGAGGGTGTCTTCGAGACGCTGAAGGCGATCGCCAAGCTGATCCTGTTCGACCTCAAGAAGGGGAAGTAGTCAATCCGACGGATCGGTCCGACCGGACTGGTCCGACGGATGCAAGAACCCCCAGAGCTTTTCCGCCACACCTTCCGTCATCCCCGGCGCCCCCTTCAACTCCTCCAGCTTCGCCTCCTTCACCCCCCTCAGGCTCCCAAACCTCTTCAAGAGCGCCTTCTTCCTCTTTTCACCGATCCCCGCGACGCCGTCCAGCGCCGAGCCGGTGAGCACCTTGCTGCGCACCGCCTTGTGGTAGGTGACGGCAAACCTGTGCGCCTCGTCCCTGACGCGCACCAAAAGCAGCAGCGGCGCGGAACTCTGCCTGAGCGTGATCGGGTTCTTGCGCCCCGGCCTGAACACGCGCTCGTCGCTTCTGCTGATCTGCTCGCTCTCCATGTCCCTGGCGACGCGGCTCTTGGCGAGCCCTGCCGCCTCGACCCCCGTCACCGAAAGTTCGTCCAGCACGGCGTTCAGCACGCTCAGCTGCCCGAGCCCCCCGTCCACCACGATCAGGTCGGGGAGCTCTTCGGTGCTCTCGGCCTTGAACCTGCGGGAAAGGACCTCGCGCATCATGGCGAAGTCGTCGGACTGCTGCACCCCCTTGATCCGGTAGCGCCGGTACAGCGAGCGCTCCGGCTTCCCGTCGATGAAAACGACCCGGCTCCCGACGGCCATTTCCCCCTGGATGTTCGAGATGTCGTAGCACTCGATCCTCTTCGGGGTGCGGGACAGGTGCAGTTTCTCGGCCAGCTCGGTCAACAGCGTGGCGGACGAGCTTTCCCTGGCCAGCCGCTCCCGGGCTGCGGTCTCGGCGTTCTTCTGCGCCAGTTTCACCATCTCGAGCTTCGGCCCGCGCTGCGGCGCGCTGATGGTGACCTTCCTGCCGGCCTTGTCGGAAAGGAGTTCCTCCAAAGCGCCGGGCTCCGGTATCGGGGACGGGATCAGCACCTGCTGCGGGATCGGCGCGTCGAGGTCGTAGTATTCGTTCAGGAACGAGGCGAGCCCCTCCTCGCTCTCCATCTCCCAGTCGAAGAGGAAGCCGCGCCCGCCGGTCAGCGTGCCGCCGCGGATGTGGAGCAGGGCGATCTGCATCCGGTCCCCGTCGCGGTGCAGGCCGAACACGTCGCTGTCGCCCCCCTGCGCAACCATCTTCTGCCGCTCCACGGTCACCTCGATGGCGCGCAGGAGATCCCGGTAGCGCGCCGCGTCCTCGTAGCGCATCTCCTGGGAGGCCTTTTGCATCTTGGTGCGGTACAGGCGGGCGACCTCCGTGTTCTTCCCCTCCAGGAACAGCGCGGCCCCCTGGGCGAGGGCGGCGTACTCCTCGACCGAGATCAGGCCGCAGCAGGGGGCGGAGCACTGTTTTATCTGGTGGTACAGGCAGGGACGCTTGCGGGCCATGCAGGTGGCGAGCGGGTAGTGGCGCAGCGGGAACATCTTGTAGAGCTGCTTCAACACCTCCTTGGCGGAGGTGGCGGAGGAATAAGGGCCGAAGTAGCGCGCCCCGTCAGCCGGTACCTTCCGGACGATGGAGAGGCGCGGGAACGGTTCCTTCATGTCCATGCGCAGCGAGAAGTAGGTCTTGTCGTCGCGCAGGTTGATGTTGTACTTGGGGCGGTGCTGCTTGATCAGCGTGTTTTCCAGGATCAGCGCTTCCTTCTCCGTGTCGGTGACCAGGTAGTCAACCGACTCGACCTGTTGCACCATGAAGCGGATGTGGATGCGGGAATCCCTGGTGTCGCCGACGTAGGCGCGGACCCTTTTCTTGAGGTTCCTCGCTTTTCCGACGTAGATGACGCTCCCCTGGGAGCTCTTCATCAGGTAGACGCCGGGAGAGGAGGGGAAGTTGTTGACCATGGCAAGCGTTATCATGGGGCGTAGTATAGACGGAAGCTCGTTAGAAGGGAAGCCGGGTCGTGCAAGGGGAGGAAGCGGTGCGGCGGGGAGTGTAGGGGCGAATGTCATCCGCCCCTACCATGAGCGGGTGCTTGCGGGTGCTAGCGCTTGCCGGTCCTGCTGCCGGGTTTGGCAGCGCCCGGCCTGGAGCCCGCGGGGCGGGACGAAGCGGGCCTTGCTGCGGCAGGCCTTGCCCCTGCGGGCTTGCCTGCCGGTCTGGCGGCTGCAGGCCTGTCCGCCGTGGGTCTGGCCGCTGCAGGCTTGGCGCCCGCCGGCTTGGCGGCGGGTTTCGCGGATGCCGGTTTGGCCGTTGCGCCCTTAGCGGCCGCCGGCTTCCCCTTGGGCTTCGCGGGCGCGGAGCTCCCTTCCTTCTCCTTGTCGATCCACTTGGGGATGAACCTCCCCTTGAGGCCGCCACCCCCCGGCTTCATCTTCTGCGGGTTGGCGTAGGAGACGGTGATCCTCTTCTCCAGGAGCCAGGCGCCGTCCAGCGACGCGATGGCGTCCTTCGCCTCCGCCTCGGTGGACATCCGCACGTAGCCGCAACCCTTGAACTGCCCGGTGACCGGATCGGTGATCAGATGGATGGAAGTGACCTTGCCGGATACGGCGAACATCTTTTCCAGCTCGTACTCCGTGATATCGTAGGACAGGCTTCCCACGTAAAGTTCTTTTCCTGCTTTAGCCATTTAATAATCTCTCCTTGATGATGGTCGGCACACTCTAGCACATAAGCCCGCGCCCGGCAAAGGTTTCCGCCGCAGGGCGCCAGGATCACCCTTTGCGTTCCCTGAGTATGGCGGTGAACATCGGCTCACGGTCCGTCTGCGACGGGGAGACCACCATCTCCACCTCTATGGGTTTGCCGCCGATCCCGCGCACCGTCTCTGTTGATGTCTCCTCCTTGAACTCCGTCTGCCGCGCGAGCTTTTCCTTCAGCTCGGCACCCCCTTCCAGAAAGGAGAACACCGACTCTCCCAGCAGCTCGTGCCGCGAGCGCCCGAAGAGCGACTCAGCCTTCTGGTTGGCGATGACGATCTTGCCGTCCTTCATGAAGGTGATGATTGCCGAGGCGGCGACCTCTATGAAGCGGCGGTACCGCTCGTCCGCCTCCTTCGACTGCACGGTCCGGTGCGAGAGCTCCTCCGTCATCTCGTTGAAGGCGCCGATCAGCATGCCGATCTCGTCGTGCGTGCTCTGCGGCAGCTTCTTGTCGAACCTCCCGGTTTTGGTCACGCTGATGATCCCGTCGGAGAGGAGCTTGATCGGGCGGATGATCTGGCGGCTCATGATGGCGCCCATGACAGTGATGACGATGAGGAATACCGCCCCCCGGCTGAGCAGGTCGAGTTTTAGGTTGGCGCCGAGTTGGGCGTAGAGGTCCTTGACCGGGATGGTGACCGAAACCGCGCCGATCACCTCTCCGACCCTGTAGTTGTAGGAATAATGGCCGGGGGGGAATCGCTTCCTGACGAAGTTCGGGGCAGTTTCATAGCTTCCGTGGCACTCCAGGCAGGAGGCGGTGGCCCTCATAGGCTGCAGGTAGCGGAAGATGTCGTCGCCGCCGCTCCTGACTATGCCGTAGACCTCGGCGTCGGGGTTCTTGATGAAGCCCTGCAGTTGGGCAGTTTCGTAAGGGTCGGGGCGGTTTTGGGGGTTGCGGTAGCGAAGCGAGACCTGGCGCACGTAGAACTTGCTGTTCTGGGTCACCCTTTTGGCCACCTGGGTCGCCACGACCTGCGGCACCAGGTTGTAGTTGTGCTCCGGCTCGTCTTTGACCACGGACGAGATGTATTCGCGCGTCTCTATCAGCTGCATCGCGAAGCCGCGTGCGTTGTCGACGGCGAACCTGACGATGAACGCCTTTTGCCGCTGGTAGCTGAAGATGCCGGAGGCGAGCAGCAGCGCGATCAGAAGCAGGGACAAGAGGCCGAAGAATTTTACGCGGATGGGAAGGTCTACCAGGCGGGGCATGCATCCTCCTAAAGTCAAGGCACCAAAGGGGAAATTATACAGGAGGAGGCGGGATGCGCAATCCACCTTCGCGCTTGCGCGCTACGGTGGACAGGTCCGTCAGCAAAAGGGCCCCGCCGTAGCCTTGGCGAAGTAAGGTGTCAAAGGGCCTGTCCGCCGCAGCCTTGGCGAAGGGTGAGGGGAAGGGGAGGGAAGTTCTAGCTTGCCGAAGCCCGGTGTTGCCGCCGCCTGGGCAAGCTGGACGCGTCCACCGTAGCGCGTCAGCGCGAAGGTGGATGGCACTCGAAGCAGAGCGGCTCGCTCTCGCGGCGCTTGATCTGGGCGTCCTTGTCCTTGGGGACCCCTTTTCCCATCAGCTTCTCGCCCACCTTGTGACAGTCGAAGCAGTTCCTTCCCTGTAACTTCTTGTGCATCCGGACCATCGCCGGGTTCTTGCTGTGGCACACCTTGCACTCGAAGCCGTGGGCGCTATGTGCGGTCAGAAGCAGTGCCAATACCGGAATCAGTTTCTTCATCTCTTCTCCTTGCGCCTGGAAAATTGTGTCTGCGGCCGCAGCTTAGACCCCGACTTGTCGGGGCGCCTTGACCTAAGTCAAGGAAGGGTTCCCGGCGCCGCGAAGAAAAACGCTTTTCATGTCGGCGGCAGTATGGTAATTTTCCATGCTTTCATCGCTCTCTAACAGTCGAATCAACTACATATCGAGAAGAAAAAATGGCAAAGATCATCTGTGTGGCGAATCAAAAGGGTGGGGTGGGAAAGACCACGACGGCGGTTAACCTCTCGGCCTCGCTGGCTGTCGCCGAACGGCGGGTGCTCCTGGTGGACATGGATCCGCAGGGAAACGCGGGGAGCGGGGTCGGTGCGGACAAGGATCTGCTCGAGGAGAGCATCTACGACGCGCTGATCAACGACGCGCCGCCTGCGGGGATCGTGCAGGAGACGGAACTCCCGTGCCTGCACCTGTTCCCGGCGACCTCCGATCTCGCGGGCGCCGAGCTGGAACTGGTCAGCGTGGCGGACCGCGAGGGGAAGCTGAAGCGGATACTGACCGCTCTCTCCGATTCCTACGACTACATCTTCATCGATTGCCCCCCCTCTTTGAACCTCCTCACCATCAACGCGATGACTGCGGCCAATTCGGTGCTGATCCCGCTGCAGTGCGAGTTCTACGCGATGGAGGGACTGTCACAGATATTGAAGACCATCAGCCTGATCCAGCAGGGGCTGAACAAGTCCCTGAGCATCGAGGGGATCCTGCTCACCATGTTCGACGCCAGGAACAACCTGTCGCGCCAGGTGGGCGAGGAGATACGGGCCCACTTCCCGAACGAGACCCTGCAGACGGTGATCCCGAGAAACGTCAGGCTCTCCGAGGCACCGTCCCACGGCAAGCCGATCTGCTTATACGACATCACCTCCAAGGGGGCCACGAGCTACATGGACCTTGCCAAGGAGATCATCGGGCGGGAGGCGTGACATGGTAAAGAAAATGGGTCTGGGGAAGGGGATGGGCGCGCTCCTTCCGGTCGTGGAGGACCACGGCAAGAAGTACTTTTCCTGCCCGATCGAGGAGATCAGGCCGAACAAGGAACAGCCGAGAAAGACCTTCGTCAACGAGAAGCTGGAGGAGCTGGCCGCTTCCATCAAGGAGAAGGGGATCATCCAGCCCCTGGTGGTGCTCAGGAAGGACGGGCACTACGAGCTGATCGCGGGCGAGCGTCGCTGGCGCGCGGCCCAGAAGGCCGGGCTTCGCGAGGTCCCGGTGGTGATCCAGGACGTCTCCGAGGAGACGGCGCTCGAGATGGCTCTCATCGAGAACATCCAGCGCGAGGACCTGAACGCCATCGAGGAGGCGGACGCCTACCATGCCCTCCTGGAGCGCTTCTCGCTCTCCCAGGAGGAGCTCGCCAAGAGGGTGGGGAAGGAACGCTCGACCATAGCCAACGCGCTGCGGCTGTTGCGCCTTCCGGCGGAGATCAAGCGCGACGTGGCCGAAGACCGCATCTCCATGGGACACGCGAGGGCGCTGCTGACCCTTGAGAGCGTCGAGGAGCAGAAGGCTGCCCGCGACGAGATCGTGAAGGGGCACCTCTCGGTGCGCGAGGCTGAGGCGCTGGTGAAGCGCAGGAAGGCGGGGCCTGCCAAGAAGGCCCAGAAGCCGGCGCAGGACCCGGACCAGAAGGACCTCACCGAGCGGATGCAGCGCTTTTTCGGCGCCAAGGTGGCACTGCGCAGCTCGGGGCGCGGCGGCAAGCTGGAGATCAGCTACGCCGACCAGAAGGAGCTCGCCAGGATCGTGGAGCTTTTGCACCTGTAACCCGAACCCGTAACACCCTCTTCGGAAACTTCCCTTATATAAATTGTCAGACAAATTCCCCTCCCTCCCCCCACGGCATGCGGCAAGGGGGGGAGGGGAGAGCCCGCCTCTGTGTCAGGGGAGGCGCGGCGTCGAACCTCCCCCGACCCGGGATGGTCCGGGCCGCTTTTCCACCGGTCCGCCCCGCCCTGGTGAGAGTCGCTTTCCCTGCCGGTCTGGTTGTCAACCGGCGGCGACTGGCATAGCCGGAAGGGGGCAAGTCATTAATGAAACCGGAAACGAAGTGTATACAATTCTTCGCGCAAATCGATAAATCGCTTGACACAAAAAGAGTTTATGTGTTAGCTATCACCTGTTTTGCGCGCCCCCCTGCGGGGTCGTTCAAGGTAGATGCCTTATAAACGTTCGACAAGAGGTGGTTTGGTGATCAATCTAGACATCGCATTTGTATTCCAGCTGGTGAACTTTCTGGTGCTGGTACTGCTCCTGAACGTCTTCCTCTACAAGCCGATCAGGAAGCAGCTCGCAGACCGCGCCGCACAGATCAACGGCGCCAAGGTGAAAAGCGCCGAGGTCGACGCGGAGGTGCAGGAGAAAATGGCCAGCTACGAGGCACGCATGCGCGAGATCCGCGCCAGCGCGGCCGACGAGCGCGGCACCCTGAAGAAGGAGGCCCAGCAGCAGGAGGCGGCCATCCTCGACAAGGCGCGCGCCGAAGCTGCCGAGTCCCTTGCCTCCATCAAGGCGAAGGTGGCCAAGGAGGCCGAGGAGGCCAAGCGCCTGCTCACCACCAGCGCCGAGACCCTGTCCGCCGAAATCTGCGAAAAAGTTCTGGGGAGGAGTCTCTAGCATGCATAAGAAAAGGACCATCGTCACCACCCTCTCCGTTTGCGTCATGATCCTCGGCCTGGCCTCCCTCGGCTTCGCCCAGGAAGCAGCCGAAGGCGGTCACCACGCAGACACCGGCGCACAGATGAAGGACTTCATGTGGCGCTGCATCGACTTCGCTGCCCTGGTCGCCATCGCCGTCTGGGCACTGAAGAAGGCAGACCTGAAAGGGACCCTCGCGGCGCGCCGCGCCGGGATCGAGCGCACCCTGCAGGAAGCCGTCCAGGCCAAGGAGGCGGCCGAGAAGAAGTTCGCTGAGTACTCCCAGCGTCTCGACCAGGCCAACCAGGAGATCGAGGTGATCTCCGCCAACATGAAGCGCGAAGGCGAACTCGAGAAGGAGCGCATCGTGGCAGAGGCGAAAGACGCCGCTGCCAGGATCAAGGCCCAGGCCGAGGTCGCCGCAGCACAGGAAGTTCTCAAGGCGAAGGACGAGCTCAGGGCCGAGGCTGCCCGCCTCGCGGTCGAGCTTGCCGAGCAGAAGATCGTTAAGAACATTGCAAAAGGCGACCAGGACAAGCTGGTGGGCGACTATATCTCCAAGGTGGTGACTCTACATTGAGTACGAACGCTATAGCCAAACGTTACGCCAAGGCACTCGTGCAGATTGGCTCGGAAGCAGGGAGCGTGGACGGCTTCAACGCTGAACTCAGCCGCTTCAGCGCGCTTCTGACGGAAAGCCGGGAGCTCCCGGTGATCTTTGCCAATCCTGCCTATGGCATCGAAGCGAAGAAAGAGATCCTCAAGGACCTGGTGGCGAAGCTCTCCATCTCCCCGATGATCTCCAACCTGATGATGCTCCTTCTCGAGCGCGGCCGCCTCTCGGTGCTGCCGCAGATCGCCGAGAACTACGGCGTCTTCGCAGACGAGCTCTCGGGCGTGATCCGCCCGACCCTCTCCTCGGGCCTGCCGCTGGATCCGGCCCAGGTGGAGGAGATCAAGGGCGCCCTCGCGAAGTCGACGGGGAAAAAGGTTGAACTCAAGGTGGTAGTTGACCCGTCGCTCATCGGCGGCGTGGTAACCCAGATCGGCGACAAGGTCTTCGACGGCTCCGTAAGGACACAGTTAGCTAATATTCAGGATATATTACAGAAGGGGTGAGCGGTTCTATGGAAATCAAAGCGGAAGAAATCAGCGAGATTATCAGGAAGCAGATCAAGGAGTACGGCAAAGAGGTCGCGGTCGCCGAAACCGGCACCATCATCTCCATCGGTGACGGTATTGCCCGTATCCACGGTCTTGACAAGGCGATGGCAGGCGAGCTCCTCGAGTTCCCGCACGGCATCACCGGCATGGTTCTCAACCTCGAGGAAGACAACGTCGGCGCGGCGATCCTCGGCGAGTTCTCCGAGATCAAGGAAGGCGACAGCGTAAAGCGCACCGGCAAGATCGTCGAGGTCCCGGTAGGCCAGGCCCTGGTCGGCCGCGTGGTCGACGCCATCGGCAACCCGATCGACGGCCTCGGCCCCATCAACACCAGCACCTTCGGCAAGGTAGAAGTGAAGGCGCCCGGCATCGTGAAGCGCAAGTCCGTGCATCAGCCGATGCAGACCGGCCTCAAGGCTATCGACTCCATGGTTCCGATCGGGCGCGGCCAGCGCGAGCTGATCATCGGCGACCGCCAGACCGGCAAGACCGCCGTCGCCATCGACACCATCATCAACCAGAAGGGCGGCGACGTGGTCTGCATCTACGTCGCCATCGGCCAGAAGCGCTCCACCGTTGCCCAGGTCGTCTCCAAGCTCAAGGAGCACGGCGCGATGGATTACACCATCGTCGTTGCCGCTACCGCTTCCGAGCCGGCTCCGCTGCAGTTCATCGCCCCCTACACCGGCGTCACCATGGGCGAGTTCTTCCGCGATGCAGGCAAGCACGCCCTGATCATCTACGATGACCTCTCCAAGCAGGCCGTCGCGTACCGCCAGCTTTCGCTGCTCCTTCGCCGCCCGCCGGGGCGCGAAGCCTACCCGGGCGACGTCTTCTACCTGCACAGCCGTCTCCTCGAGCGCGCCTGCAAGGTTTCCGACGAGTGCGGCGCAGGCTCCCTGACCGCTTTGCCGGTCATCGAGACCCAGGCCGGCGACGTTTCGGCCTACATCCCGACCAACGTCATCTCCATCACCGACGGCCAGATCTACCTGGAGAGCGACCTGTTCTACTCCGGCGTACGCCCGGCCATCAACGTCGGCCTCTCGGTTTCCCGCGTCGGCGGTTCGGCACAGGTGAAGGCGATGAAGCAGGTCGCAGGTACCCTCCGTCTGGCTCTGGCGCAGTACCGCGAGATGGCGGCCTTCGCACAGTTCGGTTCCGACCTGGACAAGGCCACCCAGATGCAGCTCGCCCGCGGCGCACGCCTGGTCGAGATCCTGAAGCAGCCGCAGTACCGTCCCATCCCGAACGAGAAGCAGGTTCTGATCATCTTCGCGGCCAACAACGGCTTCGTCGACGACTACCCGGTCGGCGTCCTCGGGCGCTACGAGACCGAACTGTACGCTTTCTTCGACTCCAGGAAGGCGACTCTCCTTGCTGAGCTGCGCGACAAGAAGGCCATTGACGACACCATGAAGGGTGAGATCGTCGCCTCTCTGGAAGAGTTCAAGAAGGAATTTACTGCCTAAACCAAGGACGGACTTAGCGAATGGCAAACCTCAAGAGCATCAAAAAACGGATCGTATCCGTAAAAAATACCAGGCAGATCACCAAGGCCATGAAGATGGTCTCTGCCGCCAAGCTGCGCCGCGCCCAGGAAAACGTGGTCGCTGCGCGTCCCTACGCGGGGAAGCTCGCGGAGGTGCTTGAGCGGCTTGCCAGGACCCAGGAGTCGGATGCCAATCCGCTCATGGTGAAGCGCGACACCGGTCGCGCGCTCCTGGTGGTGGTCACCTCGGACCGCGGCCTCTGCGGGGGCTTCAACGCCAACCTCTCCAAGGCTGCGGACCGCTTCCTCAGGGAGCGTTCCGGCGAGTACAAGGAAATGACCCTGATGACCATCGGCCGCAAGGGTTACGAGTTCCTCCGTAACCGCCACACGGTCAGGAAGCATCACGGCAACATCTTCTCCACGCTCTCCTACCAGACCGCGGCGCTGCTTGCCGCCGAACTGGTCGAGGGGTACCTGGCGGACGAGTACGACGAAGTCTTCATCATCTACAACGCCTTCAAGAGCGTCATGACCCAGGACATCACCCTGGAGCAGCTCCTCCCCATCGCCCAGAAAGCGGATGCCGAGGAGGAGGTAGGTACCGAGTACATCTACGAGCCGTCCAAGGCGGCACTTTTGGACGAGCTCCTTCCCAAGCACATCGAGGTGCAGGTTTTCAAGGCGCTCCTCGAGTCGGTCGCTTCCGAGCACGGCGCCAGGATGACGGCGATGGATGCGGCCTCCAAGAACGCCACGGAGATGATCGGCAAGCTGACCCTGATTTACAACAGGGCGCGCCAGGCCGCCATCACCACGGAGCTGATGGAAATCATCTCCGGCTCTGAATCGATCAAGGGTTAAACACTTATAAACATATGTGGCCCCAGGGCCGCAGGAGGAAGAGGTTTACATGAGTCAGAACTTCGGAAAAATATCGCAGGTCATCGGCGCAGTTATCGACGTCGAATTCGAGCCGGGCAAGCTTCCCCCGATCTATCAAGCTCTCAGGGTCACCAACCCCGCGATCGACGATCAGGAGATGAACCTGGTTCTGGAAGTCGCACAGCACCTGGGCGAGAACGCGGTCAGGACCATCGCAATGGACTCCACCGACGGTCTGGTTCGTGGCCAGCAGGTCCTCGACACCGGCAAGCAGATTTCGGTGCCGGTCGGCCGCAAGACCCTGGGGCGCATCCTGAACGTCATCGGTGAGCCGGTTGACGAGATGGGCCCGATCGGCAACGAGAAAGAGTACGGCATCCACCGCGAGGCCCCGCTCTTCGTGAACCAGTCGACCAAGGTCGAGGCATTCACCACCGGGATCAAGGTCGTCGACCTCCTCGCTCCTTACGCAAGGGGGGGCAAGATCGGCCTCTTCGGCGGCGCAGGCGTCGGCAAGACCGTACTCATCATGGAGCTCATCAACAACATCGCCAAGCAGCACGGCGGCTTCTCCGTCTTCGCCGGCGTCGGCGAGCGCACCCGCGAAGGGAACGACCTCTGGATGGAGATGAAAGAGTCCGGCGTTCTCGACAAGGCGGCCCTGGTGTACGGCCAGATGAACGAGCCCCCGGGGGCGCGTGCCCGCGTCGCTCTCTCCGCGCTCTCCATCGCCGAGTACTTCCGCGACGAGGAAGGGCAGGACGTGCTCCTCTTCGTCGACAACATCTTCCGCTTCACCCAGGCAGGTTCCGAGGTGTCCGCACTGCTGGGCCGCATCCCTTCCGCCGTCGGTTACCAGCCTACGCTGGCCACCGAGATGGGAGAGCTGCAGGAGCGCATCACCTCGACCACCAAGGGTTCCATCACCTCGGTCCAGGCGATCTACGTACCGGCCGACGACCTGACCGACCCGGCTCCGGCAACCGCCTTCGCCCACCTCGACGCCACCACGGTTCTCTCCCGTCAGATCGCCGAGCTCGGCATCTACCCGGCAGTGGACCCGCTCGACTCCACCTCCAGGATCCTCGATCCGCAGGTCATCGGCGACGAGCACTACGCGATCGCCCGCCAGGTGCAGTACGTGCTGCAGAAGTACAAGGATCTGCAGGACATCATCGCGATCCTCGGTATGGACGAGCTCTCCGAGGAGGACAAACTGGTCGTCGCGCGCGCCAGGAAGATCCAGAAGTTCCTCTCCCAGCCGTTCTTCGTCGCAGAGGCGTTCACCGGTTCCCCGGGCAAGTACGTCGAGCTGAAGGACACCATCAAGGGGTTCACCGAGATCATCGCCGGCAAGCACGACGATCTCCCGGAGCAGGCCTTCTACATGGTCGGCACCATCGAGGAAGCTATCGAGAAGGCACAGAAGCTGGCGGTGTAAATAATCAGGCTTACGGCATAAGGCGGCAGGCCGGAGGAAGGGGTCTCCCTCCCTTCGGCCCAACCCCTTAGCCTCAAGAGGTTTATATGGCTGAAAAACTGAAGGTTGAACTGGTTACACCGTACAAGAAGGTCCTCTCCGAAGAGGTCGACGAGATCACCGCTACCGGTGCGCTCGGCGAATTCGGCGTGCTGCCGGGTCATGCCCCCTTCCTCACCTCGCTGAAGATCGGCGAGCTCGCCTACAAGAAGGACGGCGTGTCGCACCACATGGCGCTCAACTGGGGGTACTTCGAGGTCGAGAACGACACCGTCACGGTGCTGGTCGAGACCGCCGAGAGGGCGGACGAGATCGACCTGGAGCGTGCCAAGGCCGCCCTGGGGCGCGCAGAGACGGAGCTCAAGCTGCTCACCCCGGAGGACAAGAACTTCCGCATCCAGGAAGCCGCTCTCGAGCGCGCCCTGATCAGGGTCCAGGTCGCCGGCAAGGCCTCCGGGCGCTAAGCGTCACAGCATAAAACGATTTTCGAAAGAGCGGCCAGCCCGCTCTTTTTTTTTACCCGGTGAACGTGTAATCTTAACTCTTTCCGGGACAGCAGGCCTTCCCCCGCCCCTTCCCCCGGGGAAGGAGCTGGAACCCCCTCCGGGAAGGAGTGCCATCGAGGGCGCCATGAGTAACTCAGGCCAGGAACTGCTGCCCCAGCCGATCCCCGGGTTGATCAGGAAGCTGGCCGTCCCCACCAGCGTCGGCTTCTTCTTCAACACCATGTTCAACGTGGTGGATACCTTCTACGGCGGCAGGATCTCGACCGAGGCGCTGGCGGCACTCTCCCTCTCGTTCCCGGTGTTCTTCCTCATCATCGCCATTGGGGCGGGCATCTCCACCGGAGCCACGGCCCTGATCGGACACGCGCTCGGGTCCGGCGACCGGCACGGTGCGCGTCACCTGGCCGGCCAGACGGTCTCATTCGGGCTGCTGCACGGCGTCATCGTGGCGATCCTGGGGCTCTTCCTCGCTCCCCATCTCTTCTCGCTGCTGGGGGCGAAGGGGGGGGTGCTCGGGCTGGCTCTGCAATACATGGGGACCATCTTCTCCGGCAGCATCTTCTTCCTGGTGAACTACGTCCTGAATGCGATCCTCAACGCGACCGGCGACAGCCGCAGTTTCAGGAACTTCCTGGTCGCCGGCTTCTTCCTCAACCTGGCACTCGACCCCTGGTTTCTCTACGGCGGGTTCGGCATCCCTCCGCTGGGGCTCCCCGGCATAGCGTTGGCCACGGTGCTGGTACAGGCGGCCGGCAACTGCTACCTCATCTCCAGGGTCAGGCAGTCAGGAATGCTGGAGGGTTTCCGCTGGCGCGAGCTGATGCCGGACCGGCACGCCTACTGCCAGCTTGCCAAGCAGGGGTTCCCCTCCAGCTTGAACATGATGACGGTCGCCATCGGCATCTTCGTCATCACCTGGTACGTTGGGCGCTTCGGGAGCGGGGCCGTGGCGGCCTACGGCATCGCGTCGCGCATCGAGCAGATCGCCCTGCTCCCGGTGATGGGGATGAACACGGCGACCCTCGCGCTGGTGGCGCAAAACTCGGGCGCGCGGCAGCTGGAGCGGGTGGTGCAGACCATCCGTACGGCGCTCAGGGCCGGAGTGATCCTCATGGGAGTCGGGACGGTGGCGGTCTTTCTGGGGGCCCGCCCCCTGATGAGCCTCTTCACGCACGATCTGCAGGTCGTGGAGATCGGCGTCAGCTACCTCAGGATAGAGGCATTCGTCTTCATCGCCTACGTCATCCTCTACACCTGCGTCGCCGTGCTGCAGGGGCTGAAGAGGCCGGTATTCGCGCTGGTGATCGGCCTGATGAGGCAGGTCGTCTTCCCGGTCCCGGTGTTCTACCTCCTGTCGGTGCTGCTTGGCTGGGGTATCGTCGGGATCTGGTGGGGGATACTGGTGGTCACCTGGGGTGCGGCCCTGGTCACGCTCTTCTACGTGATCAGGCTCGCCTCCAACCTCGATCTCGCCTCCCTCCCGCTGGAAAAGGCGGCGAACCACGGTCGCTGCGGGTGACGCCCGCTGCATCCGGCGGGGGCTCCCTTCCTGCCGCCATGGCGGTCCGAACCTTGCCCGAAGGGAAGGGCGGCCCAAGGGGGGGCGAGGGCGCCCCGAAGCTCCCCGCAAGGGGTGACGGCTCCCCAGCCGGCCGGGGGAGTGCCGGCTTTCCGGGGGGGCGGGCGGGGTAGCGGGCTTCCTGGAGGTGGTTTATGGACATGAATCGTCTGTGTGCCGGGATCAGGGAGAGGGTGTCCCTCGGGTTGCAGGCTCCTGCCGGTCCCGGGGGGAGGACGGGAATCCTCATCGAAGCCCTCTACGAGGTGAGCCGCACCGTGCTCCCGGCGCTGGGGCCTCCCAGGAAATCGCAGGAATACCAGAAGGCGCTGGAAACGGTGCTGGAGCTGATCAGCTGCATAGCCATTCCGTTGGTCCGGGAGGGGGAGCAGCGCGGCGTGGCGGTCCTCTCCGAGCTGGCGGAGGGGTGCCGGGACCCGCTGCTCAAGAAAAAGCTCTCCGTCTACTCCCAGGAACTGCTGGCGCAATCGGTCCTGCGCCCCCGGGAGCGCATCTTCTCAGGCAAGGCGGTTGCAGCTCTGCTTGCCTCGTGCACGGCCGCGGCCCTGGTGCTCTACCTGGCCCGGCCCGGCGGCGTCGAGAGGAACCGGATAGAAACGGCAACGCCTTTGCCTGCGGCGGCACCTCTTGTCGCGCCACCGGCGCCTGCAGCGGCTCCGGCTGCTCCACCGCCACCCGAGCGCGGCGCCGGGGGGAGCACTGCGCCGGACCCGAGCCAGCCGCCACCCCATCAACAGGAGAAGGGCTCGGCGGCGGTCGCAGGGGCGCCGCAAGGGGAGCAGGTGACCAGGGTTCGGATCCTGAACGACCAGGTGCTGGTCCCGGTCGTCCTGAAGCATGGCGGCGCTTCGCTCAGGGTGGAGCTGGTGCTCGACACCGGTGCCACCCGGACCGCCCTGCACGAGGGGATTGCCGGCAGGCTCCCTATTGATTTACGCTCCGCCCGGAGCGCCATGGCCGAGGTCGCCGACGGGAGGATGGTCCGTTCCAGGGTCGCGAGGATCGACCTGTTGAGCGTCGGCCCCTTTTCCCATCCCTCCATGGAGCTGGAGCTGATCCCCTACCAGGGAAGCGAGCGGACGCATGACGGCCTGCTCGGCATGGATTTCCTCGGCAGGCACCGCTACCAGATCGACATGGAGCACGAACAGATCCACTGGTTTTGAACGGCATGCAAGGAGGCTTTTTTTGCGACTGGAACAGATTTGTCAAAAACTGGAGACGCTGCTCTCCTCCCGCCAGGGGGGGGAGGCAAGGGTGGAGGCGAGCGTGGATGCCCTTTGCAGCATCTACGGCGTGGAGAGAAACGAGGTGGCCGTCTTCGCCCTGGACCCGGGGAAGGATGCCTTCAGGTTCCTCTGGCCTGCCGAGATGCGCAGGTCGGGGTCCATCCCCTTCTCGGCCGACCGGTCGCTGCTGGCCGCCACGGCCCGGGAACGGCAGGGCAAGGTGAACAACAGCTTCGCCTCCACGCCGCACCTGTTCGTCTTCGAGTCGTTCGGCAGGGAGAAAGCGGCGCCGATACAAAGGATCATGAGCGCACCGATGCTGAAGGGGGAGGAACTGGTGGGGGTGATCCAGGTCTGCCGCAAGGGGGGGGACGCCGACGCCGCCCTCAAGAACTTCACAGAGCCGGAGCTGAAGGCGCTTTGCACCCTGGCCAACGTCGTCGCGAAGCACCTCTAGCATGGGCGGCGGCTTGGGAAGGATCTACCTGAAGCTGGTGCTGACCGCCTTTTTCTGGGGGGGCACCTTCGTGGCCGCGCGCCTCGCAGTGGCGGAGGCGCCACCTTTTTTCGCCGCGAGCTGCCGTTTCGTCCTTGCCGCGACCTCCCTTTTGCTCCTGACCGCCTGGCGTTCCCGCCGGGAGGGGCGTGGCTTCCCCCTGCCGCAAGACCTGCGGCAACTGGCGACGCTCTTCTGCCTGGGGCTCACCGGCGTGTTCCTCTACAACGCGGTGTTCTTCACCGGGTTGAAGCTCACCACTGCGACCAGCGGCGCCCTCATCGTCGCCATCAACCCGCTCCTCACAGCGGTACTTTCCGCCCTCTGGCTCAGGGAGAGGGCGAGCGCCACCCAGGGGGCGGGGCTCCTCATCTCGCTTGCCGGCGTGGCGACCGTCATCTCCAAGGGCTCCTGGTCCGTCATCGCGAACCTCTCCTTCAACGCCGGGGACATGATCATGCTGGGCGCGCCCCTTTGCTGGGCGCTTTACTCCATCCTCGGCAAGAAGGCGCTCTCGAGCTTCACCCCGCTGGCGGCTACGGCGTATGCGGCGCTCTTCGGAGCGGCGTTGCTGGTGCCGGCGGCTCTCCTGGAGCATCTCCTGGCGGGGGGGGAGTTGCCCGGCTTCAGCTGGGTCGGGTGGCTTGCCATACTGCAGCTCGCCCTCCTGGGGACGGTGGTCGGCTTCGTCTGGTGGTACCAGGGGGTGCAGGCAATCGGCGCGGCGCGGGCGGCGCTCTTCGTCAACCTGGTGCCGCTTTTCGGTGCGGCGCAGGCCGCGCTCTTGCTGGGTGAAAGGGTGGTGGCACCCCAGCTCTGGGGAGGGTTGCTGGTGATAGCGGGGGTTTGTCTGGGAAGCCGGAGCGGCGCCATGGGGGTGAGCGCAAGCGCTGGATGCGTCTTCCGGGGAGCCGGAGCGGGAAAGGGGGGGGAATGATCCAGGTTGCCCGCGTCCTGAATACGTTGAAGATCTGCTGTTACGCCTTGCTCCCCTCCACCGGGGGGGACGCAGAGCCTGCGGGGAGAAAAGAGGTGCTGCGCTGCGAACCGCGGCAGATGCGTGGCGGGATGGGAAGGTTTCTGGACGACGCAGGGGAGCTGCGGCTCTTTTTCCCGGACTCTTTGCCGATCGCCGCGCCGTTCATCCTGTTCCGCTTGAAAAGGGAGGGGTTTTCGCGCTGCAGCGTGCACGCCTCCCACCAGGGGCTCCTGGTGCAGGGGCGGCGCTAGGTCCGATTCAGCTGCGTATCTTTCCTATCTCGAAGCCGATCTGGTCCAGAGGGAGGATCACGTCGGCCACCTTCCCTTCGATGCAGGCTCGGGGCATCCCGTAGATGGTGGAGGTCGCCTCGTTCTGCACCAGGGTCAGCCCCCCTTTTTCCTTCAGATGCTTCATCCCCTTGAAACCGTCGTTCCCCATCCCGGTCAGGATCACCCCGAGCATGGAGCCGTTGCTGGCGTCGCAAAGCGAAGTCATCATCTGGTCCACCGAGGGGATGTAGATGTAGTTGGGGAAGTCGCTGATGGGGGCGGTCCGCACCACGATGTTGCTCCCCTGCCTCACCAGGCTGGTGTGCTGCCCCCCGGGAGCGATCAGCACCTCGCCCCCCTTGACGATGTCGCCGTTCGCGGCCTCCCTGATGGAGAGCGAGCACTTGGCGTTCAGCCTGTCGGCGTAGGGGCCGGTGAAGGCCTTGGGCATGTGTATGGCCACCACGATCCCGTGCGGGAAGTTGACCGGGATGCGGGAGAGCACTTCCTGAAGCGCGACGGGGCCGCCGGTGGACGCCCCGATCCCTACGCAGCCGATCCGCTTGTGGGCGAACTGGGAGGGACGCACCTGGGGGGGCTGCACCACTCTGGGCGCGATCCCCACCCCCCTTCTCGGCACCGAGGAGAGGGACGCCTCCTGCACCTTGGCGAGGAGCGCCGCCTGGAAGATCTGCTGGGCGTCCTTGCAGTCGCTCACGTTCTTGGGGACGTAGTCTATGGCGCCTGACTCGAGCGCCTCGAAGGTGGCCCGCGCCCCCTCGCAGGTGAGAGTCGACACCATCAGCACGCGGGTCGGCTGCTTGGCCATGATCTGCTTCAGCGCCGCTATGCCGTCCATGCGCGGCATCTCGACGTCCATGGTGATCAGGTCCGGCTTGAGCGCCAGCGCCTTCTCCACCCCTTCCTGCCCGTCAGCCGCGATTCCCACCACCTCTATCCCTTGCGCCTTGGCCAGAATGCCGCGGATCGCCATGCGCATGAAGGAGGAATCGTCGACGATGAGCACCCTCAGTTTGTTCTGCCTTTCGGGAAACATGATGTATCAGGCTCCTATTCCCTGGAAGATCGATTTTACCATGTCCTGGATCTCGGGTACGCGGTCGTCCAGTTCGTAGCAGAAACGCTCGACATCGAGGTCCGCCAGGTGGGGGGCGTATCCCTTCAGTATCGCCCACGCCTTCTCCTCGGCGAGGTTGAAGGAAACCCAGGAATGCCCGCCGTAATCAAGCTGGCGCACCGAGCAGAACAGGTCGGCCAGGTTGACGATGGCGCAAAGGGTCGGGTCCAGGGCCGCCTCCTCGGGGGCGTGGTGCAGGGCGATCACCTCGCAGTACTCCGCCGGGAAGTTCCATTTGCGGGCGATGCAGAGCCCTACCTCGTTGTGTGAGGTCCCAAGGAACTCCGCCTCCTTCTCCACCAGCCGGAAAGGCTGTCCCTGCACCGAGTCGAGCAGGGCGCGGAAGGCGTCCTGGCGGTAGTAGGAAAGGAATACCTCCCCGATGTCGTGCACGATGCCGACCAGGTACGCCTTCTCCGTGTCGGGGTAGCGCACCCGCTGGGCGATGATCTTGGAAACCACCCCTACGCCGAAGGAGTGCTCCCAGAAACTCTTGATGTCGAAGATGCCGTCGCGTCCCTCGAAGACGTCCACGAAGGAACAGGTGAAGGCAAGCTCGCGTATGTGGCGGAAGCCCAGGTAGATCAGGGCCCTCTTGACCGACTTTATCTGGTGCGCCGGCTTGTAGAGCGGCGAGTTGACCATCTTGATGACCCGGGCCGCCAGGACCTGGTCGGCGAGGATCATGTCCGCCACTTCGTCCAGCTCGACACCCGGCCGGTCCAGAAGCTCGATGACCCGGGTGGCTACCTGCGGAATGGTGGGGAGGTCGACGAAGCTCTCCACCATGTCCTGAGCAGTCTGCATCATGGCTGCTTTTTCCATACCATCATCCTCACTTGTTATAGGTGAACCCGCCCGGGAAGTGTACGGTCTTGAATTTGTCGTTCACCCCGTGCAGCGACTCGGACTGCCCCACGAAGAAGTAGCCGTACGGCTGCAGGTTGTTGTAGAAATGCTGGACTACCTTGCTCTTGGAGGAGGTATCGAAGTAGATCAGCACGTTGGCGCAGAATATGAAGTCGAAGCTCTTCATGAAGAGCATCTTGTTGTCGTCGTAGAGGTTCAGGTGGCTGAAGGATGCCAGCTTCTTGACCTCGGGCGAGAGCAGGAACTTCCCGGGAGACTCCTCCTTGAAGTACTTCTTCAGGTAATAGTCCGGGGTGTTGCGCACCGAATAGCTGTTGTAGGCCCCTTCCTTGGCCTGGGCGATCACCGTCTCGTTGATGTCGGTCCCCACGATCTCTATGATCCAGTCCTTGAGGAGCGTGCTCCGCTTCTCGAGGAGAATCATGGCCATGGTGTAGGCCTCCTCCCCGGAGGAGGAACCGGCGCTCCAGATGCGCAGCTTCTTGAAGCCGATCTTCCCCTTGGCTGCGACGATCTCCGGGAGGAACTTGTTCTCCAGGGCGTTTAGCTGCGGCATGTTCCTGAAGAAACAGGTCTCGTTGGTGGTGATCTCGTCCAGGAGCTTGGTCAGCTCCGTCCTGCCGGTGGCGGCGCCGCGCACGTACTGGTAGTAGTCCGCGTGGCTCTTGCACCCGGTGCCCTCCATCCTGCGGGCGAGCCTGCTTTCCAGGAAGTACTTCTTGGAGCTGTGGAAGTAGATGCCGCAGACGTTATATATGTAATCCCGAAGCTGCTCGAAATCCTTGTCGGAGATCTTCGGGGCGCTCTTCGCGTCGAATGGTTTCAGATCTAATGCCATTTCTCTTCCCCTCAGGCAGCTCCGCCACCGACTAGTCCGATCGGATCCACAATGAGCGCCACCCTGCCGTCCCCCATGATGGTCGAGCCGCCGATGCCGGGGAGGTTGGACAGGAACTTGCCGAGCGACTTGATGGCGACTTCCTGCTGCCCCAGGAGCCTGGTTACGATCAGGCCGATCCGCTTCTCGGCGACCCCGACTATGACCACGTAGCAGGTGTCGCGCTCCGAGTAGAACTCCTGGCAGCCGAAGGTGTGCTGCAGCCGTAAAAGCGGCAGTACCGAGTCCCTCAGTTTCAGCACCTCCTGCCCGCCGATCATGTGGAACTCCTTCTTGCTGACGCGCATCGTCTCGATGACCGAGGCGAGCGGTATGGAGTAGACCTCGCGCTCGACCTCCACCAGCAGGGACTGGATGATGGCGAGGGTGAGCGGCAGCTTCAATATGAACTCGGTCCCGTTGCCGATGTCGTTCTTGATCTCGATGATGCCGTTTAGCTTCCTGATGTTGGTGCGGACCACGTCCATGCCGACGCCGCGCCCGGAGAGGTCCGTGGTCTGCTCCTTGGTGGAGAAGCCGGGGAGGAAGAGGAGGTCGAGGATCTCGCGGCTCCCCATCGAGGCAAGCTGCTCCTCGGTGATGAGCCCCTTCTCGAGTGCCTTTTTTGACACCCGCTCCGGATCGATGCCGCGGCCGTCGTCCTTAATGCTGATGACGATCTGGTTCCCCTCGTGGGCCGCGGAGAGCACCACGGTCCCGGTGCGCTCCTTGCCGGAGGCAAGCCGCTGGTCGGGGGTCTCCAGGCCGTGGTCCAGCGCGTTCCTGATCAGGTGGATCAAGGGATCGCCGATCTCGTCCACCACGGAGCGGTCCAGTTCGGTCTCCTCGCCGTAGATCACCAGGTCGACCTCCTTGCCGAGGTCGCGGGCCAGGTTCCTGACGATGCGGGGGAACTTCTTGAACACCTTCTCCACCGGGAGCATGCGCATCTTGAGGACCTGCATCTGCAGCTCGGAGGTGACGAAGTTGAGCCTCTTGGAGAGCTTCCCGAAGTCGTCGCCGAAGCCGGTCGGGTCGAGGCCGCTTTGGTAGTCGCTGTGGAGCTGGATCATCCGGTTTCTTTCCAGCACCAGCTCGCCCACCTGGTTCATCAGGTCGTCGAGACGCTTCACGTCGACCCTGACCGTCGAGTTGTCGGAAAGATCCTCACCCTTGGCGGCAGGTTTCTGGGGCTCCTTGACCGGCTGGGGCTTGGGCTGTGCCGCAGGCGCGACCGGCTGGGGCGCCGCGGCACGCTCGGCGGCCGGGGCCTCCTGGACGGCGGTTGCGGCGGCCTCGGCAGCGAAGGACGCAGCTCCCTCGGCGGGGCCTTCGGGCTGCGCTTCCGGCGCTGGGGGAGGGGTAGCGGCACTCTGCTGTTTCGGGGCGAAGACGGGGGCGAGCACGGTCGCCTCGAACGCGTTCTCCGAGAGGTACGGGATCAGCTTGGAGATGGTTCCCTCCAGGTCCCGCTCGACGATGTCGCCTCCCTTGATGTCGGAGACCAGCGTCTTTACCAGGTCCACCGCCTCAAGGATCACGTCCATGATCTCGGGGGTAAGGGAGAGTTCCAGCTTTCTGAGGCGGTTCAGCACGTCTTCGGTCTTGTGGGTGACCTTGACGAGCATGTCGAAGCCGAGGAAGCTGGAGGCCCCCTTCACCGTGTGGATGGAACGGAAGATCCGGTTCATCAGTTCGGCGTCTTCAGGGCTCTTTTCAAGCGAGATCAGATCGTCGTCGAGTTTTTCCAGAAGCTCCGTGGTTTCGGCAAGGAAACCTTCAAGCAGCTCCTGATCTTCGCAGTCTATGGACATGTTGCACTCCGGAATCGGGGCGTGGTTCCCCCGGTTGTTGCCTTAGGCTACGTTGCTGAACATCCTGCGCTCGTCGGCGGAGAACATCTTCTCCAGGTCGAGCAGGACCAGGAGCCGCTCGGCCTGGTTGATGACGCCGGACATGCACTCCTGCTCGATACCGCTGGAGACAACGGGGGGCGGGGGCTGGATCTCCTTCTCGGAGATGCGGATCACCTCGGAGACCTCGTCCACGATGAAGCCCATCAGCTCGCCGACCACCTCCATCACCATGATGCGGGTCCTCTTGTCGTATTCCGCCTCCATCAGGTCGAACTTGCGCCTCAAGGAGATGATGGGGATGACCTTGCCGCGCAGGTTGATGACCCCTTCGACGTAGTGCGGGGTGTTCGGCACGCGGGTGATGTTGAGCATCCTTATGATCTCCCGCACCATCAGCACGTTGATGCCGTACTCCTCTTTCTCCAGGTTGAAGCTGACCAGCTGGATCAGCTCACCACCATACTCTTCGCTCTTTACCTTTGTGAGTGCGGTCTCCATGGACCCTCCGTGTGGGTGAAATCGGTGGCGGCGGGGACGGGCATCCGCCGCATTAGTTTCCTATCGGTTGACTGAAGCAAAGGTTAAATATTTTTTTGCGCTCTTTTACGGCGGCACCGCCCGGTGCAAAGGGAGGCTCCACGGGCCTCGAGCGGGCCGGGGGCGTTTACGTGCAAAAAATTGACACCCGGGGCCCATCCGGGCAAGTCATTTAATTGACATTGGAGAAATATACCGTTATAGTTCCGGGCGACACCGTTTTGTATCGGCTTGATTCAGAGCAACTTTAACCGAAATCGGGGAAACGATGGAAACGCCGAAAATACTGATCGCAGACGATGACAAAAAGACCCGGGACTTCGTGGCCGCCTTCCTGAGCTACAAGGGGTATCAGGTCCACCAGGCTTTTGACGGGCAGGATGCCCTGCAGAAGATCGAGTTGCACGACGTGCAGATGGTGATCACCGACATCATGATGCCGCGGGTCAACGGTCTCGAATTCATCAAGCAGTTGAAGTCGCTGCGCCCGGAGATAGTAACCATAGCCTACAGCGCCTTTGCCAATTTCGAGATGACGGCCAATCTCCTTAAGGCAGGGGCGTTTTTCTATCTGGAAAAGCCCTTCAACCTGGAGGAGCTGGAGACCCACGTTAAGAGGGGGCTCGAGCACCAGGCTTTGCAGAGCAAGAGTTTTCGGTCCAAACCGTGCATAAAGAACAGGGCCCTGTTGAACAACATCATCGGGGAGAGCGAGAAGATGCTGTCGCTCTTCGAGATGATCGAGAAGGTGTCCACCTCCGACTCCACCGTGCTGATCCAGGGTGAGTCCGGGACCGGCAAGGAACTGGTCGCCCGCGCCATCCACGATCTTTCCAACCGCTCCGACAAGAATTTCGTCGCCCTGAACTGCGCGGCGATCCCGGACGAGCTTCTGGAGAGCGAGCTCTTCGGCCATGTAAAGGGCTCCTTTACCGGCGCGGTGGCCTCGCGCATCGGCCGCTTCGAGATGGCGGACAAGGGGACCCTGTTCCTTGACGAGATAGGGGACATGAAGGCAAACCTGCAGGTGAAGCTTTTGCGGGTGCTGCAGAGCAGGGAGCTGGAGCCGGTCGGCTCCACCCGCTCCAAGAAGGTCGATGTCAGGATCATAGCCGCCACCAACCAGAACCTTGACCAGATGGTGGCCTCAAAGGAGTTCCGGGAGGATCTGTACTACCGGCTCTCCGTGATCCCGATCATGCTGCCGCCGCTTCGCGAGCGCGGCTCCGACATCCCGCTTCTTCTGAACAGCTTCCTGGAGAAGTTCAACAGGAGCAAGCAGCGCAAGGTTCAAGGTTTTGACAAGCAGGTCATGGAGGTCCTCAGCAGCTACGACTGGCCGGGGAACGTACGCGAACTGGAGAACCTGGTCGAGCGCCTGGTGATCATCAAGGGGACCGGGGTCATCAGCATCCACGACCTTCCCGAGAAATACCGCGGCGAGCGCACCTATGCCGCGGCGCCTGGGGAGCATCTGACGCTTCCGGACGACGGTTTCTGTCTGAACAGCGCCGTCGAGGAGTTCGAGAACCGGCTGATCCTGCAGGCGCTGGAGAAGAGCGGCGGGAACAAGAAGGAAGCGGCCGAGCTGTTGAATCTCAAGCGCACCACGCTGATCGAGAAGCTGAAGAAAAAGAAACTCATCTACGGGGAGGGTCCTGCCTTCCCGTAACAAGGGGCGGTATCCATGTCGATCAATCCGATAGCTACGGCGCAAAATCCCGAGGCGGCCAAAAAAGCCGGGTCGTCCAGCGGAGCAGCACCCGCCGGTGCCTTCGCGGAGCTGCTGGCCAGCACCGCCTCGGACGAGCAGGTTTCTTCAGAGACCGCGGCAGAGGTGCTGCGTCTGAAGATGCTGAGCTCCGCCGTCTACCTGGGCGACGAGGGGCAGGGGGGGGCGCCGCTGCGTTCCGGCGTACAGGGGCTGTTGGACCGTTTTCTGGAGCAGCTTCCGGCAGGAACAGCTGAGGCTGGCGAAGCAGGCGATGCTGCCGGCGATGCGGGAGTTGCCGGCCAGTTGCCGGGAAGCGAGGCCCCGCAGCATTCCATTGCCGTTGAGGGAGCAGGTGAGAGTCTCCCTGTCAATGCCGGCACCGAGGCCATCATAGAGAAGGCGTCCAGGCGCTACGGCGTCGACGGCGAGCTTATCAAAGCGGTCATCAAGGCCGAGAGCAATTTCAACCCCAGGGCAGTCTCCTCCGCGGGGGCCCAGGGTCTCATGCAGCTCATGCCCGCCACGGCTAGGGGATTGGGGGTCAGTGACGCCTTCGATCCCGAGCAGAACATCATGGCGGGGACCAGGTTTTTGAAGGACATGCTGAGGCGCTACCACGGGAATCTGGACGAGGCCCTGGCCGCCTACAACTGGGGACCCGGGAAGGTGGACAAGTACGGCACCGACCGTCTCCCCGGTGAGACCAGGGCCTATTTGAGCAAGGTGAAAGGGTACTACGCGCAGTACGTGGCGTAGAGCAAGTAAAGGTTGAGACAGGGACAGAGACAGAGATAAAGATAAAGATAAAGATAAAGATAAAGATAAAGATAAAGATAAAGATAAAGATAAAGATAAAGGTTGAGGTTGAGGTTGAGGTTGAGGTTGAGAAACCGGGGCTTCGCTTCCTCGGCCGCCGGACACAGAAAAGCCTCCGCACCGTTTAGGTGCGGAGGCTTTGTCTTTTTGACACCCTGTCAGGCCACCGGGTTCACTGCGTCCATCAGGCGGGGAAAAGCGTGGCGCCGGTGCCAACTATTCCCTGACATAGATGTTCTGGTCGGAGCTGTGCACCATGGTCATGACCCGCATGTACTCGTCCTCGATCATGTCGTGGTGACCCTGGGTCTCCCTGATCACCGTCTCGAAGACGCGGCGCACCAGCGGGTCGACGATGTCCTTGGCCAGGATGGTGTAGAAGTCGATGCAGGCTTTCTCCTCTTTCAGGGCTATCTCCAGCGCCTTTTGTTCATGGACGTCCTGGACTATGGCCTGCTCCAGTGCCAGATGGGTTGCCGATTGCTTGTCCGGGGGGGAGGCCAGGAAGGTCTCCAGGTCTCCCAGGTCCCCCCCCTTGTAATGGTCGAAAAAGGCCGTCAGGTGCCCGACCTCTTCCTTGGCAAGCAGCTCGAACACCTTCTTGGATCTCTCATCCGCTGAGACGGAAGCAGCCCTCCGGTAGAAGTCCATGCTCTCCTTTTCCGTCTTGATTGCCATTTTTAACGCCTCTTGCAGTGTGTATTCCTTGAACATGGCTGCACCTCCGTGAGCTTCAATGAGTTTGCTTGGCAAAGAGTATATCCGAGCAGCCAGCAAGGTCAATGGACAAACGGAGCGTGAGGTGGCGTTAATTCAATGACTTAGGCAGCAGCTGCCGCTCCTCGAGCCGGAAGAGGCGGATGGCGTTGGAGGTCGTCGCGCGCCCGAGCTGCTCCAGCGTTACGCCCTTGATCCGGGCCACGCTGCGCGCGGTCTCCAGGAGGTATGAGGGGTGATTGGCAGCGCCGCGGTGAGGTTCCGGCGCCATGTCGGGCGCGTCGGTCTCCAGCAGCAGGCGCTCCAGCGGTACCTGGAGGGCGACCTCGATCGGGCGCCTCGCGCTGGCGTAGGTGACGCTGCCGGCAAGGGAGATGTGCAGGCCCAGTCGCAGGCAGGAGCGGGCGGTCTCGGGGCTCCCGGAAAAGGCATGCATGACGCCGCCGCAGCGCGCGACGCCGGCCTCCCGCATGATCTCGAGGAGGTCCCCGAACGCCTTGCGGCAGTGAACCAGCACCGGGAGACCGGCCTCCACGGCCAACCGGAGTTGGGCGCGAAAGGCATCTTGCTGTACCTGGCGGGGGGGGGCGGGCGACGCATAGTCGAGCCCGATCTCGCCGATGGCGACGGCGAAGCGGCTCAGGTGACGCAATTCCGACACGGTCTGGGGAGTCAAAAGCCGTGCATGCACCGGGTGCACGCCGAAGGCGGGAACAACGTGGGGAAAGGCGGCTGACAACGCCCGGATGCCCTGCCAACCTGGCGGTGCGATGCCGGGGACCAGGAAACCGGAGATGCCTGCGGCTTCTGCCTCAGGGATGAGGGTGTCCAGGCGGGGGAGCAGCCGTGGGTCATCCAGGTGGCAGTGGCTGTCGAAAAACATGGGGCCCTAGCTGGAGATGCCGGGGTGATCCTTCAGCTCCTTGATGATCTCCACCTGGCGCTGGAAGATGAACTGGGAGATGCTGAGTTCCGCGGCACGGGACGGCTCTATCTCGAAAACCAGGCGGCAGCCGCCCGATTTCGGGACCACCTTGAGCAGCGAGGCCGGAACCGTTATTGCTCCGGCCGGCAGGGCGACGGTGAGCTCCCCCTTCTCGCTGGCGGAAAGCCCGGGGTCGTCAGCCACGTTTATCGAAAGACCGGTGAGGGACATGTCGTGCAGCTGCCCGTCCGCCCGCTCGTCCTGGGTGGCGAAGGAGGCCTCGATGGAGGTGCCCATCTCGACCCTGACCGACATCCTGCGGTCTGCCCGTACCACGGCATATCCGAGCTTTGAGAGCACCACCCTGGATTTTTCCACGTTGACATAGGTCACTTTGGCAACCACGTCCTTAGGGAAATGGCTGCTCTTGAGGACGGTCAGCTTTTCCTGGTCGATGACCACCGCCTGGACCTGGTGGACCAGGAGTTCGGCGGAGTCCGGCTCCACGGTCAATACCTCCGCGCCGTAGCTGACCGGGACCTCGCGGTAAAAATTGAGCAGCCTCAAATCATTTTTAAGCTTCCCTTGCTTGATGGCAGCGAGGGTGGCGATGATCTCAGCGCTGTCCTGCGCTTCTCCAGTGAGTTGCAACCTCTGGTATGTGTCGTTCATCGTTTCCGCCTGAAAAAAATTATTGCCCTTTGGGCTCTGGCTGTGCAATTATGATACCTTGTCACGATCCGGCGAAGATACCCTCTTCGCCTTTCTTTTGTCCAGTGATTTTTACAGGGAGTCTGGGTAGATGCGGTACAACGAGCAAGAGATAGAAAGACGGCGCACCTTTGCCATCATCAGCCATCCGGACGCCGGTAAGACGACCATAACCGAGAAGTTGCTCCTGTTCGGGGGGGCGATCCAGCAGGCCGGCGAGGTGCGGGCCAGGAAGTCGGCCCGCCACGCCACGAGCGACTGGATGGAGATGGAGAAACAGCGCGGCATTTCCGTCACCTCCTCCGTCATGAAGTTCACCTACAGGGATTACGAGATCAACCTGCTGGATACCCCTGGCCACAACGACTTCTCCGAGGACACCTATCGTACCCTGACAGCGGTCGACTCGGTCCTGATGGTCATCGACTCCGTGAAGGGTGTAGAGAGCCAGACCAAGAAGCTCCTGGAAGTCTGCCGGCTGCGCCACACCCCGATCATGACCTTCATCAACAAGCTGGACCGCGAGGGACGCGAACCGCTCGACCTCCTCGACGACATAGAGAGCACCCTGAAGATCCAGTGCGCGCCGATGACCTGGCCCATTGGGATGGGGAAGCGCTTCCGCGGCACCTACCATCTATACACCAAGGAGATCACCTTCTACGATCCGGAGGCGGACCGCGGCGTGGGTCAGGTCGTCACCGTCAAGGGTCTGGACGATCCCCTGCTGGACGAGCTTCTGGGCAGCCAGGTGGAGGAGCTGCGTAACGACGTGGAGCTGCTGGAAGGCGCGGCCCACCCCTTCGACGCGGAGGCCTACCTGGCCGGCCTGCAGACCCCGGTGTTCTTCGGCTCCGCCATCAACACCTTCGGCGTGCAGCAGCTTCTGGACTCCTTCGTGGAGAACGCCCCGTCGCCGTTGCCGCGCGAGGCGACCACCCGTACCGTTTCCCCCTACGAGGAGCCCTTCACAGGGTTCACCTTCAAGATCCAGGCGAACATGGACCCGGCGCACCGTGACCGTATCGCCTTCTTCAGGATCTGCTCCGGAAAGTTCGAGCGCGGCATGAAGGTGAAGCACCTGAGACTCGGGCGAGAGGTGCAGATATCCAACGCCACCATCTTCATGGCGCAGGACCGTACCAACGTAGACGAGGCGTATGCCGGCGACATCATCGGCATCCATAACCACGGCACCATCAAGATCGGCGATACCTTCACCCAGGGGGAGGATCTGAAGTACACCGGCATACCCAACTTCGCGCCGGAGCACTTCCGGAAGGTGCGGATACTGAACCCGCTCAAATCCAAGTCGTTGGAAAAGGGGCTGGTGCAGCTTGCCGAGGAGGGGACCACCCAGGTGTTCAGGCCGCTGATGGGCGCGGACTGGATCGTCGGGGCAGTGGGCATGCTGCAGTTCGACGTCGTCATGCATCGCCTGGAGCACGAGTACGGCGTCAAGGCGGTGTACGAGCCTGTCTCCTATGTCACGGCGCGCTGGGTGACCGGCGACAGGAAGAAGCTTGACGACTTCCAGAAGAAGGAAGCGCTGAGCCTCTACCTGGACGGCGAAGGGAACCTGGCCTACCTGGCGGGGAGCCAGTGGCGCCTGGACAACACCATGGAGAACTGGAAGGAGCTCACCTTCCACGCCACCCGCGAGCACAGCTAGTAAATCGGGTCGTCCTGCTGTCGCCAGGGGTTGACAGGTCGATTAGCGCACCCACAAGGAAATTCTGCACATGCCATCCGAGTCCGAATCAGCAGCCACCGCGGCATCCGTCATACCCGGTGCAGGGAGCCTGAGGGGGGGCGCCCTCCTGGTCCTGGCCGCGGGGGTCCTCTGGGGGACCTCGGGCACCTCTCAGGCGCTTGCGCCCGAAGGGGTGGATCCCTGGAGCCTCGGCACCCTGCGGCTTGTCGTGGGGGGCGCCGCGCTGATGCTGCTGGCCTTTCTCAGGGGAGGTCTGGGAACCGGTCGCTGGCCGCTTTGGGGAACCCTGCTCGCCGGTTTTTTCGTCGCAGCCTACCAGCTCAGCTTTTTCACCGCGCTGAGCCGGACCGGCGTCGCGGTCGGCACCCTGGTGGCTATCGGTAGCTCGCCCGTCATGGCCGGGGTGCTCGGCTTCATCTTGAGGGGAGAGAGGCCGGGGCGGGCCTGGGGCGTGGCAACGGTCCTGGCAGTTGCCGGCTGCGGCCTGCTGGTTGGCGGGGGAGGGGGGATCGCCGTCGACACGGCCGGCGTCCTTTTGGCACTTTGCGCCGGCGCCTCCTATGCCTGTTATACCATGGCGATCAAGGTCCTGCTGCCGGGGCGCACCTCCGAGGCGGTCATGGCGGTGGTCTTCTCGCTGGGCGCGGTGATGCTCTCGCCGTTACTGTTCTTCTCGGACCTGCAGTGGGTCGCCGAACCCAGGGGGATCGCCGTCGTCGTCTACCTCGGCGTGGTGGTCACCGCTCTCTCCTACTGGCTTTTCGCCAGGGGGCTAAGGAGCGTGCCGGTGGCGTCTGCCGTGACCCTTTCCCTGGCCGAGCCGCTGGTCGCGGCCCTGCTCGGCATCCTTTTCCTGGGTGAGCGGCTCTCCCCGATGGCCCTGTGCGGCATCCCGCTGCTGTTCGCTGGGCTCGCCGTGCTGGCGGCGTCCATGTCCGGCAAGGGGCGCTAAAACCCCAACCCTCCTACCTCCTTTCCGGGGGGCAGGGAATGCAAAGGGTAAAGTCTGGCGGCTTCAAAAGACAAAAGGCCTTTTGGTGTGAAAACCAAGAGGCCTTTTCTGTATTAATCCCCTGTCCCCTGCATCCCTGTTGCAGGGGACAGGTTTTGCAGGTTATGCGCAAGTCCCTCAAAAGCCTCTTCTACTCTGCGATCTCCAGGAAATCCAGCAGCCTCTGCATGGAGGAATTGACCACCTGCCCCTCGGGAATTTCCGTCTGTGCCACCAGCTTCAGGGCGTCATCGAAGATACCCACCCCCTGCGAGATGTGCGCGTCACTTCCTATCATGACCGGGGCACCGAGCCTGGCGCAGAGCCTGGCGATCTCGCTGCAGTTCCCTGCGCTCCCCTTGCGGCTCACGGACATGAGCGACGAGTTGTTGATCTCCAGCGCGGTCTGGGTAGCCAGCGCCCCCATCACCACCTCTTCGTAGTGAAGGGGGAAGACGGGGTTGCCCGGGTGCGAGATGCATCTGACGCGGGGGTTCTCCATCACGGCGAGCACCGTTTTGGTGTTGCGATCGATGTCCCTACCGCAGAAGCCGCAGTCCTCGTGCAGCCCGGCCATCACGAAATCGAGCTCTTCGAGCACCCCCTGGTCCATGTCGAGCGTCCCCTGGTCGTCGAGGATGTTGGCCTCGATGCCGCGGAAGATCCGGACTCCTGCAATGTGTCTGGGTATGAAGCGCATGGCGCAGAAATGGTAGCGATGCGGCCCGCCCGGCAGCCCAGGTCCGTGGTCGGTGAGGGCGAGTCCCTGCAGGCCTGCCTGTGCGGCGGCAAGGGCGAGTTCGTTAACGGTGGAGTAGGCGTGGCCTGAGGCCAGGGTATGGGTATGCATGTCGGCTATTATTCTCATGGCGGGATCATTCCATAGCGGTGGGTAAATGTCAAGGCAGAGCGGGAAAGGATTCCGGCCCGCTTCCCGTCATCTTCCCCGGGAGGGCGAGGGTTTCTGGGAGGAGAAACAAAAAAGGGCGCGCCTGGCGGCACGCCCTTTCTCCGTCTCTTTGGGGAACGGATTACTTCACGATGGTTTTAGCCAGCTCGAGTGCAACATCCTTGTACGGGTTAGCGAAGAGGATGATGAGGCAGACAACCAGGGCGTAGATAGCGAGGGACTCGATCATGGCCAGACCGATCATCATGGTGGTGAGGATCTTGCCGGATGCGCCGGGGTTGCGGGAAACGCCTTCTACTGCGCTCTTAACTGCGAGACCCTGACCGATGCCGGTGCCGAGGGTGCCGAGAGCCATGCCGATGCCTGCTGCGAGTACACACATAGTAAAAAATTCCATTTGTTTCTCCTTTGCCGCGTATTTTTCCTAAACAGTATAGGAATTAAAAGCTGTTCTAAGTTCTATGTTCCGGGTTCCATGTCGAAGGCTCTTGGTTTCGGGGTCCTAACGTAGCACGTAGACCTAGAACCGCCTCTCAACAAGTTCCTAGTGCGCATGCTCCAGCGAGCCCTGGATGTAGATCATGGCCAGCAGCATGAACACGAACGCCTGGATGAAGGAAACCAGCACGCCCATCAGCATCATCGGCAGCGGTACCAGGAATGGCGCCAGGCCGAAGAAGATGATCAGGACGAGCTCGTGGCCGTTCATGTTGCCGAAGAGACGCAGGGTCAGCGAGATCACGC
>Ga0209317_1000639_pt1 | contig 39377 bp, 31 predicted proteins | sample RifGroB2_FD_183994 | JGI IMG/M metagenome (GOLD analysis project Ga0209317, IMG submission 183994) | Soil microbial communities from Rifle, Colorado, USA - Groundwater B2 (SPAdes) (version 2) | ecosystem: Environmental > Terrestrial > Soil > Unclassified | place: Rifle, Colorado | collected... | reverse complement strand
AGATGTCGAAGGTCGACATGTCGACCTTCGACATCTTCACCACCCTCAAGGCAGGCGCCACCCTGTGCATCGCCCCCGATCGAAACCTGCTCTTCCCAGGCAAACTGCTCGACATGATGGAAACAGAAGGAGTCACCATCTGGAAAGGGGTCTCCTCCCTGCTCATGTACCTCTCCAGCACCGGAACCATCAAACCGGATCGCATCCCCTCCCTGGAAAGGGTGCTCTTTGGCGGCGAAGTCCTCCCCACCAGGCATCTGATGAACTGGATGAGCACCTACCCCGGCAAGCGCTTCTACAACGTGTATGGTCCCACCGAGGCGACCGGAATCTCGACCTATTACCCCGTGGAAAAGATGCCTGCCAGTATCGATGAGGCAATTCCGATTGGCAAAGCGTGCGCCAATACCGAAGTACTTGTCCTGACAGACGAGGACCGGTTGGCCAAGGTCGGCGAGACGGGCGAACTGTGCATCCGCGGTTCGGGCCTCAGCGCGGGATACTGGGATGACGAGGAGAAAACGGCGCGCGCCTTCGTGCGCAACCCTCTGGGGTGCACCCGGGATGATCGCATTTACCGCACCGGAGACCTCGCCAGGATGAGAGAGGACGGCGTCTTGGAGTACCTGGGCCGCAAGGACTTCCAGGTAAAGTTCATGGGATATCGCATCGAAATGTTTGAGGTGGAAAAGGCGATTCTGGCACTGGAAAACATCCACCAGGCGGCGGTACTTTTGTGCAACGCTTCCCAGAGCGAACTGTCGGAACTGGTTGCCTTCATCGAGGGGCCGGTGACAGCGGATGCCGACACCATTTTGCAGGGACTGGGGCGATCGCTTCCCTCCTACATGGTGCCGAAGCAGATCATCCCCCTGGAAAGAATCCCCCTAAACGATCGAGGCAAAACGGACCGGGCCGCCCTGCAGGTTTACTATCAGACATACATGCAGAATGCCTCTCGCGAGGATCTCGGGTGAAAGGGCTCGGATCTGAGGAGAACTCGTGGTATCTATCCGCGCTCCGCACGCTTCGGTCATCCTGCCGATTTTACGACGTCCATGTCCACCCTTATGAAATCCTCTTCGACAGGTTTTCTTATGATAGTGATTACTCCAACCCTCTACTGCTGAACCTTCCGGGGAAATCCTATACAGCGCCTTCGCTAAGCCGGTTCCAGTTTCCCGAAACGGCAGAGTTCAACGACGAACCACACTCGCAGCAGCTCCGGGATATCTCCGTGATGCTGTTGCGCAGAGTTTACGGTAGCGTGGGTGAGCAGGTTATTGCCGACCAGATGAACCTGAGCGCGGTAGACCAGGTATTGCTGCTTCCGGCTGCGCCGGATTCCAGCGATGCGACACCTTTCGACAATCGTATGCGCTGGGTAAAAACGCTTTACGGGAACCAGGAGAAGTTTTGGATCGCGGGTTGTATCCCGCCCTCGATAAGTGGCGAAGAGATCAGGCAGTGTGCAGCAAACCAGCAGCAACAGTACGGCATCAAGGCGCTGAAATGCCATCCGGTCGTCTCCGGCATCGATCTCGGCACAACGAAGCGCAAAGAGTGGCTGGAGATGATGCTCCTGGCCTGCCACGAACTGAAGCTTCCCCTGCTGATACACGGCGGCAGAAACAACCCCTATTGGGGCGGCAGTCGCGGCAATTTCGGTTCCATCGGGCATCTCAAGGAGATTAACTTTTCACTGTCTCAACACCCCGTGATACTCGCTCATGCAGGATTCCACCGCTGCAGCATCCAGGAAATCAAGCAGGAAGGGTTGCCGATACTGAAAAAGATGCTGAAAAGCCATGCCAATCTCTATATCGACGTTTCGGGTATTGGGTTTGAGCCGATGAAGCTGGTGCTGCAATCAGTGGAGAGCGAACGGATTATTTTCGGTTCCGATGCATTGTACGTTCCACAATGGGAGGCGGTGACCATGACCATGCACGCATTGAAAGAGTTGGGGATGCAGTGGGAAGAGAGCTTCGTTCAACTGGCCAGCATCAACCCGAAGATGATCATCTTTAAGGATCAAGAGCCATGCTAAAATCACTGATGATTAAATGGAACCAGTTTCTGGAAGTAGCGCAGGAGCAGTCACCTCGTGAGGCAGTGCTGAAATCGGTGGGGTCCTATGTGAATCTGAACCGCGTGGTGGTGCCGGTTTATAACGATCTCTCGGCGCTGAAGCCGATTGCCAACGCCGAAGACAACTCCCTGCAATTCCTGGTGGTCGACGGGCGCAACGCCGACTCCGTCGCGGGCATGAACAAGATCGTGAGCCGGCGGTTGAAACAGACCTACAACACCCGATCGGGATATTACGCCTACGCCGTGGTCGCAAACGGAGAGATAATCGGAGATATCTGGTGCGCGACAGCAGGCAACGTCAAGCGCGCCCCCATCCATCCGGACCTCACCTGGCTCGGCATAGAGTGCGGCGAGCAGGAAGCGTACATGTTCGACATGTACGTAGCACCCAAATCCAGAGGGAAGGTGGTCACCGGTTTCCTGCTGGGCAACGCGTTGAACCATCTGAAACAAAGCGGGTTTTCCAAAGTTTATGGATTCTACGAAAAGAACAACCTCCCTGCGCTCTGGATCCACAAACTCTTCGGCTACACCGAACTGGAGAAGCGGAAGGTTTCCCGCGTGCTGCTCTACCAGAAATCGGTGGTTCTCCCCTCCGAAAAGTGACGCCCACCGGATCTGTTTAAAATTGCAGCGCTACTGTTTCCGTCAAACACACACATTTGCACCTAAGCCGCCAGCGTCCATGTTATGGCGGGGACGACCCGCAAGGGGCTGGTATAGTGAGGAGATCCCCCCGGGGTCAATCCCGGGGAACCTACCCCCAAACACCTAAAGAAGAAACCGCTAATAGCCGTGGTGCAGGCGACCTTCCCCATCTTGAAGCTAATAAAACTCCGCAACTGTAGCCAAGACAAAAAGCCATTTATCAGCGTGTCAGCAACGCCCCCGGCTTCTCGCATACTCCCATCCTGTGACCTTGCCCGAGCACAAATCCTTGCAGTCTACCGACAGAAACCGTCACCTCTTGCAGTGGTTTATGCCTTACACCCTGTCTCATTCCTCCCCGGATAGTTCAGGATGGCTACATTTGCAATATATAATGCCCGCGAAACATGCTATGAGATCTTTCTGCGCAAAGCTGGTTGTTCTTAAGCCACGCGATTTAAGATCCTATGGAGGAAACATATGGAAGTTGGTTTGGATAATAGTAGCGCGAACCGTACCGCAAAGTACGTCGCGTACCTTCTACTGGCTTTGGTCCTTGCAGTTGTAGTCTATGTTCGAATCCGGCTCCTTCCGGTACCCTTGGAGCGCGATGAAGGAGAGTTCGCCTACATAGGTCAATTACTGATCAAAGGGATCTCACCGTTTGCTCACTCCTACACGATGAAACTCCCTGGCGTCAGCATGGTGTACGCCGTCTCCATGTTCCTTTTTGGCCAGACGCCTACCGGGGTCCACCTCGGATTGCTGTTCGTCAACCTAGCCACTGTCTTCCTGGTCTGGTTGCTCGCGCGCCGGCTCTATGGACAGAACGCTGCTTTAGCCGCCGGTGCAAGCTATGCACTGCTGTCCCTCAGCTATTCTGTCCTCGGCTTCATTTCTCATGCGACGCATTTCGTAGTTTTCTTTTCCCTGGCCGGCTTTTTGTTGCTGTTGCGCTACCTTGACTCTGGGCGGACGGTACATCTGGCAGCCAGTGGAGTTATGTTCGGCCTGGCTTTGATGATGAAGCAGCACGCGGCCCTGCTTTTTGTCTCAGCTTTGGTATATCTCCTCTATCGAAGCTGGAAAGGGACCAGCACCGGCAGGCATTGGTTGCCTGGGCAGCTCGCCATTTTGCTGTCTGGTGCGGCCCTACCCTATGCTGTGATTGTTTTTATTGCGCTAGGATCGGGCGAGTTTGACAATTTCTGGTTCTGGACCGTGCAGTATGCTTTTGAGTATGCGGTAGGGCCTACACTTTCTCAGGGAATGGAGGATCTCTTAGCCAATTTCAGCGCCGTAGTGAATGCTCAGCCTTTGCTCTGGCTCTTTGCCTTTAGCGGAATACTCCTTTTGTGCACCCGGCATGGACGTCGTGTTGACAGATTCTTTATTTTGAGCCTACTGCTCTTCTCATTTCTCGCGCTTTGCCCGGGGCTCGTTTTTCGCCCGCACTACTTCATACTACTCCTACCGGTGGCCGCCCTTTTAATAGGGGCATTGATAAATTCAGCCGAACTGGCGCTGGCATCATCGCAACCCGGATCGCAGTTGGAACTCATCCCCTTGCTTTTGCTCGCCCTGGCTGTTTTTTCCGGCCTGTACCAGGAAAGACAGCAGTTTTTCTCACTCACCCCCGAGCAAGTAAGCAGGGCAAACTATGGCAGCAACCCATTTCCCGAAGCTGTTCAGATCGCTGGTTACCTGAAGGAGCACACTACACCAGAGGACCGAATTGCAGTGCTGGGATCAGAACCGGAGATTTTTTTCTACGCCGACAGGGTCTCGGCAACAGGTTTCATTTATATGTACGGCCTGATGGAAAACCAGCCCTATGCCGAGCGGATGCAGAAGCAGATGGTACAAGAAATCCAGGTTGCCAGGCCCACGTACGTCGTGTTTACCAATGTACGGACATCGTGGTTGGTAAGACCGACATCATCCAGAACTCTTATGGCCTGGGCCTCAGAGTACTTAAAGGAAAAATACCAGTTGGTCGGCATAATTGACATCATCGACGCCACGACGACCAATTATCGTTGGGAGGAAGCTTGTCTCGACTACACTCCACTGTCTCAATCATTTATTACCGTGTTCAAGCTTAAGACCTAAACCTGCATGGCAACTGCGCGGAGCAGGGGCAACGGGCCGATCAAAAACCACGTGCGGCTTCGGCTAAGCAAGGATGTAATGGTGGGGCCAGGAAAACGAGGCAAGCTAGTGTAAAGAAGCTGTGTCATCCGGAAGATAAACGAAGCGCAAGCTGCATCCAGAGGGAAAGAGGGTGGGGTTTTACCGACCAAGGCAGGAGGTACAAGCCGGGGGTAGAAGAGGAGTGGTAGCTACGAAACCGCCGCGTAGTGATCGGCAACAGGTCCCTGGCTTTCAGAAGTGGGGACCTGTTGCCGCGTTAACGTCCTGGATTAATCGACAGTCGAGCTGTTTGAGTTACCCCCTAGAGGAGTTCCCGCACTGCCAGCAGTACCACTTCGTAGTTCGGCTCCTGGGTTACTTCGGGGACGTGCTGGATGTAGCGGATGATGTCGTTACGGTCCACGACAAAGATGGAGCGGGAGAGGAGTTTCAGCTCATCAATGACCACGCCATAAGCGAGGCCGAAGAAGCGGTCACGGTAGTCGGAAAGGGTAACGACTTTGTCTATCCCAGCCGCGCCGCACCACCTTTTCTGGGCAAAGGGGAGGTCGACGCTGATGGTGAGGATAGAGACACCCTCCGGCAACTTTGCAGCCTCCTGGTTGAAACGCCGCGTCTCGGTGTCGCAGACCGGCGTGTCAAGCGAAGGAACGGCGCTGATAACCTTGATGTTCCCTGCGTAGGTTGCCAGATTCACAGCGGCTAGCGAATTGTCCACTACGGAGAAATCGGGGGCAGCATCACCGACCTTAAGCTCCGGCCCAACCAGCGTCATCGGATTTCCCTTGAATGTAATCTTTGGCATGATCCCTCCTGAAATTATTTTCGGGAAAGCATAAGCTATTACCCGTGAAATGCAAGTATGGGCGCTGTTTACTTCGGTTTGCTTGAGGTTACGGCAAGGATGGTGACGGTCAGATCGCCGGCGGGACGCTTGATAGTGATCTCATCGTCAACCTTCCGCCCCAACAACGCCTTGCCGACTGGTGAATCGACGCTGATACGGCCTAGGCTGACGTCGAACTCGTCCGGGCCGACCAGTTGGTAGCAACGCTCTTCGCCGTTTTCGTCCTCGTAGGTTACCCAGCAGCCGAAACTGACAGAGGTGGGGTTTAGCGGCGGATAAACGACTTTCAGCACCTTGAGCCGGTCGCCCAGATGCTTCAGCTCGCGGTCGATCTCCCTGAGCCGCTTCTTCGAGTAGATGTACTCAGCATTCTCCGAGCGATCCCCTTCGGCAGCCGCCTCGGCCATGTTCTTGACCATGCGCGGTCTCTCTGTTTCCCAAAGTAGGTCATAGCGCTCCTGCAGCTTCCTGCGGCCTTCAGCGCTTATCATGTTGGTCATGTTTTCCCTTCCTTTTGCTACGAATCAAGTTGCTGAACTCTTGGTATTTCCAAGGTTCTTACGTTTCTTGTAGGAGCGGCATTCCTGCCGCGATCACGTTGCGGCAATCGCGGCAGGAATGCCGCTCTTACAGGATTTACAGATTTAACTGAGGGTGAAGCTTCGATACCCGTCGACGCTATATTGAAACAGGAGCTTGCTGCCGTACACGGCTTTAGTTCCCAGCAGTGTCGGGTGAAATTTCGGCCAATACTGCCCCCGCGTCACAGGGTTTTTTTGTCATGTCTGTAGGATTATTGAATGGTGGGCGGCTCGTCTAATGTTACCGCGGACAGGGGCACAACGACTTCAACCGGCAGGTCTGTCGATAGCTCTTCGGTTTCGGGAAGGTCGGCACTCTCTTCCTTGGCACAAATCTCATCCTGCGCCAATTCGAGCACCGACTCGGGCGCTACCGGCTCGAAGAGGGTTTCAGCGGCGTTGCTGACGCTCTTGTTGAGCTCCCTCCTGTTCTTGTCGAACATGATGGTCCCACGGATACGGTAGGCTGAGAGGGCACAATCCATCTCGTAATTGGTGAGTATGTAGGAGAGGTTATTGAGATTGTACTCTCTCTTGAAATAATCCTTCTGCTTGGCAACGGACTTGACCCAGAAGAGATAGATGCCGTCCTGATACTGAACGACAGATTTCTGATCCAGATAATATCTGAGATCGCTGTCTTCGGCGAAATTGTTCCACCTGCCATCGCTGCCATGAGCCATGCCGCTGCAGATGAGAAGAGCCAGCACCGCGAAGGTAGTTCTTAATGTCATGTTCGCTCCCTTCAATGATATGGCTTATTAGATCGGCCCACCTAGGGCCGCCATGATAGACGACTTTGAACTTAGAAGCAACTGCGGCTCCACCCAGCTGTTATCGGGAGCCATGATTAGCTCCCGCCACCGCTCATCTGTCTGGTCGTGCCCAAGAAAAACTGCTGCTTCATTGCCCTTGGCGACGGTACTCCTTGATCGCTTTCTCGTAGCTTTGTCCTATCTCGTTGGGAGGACCGGTCCGACGGTATTCGATTAAATAACTGACCAAGTAGTAGGCCAGCACAAGGATGAGAAGCGTCCAGAGAGCCCTTCGCACTACTTGCTGCCAGCGGACTGCTGCACCAGAGGTGTTTTGGACTTTATCAGGGAATACACGCCGGTCAGCGGTGAGTCGCAGGTGCTCTATCTGGGTCACCGATATGTGGCGAAAAAGCAGATCTCGATCCCTCTCGTCCAGGAAGATGAACTGCATCCCCGCTGAATATAGGACACCACCCTCCTTCTGCGCCCTTGGCTTCATCACGTGAATCACCTGCGCGACACCCTGCACCTGGCGCGGCGGGGCTAGCGGGAGGTGAATCTCGAGATTAACCAGCTGTTCCGGCTGCACCGGTTCCGGTAGATTGATGCAGATCCCGCCTCCCCCGATATTGACGCCAGCCAGAAGCATCTCGTGCCAGTCAAGCTCGATGGCGGGTCGGTAACGCGCGGTCTGGGCGGCTATCACGAACTTGTCATAGCCTTGGAACTTCATATGCTCGGCTTCCCTGCGGCGCTCCCAGTCGTTCTCGACATCCCTCCTGGTGCCATGCATAACCAGCGCGTACTTGAGCCTTAGCTTGAGATCAATGCGAAAAAACTGGCGACGCTCCCGCAAGGTAAAACTGCCGAAGAGCCGAATCCTAAGCAGCCGCCCGCCGGACTTCTCCGTGACGATGCCGCTGCAGGTGTAGGCCTCCTTGTTGACAGAAACGTTCACGTCAAGGATGAAGCCGACGTCCACCCGCACGTTGCTAGGGAGCACGTCCCGAGAGATCTGCACCAGCAGCTCATCCGCACCGGACTCGCTGATGATGGCCCAGTCCCGGAAAATGCCGCCTCCGGAGAGCGGTATCCCTATTTCTACCCGCATCCCCTCTTGGAGATAATCCCTGTAGCCGGCGTAAAAATCGTCCTTCATACGCATCCATCCATGGTGAGCCAAGATTAGGAGACATTTGCTGCTATCACATTAAACTGCACCACGCCGGCTTTTGCAAGGATTCCAACTAATAAGGGGCATAGCGGCCAGTTTTGTCAGTCTTATTCTGGCTCTGCCCTTACCCCTTAAACCATCCCCCTCCTGGCCTCCTACCCATCCCTACCCTGTCCCTCCCCTTGAAGGGGAGGGGACGTTGGGACTCCTCCCCTTCAAGGGGGAAGTTGGGAGGTGGATGGGGGGATTCTTCTCGTTCCCAGACTCCTGCCGTCTTCTCGTTCCCAAGCTCCTGCTTAGGAACGCATCGCCGGCAAAGTTCCCGCTTGGTAAAATAGCTTAGTACTTGCCGGCAAAGCTCCAGCTTTTCAAGAGATCGCCTGAAGATGTCTTGACATTGCTCTAACCTGTGCTATCCAGTTTACGGGCTCATTAAACACGAAGCAAGAAAAGGGGATTTATGAAAAATGCAGTAAGAACGGCAGTCACCGTGATCATGGTGTTGGCAGCGGCGCAGGCCATGGCGGTTTCCGCCGGCAAGAGCGTGGAATGGAACACATCGATGGGCAAGGTGGTTTTCAAAGGAGACGACCATGCCGGCAAGGGGCTCAAATGCGCCGAGTGCCATTCCAAGATCTTCAAGATGAAGAAGGGAGCAACGGAGATGAAGATGGCGGACATCAATGCCGGCAAGTTCTGTGGCGAGTGTCATAACGGCAAAAAGGCCTTCAAATCTGCCGGCAACTGCGCCAAATGTCACAAGAAGTAAATCGCTTCAGCTGAAATGCAGTAAGAGGCCGACGAGGGCGGCTCCCAGGATCACGGCCATAGGCGCTATGGCCGTGAACTGGAGCACCAGGAAGCCTGCTGCGAGCAAAATGAAATCACGAGAGCTGGTAAGCGAGGTCCGCCCCAGGTTGAAGGCGGCGGCGAAGACGAGCCCGACCACCGCGGGAAGGATGCCGTCCAGGAAGTGGTTCACCGCGTCAATCCTGCGAAATCTTTCGTAACGACTGGAGATGAACAGCATAAGCGCCGTGCCGGGAATAAAGATGCAGACCGTTGCCACCAGGGCCCCGAAAAATCCCGCCTTCTTATAGCCGGCAAAGGTCGCCAGCATAGCGAGCGGACCTGGAGTAAGTTGGGAAAGCGCCACACCGTCCAGAAATTCCTTCAGGGTAAGCCAATGCTTCTGGTCCACCATGATGCGGTGCAGAAGCGGAATCAGGACGTAGCCGCCTCCAAAGAAGATCATCCCGATCTTGAGAAAGACCCATGCCAGGTTGAGAATGCCGGCCATCAACTCAGCCTCCCCGTACGCCACCCTTTCCAGAGCCCCCAGCAACCGGCAACTATCAGCACCACCAGCGCACTCATCCCGAATACCGTCGAGGCGGCAAAAGCAATAATAGCAACTAGCGCAGCTTCCAGATGGGCAGCTTTCCTTCTCGCCATGCCGATCCCGGCTACCACAATCAGGGCAATGACTACCGGGTTCGAGCCAAGCAGCGCCGATTTGAGCTCCGGCACCTCGTTAAAGCGGAAGTAGAGCAGGCTCAAGAGGGAAACCATCAGGAAGGAAGGTGCGATAAACGAGGCGGCAGCCACCAGCCCGCCTATGGTGCCGCGCAGGTAGTATCCGACGAAAGTGCTGGTATTGAGTGAAAAAGGACCCAGAATCTGGCCGAAGGCAAGACCGTGCATAAACTCGTCGTGTCCCAGCCACTTCTTATCGTGCACGCAGCGCCGCTCGATCAGCGCGACGATAGCCATGCCGCCGCCAAAACCGGTCGCTCCAATCATGAAGAAAGTTGCCGCGATCTCGCGCAGCCCTACCCTTTTGATGTCCTTTTCCATGCCCGTTTTATAGCAGGATCGGTTGCAATAGAAAAGACAAATGGCAAAAGGGTGAGTCGGTTAGCTCCACCGGCCCAGCGCTCCCGCTAACGTCGTCTCGTTCCCAAGCTCCAGCTTCATCTCGATCACTAAGCTCCATCATTCATCTCGTTCCCAAGCTCCGGCTTGGGAACGTAAATGGCATAGGAAGCTCCGCTTCCCCGCCTCAAAGCTGGAGCTTTGCCAGGCACTGCATTCCCAAGCTGGAGCTTGGGAACGAGAAACTTTGCAAAGGTGAAGCTAACAGCCCCTTACATTTATATTGATCAAAAAGCATAAAACACATACAAAAGGAGCTTGTCTTTACAGGAAAGCCCCTCCCTTGAGAGTGAAGGAGATATAGCTATGAGCACCGTTACCAAGAGATCCGTCTGCCCGTTCGACTGCCCCGACACCTGCGGCATGCTGGTGCAGGTCGAGCACGGCAAGGCCGTCGGTGTGCAGGGGGATCCGCAGCACCCTTTCTCCCGCGGCACCCTCTGCCCAAAGATGCTGCACTACGAAAAAAGCGTGCACTCCCCTCTCAGGCTCACCACTCCGCTTCTCAGGAGCGGCCCCAAGGGGTCGGGCGAGTTCACACCCATCTCCTGGGACCAGGCGATCAAAACCATAGCTGAGCGTTGGCAGGGGATCATCAAGGATTTCGGCGCCGAGGCCATTCTCCCCTACTCCTACGCCGGCACCATGGGTGTGATCCAGAGAAACGCCGGGCACCCGTTTTTCCACCGGCTGGGCGCCTCCCGGCTCGATAGGACCATCTGCTCTCCTGCCAAGGGGGCCGGATGGCAGGCTGTCATGGGGCGCACCCCGACGCCGCATCCGGACAGCGCCGGCAAAAGCGACCTGTTGATCCTCTGGGGCATCAACGCAGCCGCGACCAGCATCCACTTTCTTAATGCGGTCAAGGAGGTCAAAAGAAACGGCGGCGAGGTCTGGCTCATCGACACCTATCTGACCCCGACTGCGGGAGCCGCGCATCGCACCTTTCTGGTGCGCCCCGGAAGCGACGGCGCCCTGGCGCTCGGCATCATGCATATCCTGGTGCGCGACGGCCTCATCGACCAACCCTTCATCGCCTCGCAGGTACTCGGCTTTCCCGAGCTGCAAGGTGAAGTACTGCCGGAGTTCACCCCTCAGGAAACCTCGCGCCTCACCGGCCTTGCGGTCGACAGCATCGAACTCATGGCAAAAGCCTACGGCACAGCCCGGGCACCCTTCATACGGCTCGGGAGCGCACTGTCGCGCTACGGAAACGGCGCCATGACGGTCAGGTGCATCTCCTGCCTCCCGGCGCTGGTCGGGGCTTACGGCAAGGAAGGAGGAGGGCTCTTTCCGGACACCTCCACCGGCGCGGCCCTGGCCATGGATCATCTGCTGCGGGAGGACCTGATGCAAAGCCCCACCCGTATGGTGAACATGAACCAGCTGGGGCAGGCCTTGAACCAGCTCGCCGACCCGCCCATCATGGGGCTCTACGTCTACCACTCGAACCCTGCGGCGGTCACTCCGGACCAGAATGCCGTGCTGCGGGGACTCGCGCGGGAAGAACTCTTCGCCGTGGTGCACGAGCGCTTTCTGACCGATACCGCTCGTTACGCGGACCTGGTGCTTCCGGCAACCTCTTCGCTTGAGCAGAGCGACATCTACCGCTCCTACGGCACCTACTGCATCCAGCGCGCGCAAGCCGCCATCGAACCGGTGGGTGAGAGCAAGTCCAACTGGGAGCTCTTCGGACTTCTGGCAGCTGCGCTCGGCTTCGAGGAGGAGATCTTCACCCTGAGCGCCGATCAGATGATCGATCAGCTCCTGGCCATCCCTTCCCCGATGCGTCAGGGGATCGACCTGGCGGCATTCGAGGCTGGAATGGCGGTCGAGCTTAACGTTGCAAGGGGAGGCTACCACACCCCCTCCGGCAAAATTGAGATTCTGAACCAGCGGCTCGCCATGGCGCTGCCGCGCTATCTTCCCAGTTACGAGGAGCGCGGCACCCTCCCGTTCCGGCTCATGACGGCGCCCAACCCCTTTGCGCTGAACGCCAGCTTTTACGAGCAGGAGGATCTGCGCAAAAAGCAGGGGGGAATGCGGCTCCAGATGAATCCCGACGATGCCGGGGCCAAGGGACTTCAAGACGGCGAGCGGGTGATCGCCTGGAACGAGCTGGGAGAGGTGACCTTCCTGCTCAGCGTGACGGAAAAGGTTCCCAGCGGCCTGGTGGTCGCGGAAGGTGTCTGGTGGCTCGACTTTGCCCCGGGAAACCGCTCCGTTAACGCCCTCACCTCGCAGCGCCTCACTGATTTGGGGGGCGGCAGCACTTTTTACGACAACCGTGTGGATGTGCGGCTCGAGTCCTGAGGCAGATTTGCCTCATGCTTTTGCCGGGATTGCCGATGTGAGTAGAATTGATCGGCAAAAACAGCACCCGGGGGGAGTATGGAACCGAATAAAAAGATCCTGTTGGAAAGCGGCACCAACGAGCTTGAAATCGTGGAATTCAGGATTGACGAGTGCGACAGCAAGGGAAACGTGGTTCCCTGCTATTTCGGCGTTAACGTGGCAAAGGTCAGGGAGATCATACGGTTACCTAACCTGCGCAAGGTGCTGAACGCACATCCGGCCATAAGTGGCATGATAAAGCTCAGGGACCAGGTGATCACGCTGATAGACCTGTCCCAGACACTCAATAAGAATACGGACGGGATCGCGGCAGACCGCGTCATCGTACTCGAGTTCAACAGGATCGTGGTCGGCATCCTGGTCCATTCGGTATCCCGCATCTACCGCATCTCCTGGGAAAACGTGGAACCGCCGGTAAAGGCGATACATGACGCCAACATCACGGGCGTGGTCAAGATGGAGGACCGCATCATCCTGATCCTCGATTTCGAAAAAATCATCGCGGAGCTTTCTTCGTCGGAAGCGCTTTCCACACCGACCGAAGAGCTGATGCTGGCACACCCGTCGGTGAACCGCGGCGAGAAGACCATCCTGGTCGCCGACGACTCGAGATTCATCCGCAACACTATCTGTGGATCGCTGCGTCTGGCGGGGTACAAGGTGCTTGAGGCGGAGAACGGCGAGGAGGCGTGGGACCAGGTGAATGTCCTGCGGCAGCAATGCGTTGAGAGCGGCACCGACATCTCGGCGCTTTTGAACCTCATCATCACCGACATCGAGATGCCGCGCATGGACGGACTGCACCTTACCTCGCTGATCAGGAAGGAGAGTGCGCTGGATCTGGTCCCGGTGGTAATCTTCTCCTCGCTGGCCAGTCAAGACAACAAGGCCAAGTGGAAAAGCCTCGGCGCGAGCGACATCCTGACCAAGCCCGACCTGCCAAACCTCGTGGAAAAGGCGGACAGCCTTGTCCTTTGAGAAGTGCCCCGACCTCTAGGTCATCGTACCGGTTACCCTAAAGAGCCCAATAAAGCTCCCTTCCAGCGCGCCCTGGCCCTGCATCCTCAGGTCCGGATGGAGCTGATCATTTCGGTTGGAGGCTCCGTTGACCAGAGCGTCTCTCAGGCGAGAGCGCTTTCGGCGGAGCTTCCCTTCCCGTTCGCAGTGGTCGAGGGGGCCAAAAGTAAGGGGGGCTGCTCCAGTCGCTCAAGGAGGGTTACCAGAGCCAGGAAGCCATCAAGAGGCTGATGCTTGAACCATTTCTGTTTCCGCTGGAAAGGGGGAACAGCGCTGCCAAGCGCAGAAAGGAGGCGGCTTTGGTACCAGACAGGGGGCCTAGGTCCGCCCCAATGCCTGGCAGATAGCGTTGTCTGGATTTACTGGTGGGAAAGGCCGAAGTAAAGGGCGGATTATTTCTCGCGCTCCAGGACCGGTACATGGAGCGGCTCATTAACCGGCCGGGCAATTGTACCGCAGCGGCACTGGTCTGGGTCTGGTTTCGTCTAACGCTACCGGCATCGCGCAGTTGAAGCGGTAGCGCAGGTCACGGAACACCAGGCACTGAGAGAGCGGGGCCCTCAGTATCCAGATAAGATTTCAATTCCGCAAGTTTGTGTTCCTCCAGATTCAGGAACTCCACGCCAAACCCCGGTGGCAGAGATGCATTGACCCGCTGCCCCTCCTGATTTATCCAAGCCACCCTTCCCGCTATCTCCATGAGAACCGGTTTCGCCGCCGGAAGATACAGCGCCAGCTTGACGGGCTTATCCTGCAGCAGATGTTCGGCGCTGGCCAGGAACAGACCTCCATCGCTGATGTCCAGGGCATGGGCTGCGACCGGGCTACCATCCAGCAGGAAGATGACCGGGATCAGACAGGGCACCCGGAGTTCCCGTCGATCCACGGCTTCCGTGAACTTGCGCGCCTTCTCCAGGAACTCCCGGCGATCGATCGGTTTGGTGAGGAAGTCGTCACAACCGGCTTTCCGGGCACGTTCCCGGTCCCCCTCCCGCCCCTCAGTGGTCACCATGACGATAGGTATGCTGTTCAGAAAGGGATCGGCTTTAAGCGCAGTGCAGCAGGTAATGCCGTCCATGAGAGGCATATTTATGTCCATGAAGATGAGGTCGGGAGGATCCCTCTTGATCAACTCCAGCGCCTCAACGCCATTGCTGGCGGTCAGCACATCCACCTGAGAGAGCTTCAGGAAGCTCTTCTCCAACTCCAGCACGAGCCGGGTATCGTCTACCAGCAGTATCTTAGCTTTAGCCACGGCGCCACTCCCTTGCATAAACAAAGCCGCCTGCATCCGCACACAATGGAGCTGTACAGGCGTTTTTTGCACATTAATCCGATAATATCAGGGCTTTGTCAAGATTTAAAAGGAGCCGTTTCGGGGCGCGGGCATTTTCGAGGCAGTTGGTAAGGCAGAGTTTGCTGACCTGTCGCTAATCGGCAGGCGCGCATTCCCTTCAGACAATCAGGCGTACGAAGTCGGGGATGGACCTAAGGCGCACCCCGCCGCTGCCCAAATAATCTCCATCTAACTGAACTGCCTTGCCTCCCTTTATCTCCAACTCGCTTGCCCCTGTGATGGTGACAGAGCTGCTGGCCGCGACCCGCCCCAGCGCCAGTTGGCAAGCCAGCTTCAGATAGGTGAAAACCCCTCCCTTGATGCAGACCACCTGAAACCCCGGGCTAAATATGTCGCCCTGCGGTGCAAGGATAAAATCGCCACCATACCTGGATGCATTGCAGACGATGACGCTGTGGCAGGAAAAACTCTTGCCGTTACAGGCCACCTTCATTTCGCTGCGGTCCCACTCCCTGAGGACGCGCAGGGCAGAAAGAGCATAAGCACCCTTGCCGATCGCCCTTTTTTCCCGAAGCCGCACCATCTGGACCACTGAGCCGTCAACGCCAACACCGGCCATCAGAATAAACAGCCATCTATTTCCAGTGCTGCGGACTTCGCCCACCGGTGCCGGACGCGATTTCCCCGCTACCAGGCGTTTTAGTGCGTCGTCAACGCTGTATATTTTCAGTTCCCGCGCCAGCACGTTTGAGGTGCCAAGCGGGATCACAGCCAATGTTGCCGTACCAGGGGTCAGGCCGTTTAAGACACCGTTCACAGTACCGTCGCCCCCTGCCACGATTATTAACGGGTGCGGGATCTCAGCGCAGATGCGTGAGGCAAAAAGGGTCGGATCCATGGCACTGCCGGTCTTTAGCAGAATCGGATCCAGACCGCTCAGCGTGAGGGTGGCTATGATCCGGTCAATTTGGGGCTGGGAAAAACTTCCGGAGGTGGGGTTAACTATTAAAAAGCAGGGTTTTGCCAAGGCCGTCTCACCTCTTGTAGTTTAAATGGAAAGGGCAGCACATGTGCTGCCTCAGGGGATGACTAACAGAAAGAACATCAGGCTATGCACAGAGTCAAATGACATCCGGGATGTCGCGCAGGATTTAGTGCTTAAGATAGCGCTACAGAGGCAAAGCCGTAAAGTGATTTAATAAACTCCGGCACATTATACCTATTCCCCTGGGAATGGAGTGCCGGCTGAAGCCTCGATCAACTCTCCGGCTGGCCGATCTCCTCCCCTACTCGGGGAAGATAATGCTCGTAGAAGGAGAAGAATGAGGAAGCTCGCGTTAAAGCCCCCCTCCCTTTATGGGAGGGGCTGGGGGCACTGCCATTAAGTTAACGATAACGCGTATACTGGTACGCTGCACAAGCCCCCTCTCCCATAAAGGGAGGGGGCGCTAATAGTCGGTCAACCCTTAACTTGACGGCAGTGGGGGCTGGCCAGGGATAACAAGAGGAGAGGGAGTTTACACTCGCAGCTAGGATTGCTTTTCTCCCGTCTCGCTCTTTGCATCCGCCTTATCCTGCGCTATGGCAAAGCGGCGCATGCTTTCCACCATCGCCTTTAGTCTTTGGTCTACCAGGAAATTAACGCTTCCCTCAGGGTAGCTGCCGTCCTCGGCCACCTTGCCGGCGGGAACGCCGGTTAAAATCTCGATACCCTCGTCCACTTCGGTGACACTCCAGATATGGAACATGCCAGCCTCAACCGCCTGCACCACCTCGTCATTTAGCATAAGGTTGCGTTCGTTTAGCTTGGGGATGATAACCCCTTGGTCGCCGGTAAGACCCTTCGCCTTGCAGACTGCATAGAACCCCTCGACCTTATAGTTGACCCCGCCAATGGGCTGCACCTGGCCATGCTGATTCACGCTTCCGGTGACGGCTACGCCCTGCCGGATAGGAAGCCCGGAGAAAGCGGAAAGCAGGGAATAGAGCTCCGTGGAGGAGGCGCTGTCACCCTCTACCCCCTCGTAGGATTGCTCGAAGCAGATGGAGGCGGAAAATGACATCGGCCTTTCCCGTGCAAACTTGCCACCCAGATAGCCGGTCAGGATCATGACTCCCTTGTCGTGAATCGGGCCAGAAAGCTTCACTTCCCGCTCGATGTTCACCATGCCGGCACGCCCCTGCGAGACGCGGGTGGTGAGGCGTGAAGGCCTGCCAAAGGTGTAATCGCCCACCGTAATCACCGAAAGCCCGTTGATCTGACCGACCACGCTCCCGACCGTATCGCACAGGATGGTCCCTTCGGCCAGATGCTCCTGAATCCTCTCCTCGAAACGGTTCGATCGATAGGTCTTCTCCTGCACCGCCTTCTTGACCCAGCCCCGGTCCACCACCTGGGCCTCCGCCAGGGAAGCCCAGTAACTCGCCTCGCGGATGGTATCGCACAAAATGGTGAACTGCGCCGAGAGCCTCTCCTGATCCTCGACCAACCGCGATGCGTGCTCCAGAAGAGCCCCAACCCCACTGGCATCAAAGGGAAGCAGTCCTTCCTTTTTGCAATGGGTGGCGACAAAGAGTGAGTAATCCTTCATGACCTCCGGGCTGCGATTGATCTTGCTATCAAAGTCCGCCTTCACCTTGAAGAACTTGCGATAGTCAGGCTCCATGTAGAAAAGCAGGTAGTAGATCCAGAGTGAGCCGATCATGATGATTTTGGCATGCAGCGGGATCGGCTCGGGTTTCAGGGAAACCACGGTCATGAAGCGATACTGCTCCAGCACATCCTCAATCTTGATCTCGGAGTTCCTGATGCAGCGCTTGAGCGATTCCCAGGCGAACGGGTTAATCAGCACCTCCCGCGCGTCCACCACCAGATAACCGCCGTTGGCCCGATGCAGTGCACCCGGCTTGATCAAGGTGAAGTTGGTGGTGGCCACGCCACCCATCTGCATGATGTTCTCTATCCTGCCGAACAGGTTGTTGTAGGTAGGGTTGGATTCGAAGACGATGGGAGCCTCGTCGTCAGGGTCGTGCTCCACGAGGACGTTCACCTCGTAGCGCTCAAAGCTCGGCTCTTGCCTGGGCAGTTTGAGACCCGGGATCTGGGGTGGTGGGGTCTGCGGCTTGAAGTCCTCCAGGTTCAAAAGGAGGTCCTCCTGCACGCTTTCCAGGTAATGGAGGATCTTCTGGAACCCTAGATACTTCTCTTTCAGCGGATTCAGGTGGTGCCCCACCGCCGAAAGACCCAGTTCGCGGTCTAGCTGCGCCAGGGCATCCCGGAGCGCCTTTTCATTTTCACGGACCTGCCTGAGCGCATCGTTAAGCTTTTCCGTGAGCTCCCTTCCGAGCGCGTCTACCCTTTCCCGCTCCCCTTTTTCCAGCCCTTCATACTCCTCCTGGGTGAAGTTGCGTCCCTCCTTCTGGGGAACCACCACCAGCCCGGAGACGGTGCGCTGCAGGGCGAACCCCTTCTCCTCGGCTTCCTTCTCCAGTGCGCTGAAAATCTCGCTGTTTTTTTCCTGGAACTGCTCGATGATGGCGACCCGGTTGGTCTCGTACTCCTTGCTCTCCAGCGCGCTAGGGATGTTGCCGCGCACATAATCGAGCAACTCCTTTATGTCCGCCGCAAATTCGCTTCCCATGCCGGCCGGCAGCGCAAGCGCAATCGGGGAATCGGGTTGGTCGAAGTTGTGCACGTAACACCAGTCGCTGGGCGGGGAGCTGTTCTTGACCCGCTTCCTGAGCAAGCTGCTGATCGTGGAGCTTCTGCCGGTCCCGGGCTCCCCGGCGAGATAGAGGTTGAAGCCGCCGTTGGTCATGCCCAGACCGAAATCAATGGAAGCAAGTGCCCGTTCCTGGCCTATGCTACCCTCGATATCGGCTATATCATCGGTGGTGTTGAAGCTAAACAGTGCGGTGTCGCACACCCACCTGAGTTTCTCCACAGGTACCTTGCAATCTCTCTCCGGCATGCGAGCCTCCTTCACAAAAGGAAAATAGGCGAAGCGGGGTGATGCTTTAGCGGCGTGGCAGTTGCTGTTCCAAAAGATGTTCGAAGCGAGTTGCGACTAACTTCTTTACGTCCTTCATTGGGAGTTCGTCCCCCCGCTCCCGGGCCAGGGAGGTGATCGGGCAGTCCACCATACCGCACGGGTTGATGCTGTCGAAGGCGGAAGTGTCGAGCGAGACGTTGATGCAGAAGCCGTGCATGGAAATCCAGCGCCTGACTCCCACGCCGATGGAGGCGAGCTTCCCCTGCCCGGTCCAGACACCGGTGCGCCCAGCTACGGTGAACCCTTTGACATCGACAGCAGCAGAGATCTGCACCAGGAACTCTTCCAGAAAACGGAGGTAACGGTGCAGATCACGGCCGCGCCGCGACAGATCGAGGATCGGATAACCGACCAGTTGGCCAGGACCATGGTAGGTGACGTCGCCGCCGCGGTTCACCCGCAGCGCCTCGATGGCAGGGTCAAGCAGGTTTGCCGCATCCCCCCCGGCGCCGATCGTGTAGACGGGCGTATGCTCAAGGAGAAGGAGCGTTTCCTCTGCACCTTGCAGCACTTCCGAGACGAGCCTCTCCTGCGTCTTGAACGCCTCGCTATAGCTGATAACTCCTAGATCCGTGCATATCATGGTTCCGGCACCCGCATGTTTTTTCGGATTATTCGCTCCCCCTCCCTTTAGGGGAGGGGATGGGGGGCACTGCCTTAAGTTAACCAGAGCTTATCTTCAGTGCGCAATACTGTGTTTTTCAATAACTCTTCTTTCTACCGTAGGGGCGAACCTTGTGTTCGCCCGGGTCCAGCGAGATTCCGATGGAAATGGCGAGCAAGAAATCTGGGCGAACACAAGGTTCGCCCCTACAAACATCCGCTGACTTAATGGCATTGGTGTGTGGGGGGGCTCATATCGACTTTCACCCTCTCCCCACCCCTCTCCCATCAGCCTTCGCCAAGGCTACGGCTGACAAGTCAAGGGAGGGGGGGCTTACGCAGCGTATCAGGACTGCATTACGCGTGGATAGCCCTTTTATCGAGGTCTAGTGCGGCCTCCCTGAAAGCTTCGGAGAGGGTCGGATGGGCATGCATGGTGAGAGCGATATCCTCGCCGCTACCGCCGAAGCTCATGACAGTGACCGCCTCGGCAATCATGTCAGAGGCACGCGGGCCGATGATGTGGACGCCCAGCACACGCCCCCCCTCGCTTTCAGCGAGCACCTTGACAAATCCCTCGGTCTCGTCCATGCAGCGGGCCCGGCCGTTGGCCACGAAGCTGAACTTTCCGGACTTGTACTGAACTCCTTCCTGCTTGAGCGTTTCCTCGGTTTTGCCAACGGACGCCGCCTCGGGCCAGGTATAGCAGACCCCGGGGATGCAGCCGTAGTCGACCAGGCTCGGCTCACCCTGCATCCTTTCAACACATACCGCTCCCTCATCCATTGCCTTATGCGCGAGCATTGGGCCGGCGATGAGGTCACCGATGGCATATATGCCCGGCACGCTGGTGAGGTAGTTGACATCCGCTGCGATGCGCCCCTGCTCCATTTTGACGCCGAGCTTCTCGAGATCGAGACCCGCAGTGAGCGGCCTGCGGCCGACTGCAACCAGCACCTTGTCGCAATCGATCTCCTGCCCGCCCCCTTCAAGTTCCACCCGTGCCAGCACTCTTCCCTCGCGTTTCTCGACTCCCGTAACTTTCGCACCCATCAGAAAGCGCATCCCCTGCTTCTTGAGGGAACGCATCAGCGTGTCGGCAATCTGGCCATCGCTCCCAGCCACCAGGCGCGGCAGCATCTCCACCACGGTGACCTGGGCTCCCAGCCTGAGCCAAACCGAGCCTAACTCAAGGCCGATATAGCCGCCGCCAACCACCAGCAGATGCCCCGGCACCTCATTAAAGCAAAGCGCCTCCCGCGCGCTCACCACAGAGTCGCCGTCGAAAGGTAGGCTTGGCAACTGTACCGCCTCGCTGCCGGTGGCAAGAAGCAGCTTTCTTCCTGAGAGCCGAGCAGTATTGGCGCCGGTGACCTCGACCTGATGCACCCCGTTCGAGTCAGCTCCCAGCACTTTGGCCTGCCCCAGAAAGCTCTGGATCTTGTTCTTCTTGAAGAGGAAAGCAACGCCGTCGGTAAGTTTCTTCACCACGTCGTCCTTTCGTGCCATCATCTGGGCCAGATTGAGAGTCGGCGGTGCGATCTCGATGCCGTGGCCGGCAAAGCGGTGCCCGGCCAGGTGAAACAGCTCGCTGGAGTCGAGCAGCGCCTTGCTGGGGATGCACCCCTCGTTGAGACAGACCCCTCCCAAGCTCTCCCGCTTCTCCACCACGGCCACCTTCATGCCGAGCTGCGCCGCTCTCACGGCGGCGACATAGCCGCCCGGCCCTGCGCCAATCACGATCAGATCGAAAATTTCATCAGCCATCTAAGAACCCCCGAGATTCTATTTGCGCCCGTTTGGTTATGCCAACACTGCCTGGGTCGCCGCACCCCTTAAAGCTTGTCGCAGAAGGCAACCCTCTGGAAGAAGCCTTCAAGCCTCTAGCAGCATCTCCTCCGGCTCTTCAATATACTCCTTCACCAGTTTCAAAAACCCAACCGCACCCTTGCCGTCAACGATCCTGTGGTCGTAGGAAAGAGCCAGGTACATCATGGGGCGGATTACGATTTGCTGATCCCTTACCACGGCCCGGTCCTGAATGGCGTGCATTCCCAACACACCGCTTTGCGGCGGGTTGAGGATGGGGGTAGAAAGCAACGAGCCGTAGACGCCGCCATTTGATACCGTGAAGGTTCCCCCCTCTAGATCGCTAAGGGCGAGGCGGTTAGTGCGGACTTTCTCGGTGTATGTCGCTATCTGCTGCTCGATCGCGGCTAGGGTCAGCAGTTCAGCGTCGCGCAATACCGGCACCACCAGCCCCTTTTCGCCGCCGATTGCGACCCCAATATCACAGAAATTGTGATAAACGATGTCGTCGCCTTCGATGCTCGCGTTCACCTCAGGAAACTCCCGAAGCGCCTGGCAGCAGGCGCGCACGAACAATGGCATGAAGCCGAGTTTCACGCCGTGGCGCTTCATGAAGTATTCGCCATGCTGTTTGCGCAACCGCAATACCTCGGTCATGTCCGCCTCGTTGAAGGTGGTGAGCATGGCAGTTTGCTGGCGAGCCGCGAGAAGCCTCTCTGCGATACGCTTGCGGATCGGGGTCATAGGCTTTCGGGTGATCCGCTGGTTTTCGGCCGGATGCACGGCAGACGGAGCAGGCGCGGCCTGTCTTTGGGACGCAGTTTCTCCTGCGGGTTGCTTGGCAGGTTCCGGGGCAGAAGCGACAGACGATGCGACTGTTTCGGCGGACGGTGCTGCCGGCTGCCCGGACTCTCCTTTCAACAGATCTTCCCTGGTCACCCGGCCGCCACGACCGCTCCCCCTCAGCTCGCGCGTCTCAACACCCATCTCCCGGGCCAGTTTTCGGCCGGAAGGGGACATGGGAGGCGGCTCTCCGGGCTGCGCTTCCCTAGTTGCTCTGGCGACAGGTTCCAGCTCCTTCGCTGCGCCGATAACAGGCTGGGCTTCGGTTACTTCTGCAACAGGCGGAGTTGCTGCAGGTTTGGCTTCGGCTGCTGCAGGTCGTGGTTCGGCAGCTCCTGATACAGGTTTGGCCTCGGCTGCTTCCACAGGTTTGGCTTCAGCTGCTTCAGCTCCAGGGCTGGGTTCGGCACCCTGCTGCTCGATGGTCCCAATCACCGCACCGATCTTAACCGTTTCCCCCTCCTGGGACAGAATCGAAAGTACGCCTTCCACCTCTGCGTTCACCTCAAGGGTAACCTTGTCGGTCTCGATCTCACAAAGCGGTTCATCCTTGGCCACATGATCGCCGCTTTTCTTGAGCCACCTCGCGATGAGTGCCTCGAAAATGGATTCACCTACTGCCGGAACTTTTATTTCCATAACGCTCTCCCGTGAGATCTATCGACTGTTTCTAGAAACCTATTTTTTCCGCCCCATGCTGGAGGGGCTAGCGGAAGGAGTCAGTTGTCGGGTTACGCTACGCTAACCCGACCAACGCCCTCATTTCCCCGCGAATTGCGCCCCCGCACCCCCCATAGATTTGAGAGGGTAAGAGAGGGTGAAAAGCCCGTATGAGCCTCTCGCTCCCGGCAACCCCTAATTTGACGGCAGTGCCCCCCCCGGCCCCTAATAAAAAGTGAGCGGGAGTTGATCAGGCGGAGATAAGCGCTGAATTGGTGCACCGGATTATATTTGACTGGATGCTTCGACAAACCGGGACTCGCGGAGCTTACCGGTTCAGCGCCTCGTTGATGATTCGCTCCTGCTCCACCTTGTTCAGCCGGTGTGAGCCGGATGCGGGCGCCGCGGCATCGGGCCGCCCGACATAGCGCGGCCTGCTCCCCAATATCTCGGTAAGAGGATGACTAATGAATGGCCAGGCGCCCATGTTGTGCGGCTCTTCCTGGACCCAGCTGAAAGAGGTCCCGCTCGGGTATCTCTCCAGTTCGACCCGCAGCAGATCGGTATGCAGAGGATACAGCTGCTCAACTCTGACAAGCGCCGTCCCTTTCAACTGATCCTTGTTAATCCGCTCCTTCAGATCGTAATAGATCTTTCCGGTGCAAATCAGGACCTGCTCCAGGTCGACGTCAGGAGCGGGCTCGGCTATCACTTCCTGAAACTCTCCGGATACGAGATCCTCCAGGGAGGAGGCGCAGAGAGGGTGCCGTAACAGGCTCTTCGGTGTGAACAGGACCAGGGGCTTGCGGAACCCCTGCAGCATCTGCCTCCTAAGCACGTGAAACAGCTGCGCGGGGGTGCTCGGGTAGACGATCTGCATATTTCCGGCGGCGGATAAGTTGAGGAAGCGCTCGATGCGGGCGCTGGAGTGTTCGGCTCCGTGACCTTCGTAGCCGTGCGGCAACAACAGGACCAGGCCGCTGGAGCGCTCCCACTTGGCCTCGCCGCTCGCGATGAACTGGTCGATGATGACTTGGCCGCCATTAGCGAAGTCGCCGTATTGAGCCTCCCAAATGGTGAGAGCCTCGGGTGCTTCCAGGGAATAGCCGTACTCGAAACCTAAAACGGAGTACTCGGAGAGCATGCTGTCATAGGCGCGAAAGCTCCTCGGTTCGGTAGCCACACGGCATAGGGGATAGTAGACATTGCCGGTTTGCTGATCAAAGAGCGCTGAGTGTCGGTGGCTGAAGGTACCGCGCCGAACGTCCTGGCCCGAGAGACGCACCGGGAATCCCTGGGCAAGCAAGGTGGCGAAAGCAAGGGTTTCGACGTTGCCCCAGTCAAGCGGTCCCCCCTTCAGCACCGCCTCGCGCCGCTTCTGCAGCACTGCTGCCACTTTGGGGTGAGGGGTGAACCCCTCCGGAATGACGCAGAGCTGTTCCGAGAGCTTCAGGATGGTCTCGGCGGCGACGCCGGTCTGCACCGGCGTCTTGGGAAGGCCCGGCTTCATCCCGCTCCACTGCGCCAGAAAGGCCGATTCGATCGGGGTGGCCCCACGCTCGTCAGCCTGCCGAATCTGCTCGACCACCTCGGCCTCAATCCCCTTCAGTTCCTCTTCGGCAAACCCTTCGCTCAGAAGTTCCACCTCGTAAAGCTCGTGCAGTTGGGGACGCAGCTTGATCTGCTCATACATGAGAGGTTGGGTGAAGATCGGTTCATCCCCTTCGTTGTGCCCGTGCCGACGGTAACAGATCACCTCCACCACCACATCCCTGCGGTAGCACTCCCGGTAGCTGAGCGCGAGTTCCGTCGCATGCACCACCGCCTCCGGATCATCGCCATAAACGTGAAAGATCGGCGCCCGAACCATCTTGGCGACATCGGTGGCGTAATGGGTCGACCTGGCGTCAGCGGGGAGCGTGGTAAAGCCGATCTGGTTGTTCAGCACGATGTGCAAGGTGCCGCCGGTACGGTAGCCGGCCAACTGAGAGAGGTTAAGGGTTTCAGCCACGACCCCCTGGCCGGCAAAAGCGGCGTCCCCATGAACCAGAATGGGAAGCACTCTGGCATCCCCGCCTGCGCCGATGCGGTCCTGGCGTGCCCGGCATTTGCCCTCCACCACCGGGTCTATAGCCTCAAGATGGCTGGGATTGGCGGTCAGGGTCAAATGGACCGTACCGTCATCGGGAAGGGTGAAATCAGCGGAGTAGCCTTTGTGGTATTTCACGTCCCCCTCGCCGACCACGCCGTATTCCGCGTTGTCGGCGAACTCGGCAAACATATTCTCGTACGGCATACCGAATATATTCACCAGCACGTTCAGGCGCCCCCGGTGCGGCATACCGATGACCACATCGGTCATCCCGAGGCTGCCTGCCTGCCTGACCGCCGAGTCCAGTAACGGGATCAGGACATCGCCTCCCTCCAGCGAAAAGCGGGGCTGCCCCGGGAACTTCCTCTGCAACTGACGCTCGAAAAGCGCAGCTTCCTTCAGCTTTTTCAGGATGGTGAGCTGCGCCTCGGCGTTGAAGCTTCCCCGGTTGCAGGTGGGCTCCATCCGGTCTATCAGCCACTGCCGCTCATCAGGGTCCTGTATGTGCATGAACTCGACGCCGATGGAGCCGCAGTAGGTGCTCCTAAGCACCTGCATGATCTCCTTTAATGTGGCGCTTTGTTTCATGAAGCGACGGGTATGGAAGGTCTTATTAAGATCGGCGCTGTCCAGGCCAAAGGCGGAGAGTGCTAGGAGCGGGTGTTCCATCCGACAGGGGGAAAGGGGATCGGTGCAGGCTAGCAGGTGCCCGATGTCGCGGTAGCGGTAAATGAGGGACTGCACTGCGGAGTGTTTCAGCGCATCGTCGGGGGTCAGGGTGGCGCCGGTCGGCGCTTCCTTACTAAAGCCCAGCTCAAACCCGGCAAAAAAGGCGCGCCATTGCTCCGAAAGCTGCTCCGGCTCGCTTTTCCATATCTTGTACTGGTTCTCGATCCAGACGGGACTCAGGTTGTCTAGCATGCCCATCCTCTGCTCCTTTTCATGAATATGGGGAAGTGTAGCAGATGAGTTTGGGCTTTCAAGCCTCCCGTTTGCGGGCGTAGCGCCATACCTTGACTTTTTCGAAGGTGATCATCCCACCGTCCATCATCTCCTCGACCCTCGGCAGTACTGCGTCGAAGCGCTCTTGATTATCCACCACCTCAAGCACCATCGGCAGGTCGGAGGAGAGGCGCAAGAGCCTGTCCGTGTGATACATGCTGTGCGCTCCGAACCCTGCTACGCCGCGCAGCACGGTGGCTCCGGCGAAACCTTCGGTGCGGAACAACTCGACCAGCGCCTCGTAAAGCGGGATATGGCCGAACTTGTCGCTCTCACCAATGAAGATCCTGAGCAGCACCTTCTCACCGAGCATGTCGTCCCTGTACAGTTCTCTATTTACATATTTAGTCATAGCGGGCTCCATTATTCTAATGATTACAACTGAAAAACTTTCACTTTGGGACCAGGACCTTGGCTCTGCTACTTACCAATGAGGAGGGTTCTCACAGAGCCCGCGCCACTACTATGCCGAGCCAGGTGCAGGCAAGGCAGGTAATCACGCTCGCCAGAACATTAACCAATGCGATAGCGAAGGCACCCTCTTCAAGCAGGCGAAAGGTCTCGAAACTAAAAGAGGAAAAGGTGGTGAGTCCCCCGAGAAAACCTATGGTGAAGGCAACCCGCAGGGTCGTGGGGATTAAGGCGCTCCTGATCGAGAACTCCATGGCGAGCCCGATCAGGAACGAACCTAATATATTGACGGCGAAGGTGCCGTAAGGAAAGCCTCTGCCGAGAAGCTGGTAGACCCACCCGGAGAGAGCGTAGCGGGATAGGCAACCAACCGCGCCGAACAGCGCTATGTAGACCATCTGCTCCATATTAGAAACCGCTTGAGCCGGCGCACCGGTTTATCTGAAGGTCCAGCCGAGATTTAAGCCGAGGATGTCGGAACTGGATTCGGGCTGAAAGAAGAACTGGTTCCCCACAGCCTTTAATGGCGATGCTCTCCACCTGAACCCCTCGTAGTAAACGGAAAGCTTCAGCCGCTGCCAGGTGACGCCCGCCTCTGCGAATCCGCTCACCTTGCCACGCGGCCGGAAGGTGGTCTCGCCCGAACCGACGAAGTCTACGGTATTCCCGGTGTAGAAGGGATAGATGGCGCCCCCCTCGGCAAAGAGGGATACGCCGGCAGGGATCAGGTAGCGGCCGCGGGCACCGAGCCTGCCGTATCCGGTCTGCCACATTTCGGTGTAGCCGGAGACACTCTGTCCGGTCGTGGAGGTGCTGTCCTCAAGGTCCCTCAGCCACCACCGGTGGCCTACCCCGCCGAACGGCTCGACCTGCAGCTTGCCTGAGAAGATCCGGTAACCTAGGTCGAACTGATTCCTGAATCCGAAATAGTTCACCTGTGTTCGCACTGGGAACGGGTCCGGCGCCTGAGTCTCGCCGTCATAGTCGACCTGTCCACCAAAGATCTCAGCCTTCCCCCTAAGGGTCAGGGAGAAGTCGGTGCTGGCCCCGACGACGACGCCCCCTGAAAAGAGCTGACCGCTCTCTTTCAGGAGTCGCCTGCCGTCGCTATGCTCCTCCCAGGTAAAGCGCTGACCTGAGAGAAAAGGCGTCATCTCCTCGAGAGAGGCAGCTGACGCGGGCATGACGCAATATAATGAAATTATTAGGGCAAGGAGGATCACCTTCATTACTTTCCCCTTGCTGATCAGGCCGGTGTCTCTTCTTTCTTACGACGCGGCGCACGTGGCTTCTTCGGCTTCTCTTCAGCCGGTGCTGCCGGTGCTGCCGGTGCTGCCGACTCAGCCGGTGCAGCCGGCTCTGCCGGTGCTGCCGATACCACCGCTGCTGCAGGTTGCGCAGCCTTCGCCTTCGGCTTGGTCGCGCGCGGTTTGGCAGCTGCCGGAACCGGCTCGGCTTTGGTTGCCACAGGCTCAACTACTGCAGCGCTCTCCTCTGCCTTGGCAGCCTCACCTGCGGGAGCTTTCGGAGCTCTCGGAGCCTTCGGTGCCCTGACAGGCCTGGGAGCCTTGGTAGCCTTGACCGGCTCAGAGGCCGGCAAGCTTTCGACAGCGGCGGGAACGTCAGAGATCTCTACAGCATCGGCAACGGCTACGATGTTGCCAAGCTCCACAGTCGGCGTCGCGCCGGCGGAAGCGATGGAAGTGGCTGTTTCGGCAGCACGGGCGCCTCTACCTCTCCTGGCTTTGGCTGGTGGTACGACGGCAGGTTCTACGACCTCGGCGGTCACCGTGATCGCCTCTGCGGGCGCCTCTGCTGCTGCAGCTTCCGGAGCCGGCTTGCGGGTCCGCTGAGGGCGGCCCTTCTTCTTGGGCTTCTCTTCCGCAATGCTCTCGACAGGCGACGGAGCCGCAGACTCTAAGGGATTAACGGCAAACGTTGCAGGCTCGACAGATGTCGCAGCCTCGACTGCCGCAGGAGCCTCGCCCTGCATGCCCGCCTCTGCGGAAAGCGGAGCGTGCTGCGCGGACTCTGCGCCCTCCTGCCCGGACAGTTCGGCAGCAGCCTCGTGGCCAGCTTCATGAGTTCCCTTCCCACCGCGCCGTCTTTTGCGCCGACGCTTCTTCTTCGCCTCCTCGCCGACCTCCTCGCCACTCTGTTGCTCGCCGGCTACTTCCGCGACCTCCCCAACAGCCAGAGCCTCAACGGGCAGCTCGCCCGGCACAGCAGCCGTGAGTCCGGCGGAAAGATCTACCGCCGCCTCGACCGGCTCACCGGCGTGATGTTCACCGGCAGCCGCAGCAGCCTCAGCCGACAGCCCTTTTCCGCCCCGCTTCCGCTTGCGCCGACGTTTCTTTTTCTGCTCTTCCTGCTCTCCCTCGACCGTCATCACGGGCTCAGTGCCGCCAGGTTCCACGGCCAAGGCGATGGAGATCGGTTCGGTAACAATCGAAGGCGCCATAACGGCCGCGACCGCAGCTTCGGCTTCGACCTGCGGCTTGGCTTTCCCCTTTTTCCTCTTCTTGCGCCCATCGCCTGCAACCGGCTCCTGCGCTGCGGCGGCGGCCTCTTCCCTGACCACAGGGCGAGTCTGCGCCTTTTCCTGGGGCAACTCCTCTTGGGGCAGCTTCTCTCTCTTTACCAGTTCCAGATCCATCTGGTTCAACAGGTAGGAAGGCTTCCCCTTCACCGTCACTTCGATGTCGTAATCGATCTCGATCTGGGACAGCTCGTGCCTTTTGCGGTTCAGCAGGTAGTAAGCGACCTCAAGCGGCAGGCTCCCCACCACCTCGCCGATGGTTCCCTTGGAAGCAGCGGCATGCACCTTCCTCAGGAAGGAGAGCGCCATCGCCTCGACCGATTTGACCTTGCCCCTGCCGTCGCAATGCGGGCATTCCAGCGTGCTCGCCTGGTGCAGGGTCTGGCGGATGCGCTGCCTGGACATCTCCAGAAGCCCGAATTCGGAGATGCGCGAGACGTTTACCCGGGCCTTGTCGGCCTTGAGCGCCTGCTTTATGGTCTTCTCTACCTCGGCATTATGCTTTCTGTCGCGCATGTCGATGAAGTCGATGACGATCAGGCCACCCAAGTCGCGCAGCCTGAGCTGCCTTGCAGCCTCCTCGGCGGCTTCCAGGTTGGTCTTGAACGCGGTGTCCTCAACCCCCTTCTCGCCGGTCGATTTGCCGGAGTTGACGTCGATCGAAACCAGCGCCTCGGTCGGCTCGATGAAGATGGATCCTCCCGACTTAAGCGGCACCTTCTTCTCGTAAATCAGGTCGATCTGCTCTTCCAACTGATAGCGGGAGAAGATCGGGCGCTTTTCCTGGTGCATCTTGACCAGTTTCTCGAATTGCGGGTCGATCTCTTTCAGGCACTCGCGCACATCCTTGTAGACATCCTTGCTGTCTACCAGGACCTCGTCGATGTCGGCGGAGAAGTAATCCCGTATGGTCCTGATGATGAGGGCGGACTCCTGATAGATGAGTCCGGCACCTTTCATGGCTGCACCCTGGCTCCTGATCCCTTCGTAGAGGGCGATCAGGGAATCGAGGTCCTTTTGGAGCTCTTCGCGGCTCCTGCCCATCGCCTCGGTCCTGATGATGTAGCCGTACCCCTCGGGAATGGTCATCTCGGAGATGATTTCCTTGAGTTTCTTACGCTCCCCCTCGGCCTCAACTTTTCTGGAGATGCCGGCTGAGTCGCTTCCCGGCATCAGCACCATGTAGCGCCCTGGCAACGATGAGTAGGTGGTAAGAGCGGAGCCCTTGTTGTCGCGCTCCCCCTTCTCGACCTGGACGATCAGCTCCTGGCCCCTCCTCAACACTTCCTGAATGCGGGGGCGCCGGTGCCTTTGATCCTCGGGCACGTCGTCGCGCCACTTCCAGTTTTCCGGATGCAGTTCTCCCATCTGCAGAAAACCAAGCTTCTTGAGTCCGATGTCGACGAAGGCCGCCTGCAGTCCCGGCTCCACGCGAACCACTACCCCCTTATAGATGTTGCCGCGGATCTGCTCGTTACCGGCGATCTCCACGTCCAGATCTACCAGGCGCCCGTCCTCAACGATCGCTACCCGCGCCTCCTCGGCGTGCAGCGCATTAATCAGCATTTTTTTTGACATAAATTTTTACTTTCCTTTCGTTTAGGGGCCGTGTCGCGCCGAAGTCGGCTCCAGCGCGCCTCGCGCCCATTTTGGTCTCGGCCGTAAGCCCGGCCAATCAGCTTCTCTATATGCAACCCCCAACAGAAGGGGGCGTCAAAGATTAATTAAAACCGTGCGATTATAGCAGAGTTTACCCTCGCCGCACATAAAAAAAACGCAGTCGACCCGCGGTTTTGAGGCATGCAGGGAGCTGCGCTGTAAATAGCATCGAGCCCACGTATAAGGTTAGGACGCCCGCGGGAAGCGCTGCAACTAAATTGATCCTATTTTTCAACACATTAGAGAAAAGTGGTAAAACCGCCAGCACCTCCGATCGTGCCAAATCAAGCGTCGGACACCCGCAAGGGATGTCCGAACGTGTCCGAACAGAACCGTAGCAGAACACTCCCCCGGACTTTCGCTTCAAGGGAGCGGATCTGATAGTCCCTTTTGCGCCGGTGGGAGGGCAAGCGACACTGCCATTAAGTTTCCTGATTGGTGTTATCTGCTGTTGGGGTTCACATGGAACCGTTACCCCCAACCTGCATGTGCCGATAAGGGTTACCCCCAACATTTATAGTTTGTGATCCCGGCGATTTATGCTAATTTGCGCGGCAGTTCCACAACATGCGAGAGGTGTATGGCCATGCAGGGCTCCAGGATCGATACAACGCCGCTCAACCCGATCTACCTGGAAATGGGCGCGGCGGTGCAGGACTCACAGAGGCTAGAACTCTACATCTCCTTTATAGTCACCCTGCTCATCGATCTCAGCGGAGGAACGCTGTCCGATGACGCCTTCAGGGGTTCCATGGAAACGCTTGGGACCCAGACGCTGGGAGGCCTCATCGAGGAGATTAAGAGAAAGGTCGGCTTCACCGACGATGCCGTCGAGGGCCTGCGCAAGGCTCTCAAAGCCAGAAACTTCCTGATCCATCGCTTTTATAACGCGCGCTCCAACCTGTTTCTCAACCCGAGCGGACGGGAAAAGGCGCTCAGCGAGATCAGGCAGAAAAGAGCGGCAATAAATGCAGCCAACGCCATGCTCGACCCTGTAATGAATGACCTGATCCGACTGAAGGGAATTGACATCGAGGAAGTCAGAGGCGAGATAGAGAAAAGGTTCGAAACCTGAAGAGATCCAAGGAGAAACAAGGTGTTAAGTGACTTTAAAAGTGTAGTTGCCATGGCCCACGTCATTGAGCTCGCAGTCGCCCCGGTGTTCCTGCTCACAGCCATCGGCACCATGTTGAGCGTCATGACCAACCGGCTGGCTCGGGTCATCGACCGCGCCCGCTATCACGAGGCAAAGCTGGAAAATGCCCTCCCTGAGACGGTGCCAAAACTGCACGCATCCCTGGCGACCTTGTCGCGTCGGGCGGATCTGATCGGTCACGCCATTTTCCTCTGCACCGCCACCGCACTACTGGTCTGCACCGTGATCGCGCTGCTCTTTCTGGGCGATTACCTGCGCTACGACGTCTCCCTTCCGATAGCGGCTCTCTTCATATTGGGTATGCTGCTGCTGGTCCTGGGGCTGATCTGTTTCCTGCGCGAGATTTTCATTGCCAAGGCGAGTCTGCAGATCGGCCCGAACTCGCGCAGCTGACCCTACTAATGAGCAACCGGGGCCTGACATAATTCCAATTGCAAAGGGAGTCATACATGGACCAGGAACTTAAACCGGAGCGGGCCCCGCAATTTCTTATCTTCGACAGCCACTTCCATATTATCGACCGGCGCTTCCCGCTGTTCCCAAACCAAGGTTACCTCCCCGAAGAGTTCACCTGCGCCGATTACCTCAAGCGCACCGCCAACATCGCCCTTGCCGGGGGCGCCATTGTCTCCGGCTCCTTTCAGGCGCTGGACCAGTCCTACCTGATAGAGGCCCTGTCCCTGCTCGGCCCGCGCTTTGTCGGAGTGACCCAACTGCCGGCTACGGTTAGCGATGCCGAGGTGCTAAGACTAAACGAACTCGGGGTGCGCGCGGTACGCTTCAACCTGAAACGCGGCGGCTCCGAGAAGATCGAACATTTGGAGGCTTTGGCTAAAAGGGTCTATGATCTCGCCGGCTGGCATGTCGAACTTTACGTCGACTCAAGAGAACTCTCGGGCCTGAAAAAGATCCTCGCTCGCCTGCCTGCTCTGAGTATTGATCATCTGGGGCTTTCCGAGGAGGGATTTCCCGCCCTGCTAGCCCTGGTCGAGAAGGGGGTGCATGTCAAGGCGACGGGATTCGGACGGGTGGATTTCGATGTGAAGACAGCTTTGCAGGAGATTTGTGCAGCCAATCCGGATGCTCTGATGTTCGGGACCGATCTCCCGTCCACGCGTGCTCCGCGACCTTACGCGGATGACGACCTGCTCCTGGTGCTGGATGCTTTGGGGGAAGAGTTGGCGAGGAAGGTGCTTTATCGTAACGCAGTGGCCTTCTACCGGCCAGGGCGCGCCGGCAAGGATTGATTACGCTACGGGGCCGGGCGATTCAGAGCTTTTGATGCGCGCATAGGCCTGCTGAAGCGCCTCAAGATGTTTGGTGTCGGTGCTGGTAATCTGCAGGAATAACTTGTCGTAGGACTCGTCCGAGAAGGTAATGACGTTTTCGGTCATGAAGCCATCAAGTTTGGTTTCCAGATCGATGGCGAGCCGCAACGCTTCTTCCATGGAAGGAGGATTCGCCTTAACCTCGGCAATAAGCGACCTGACGTATTTGAGGGTGACCTCCGCCTCAACAGAATCTATCTTGATCAACTCGATGATGTTGTCATTACGCAGTTTAGCCACCAAGGCGAACAGCCTGGCGTGGTTCTCCTCCTCCATTGCAGCGTTGAGCCAGAGTCGAAGGCTTTCCCTGTCATCCTTGAAGTGATCGGCAAGAAAGTGATACAGCTTTGCGCAGGCAAGTTCAACCGCTTTACAAACTTCCAGTACATCCTTTTTCTTGCTTCCGGTGCTGTGCGTCAAGTTCTTCCCCTCTAAACCCTGCCATACCCATTAGTGTGACCCTTCTTGATCCTAGTAGGTATTGCCCAGTGGATCCTGATAGTTCAGCAGGTTCTTGAGCTGCATGTTGGTTCCCACCGCTATGCCCGGCTTCACCCGATAGGTGACCCTGATGTTGCGTTTTTCACCGGCCCCAAGCTCGTCGAAGCGCCAGATATAGATACCGTTATCGGCTTTGGAGAAGAGCGGATCGGCGGCGACCAGTTCCAGTTGCGCGGGAAGAATACTCTGTAAGGTCACTTGTTTTGCGAGGTTAGAACCGCGGTTGACGCAGTTGAGCTCCAGAGAAGAAACCTCACCGGGTTTAAGCCTTTTCCCCTCGGCGATCATCGACAGATCCAGTATGGGACGCGAGTAGGTTAGCTGCAGCTTGACGGTCGCCGTTTTGTCACCGGCAATTTCCGGCTCAAATAAGACGGACACCGGAGCCACATCCCGGTCATTAGCCGACGTCGGGGTTGCGATTTCCAGTACGACGTAAGCCTCTTCTTTGGGCGACAGAGGACCGGTATGGGTGATGATCGGCTCGTTTGCCTGCCTCTTGCCATCCCGGTTCAGGTCGTCGAAGAAGGTGTAGGTTGCACCGCCGGCAACGCTTCCCTTAATGGCAAAGCCTTCCCGGACATTCCCGGTATTAGTCACGATGAGCGGGATAGCTACGACCTGACCTGGAATCACCACGAGTTTTTCAGACGCACTCCTTGCGGACACGCCACTCACCCTCTGCACAACGCTGGTAGCGGAGACGAACGACTCCTTCTTATCAAGATCGTTGTTAATAACGTCAGCCCGAACGAACAACTCTTGTTCTGCCAGCGCCTCATCCTTCAACTGGAAGGTTAAATTAAAATCTTTGCCTTCCCCGGATTTGAGCTGCAGGCTGTCAAGCACCAGAGCCGCCTTGGCCTCCTGTTTGAAACCAAGCGACTCGAAGCCGACCGGCTCATACTGAGGGGGGAAGTTCAGCCTGAGGGTGACGCCGCGCGCGGGAGCCGTTCCGATGTTCAGCAACGAGATCCGGTAAGAAATCTTCTCTCCGGGAGAGAGTTTGGATTTATCACTTTTCACCACAGCCCGCAGCAGAGGAGCCGATGTGACCAAGGCAATCTCTTTAGATTGGGAGACTTCTCTGGCGAAGATCGAGACGATCTTTATAGAATAACTGTTCTTCTGGCCGTCTATGTTACCACGCGGCATGGTCCCGACCGCAACAACTCTGAATTTTTCGCCCACAGCGAGAGTCGGAGTGCTGTTAATAGGGACATCGGGTGACGATGCGGCAGCAAAGTGTAAGGCGAACTCGGCAGGAAATCCGGATTCAAGATAAAAGCTATCGCTACCGTTGCCGGTGTTCACCACATCAAACGGGATAGCGAACGGCTTGCCGGCCTCCTGAGTCTCCGGCGCTGGTCCGAGGTCGACCTCCAGATCGGAGTACTGCGCGACCTCAAGGTTAAATACCTGTGCGACTTCAACCTGTTTGGGAACTGCAGCCACCTGTTTGGGAGCTACAACCACCGGTGTTGGAAAAGAGGAAGGTTTGACTGCCAGTTGCTGTAGCCTTGCAGATGCGCTTGAAGCTGCCGCAGTTCCAGGGAACTCGTCGATGACAGCTTGATAGGCCGCAATGGCGTTGCCTCGCGTTGCCGCAGAGGTGCCCCGTTTCCGGCTTTCACTTTTTCGGGCGGCGGACAATCTCTTTTGGGCAGCTTTCTCTTTAGCGACTTTGCGCTCTTCAGCTTTTGCGACAGCCTTTTTAGCGGCAGCTTTCTCAGCAGCAGCTTTCTCAGCAGCAGCTTTCTCTGCAGCAGCTTTCTCAGCAGCAGCTTTCTCAGCAGCAGCTTTCTCAGCAGCAGCTTTCTCAGCAGCAGCTTTCTCAGCAGCAGCTTTCTCAGCAGCAGCTTTCTCAATAGCGGCTTTCTCAATAGCGGCTTTCTCAATAGCGGCTTTCTCAACAGCAGCCTTCTCAGTAGCAGCTTTTTGAGCGGCGGCTTTCTCAGCAGCGGCCATCTCGCTAGCGAGTCGCTGGATTGCAGCGTTTGCAGCAGCATTTCTCTCGACAAGAACCTTCTCGGCAGCGGCCTTCTCGGCAGCGGCCTTCTCGGCAGCGGCCTTCTCGGCAGCGGCCTTCTCGGCAGCGGCCTTGACCCTAATCTTCTCGGTAGCAGCAGTTTCTGCAGCTTTCGAAGTTACTTTGGCTGCGATAGCAGGTGCTTTTTCCGAAGCCTGGTACGGAGCTTCTAGCGGTTGAGCTTTTTGATAGTTTTCAGCAAGCGCAACGAGTCCTTCCTCAACGGTCCCTTTTAGAGGATTGTTGGGATAGTCCCGGAAGAACTGAGCCATATGCTTCGCGGCTTCCTGCTCATTACCTGCTCTGTAATAGGCTCTAGCCAGCCAAAAGAGAGCCATATCTCTGAGGGAAGTGTCAGGATACTTCTTCAGCAGGACCGACATATTATCGATAGCCGCTGTGAAATCCTTCCTCTGGTAGGCATTGAAGCCAGAAATGAAAATCTGGGAATCTTCAGAATCAAGGGAGAAGGCAGGTGCGGGGAGTAGAACCGCAACAACGAGCAGTACAGCCAGTGCTCTCTGGAACGAGGCACCGAAAATCTTATAAAAATGCACGCGATGAACCTTTCCGAGCCAATTAGTTATAAAACGTCGAACGTGTCGGAAAGTATCATCATAGCCAACTATTGTCAACGCAGAATGGCGCCCCTAATTTCCCTCCTAGAGCCCCGATTGACGCGACTTTTCACCCTTTTTATTGGGAGCTGGACGGGTATTTAATGAATGGGAAAGCAGAACATGTCGTGACTCCTTCGGCAGGAAAAAGCGCGAAGCAACCGTCCGACTCTACACTCTGTAGGAGCGGCATTCCTGCCGCGATTCCCCGCAGCGACTATCACGGCAGCAAGTGCCGCTCACACAATGCCACCGTTCCACCGGCTGGAGTTCCAGTTTGTAGCGTCCGGCAAAGATAAGTTTTTCACTTTACCTGTAGAGCAAATTCGGCTACAGAGGGATACCTAATCGTGCATAGTCCCAGAAACCGAAGTTCAAGTAATCCGAAAGGCTTCCATGACACGTCTTATCTTTATCGGTGTACTTGCAGCCTTTTTCTTCAGTAGCACATTCGTCCTTAACAGGGCGATGAGTTTGCAGGGTGGTCACTGGGTATGGACTGCAAGCCTCCGCTATGGCTACATGTTGATCATGTTGAGTGGCTGGCTGCTCATTACCGGCAAATCGAGACTGCTGAGAGAGTTACTATCTGCGTACTGCAGGAACTGGTGCTTTTGGACCATCGCAGGCAGCACCGGGTTTGGTATTTTCTACTCATTACTCACCTTCAGCGCGTCCTTTGCCCCCGGATGGGTGGTCGCCACCACCTGGCAGTCAACCATCCTTGCCACCCCCGTCGTTCTCCTTTTGTTCGGCAAACGGGTGCCTGCCAAGGGGATGCTTTTCACCTCATTAATTTTCCTCGGAATCCTTCTGGTTACCTTCGAGCAGGCCGGCGCCGCTTCCAGTAGAGAAATCATGCTCGGCATACTTCCGGTCATTGCCGCCGCCTTCGCTTACCCGTTTGGCAATCAATTAGTCTGGGAAGCCCGCCACGGAAAAAATCGGCTGATCCCGCACATTAGCGATTCTGTACTAGATAACAGCATAGGTCGCGTGCTTATCATGGTGCTTGGCTCGCTCCCCTTCTGGATTATCCTGACCGTTGTCATGCACCCCCCGGCTCCGACCAGCGGACAATTGATCAATACCGCGATTGTTGCCGTGTTTTCCGGTGTCATAGCAACGACTCTATTCTTCCACGCACGTCATCGGGCTAAGAACTCCTTTGAACTTTCCGCGGTGGACGCAACACAGTCGACGGAGGTCATTTTTTCACTGTTGGGAGAGATCCTTTTCCTGCACGGTTTATTTCCCGGCGTTGCTGGATCACTCGGAGTAGCTCTCTCTGTCATCGGCCTGCTGCTTTATCTAAGGTCACAGGACGGACATTGACATAGCGCGGGATCTTAGCTACCATCGCCACCGTTAAAAACGATAAAGATTAATGTCGTGGCAAAGCGATGCAAAGGTCTCTCCCCCGGAGGGCACTGCCGTGAAGTTAAGGGTAGCCGGCGATTCGCGGTAGGGGGAGGGTGAGGCTCAAACCGGCTTTTCACCCTCTCCCCATCCCTCTCCCATCAGCCTTCGCCAAGGCCACGGCCGACAAGTCCAGCCCGCGTTGCAACAGCAACTGCACCCTTCCCCTGCCCCTCCCATAAAGGGAGGGGGGAGTTGGAAAGGGAGGGGGTAGTTGCTAAGGCCGGGGGGAGTTGGAAAGGGTGGGAGAGGGCGCTCCGCTCGAGGGCGTGCAAAGCTGGAGCTTTTACAGTAATGGCGTTCCCAACCTGGAGCTTGGGAACGAGATCCGCTTGAGAACGAGATGCCAAATGAAGACAGACGTCATCAACAATGGAGACAATGAATATGAGTGGCAAGCCGACCAGAGAAGCTACTTGGGAACTGATCAAAGAGTATTTGCCCAGCGATCAGATGAGAAGACATTCGCTGGCAGTTGAGGCGGTGATGCGCCACATGGCGCGCAAGTGCGGCGAGAACGAGGAGATGTGGGGCGTGATCGGGCTTGCCCACGACGTCGACTACGAGCGCTACCCCGAAGAACACTGCTCGCGTGCCCCTGAGATACTAAGAAAAGCAGGCTGGCCCGAGGATTACATCCGCGCCGTAGTTTCCCACGGCTGGGGGATCTGCAGCAACGCAGAGCCGATCACTAGGCTGGAGAAGACACTATATACAATTGACGAGTTGACTGGGCTGGTGGCCGCCGCGGCACTGGTCCGTCCGTCCAAGAGCATCCTGGACCTTCCGGTTAAAAGCGTTACCAAAAAGTGGAAGGATAAGGCATTTGCTGCAGGAGCAGATCGATCCGTCATAGAGAAGGGTGCGGCCATGCTCGGCGTAGAACTTCCTGAGCTGATCGGCGACACGATTGACGGCATGCGTAGCGAGGCCGAAGCGATAGGGCTCAAGGGAAACCTTTAAATAATCGGATTACCCTGATTTCCGCCAGCACCTATAAGCTCTCCCTAACCCTTGTCCCGCTTGCGCGAGGTAGCGCGTTCAGCGCGAAGGCTCGGAGGGAGAGGGAACTCTTGAATTCCCTAGCGGAAGATCAGGTACAAAATAGGAAGCATCCACCTACGAACTATCACCACCTCGTCGCCTTTCATCGGGTATTTCATCCGTGGTAACATGCAAAGAATAAAGGAGATCGCAATGTCGCCATCATTTCGCCCCCGCGGCCCTAAAACAGTCACTCCAAAGAGCGCCGAGGAAATCGACGAGATCGTCAGGAAGATGAGAGGGGAGCAGCAGCGCCCGGATAACTATCGCGAACGCTCGCTCAAGATGCACGGCTGGATCTGCGCCAAATGCGGCAGGGAATTCGAGCTCTCCAACCTGCACCTTCTGACCGTGCACCACAAGGACGGCAACCATAATTACAACCCGTCAGACGGCAGCAATTGGGAAAATCTCTGCGCCTACTGTCACGACGATGAGCACAGTCGCAACATCCTGGCGGATTACCTCTCAGGGAAGAGCAAACGGTGACAAGCTAGGCCGGTCCTGACACATTTGTTTGCCCCCCTTTACAATCCGACCAGCGTCGATCTTCCGCTGTTCACGTTCCTCCCCCTTCAAGGGGGAGGTCAGGAGGATGGGTCGTTGGCGCCAGATACCCCCCATCCCCACCCCAACCTTCCCCTTGAAGGGGAGGGAGTTTCTTTAGCAGAAGATCAGAACTAATCGAGTTTGGCAATACCCCCTAACGGCGGGGGAATGATGATTCGCCACTACAACCTTTTGCCTATTGTA
>Ga0209317_1000637_pt1 | contig 39426 bp, 31 predicted proteins | sample RifGroB2_FD_183994 | JGI IMG/M metagenome (GOLD analysis project Ga0209317, IMG submission 183994) | Soil microbial communities from Rifle, Colorado, USA - Groundwater B2 (SPAdes) (version 2) | ecosystem: Environmental > Terrestrial > Soil > Unclassified | place: Rifle, Colorado | collected... | reverse complement strand
CATTGAAACAGTACGATGCCTTTTGAACATCTTTTTTGTAATTGAGGTAGATTAATCCGAGATTTTTGTAAGCGTTGGGATAATTTGGTTTTTGCCGTATAGCCTCTTCTATTTCCAGAATTGCCTTGTCGAATTGTCCTTTGTTGGCATAAGCCGTGCCCAGGCAGCTATGCGCTTCGGCATGATCTGGTTCGTAATGAATAGCCAATTCAAATTCACCTATCGAGGCGTCTAAAAGTCCTTTCTTAAAATAGGAAAGTCCCAGGTTATAATGGGCATCATAATAACTTGGCTTAAGCCGAATGGCCTCTTTGAATTTTAAAATTCCTTCGTCAAAACGTCCTTTGTCTATTAGGATATTACCCATATTATTGTGGGTAAGGGCGGAGTCGGGGTTAACTGCCAAAACACGATAATATTCTTGTAACGCCTCTTCTTTCATGCCTTTTTTCTGGTAAGCCATTCCTAGATTATGGTGATATTCAGGGTCTGACTCAAGTGCAATTGACGTTTGAAATTCGGAGATTGCTAAATCGGTTTTATCTTTTTGAAGATAGATCATACCAAGATTGTTATGCGCTCTTGAGCTGTTGGGTGAATCTTCTACCGTTTTTGACCAGAAGATGAACGGGTCTTTCCAAACCTTATTTCTTTTAACCGTCGTTAGTGAATAAGGAATAACCAGGATCAATACCAGGCATGTTATAAGTACGGTTTTGAATAAAGGCGAAATACCCAAAAATCTTTTATTTACAAAGGAGGATGAAAATTTGTCACCCTCCCCTTCCCCTCCCATCAAGGGAGGGGTAGAAGTTAAGTGGCTATCAGAGAAGGGGGGTAATAGAGGAAAAAGTTCCCTCTCCCCTTGTGGGAGAGGGTTAGGGTGAGGGGTATTTTCAAAGAAAATAAATACATATACCTGCCTCCAGATTCCTATTAAAATGTATGACAGTATTGCACAGAATCCAACCGAGGGGAGGTAGAGGTATCGTTCAGCCATGATGTTTGCTATGGGCATAATGTTCATCATGGGAGCCAGGGTAACAAAAAACCAGAGCATAAAGAAAAAGAGACGCCTTGAATGATTATAAAATTTGTAAGTAATTACGCCAATTACACTCAGAAATATCATGCCAAGAATAAAAGTTGCGGCACATGGGGTTTTGGTATGCGCTATGATATATTCTGCGTTAAAACTGATGGGAAAGAATAATAATTTTATGTATGAGCAAAAAATCTTTGGCATGGTTAACAGGTTTACCAGGAAACTATTATCTGGATACGTTAACTGTTTTTCTACAGGATTGTAAAACCACACAAATCTCAGAAACAAATAAAAGCCGCTTACCAGTATGAATCCTATATAATAGTTGATAATATTTTTCTTAATCCTGGTTTTATCGCCCAGTAACCAGTCTAAAAGAAAAACAATAAGGGGCAACGTAATCGCCATTTCCTTAGAACATAATGCCAGGAGATATGAAAACAGGGATAAAGGATATAGGTAATTGCAAATTTTAGATTGCGGATTGCGGACTTTGTCGTGAGCACTTAGTCGAACGATTGCGGATTGTACAAAAAGCAAAATGGAACTCAGGAAAAAGGTGGTTGTAAGAAGATCTTCCCGGTAGCTAATGCCGTTTACAGCCTCTGTTAATATAGGATGCAAGGCAAACAGGATACTTGTGAGAAAAGAGGCAGTGTGCGACCTGGAAATAGCAGAAACCAGTAAGTAAACGAGTACTGCATTAACTGCATGGAGCAGGATATTGGTCAGGTGAAACCCGGCAGGGTTGAGATGCCATAGAGAGTAGTCGATGAAATAAGAAAAGGTAACAACGGGACGATACGTTACCTCGCCTGAATATTTAAAATAATCGTTGGTAAATAATGCGGTAAAATTTCCCCAGTCTCTGATGAAATAATTATCGGTTATGGTAAAGACATCGTCATAGACGAAGGTATTTTGGAGTGAATTGATATATATAAGGACAGGAATTGCTACGAGTAATATAAAGTTTATAGGCCGAATCATTTTAATTTTGTGGAATTCTATACATTATAATATTCTTTATACCATGCAACAAATTTTTTAATTCCAACCTTTATCGGTATGTTCGGCTTAAAATTCAGATCGGCCATAAGGTCATCAACATCTGCATTTGTTACCGGTACATCCCCTGGCTGAATAGGCAAGAAGTTTTTTTCCGCCTTTTTATTGAGGCAATTCTCTAAAATTTCAATGCACTCCATAAGGTCAACCGGATTGTTATTACCTATATTATACAGTCTGTACGGGGCGAAACTTGTAGCTGGATTAGGCTCTTCCTTTTTCCAATGAGGATTCGGTTGGGGGATATGATCTATTATTCTGATTATTCCTTCTATGATGTCATCAATATAAGTAAAATCCCTTTGCATCTTGCCATAATTGAATACATCAATTGGTTTCCCTTCTAGTATGGCCTTTGTAAAAAGGAACAATACCATATCAGGTCTGCCCCAGGGACCATACACCGTAAAAAACCTGAGTCCGGTGCAGGGGATATTATATATGCTTGAGTAAGTATGGGCCATAAGTTCATTTGCTTTTTTTGTTGTTGCGTACAAAGAAACAGGGTGATCAACATTATGGCGAACAGAAAAGGGCATCTTTGTATTTGCTCCGTAAACAGCGCTTGAAGAAGCAAATACAAGATGTTTGGTTCCATTGTTTCTGCAACCTTCCAGTAAATTTAAAAAGCCAACGATATTGCTGTCTATATAGGCATAAGGGTTTACCAGTGAATACCGAACCCCGGTCTGAGCAGCTAAATTTACCACAGTATCAAATTTCTGTGCAGAAAAAAGATTTTCCATTGCTTCCTTCTCAGATATATCAGTTTTCAGAAATCTGAAGTTTTTCATTTCAGTAAGCTGTTTCAATCTATCGATTTTCAGATTTACATCATAATAATTACTAAGATTGTCAACACCAAGAACGTTACCACCACATTCAATGAGCCTCTTACAAAGATGAAACCCTATAAAGCCGGTTGCACCGGTAACAAGGATACATTTGGAATCTTGTGTTTTAGATGTTAAATTTTGGGATGCCATTGTTGAGTATTATTTCCCGAAGATTCGATTATATTGGCTACTGTTGTCTAATGTTTAATCTTACATCTGTTAAATTAAAACACTATGCGAAAAATATATTTCCTTTGTCACTCCCGCGAAAGTGGGAATCCAGAAGGTGTTTCATAAATCGATACTGAAAATGTTTTTTCGCGAGTTTATTTACTCTTGAATATCTTCTATCAAGAAGGGTAATACCATGATAGGATAGTATAATATTTTATACAAGTTGAAAAAGATATAGAAAAAAACATGTTAACCATTATACTTGGTACTGACAAAAAAAATAAACAAGAAATCAAGACACGTTTACAAAAGGGATCTTTACGTTAAGTTACTCGTAATTATGGATAATAAATACATGAGAAAATTCTCTTGTAATATAAAAATATTTTCCTTGTGTTTGCTGTCAATAGCGATATTAATAATTTTTATACCACAAATATTTTTATTCTCACACATTACGGATGATGCATATATTAGCTTTCGTTATGCAACTCGTCTCGCTGAGGGGCATGGATTAACCTTTAATCCAGGCGAATGGGTAGAAGGATTTTCTAATCCGCTTTGGACATTGTTGATTTCTGCGATTATAAGACTGACACCTTTTGTCGCCCCGGGTATAGCACGTTGGCTTGGCTTGCTTTGTACGATTTTAACTATCATAACCATTTGGCGTATATTCAACAAAAATGGAATTAGAGGCTATGAAGGGCGCTCCAATTTTCTCGTCTGTGCTACGATTGTCTTAGTAAATCCTGGATTCCACGTTTATGCGACCGCGGGGCTAGAGACGCCCTTGTTTACATACTTGCTTATTCTTGGTGTCGCTCTCTCCTTATCAGATCGGGATTCTCACCACTATTTAGCAGCGCTTCCCTTCGGCTTTTCCAGTATAACAAGGCCGGAAGGGCTTCTCTACGGTCTATTGTGGTTTGTGTCCACTCTAAAGCGAAACGATAAGAAACTCTCTATTCGCTACGAAGCAGAAAGATTTACTATTTTACTTCTGCCATTTATGGCCTATCAGGTATTCAGATTGTGCTATTTTAAAGCGTTGGTTCCAAATACTGCCATAGCAAAACCGCCAGGCACTTTTGGCTACATGTTTGGACTTCCCTACCTATACCCATGGATACAATCTTTAGGAGGGGTATTATTTTTTTTGTTATTAGTCCTCTTTCCGGTGAGGAAAACAAAATGTTGCCAAATGCTTTACAGAACGTGTGTCGGCCCAATCGCTGCTGGTATCATCTTCGTTGCTTATGCACAGGGGGACTGGATGCCTTTTGGCAGGTTCATTGTCCCCATATGGCCGCTAGTTGCTATCGTTGTGAGTGTGTGGGTACACTCACTTATTGAAAATCTGAAAGAAATTCATTTCCTGAGATTTAAACGATCGGCAAAATTTGTAGTTGTTGTGGTTTTGATGCTTGCATCACTATTTACATGGAGAGAGGAAATAGAGTTATACTTGAGGAATTACGGTCTGAGAATGCTTATGAGAGGAACGGACCAGATAGCTGTTGGTGAATGGCTTGCCAGCAACGTGAAGAAAGGTACAACTGTGGCAACAGGCCGGCTTGGAGGTATCAGCTATGCAGCACCGGATGTTGTTTTTTGGGATACAGAAGGACTGACTGATCGTGAGCAAGCGCAGTATATTGCCGAAGGAAGACCCGGAGGCTTTGAAAGGGACCCTATTTGGAACCGATCACCAGAAGTGATCGCTGCAACGGAGTTTTCGGATTCCAGGGGTTATACCCGTGATCTAAAGCTACTCCAATGGTTAAAGGATAATTATACATTTGTTCGTTCTTTCCCTCAGGGAACGTGTGGGAGTATTGATATATGGATATCGAAAAAATCTTTGAGTATTCTGCATTTTGACCTGCCTACTAAATAAATAGAAAAAACGCATAGTTTTGTTAATGAAAGGTTTCCCAAGCCTGGTTACTGAAACTGGAATTACTCAACCATAATTTCGCTAATAAGCTGATAATATTGTTTCGCTGTATTTATCCAGGAAAACCGATGGCTGTAAGATACAATGAAATCCCGATCCCATTTTCGCTGTAAACCTTCTTTCAGCGCCAGAGATAGGTCGTCAGGGTTCTCGGGGGGTACCAATATTCCTAGCCTGGGGTCTATAATTACTTCTGGGATACCACCCACTTTAGAAGCTATTACCGGCAAACCACAACAGAGGGACTCGATGATAACATTTGGTGTCCCCTCTGCCAGGCTAGGCAGGCATAAAACATCACTTGCATTCATAAATAGAGTAATCTCATGATGAAGGATATTCCCTTTTACAAGGATATCTTTTTCTAAGTACTCCTTTTTTATCTCTCTCTGCAGGTCGTCTTTTTGATCTCCACTACCTAAAAAAATAACCAGAGGATTCAAGGGTTCTCTTAGGCAAATAGCTGCTTTGAGAAGATCAAATATGCCTTTATTTCCTAGTAAGTGCCCGACGAAAAGGATAATCTTTCTGTTGTAAGGCAATCTTAATTTTTCCCTACATTTCACCTTGTCCATCGGTGTAAACTTCGTTTTGTCTACACCATTCCTAATGGTTATCACCTTCTGTGTATTGCCGATCATCCTTAGTGTCTTCAGCCGCAGGTCGTCAGAGACGGTCACAATAGCACAGGCCCTTCGAAGGGTATATTTTACCATATTGCCAAGGAGAGGATACTTCGGATATTCGTTTATATCACTACCACGTACGGTAATCAAAACCGGTTTTTGAAATAAACGGCCAAGGATGACTGCAGCAAAACCAGCGGGACATGCCATTTGTGCACTGATTGCAAAATGTTGATTTCTGTATTTTATCATAAACCACAAGGCTGCGAAGACAAAGGTAACTGAACGGATACAAAGACGGTCTATCACGGGGAAGAAAAGCATCCTGGGCCTAATAACTGTACCTTCAAACGAAGGAATACAATGAAATACTTTTGTTTCCTTACTCCTGTAGCTACGAAAAGGATGCCATCTTCTTGGTTGGATAACGGTTATCTTGAAATATGGCGCAAGAGAACGGAGAAGCTCATAAACAAAGACTCCAAAAGAGGGATTTTCAGGTTCTGGAAACAGTTCTGTAAACACTACAAGGTTTTTTTTTTGCAGGTCACCCATAAAAAATTCCTTACTCTCTATTTTAATACCATTAACGAATCGCCGGGATTTAAATCCCTATCGATAAACATCCGGTGCCAAAGCTCGAGCCATAAAAGAGACCATAGTTTATGTTCATGGCAACCACTTCCCACCAAATGTTCATGAATAAGGTGTTTTATATATTCATAGTTAAAGTAATCGCGTGCGACTGCCCTTTCACTCAGGATAACACTGTGCAAATATGGCTTTAATTCCTTCCGAAACCAGATGTTTATTGGAATACCAAACCCCCATTTGGGCCTGTATATGTTTTCTTTTGGGATATATTGTTCGGCAAGTTTTTTTAATAAATATTTTGACGTACATTTTTTTAATTTTACCAAAGGTGGAATTTTCGCGGCAAATTCCATAATTCGATGATCGAGGAAAGGCGCCCTTACTTCCAGGGAGTTTGACATAGAAGCAACATCCATTTTTACCTGATAGTCATCGGGTAATATGGTGTTGATATCCACAAACAATGCCCGATCAATATCATCTACGTCATTTAACATATCAAAAAAGTCTTCATACACATGGGCAGGGTTATAACCATTGAGAATGGCTTTTAACCTATCAGAGTATAGTTTCTCTCTTATATCAATGCATCCCATAGGATTTTTATATCGTACCTTTACCGTATCCTTCCGATACTTCTCGTAGAATTTTATCCTATTTATGAGATAAAATCCATCCAGACTATTTCCTGCCAATTTTAAAAAGGGGGATATGAGAAAGCTGGATAAGAACTGAGGTATTATTTTGTTATATAAAGAAGCAGTATAGACTGTCGTTGTTCTGTGGTATCCTGCAAATGATTCGTCCCCTCCATCACCAACGAGAACTACCTTAACAAATTCCCGTGCAACTTTCGAGATATAGTAGCTTGGCACAGACGATGAATCAGCAAAAGGTTCCCCGTAGTTCCAGACCAATTGTGGGATGTTATTGAGATAGTCTGCCGTGAGGACAAATTGATGGTGATTCGTGTTATACATGTCAGATACCTTTTTTGCATAATCAAGCTCATTATAAGGTTGATAGTCAAATCCTACAGAGAACGTGTTTACCCTTTCGTTTGACAATCTACTCATCAGGGCAACGATAAGGCTGGAATCGATTCCACCGCTTAAAAAAGCGCCAAGAGAAACATCACTGACAAGGCGGTCTTTGACCGCTTCTTGTAAGAGTTCGTTTATCCTGGAAAGATATTCTTCTTCCTTCATGGAAATCTTATCGTGAAAATGTAAAAACCAATATTGCTTACACCTTGTACCATGTTTATCAAAGATCATATAGTGTGCAGGTGGTACCTTTCTTACATTTTTAAAAATGGTAAATGGATGGGGAACACAGATATGCGCCAAAAAGGCATCCATTGCTTTATAGTCAATTTCGGGTCTTGTATCCATTCCTGCTACAACAGACTTAATATCGGAGGCAAAGGTTACTGTCCCATTTGATTTAGAATAAAAAAGGGGCTTTTCCCCTACGCGGTCCCTGGCAAGAATCAAGGCCTGCCTTTTCTCATCCCAGAGGGCAATTGCGAACATCCCAAAGATCTCTTCAAATATACGTTCTCCCCATTCTTCGTAACCATGTATGATAACTTCGCAATCCGTCCTGGATTTAAAAATATGACCGAGCGATTCAAGCCTTGACCTCAAACGCAGGAAATTGTATATCTCGCCATTGAAAACCATCCAGATGGTTCCGTCCTCATTTGCCATGGGCTGATGGCCTGCTTCAGATAGGTCAATAATACTTAGTCGACGATGCCCTAGTCCAACATGTTCCGCGATATAAATCCCTGCATCATCAGGACCGCGTGAAGACATAATATCACGCATTTTTATTATCTTTTCTTCAGAGATTTTACTGGAGCTTTTCTTATATATTCCACAGATACCGCACATTTTAATTTGTTTTCCTATATAAGGTTGGGTAAAGAGGTACCCAACAGAATAGTGGCGATGGGTTCGTTTCCAGACTGGGTCAAATGAGCACTTTGCAGTCTCATATAGTGCTTGCAAATTTGCATACTACAATATATTGTATAGCAATCTCTGAAAAATGGCCATTTGACCCAGCCTGTTCGCTTAACCCATCCTACGTATCTATCGTTTCATCATCTTCAAGTAAACGTTTTCTGTTGACTTGATCAAGGTTGTAATGCTGAACCGCTTTACAGCCTGTCGGCGGGCTTCTTGCCCAAGTCGTTTGCTGATGGAAGGATTGCGCAAAAGGGAATCGACTGCTTCTGCCATGATCCCTGCATCCAGATAATTTGTTTCTTGTACCCATGTCTTTGGGTAAGGGAGGAGGCCGGTAACCCCGTCTTCAATAATTTCTCTCGTGGGACCTGCATTTGCTGCAATGATAGGCTTTCCGGCAGCCATTGCCTCGATTAAAGAAATACCAAAACCTTCACCCCAAATTGAGGTGAAGAGAAAAATGTCAATAGCTCCAAGAATCTCCGGAATATCTCGTCGGGGGCCTGTCGTAAAAATACAATCCTTTAGTCCAAATTCTTCGATCAGACGCTTTAATTTGTCATGTTCAGGTCCATGTCCAACCATCAGAAATCTTGCATCTGGGTGCTGCTGCAAGACCTTTGCAGCCGTTTCAATGAAGAACGGATAACCCTTTTCTGGCACGTAACGGCCAATGTTACCAATTAGAGGAACGTTGTCAGGTAACCCCAGCTCTGCCCTGACTGCAGTTCCAGAAACCTCCGGTCTGAAACGGTATGTATCCACAGCATTTGGTATTTTGATAATTTTTTTGGAAGAGGCGTAACATGACGTTTGGCAAAATTGTGTGGTAGCCTCTGAGATTGAAATAATACAATCCGCCAGAAACGTATTTAAGGCCAACTGCTGTAACCACATTGCCAGGCCTTCATTGAAGAAAGGCTGATGGCAGGTATAGAGGGTCTTTCGGCGCCGGAAAACCTTTGCCATGAAGCAGCCCCAGAAGTTAGCCGGTATTGTATGTCCGTGAACAATATCAATATGTTCCTCATCAATCAGTCGTAAGAACTGCGTAATGGCCTGTCGATCCCGCCATCTGCACATTGCCAGTTGTTCAACCCGAACTCCCAATGCTCTTATTTCGTTAGCGAGGGGTTCGTGGAGATTTGGATCACGGCTAAAAAGGGTGCAGACAACAACGTGAAATTTTTCTTTGTCTATATGCTTGCACAGCGTAGCTACGTGCTGTTCCGCTCCGCCAATAAAAAGCGTATCGATAACGTAAAGGATGTGTATCTTTCTTTGTGTCATGGGGATCTCAAAAATTCTTTATTTACCTTCTAATAAAGTCGTGTATATATTTTCTAGCCGATCTACGTATTTATCCCAGGAATACTTTTGTGCCTCCATTCTGGCATTTTTTGCTAAATAGTTCCTTAATTGTTCATCATGGGCTAATCGAATAATGGCATTTGCTAATTCTTCAATGCAACTCGGTGTTACTAATAATGCCGTGTGTTGATCTTCTAAGATTTCTGTGATTTGCCCTATCTTTGTGGCGACTATGGCCTTCCCAGCACTGAGGTATTCGAAAATCTTTATTGGAGAATTAAAAAACGGGATACCTACCTCTTTATAGGGTGCAACGACTACATCGACAATGGAAAGTATCTCTGGAATTTTCTCATGCCGGACGTAGCCCATAAATCTTACCCTGTTAGATACCCCTAAGTTGTATGCCAAATCTTCAAGTGCCTTTCGGGCCTGTCCCGTCCCAATAATTAATAAGCAGGCATTGGGTATTTCCTTAAGAATTTGCGGAAAGGCTGAGATGAGGTCTTCAATGGCGTACCATACCTGGAGCGTCCCGGTGTATGCGACAATAAATTTATCTTCGAGAAGGAGAGAAGCTTTTATACTTTGTGCATCAAATTGCTTATTGAATGCCGTTACATCTGCGGCATTTGGTAAAACGGTAATTTTATCTCTCCGGTTAATTAGGTGATTATCCAATAAAAATGACTTTAAATTGTTTGAAACGGCAACTACATGGTCTGTATTTCTGAGACAAAATTTGCGAATCATTTTCGCGGTAAACTTCTGGATTGGGGCTATATCTTTTGTGAATAATTTTTTTTCTTCAATACCGGGACCATTAATCTCTGTTAGATGGGGAATGCGAAGTATTCTGGAAGCCAGTATTCCACCATAAGAATACAAACCCCATCGTTCATGTATGATATCAAATCGATGAAGTCTGTAAAGTCTAAGGATGTGTAACAAAATATGTATGCTATTTATCATTCCTGTAAATGGGAAAATGCGGTGGAAAAAGAAGCGCAAATATGTATGTGGGACCGTCAAATAATTTTTGAATTCAGGTAATAAGAGGTTTTCGTTAATAGTTAATAAAAATACCTTGTGTCCCTTCTTCTTTAATCCATCAATAATTTTTAACACATGGATCTTATATCCCTCTTCTTTCGTTAAGTCCAGTCCTCTGTCGCCGATTAGATATAATATGCTAAGTTTTTTTGCGTGCATCTTCTAAACACTTTCTGCTACCACTAATAGATCTTCGCAGAATTTCATCAATAAATTATTTAAGTGAAATTTTTCCAAAATAGGATCGATGCCGACTCTCTCTACTATCTTGAAACCCTCTTCATGAAGAAGATTTCGTAAACTATCAAAGGTGAAAAATCTCACATGCAAGGATTGTTCAGGGTATCTAATGCTTGTCCATCTATCGTAAATAGTTTTTTCATGTAAAAATTTCCATGGAGCTAATCCTAACCCACTACCTAGCAAGATGCTTATTCTGTTATAGATACTTACCAAATTGGGTACGCTAATAATGGCTTTCCCGCCTCGTTTTAAAACCCTCTTCATCTCTCTTAAGCATTTCCTGGTTTCTGTAATATGTTCGATAACCTCAGTTGCTATGATAACATCTAAATTACTATTTTGAAATGGGATTAATGTGCAGTCTCCAATTAATATAGCCTTATATCCTTTACATAAAGCGTTTTCAGTATTCTCCAAAAATAGTCTCTGTGGACATTGATCCATGCCGTATAAATCGTTATTGTTAGACAAAAACTGACTGTACGGGCCTTCTGCGCATCCGATGTCTAGAATTGTATTGTTTTTTCCGCATATACGTAAAATGGTTTTTGTTTTTAATGGAAGGAAGGAATTTTCTTGTTTTTCCAATTTTGTAATTTTCAACTCTTTCAACTGGGTTGATAGGTCGATAGCATGTTTTGTTTCACCATCCCGATTGCACTGACAGAGTAATGACGAAAGTTTTTTGAAATCAATAATTTCAATTCCTTCCTTGATAAATCTATCGTAACTTTCTTTACATTTTGTGCATATCAGGGCACTCCCTGTTTTTGTTAATCCATTACCACACTGTAAGCACCTATATCCTACATCTGTATGCTGTCTATGCACGAAGGAACCCGTACCTTTCTTTATAATTTCTTAATGAACTGATAAGGATTTGTCGTCATCTGATCAAACAGTATTTTAGAAATCATCAATGGCTCTTTTCAAAGTTATTTTTCTTCACTTAAAGGTATAGTTATAGTACGAATTGACGAAAAGGACGGATATATCGACTCAAAATTAGGATGTTGTCGGCCAAGTATGTTTACTGCATTTTGAATGGCATTTTTGCATAAACAAGCGGCTATCATTGCAAAAATTAGAGGATGATAGTATTTATTATTTTTGCCTATTCTTACACGATACATAATATTTGTTCGACAGCAACAACCAGTAAACATAATACTCCCCAAATTACTAATAGAATTGAACCTAAGTCTTATGATCTGTGGATAAAAGAATGTGTTAAGCAAAATCAAAATCAGGGAAAACAGAACTCCTTTTCTCAATTCATTATCGACATTTTTACAAAATAGTAAGAAATCTGCACGTAAGGGAGTAACCAAGTTCAACAAACACTTTCCTGGTGTTATCGTACTACTGACAGTCATTTAACGGTCAACGTAGGTTGTCGGGAAAAAGGCAAAATTATTCAAAATGTTAAGGGTAGAGATTACACTTAATATAGATTAAAGCCTCAAGTTTTTAATGTGAACAGGAGCAGCCGTTATCAGCAACTATAATTACAACTCGCCAGCCTGCATAATAATATAAGAACCGCCTTTAGTGGTAATGGATTTTTTTATTATTTTCCAGGTATCTGGTGGGTTTTTTACAAAACCAGGAATGTCTATCCCGTAAAGTATGTTTAGTTCAACGAAGTTTTCCAAATTAATAATGATATAACAATCCGAAATGTCTTTAACATTCGTATTCATAAAATCTACAATTACATTATCGTAACGATATGCATAAAGGTATTCCAATACTCCTTTTGTTGCACAATCTGTATATATTTTTTTTCTTGGGGGTGTACCGAAAATTGAAATAGCCGTTCTTTCATTATGGGTTAACTTTCGAATACTTTTGTTTTCTGCGTGGACTACATAGAAAGAATGAAGGAAAATAATTACTAATAGTATTGGGATTAAGTAACGTGTTTTATTAATTTCCTTTTCGTGATGGGTGATAATGTAAATGCAGAATAAAAATGATATTGAAAGTAGTGAACAAAACACGATATCTGTAATGGTATGCTCGAATAAGTTTAGAAAAATCATAATAAGATCAATTACTATTAAAGAGATACAAAAACTTTTTGTTTTAACAAGGTTTTTAGCAAGTATGCCTTTATATGCATCGTATAAATAAAAAGAGATAATGATAATCCCCGGGAAAATTAGGGGATAAAAGTGACGTTGAGTTGCCAGTAACGGTATGTATGACTTTAGGCTTGTACTGCCAAAATTCAGTATTAAATATAAAGAAATAAGCCAAAAAATAAAACATTTTAATTCTTTGGATTTACTGAGAATGGCATACAATATTCCTCCCAGTACGAGATAGAAGTAAAATCCAAATATGTAATTTCCCCTTAAGAGAATATACGGTATTGCATAAGTTAGTCTTTTATATAAAGCATCGTTGTAAGTAAGTTCTAACCGTCGGGAAATACCCTGAGTTGCATTATGTACGGTGAGAATTCGCTCAAAACAATTTCCTGTTTTATAATAATAAAAACCAAATTCCAGTAACAATATTAGAGTAAAACCTAGACCAATAAATAGCCAAGAGACCTCAAATTTTTTGTGGTTAATCGTAATGATTAAAATCCAGATACATAATATAAATAAAACCAATATAGCAGTTTCTTTTAGTAAGTAAGACCATCCAATACTCAAACCTGTTAAAAAGGAAAGGGAATGCTTATATCGTTTGCCATGCGTCTCAGTGTAAATAAATAGTATTCCGCTGGTAGAGATGAAAGTAACGAGAGGTAAATCTGGTGTTAATAAAGTGGCATATATCGAATCTATCGGTAGGAATAGCATGAGCAGCGAAGCAAGTAATCCTATGTCTCTATTAAAAAAAATAGTACCGGCAGTAAATGCAATAACGATATTTGCAATAGAGCAAATGAGTAAAAATAAAACGGAACTGACTTCGCTAAAACCGAAAACTTTAAATGCGAGAGCTGTTGGTAAGATTAATCCCAGTCTCTTTGAATGGTGTGAATCAAGGGAAAAATCACCATTTGCAAGCTTAAAGGCGGCTCTGTTGTATTCAATATCATCTGAACCAAAAAACCCATTAAAATAGACAGTACGAAGTACCACGGCAAAACAGATTAGCAGCAACAAAAATGAATAATAAGCCTTTTTATTTCGGAAGCATGGTAAATAAATTTCCTTTAGCATTGCAATAGTTATTTTCTTACTCCTGATATGAACTCAGTTTAAAGGATTTATTGCATAGGATTTGTAGAACTTTCATGCCTACGTTGTATCAGTAAATCAAATTAGAAAAGTATTTTGTTTGTTGTTTTGTAGTTTGATGGAAGGCAATTGATACACATGGGAAGTTTTCTATGCATTGCCAGATTACGCCTGAAATCGATATATTTGCCTGAATTCCAGGTATCCAAAAATCTCTGGTTGATAATGTTGCCCAATACATATTCTCCAAAAATGTCAAAACAGCATGGCAACACGTCTCCATCGGTTGTAATTACGGGTGTCCTAGCTTTTTGAGGACACAAACCTTTATCCTTTAATTCAAGATTGCCTTGTTTATTGACGATGTATCGAGTAGGCAGCGTTGTCGAATTAACAAAGTAGTCTTTTTCCAGGTTTTTCACGTAGTCCACATCTTCTTTGGATCGATCAATATGGAGTGATTTTAAATATGCCCTCTCAACGCCCAGATCACGTGCAAGTTTTTTAAAAGCATCCACCTCGTGTATATTTTTTTGTGTAACGACCATCTGAAGGTCAATGGAGGGGTAGGATAATCTCCTATGATTCCTCTCCTTAACAAATAATCTTATGTTATCCACCAGTGTTTCGAAAGAAGCGCCAATTCGGATAGATTCGTAAGTATGTTTAGATGCGCCATCCATGGATATTGCCATAAAATTAAGTCCGGAGTCTAACACGCCATTGCGAGCATCGGCATTTAATAAAACGCCATTGGTCAGCATTGAAACGCACATCCCCTTATCAGAGGCGTAACGAACCATCTTGAAAATATCTTTGTTAAGCAAAGGTTCTCCACAATAGGAAACACCGATAGTATTGCATATAGGGGCAATATCATCAATAATCTTTTTGAATAGATACGAGGACATAAATCTGTTTTTTCTGCCCAGGTCTGTCTTTACGGAACGGCAAATAGTGCAGTTGAGGTTACAGACACTGGCCGTTTCAATAACAATATCGTTTGGGTATTTATGGAGTCTTTGGAACACACGATGTAAACGAGAGGAAAGGCTATGTATTACTTTTCCTTTACGGATTTGCACCGGTATTTGAAGCCACCTATTTTTCGTGAGACCTTTTAACATAGATAGTCCTTAAAATTTCGCACAGCTCCTAAAAAAGTTGTTTTAAAAACTTTCCCAAAAAAGAAGTTTTTATAGGATAATGCTATAAAGCCAACTGAACTATCAAGCGTAAGTATTGTCATTACGTTTTTTCCCTCTGCCCTCTTGTCTCTTCAACAGCGGATGGGCCTTCCCGCTTTTGATACACGTTGTAAATTATCATATCGTTCTGCATACGTCCAATATCTTTTTTGCCGTGATTTCCCACGTAAAGGAATTTATAACCAGTTTTCTGCCATTTTCTCCCATGCGGTTCATTAAAGCTACATCATTCAGCAGTTGAATAATTGTGTTTGCCGCATGGTCATGGTTCTCTTCTGGTATAGTAATGCCTATGTTATTATCTCGAACAAAATTTCCACAAGATTCACCAGTAATTACGGGTTTCCCGCAGGCCATATACTCATACAATTTAAGAGATTTTCCATATATTTTACTGATACCAGTTAGAATGTATATTCCTGCATCAGCAGCATTGGTATAATTTGGTATATCCTCATACTCAACTTCGCCAATAAAATTAACATGTGATGTTAATTCCAATTTTGTTGTTAGCTTAATAGCGTCTTCCAACAAATATCCTTTTCCTATCATAAGGAGTTTTACATTCGGTAATCTTTGTACGATACGGTTTACTATATGAATGATATGATATACACCATGGTGAGGGTAAAAACTGCCAACAAATATTAAATAATAACAATCGTAATCCAATTTCAGCAAGTTGCGCATTTCTTTTTTATCTTTAGGATAGAAAAGGTCTACGTTAACTCCGTTCTCTATCACAACAATTTTCCTGGTATTCTTATGAATGCGCAATAACTCTTTTTTTATATTTTCACTGACAGAAATTACCTTGGTTGCTAATATAAAATTTATGTACTGGAAAAATCCAAATATTTTAGGTCTGATGTTATGGACGCCTGTACTTTGTAAATCAACCGATGGGATGCCGTTTATCTCCAATATGTGGGGTATCTGAAAAATCAATCCAATCAAGGCAGGGACGATCGATAACCCCATCTCCCGTATATAAAAGACATCAGACTTTAGTTTTATTTGATACGCAAATAAATAAAAGAAAAGGCACACGTAATAAATATATTCTTTAATAAATCTGACTTTAAGTGTTGGGATGTAGACGGTGTGAACGGTGGTTTCGTTTTTATATTTGCCGATGTTTGGCGCAAATAAAATGACATCATTTCCCGTTTTTCTCAAATGCTCAGTAACTTCTTTTATATGGGTTGTTGATGCCCTTTGAAGACTCAAATTTTCATAACAAATATAAAAAATTCTCATAAAACTATGCTCATTCAGCAGATTTTATATGATCAAGAGAGAGATAGTGAAGAAATTGTTGCAACAGCCGGGTGAATATGCTAAAAACATCTCATTGTTAAACCAGTCCTTGATTAGCGTAATAAATTTTATTTATACCAAATTCGGTCTCACATTTGAAATTTAATTTGTATAAAGCAAGTAAACAACACTATGAAAATGGAGGAGATACGAATGCAGCTTGATGAGAAATTTATAGGTCTTATTGGGCTTGGTTATTGGGGGAAGAATATTTTTCGTAATCTCTATGAAATAGGTGTGCTTCATAGTGTATGTGATAGTGAAGAAGATGTTATTTCGGATTACAGTAAAAAGTATGCCGAAGTTAGCTATACAACTTCAAGAGAAGAAATTCTTTGCAATGCCGGGATAACTGCGGTGGTTGTTGCAACACCTGCTGTTACTCATTATGAAATAGTGAAACAGTCCTTGTGTGCTGGCAAAGATGTGTTTGTAGAGAAACCCCTTGCGATGACTGTTAAACAGGGGGAAGAACTTGTAAAACTTGCAGAGAATACAAACAAAATTTTAATGGTAGGACATATCCTGCAATATCACCCTGCAATTATAAAACTAAAAGAACTTATATCATCCGGTGGACTGGGCAAGATTCAATATATTTACTCTAACAGGTTGAATATAGGAAAACTGAGGATTGAAGAAAATATTCTCTGGAGCTTTGCTCCTCACGATATATCAGCCATTCTCATGCTCCTTGAAGAAGAGCCAATAAAGGTTACGGCATCAGGAGGTAATTATTTAAGCAATGATATCTACGATATAACAATAACTATATTGGAATTTAAAAATGGTATAAAGGGACACATTTTCGTTAGCTGGCTTCATCCCTATAAGGAGCAAAAGTTAATCGTTGTTGGCTCAAAGGCGATGGCTGTTTTCGACGATGTAAGTAATGAAAAATTATTTCTCTATCCTCACAAAATAATGTGGAAGGATGGGAAAATTCCTGTGGCTCAGAAAGCTGATGTCCAAACTGTTTTTTTTGATAAAAAAGAACCCCTAAAGGAGGAATTGAAACATTTTGTAGAGTGTATCCAGAGAAGATGTATACCTAAGACAAGCGGCATTGAAGGATTGAAGGTATTGAAAATTCTTGAAGAGGCAGAGAAATGTCTTAATGCTTCATCTTTTGACAATGCCGTCCCATGCGTTTCTTCACATACTCCAAATTTTTATGTACACGATAGCGCTGTTGTGGATGAGGATGTGAAAATGGGAGAAGGCACAAAGATATGGCATTTTTCTCATATCTTAAAAAACTCTACGGTAGGAAAAAATTGTGTAATTGGTCAAAATGTAATGATAGGGCCTGATGTAGAAATTGGAAACGGGTGTAAAATTCAGAACAATGTGTCTATATTTAAGGGTGTAAAGCTGGAGGATGAGGTTTTTTGCGGGCCTTCCTGCGTATTTACCAATATTTATAATCCAAGAGCTTTTATAGAAAGGAAGCAAGAGTTTGTATCTACCCATGTCAAAAGAGGAGCTACTATTGGTGCAAATGCTACAGTAGTTTGCGGTGTTACAATCGGGCAATATGCTATGGTGGGAGCTGGCGCTGTGGTGAAGTCGGATATATCTGATCACGCTGTAGTTGCCGGGGTTCCGGCGAGACAGATAGGTTGGGCATGTAAATGTGGAACAACATTAAAATTTCATGACAAAAATTCAGTCTGTAAATGTTGTGGTAGTAAATATATACTTAATGAAAAAGGAGTAATTTCGCAAGATAATTGTGAAATGAATAAGGCTGTGAAATTGGTGTAAGATTGGTAGCGGGGGTGGGATTTGAACCCACGGCCTCCGGGTTATGAGCCCGACGAGCTACCAGACTGCTCTACCCCGCGTTATTGTGTGTATACATACCTTTTTGTATTTGTTCGCTTCCGAACATTAGTAAAACAGTATATCAGTCCTTCATTAACAGTCAAGGATAAAAAAAACTTTCCTTTTTCCCCAATGGTTCTGGTACAATAATTCAATTGTATAGGAATATTCATTTTATTTATGCTGGTTATACGATGGGTGGCATAGAGAATTCCCCTCCCCCTTTATCCCCCTCACTGAGGGGGATAAAGGGGGGAGTTGTAAAATAGCCCAGAAAAAACACAACCCCCTGAATCCCCCTTTGCTAAGGGGGACTTAAACGGGATGTCTGGAACCATTAAGGTGGAAATTTAAATGAAAATATTGATTGTAGGAAGCGGGGGGAGGGAACACGCACTTGCATGGAAGATTGCGCAATCGCCCATGGTAAAGAAAATATTCTGCGCGCCGGGAAATCCGGGAATTGCAGAAGTTGCTGAATGTGTGGATATCGAGACGGAAAATATAGACGGTCTTTATAATTTTGCACGGAAACAAAAAATCGACTTAACGGTTGTCGGTCCTGAAGATGCGCTGGCGGCCGGTATTGTTGATAGGTTCAAGGATGGGCAGCTGCATATATTCGGTCCTAACAAACGGGCATCGATCATCGAAGGAAGCAAGGTGTTTGCAAAGACACTCATGAGAAAACACGGCATTCCCACGGCTGACTTTAAAACCTTTGATGATTTGAAACAGGCGAAGAAACATATTTCTACGTGTGATTTCCCTCTGGTTATAAAGGCTGATGGATTGGCCAAGGGTAAAGGTGTGTTTGTGTGTAAATCACCGGAAGAGGCTGATAAACACATAGATGATATTATGAAAGAAAAAGTTTTTGGATATGCGGGAAATAAGATAGTCATTGAAGAGTTTCTTTCAGGAGAAGAAGTCTCGATTCTTGCGATTACGGACGGGAAGACGATCGTTCCTCTCGCATCTGCACAAGACCACAAAGCAGTTTACGATGGTGACAAGGGTCCCAATACGGGTGGTATGGGGGCATACTCCCCAGTGCCGTTAATTACAGATGATATGCAATTTTCGATAGAGGAAAATATCCTCGTACCCATTGTCCATGCCATGAAAAAGGAAAATCGACCTTATAGAGGGGTCATTTATGCTGGATTGATGATTACCAGCACCGGCCCGAAGGTGCTTGAATTTAATGCCAGATTTGGCGATCCGGAAACACAGGTCATTCTCATGAGGATGAAGAGTGATTTGGTTCCCCTCATTTTGGCAGCAGCAAAAAATAATTTAGAGGAAGTGGAAGTTGAGTGGCATGATTGTGCCTCTATTTGTGTTGTCATGGCAGCTAATGGTTATCCCGATAACTATGAAAAGGGATTGTCAATTTCTGGACTTGAAGCGCTAAAGGGCTTGGATAATGTCCAGGTTTTTCATGCGGGTACTTCTCTTAAAAATGGGAAGGTTGTAACCAACGGTGGACGTGTTTTGGGCATCACGACCGTGGGGAAAGATTTACGGGAAGCTCAAAAGAATGTCTATGAGGCAATTCAAAAGTTGTCATTTAATGGGGCACACTATAGAAGAGATATTGGAGCAAAGGCCATTTATCGGAAGAATCAGTAGTTGTCCAGCCTTTACAAGAACATTGTATAAAATCGGATACAGAAAACATTTGTAGAAAATGATGTGTAATTATAAAAAATATGTTCATAATCTCATTAGTTTTTTGTATATAATAATTTTTTATACTCTATTGAGTCATGTTTTGCCTGTATCGTTTGCAGGGGAGAAGGACAAGATATTTTGGGACAAAAAGTACGAAACGGAGGCATATATCTTTGGTAAAGAACCGGTTGAGTTTTTAAGGGAGCATATTGATCTCCTGCCCAGGGGAAAGGCGCTGGATATTGCAATGGGCGAGGGGCGCAATGCCGTATTCCTGGCAAAAAATGGGTTTCGCGTAGACGGCTGTGATATTTCCGAATCAGCTATCAAAAAAGCCCTGGATCTGGCAACAGAGAACAATGTCAAGATACATGCCTTTGTTGCCGATTTGGAGACTTACAAATTGCCTAAAGATACCTATGATGTGATTGCATGTTTTTATTATCTTCAACGCAGCCTTGTTCCTCAAATGAAAGAGGCGCTAAAACCCGGCGGAATGATTATCTATGAAACTTACACTATTGAGAACTGGGAACGGGGGCTTGAAGGTCCTAAAAACAAGGATTACTTATTAAAACCCAATGAACTTTTGGACTTATTCAGAGACTTTAAAATTATTTATTATCGGGAACTTGTTTTGAATAGCAAAAAGGCTGTTGCGAGCCTGATTGCAAAAAAATAATATATATGTCGCTATTACATGACGTTACAGACAAGCAGCGCGAGGCTATTACCCACATTGAGGGACCTCTTTTAGTGGTGGCGGGGGCTGGCAGCGGGAAAACCCGCGTAATTACACGCCGCATCGGTCATTTGATGTCTCAGGGTGTAAATCCTTACAACATCCTGGCCATTACCTTTACCAACAAGGCATCCGATGAAATGGTTGATCGCGTAAAACAGTTTTCATCGCATAAAGGACTTTGGGTTTCCACCTTCCACAAGATGTGTTCCCGAATTCTGAGAAGTAACATCGAAAGATTGGGGTATTCACGGGATTTTAGCATCTACGATACGATCGACCAACTAAACCGGGTGAAATCTATTATGTCCGAGCTTGAACTGGATACTGCACAATGGAAACCTCGTACTATTGCCAGTTCTATTAGCAATGCCAAAAACAAACTTGTTGGGCCAGAAACCTTTGCTTCAACAGCCTCTGGTTATTACAACCGAACTGTTGCCCAAATTTATGCAAAATATGAGTCCCTTCTTAAGGCAAATAATGCCTTAGATTTTGATGACCTCTTGATTAAGACCGTAGAACTCTTTAAGAAACATCCTGATATTCTTGAGATGTATCAGGACAAATTCAGGTTTATTCTCGTTGATGAATATCAGGATACCAATTATACCCAGTATACCATTACACGACTTCTGGCAGAGAAATATAGAAACATCTGTGTGACGGGTGATCCTGATCAGTCGATTTATGGCTGGCGCGGGGCGGATATCCGAAATATTATGGATTTTGAAAAGGACTACCCCGACGCGAGGGTGGTGCTGTTAGAACAAAATTACCGCTCTACGAAACATATCCTTCACGCAGCTTCCAGCGTGATTCAGCAGAACAAATATCGAAAACAAAAGAATCTCTGGACGGAAAACATTTTGGGCGAGAAGATCAAGGTAATCTCTTGCGAAGATGAACACGGCGAAGCAGACGAGATCGCAAAATTGATAAAGGGGCTTGCCGGTAAGGGGACTAAATATTCGGATATTGCATTGTTTTATCGTACCAATGCCCAGTCTCGTGTACTGGAAATTTCTCTGAGAAATCATGGAATTCCTTACGTAATTATTGGAGGTGTGGAATTCTATCAAAGGAAGGAAATTAAGGATATCCTGTCATACCTCAGACTCTGTATCAATTCCCACGACGAGGTTGCACTGGAACGCATAATAAATACACCCATACGCGGCATAGGAAATACTACCATTAAAAAACTTGAAGACTGGGCTGCAGCGCAAGGTACAAGCCTGTTTAATGCCATACGGAATGTGGATATAATACCCGATATTAAAGGTAAGACCGTTCTGTTAATAAAAGGATTTTCCGAACTCATTGCAAGTTTACAAAAATTGCCAAAATCACCCGTTGAAGATATTGTCAGGCAGGTGATTGAAGAAACGAAATATATAGAATTTCTCCGCGAATCCGATGAAAAGGAATCAAAAGACCGCATTGCCAACGTTGAAGAACTGGTTAATGCCGCACACGAATATGACCTAAATTATTCTGAAGGTACTTTACAAGGATTTCTGGAGGAGGTGGCATTGGTTTCTGATGCGGATGAATTGGAAGACAATGTTGATGCTGTGACCCTCATGACCCTGCATACTGCCAAGGGATTGGAGTTTCCCGTTGTTTTTATTACGGGTATGGAGGAGGGACTATTGCCTCATTCAGAATCCAAAGACTTGGATGAGGAACTCGAAGAGGAGCGGAGGCTCTGTTATGTGGGTATTACACGGGCAATGAAAGAACTTTTCCTCTCACATGCCAGGCGGCGGACACGTTACGGGCAGACGAACCCATGTATTGCATCCAGGTTTTTAGATGAGATTCCGGAAGAAATTATTGATAAGATCGATAAGACAAATCGTAATTATGCTTTTAATACTTTTAACGCAGATAACAAGACAGTTCATGACACAATGCTCAACTTTGATTTCAATAATATAGATACCCATGATTTGATAAGTCCCTCGTCAGAAGATGATTCCGTGTCCTTTTCGAGTGGGGAGGTAGTCAGACATCCCGTTTTTGGTATTGGAAGGGTATTGGAGGTTTGCGGCAGCAAAGAAAAGACAAGCGTCAGGGTCAGTTTTAATATCAGTGGAACAAAACATCTCATGTTAGCATACGCAAAACTGGAAAAGGTAAAATGATTTGTAATCGTATAGGAATATTCATTTTATTTATGCTGGTTACGTTACATATGCGGTGCAAAAATCCCCCTTAGAAAAGGGGGATAATGGGGGTTGTAAAATAATCTTGGGGAAAAAACAACCCCCTCAATCCCCCTTTGTTAAGGGGGACTTAAAAGGAATAATTTGAAGGGGAAATTTCCTATGGAAAAAGTATATATGGACAACGCCTCGGGCACGCCTGTACACCCTAATGTGGTGGAGGCTATGATGCCGTTTTTAAAGGAGGGATTTGGCAATCCCTCTAACCTGCATCAATTTGGAAGGATTACCAGCGATGCCATACAAACGGCGCGGACACAAGTAGCTAATCTGATTCATGCCAAACCCAATGAAATCACATTTACCTCAAGCGGTACCGAGGCCAACAATTTTGCCATAAAGGGGATACTGGCTTCCCACAAGAAGAAGGGAAACCACATTATCACTACCCAGATCGAACATTTTTCTGTACTCAACCCTTTGAAATCATTAGAAAAATCCGGATATGAAGTTACTTGCTTACCAGTTGATAAGTATGGAATGGTGAATCCTGATGACGTCAAAAAGGCTATTAAACCAACGACAACGATGGTTTCTGTTATGTATGCCAATGGGGAGATTGGGACGATTGAACCAATAAAAGAAATCGGGACTATTACGAAGGAGAAAGGTATTATTTTCCATACAGATGCCATTGCGGCAGCGGGGAATATACCTATTGATGTTTTGGATTCCCATATTGATGTCCTAAGTATGTCGGCTAATCAATTTAACGGTCCGTCAGGGATTGGTGCATTGTATTTAAGAGAAGGGGTAAGAATACTTCCTTTTATGGAAGGCGGCATACAGGAGGGCGGCCGCAGGGCAGGCACTGAAAATATTGTTGGAATTGTTGGCATGGGCAAGGCGGCTGAACTGGCAAAATTAGAAATGGCTCAGCGCACAGACAAAATACAGAACTTGAGAAATCAGCTACGAGACGGTATTATGAAAAGTATAAATCATGTGTATCTCAATGGACATCCAACGAATCGTCTTCCGGGCAATCTCAGTTTGTGCATCGAGTATATTGAGGGCGAATCGGTTTTGCTATTTCTGGATATGCAGGGGATTGCCATTTCAAGTGGCTCTGCGTGTACTTCGCGGTCGCTCAAGGCGTCCCACGTCATTATGGCTGCTGGTGTCGATGCTGCGCTCGCTCAGGGGACAGTTCTTTTCAGCTTAGGGATTGACAATTCCGAGACCGACGTTAAATACGTTTTGGAAAAATTACCACCCATCGTAGAACGCTTAAGGCAGATGTCTCCTTTGTATAATCAAAAGAAGTGAAATTCTCAAGATCGAGGGAGTAGGAGGTTTTTATGGCGACTATTGTTGTTGAAAAGAAAAAATATACGTACGAGGATTATCTTAAGACCCCGAAAGATAAGAGGTATGAACTTATTGATGGAGAATTACTCATGACGCCATCTCCCACTCCCTACCACCAAAGAGTCTCAAGAAAGTTAGAATTTATCCTTGAAAGTTTTATAACTAAAAATAATCTTGGAGAAATCTTTTATGCACCTTGCGATGTATACCTCGATAATGAAAATGTAGTTCAACCTGATATATTGTTCATTTCTCAAGATAAATTGAATATTATAGGTGATAAAAATATACAGAGTGCGCCTAACCTTGTGATAGAGATAATCTCAGAAAATAGTGTTTACAGGGATATGGTGCAGAAAAAAAGGCTTTATGCAAGGTTTGGTGTGAAAGAATATTGGATAGTGATTCCTGAAGAAAAAGAGGTGGAAGTTTATATCCTGAAAGGTGAAGCTTATCAGCTTTATAAGACATACACCAAAGTTGATATACTCGAATCACCATCTTTAAAAGGATTAAAAATAGGGTTAAAGGAAATATTTTAAGATAAAGGAGTTTTATATGCAGTACAGTACAAAGGTCATGGATCATTTTGCAAATCCCCGTAATGTGGGGGAATTCCCCGATGCCGATGGCGTGGGGGAAGTTGGAAATCCTGCGTGTGGCGATATTATGAAGATGTCCATCAAGGTCAAGGATAACGTCATTGTAGATGTGAAATTCAAGACCTTCGGTTGCGGTGCAGCGATAGCTACTAGTAGTATTTCTACCGAAATGATTAAAGGGAAGACCGTAGAAGAGGCATTAACGCTCACGAACAAAGCAGTGGCAGAGGCATTGGGTGGACTACCCCCAGCCAAGATGCATTGTTCTGTGCTTGCAGAAGAAGCCATCGAAGCAGCCATTGATGATTATCTCAAGAAAACAACCGGCAAGGGTCTTGAGAAAAAGAAGGAACATCCTCATGATGAACATCACGGGCACTGAAATCTGATTACTTTGTAAATTGTATGAGGAAAATAAATACAGAAATTAAATAGAGTATGGTTTGCAAAGAAAGGACATAATACGAAGATGGATAAACTTTTAAAGTTGGATAAAACTGGTGATTCTAGACTTCTTGAGGAAATAAAAAAGTCTTTGAGCCTGAAGTTTGATGATGAACTTTTTTTGTTCTATGGGAAGGATTATCTGGTAATTAAAAAAATTCAGAAATCTTCTCTTCCTGAACGATTTAAAAGCCTGTCTAAGAAGGTAGAGAAACGGTTTAAAAAGGAGGGTTTCGGCGAAGAGGTGTTAGGCGAGGCCGTTAAATGGGCTCGAAAGTAGTACTTGATACTAATGTGTTTGTATCAGCCTTGGGATGGAAAGGCGCATCGCGTACAATTTTTTACAAATGTATCGAAGGAAATCTAAAATTATTTCTTTCTATGGAAATATTTCATGAGATCAAACGAGTTTTGAACTATCCCAAATTGAAGTTTAGCCAAATAGAAATTGATGAATTTTTGGATCAAATATTAGAGGTTGGATGTTTAATAGAAAATGCGGTTAAAATAGGGATAATTAAAGACGACCCCAGCGATAACAAATTTCTAGAATGTGCAGTAACTGTGGGAGCGGACTACATCATAAGTAGGGATATTCATATCCTGAAAATCAAAGAATTTGAAGGAATAAAGATTGTGTCTCCGGAACTGTTTGTACGAGAAAGCTAGCATTATGAAAGCAGATTATACCCTGGATTGTTACGGCCTTATGTGCCCTATGCCCATTTTTAAAACAGCGGGCAAGATTAAAGATGTCGAGATAGGCAAGGTGCTTGAGGTTGTTGCCACAGACGAAGGCATTAAAAAGGATATTGTTTCCTGGTGCAATACTACAGGGAACGAACTCCTGGGTATCGAAGAAGCGGATGGTGAGGTTCACGTCTTTATAAGAAGGTTGAGATAAGTATCGCCATGTTATCGTATCTGAAAAATTTACTTTCGTATCATGAGTTGCTTATCAATACTACCTTAAGGGATTTGTTTGGAAATTCCCCATGAGTGTTTATATCCTGTGCCACAATTCAAAAGTCAGTAATCGTCCTATTAACTCGGAATAATTTTTCTCACCATTCATATGCGAATCAAGAATTTCTTTTATCTGCTTTTGGTTAAAATAATGTCTTTCCAATGTCCTTTTATCCAATAAAATATTCAAGATATAATCTCTTAGTTTTTTATCGTTTCTCATCCAGTTATCATAATCTGCAAAGTGTTTTGTATCTTTGGGAAATCTTCCCCCTGTAATACGATTAATTCTTTCCTTAAAATCTTTTAATCTCTCGTGGATTCTTATCTGCCAATTAGTAGGAGTAATTGGTAATCCAGTTTTTTGCCATGGAATATGAGAGATGAGGGCAAACATCCTTTTGAGTGTCTTTCTATAAATTCTGCTGTTTGCCCTAAGATTAACTGGAATTGTGAGTATGAAATCTATAAAATCGTTGTCGTAAAAAGGACATCTGTATTCAAGTTGGTTGTGCATGATAACTAAACCATTCATTGTAAAACGAGTGACTCTACTGAGATGAAGGAAAAAGTGGTCGCTTCTATTTGCGTATAATTTGTTGTTATAATTTTGTAGAAGTTGTTTGAAGGATTCAAACACAGTGTAACGTATACTTTTATAATATGTTTTTTCGAAGAGACCGGAGATAAGTTCCTCGTTAAATTCTCCGGTCATTATATTATAAACTGCATGCGTAAATTCGTTATCGTCTTTAGCCGTTAATATTTCATTCGTTAAATAACTACCACCAATTATTAAATCTCCTGCTAGGCCGCTGAGTCCAACATCGATAAATTCCCTCATTTCAGTGTAAGTTTGAATTCTAAATGCATGTATACAATTTAACATTCCGTCTGTTATATAAACAGCCTTTTCGGCATCCGAGACTAAATCGCTTGGTTTGAGTTCAAAAAAATGATGTACGACTCCTAATTTATTTGCAACCTTCTTTGCAAATTTAGCATCCCTACAATTCGGCTTACCAAAGGTAAAGGTGTGAACTGGGTAATACTTTTTGGGGATAGAGGCAACGGTTGTCCGGGAATCTAATCCGCCGCTTAATGGGACCCCTATTCTGTGTTTTCCTTTCATTTGGCGTTTTACGGCTTGTAATATAAGTTTCGATAATTTTTCAATATAATATTCTTCTGGATAATCTTTGTGTTCTTCGTTGAAATTAAAGCTCCAGTAGTGTTCTATTGAAACTTTATCTGTATCATAGGTCATTATTGAAGCAGGGGGCAACAACTCAATTCCCTGGAAAAATGTTTTACTACCCAAGATATAACCAAAAGAAAAAAAGTCTACCACAGCCCGATCATCCACTTTTCTTTCGAATGTTTGATCTTGTAATATCGCTTTTACTTCAGAACCAAATATTAAGTATCCATTACGCGCAGCGTAGTATAAAGGTCTTAACCCATATCGATCGTTGATTATGAGTAAGTTCTGGGATTTTTCACACCATATAATAAGTGTAAACGACCCATTTAGTTTATGCACAAAATCTTTTCCATATTCTTCATATAAGTGCAAAATAAATTCTGGATCATTGTTGATAGAAAATTTATGCCCCCGAGAAACAAGGTCTTGTTTTGCATTTTGATAATCATAAATCTCTCCGTCCATAATAATGCACAATGTTTTATCTTCGTTAAACATTGGTTGTGGCTCTGGATTGAATATGCCCAGATGTATTCTTCCTAACCCAGCTGCTTTGCTCAGATAAGTATCGGTTTTGTGCCACGTTTCATGTTTGATTGATTGACACATCATGGATAATAACTCTTCAATAACGGTATTCTTGCTTTTTGATGATACAATCCCAACTAATCCAGGCATTTTACTTTCTCATTTCGTGTAGGAGTGATTTCATTTCATCGAAGAGATTTTTGAAAAGTAATCGAATGAATAGTAAATAAATAAGAATTCCGACAAATGAAGAACTTATTAACATGCCAATATCATGTACCTGGTATATATCCATTATTCTTTGATATATCTCAACACCAATTATCAAGGTTATTGAACCAATTATTGCGGGATAAATTGCCTTGAGATAATTGTACATACTTAAATCTATTAATCTATTTGTTATCTTTTGAATAATCAGGAATAAAAAAATTTCCACAATAGTTACTGCTGCAGCGACACCTACAATTCCATAATTTGCCCCAATTATAACAGCTATCGTGAGCACAATTGCAGTTAAAATATTCCATTTAAATTGTATATCCGCCCGGCCCTTTGAAAGCAGTATAGAACCCACTGTTGTCCCAACAGATTTTAATGCACCCGCGAGGCAAAGAACCTGTAACGGCAAAATCATTGGCATCCATTTCGAGCCATAAATAACTACAACAAATTCTGGTGCAACAACAAACATTCCGGCAAGCATTGGGAATGTAATTAAAGAAATAAACCGCACTACTTTAAGATACCCTTTTTGTAATGTCTTATTATCATCTTGAATTATTGAAAATGCAGGAAATGTTACTCTTGTTACAAGGAGGGATATCTTAAATAAAGGAAATGTTATCAGATTATATGCAAGGGTATAATATCCCAACGCAGACGTACCAAGCAGTTTTCCAATAACCAGATAATCCGTATTTGAGTCTATATAATTAAGAACTCGAGAACCCATAACGTGACTACCAAAACCAAAAAGCTCCTTAAAATGTGCAAAGCTGAATTTTAATGAGGGTCTCCATGAACTTAGTATCCAAAGTATAAAAATTGAAATGAAACTGCCGGAAAGCCCGCCATATACTAAACTCCATACCCCATAGCCATTCATTGCCAAAAAAATGGATATTAAACCTGAAACAAGTGTGTCACAGATTTCAGCTATTGTTATTTTTTTAAAATTGAGATTTTTTTCAAGCAATGTTCTCTGTATAACGCTTAATGGCCCAAGTATAAGACCTACTGAGATAACAACAATTAACCAACGAACAAGTTTTTCTTGAAAAAAATCTGCAATAAAGGGGGAAACAAGTATACTTATAATACATAGCATTGTACCCATGCCCATGCTCGCCCAGAATGATGTTGAAAGATGTGTTTCATCGAGTTTCTTTCGTTGAATTATCGCTGCACTCAGCCCTAACTCATTAATCGTACTAATGAATCCTAGGAAAATTGTTGCTAATCCGACGATGCCGAACTCTTCTGGATATAGTAATCTGGCGAGAATGACATTAACTATGAATCGAAAAATCTGAGTTGAAAACTGGGATATTCCAGTCCACAATATACCAATAAGGGTCGATTTTGTAAGTGTGTGTTTCATTCACCTACCTTTTTACCAAAATAAATACACATGAACGCAAATAATTATAAACCATTCAGAGTATAATTATTTTTAAAATAGAACTTGGTTAGTCTTACGAGAGATCGGAAAGTCATAGATAAACCCAAACCTCAGATAGCAAGTAAAACATTGTAAAATTTTAAAAGTATCAGGAAAAACTTGAATATAGCAGGGTTTATGATAGACTCCTAAGTCAACTATAAGCAAAGGATATGGAAATAATATAACATATTTCAATCTTCGATACTAAGAAGGATATTGAGTATTAGTATGTTCCTTAAAAAAAATCAGCCAAATACTTTTGTCCATCAAATTTCTAATAATTACAAAATCTCCTGGAAGGCAACCAATTCGGTGCTGGCTAATGAGTTGCTCCTGCGCGAAATACTAAAAACAGTGCCTTACGTAAAAGGGCGGTTGCTGGACATAGGGTGTGGTGAGAAACCGTATCTGGACATTTTTTCTTCACATACTGTTTCTTATACAGGAATAGATATACCTCAATCATTACATAAAAAAGATGCCGTTGATGTCTTTGCTAATGCTCACCATTTACCATTCAAAAAAGACACCTTCGATACGGTTCTTTGTCTTGAAATACTCGAACATGTAAAACAACCATTGGAAGTGCTGAAAGAAATCTATAGAGTATTAAAACCAGGATGCGTTCTTGTTTTGTCTGCACCGCAAAATTACTGGCTTCATAATGACCCCGAAGATCTTTACAGATTTAGCCAGCAGGGGCTAACAGAAATAGTTCAAAGGCAGGCCTGCTTTAAAATAAATTACATCAACTCGCTCGGAGGAACACGAGAATTTCTTATCGATTTTATTTGTAAATATATTCACATAAAATTAAGCACAGGTATACTTGGCAAAATAATACCCGCGACACTTAAAAAACTTATTGTAACCCTTCCTCAAATACTTTATCTCAAATTATTCAAAAACACGGATGTTAATATTCTTTTTTCCCTGGGGAATATCATTGTCGCTGTCAAATAATTTCCTTGACAATAAAAATGGTGGTAAGCTATAAAGGCGAGTAACAACAAGTCGTTACAGGAGGGTTTTATGACACCAGCCATTGTAGAAAAGAAAAAATACACATACGAAGATTATTTAAAGACCCCGGATGACAAGAGGTATGAACTTATCGGAGGAGATTTGCTTGTGGCGCCTTCTCCTGTGCCAAATCACCAAAGAATTTCAAGAAAGATTGAATTTATACTTGAAAAATTTGTAACACAAAACAATCTCGGAGAGATTTTCGATGCGCCATGCGATGTATATCTTGATGATGAGAATGTAGTCCAGCCCGATATTCTGTTTATTGCACATGAGAGACGAGATATTATCGGCGAAAAGAATATACAGGGGGCGCCGGACCTGGCGGTAGAGATAATTTCAGAAAACAGCGCTTACCGGGACGTGGTACAAAAGAAGCGCCTTTATGCGAGATTCGGCGTGAAGGAATATTGGATAGTAATTCCTGAATCGGAAGAGATAGAAGTTTATATCTTAAAAAACAATACCTACCAGCTTTATAAGATATATAGCAGGGGTGGCATCCTCGAATCACCAATGTTAAAAGGCTTAAATATAGAATTAAAGGAAATATTCTAATGTATTTCTTTTGTTTCTTCTTTTCCCTTCTCAATGCTTTTTCGAATCATACTGCGTAAGAGAAAACTGCGTTCTGCGCCTCCCAGTAGCCTCTTTAAATTATCATACAGGGTTGGGTCTGCCACTAGGGCGCCAAGGGTGCCTTCTCCATTTTCAATTTCTGTTATAATATTTTTGAGAGATTCAGAGGTATCAACCAGATTTTCCATGAGTTGTTTTCCCTTAGGATCATAGATTAGGGAGTGGAGCAACCCTTCTCCTTTTTGGAAGGTTTTTACACTTTCATTCAGTGATGCCGAGACGTTGCTCAATGATTCAACAAAACCGCTTTCATCCAGCTTTTTAAAAAACTTTGAAAATGACTCGATGATACCAAGTCCACTCTCAACAACTGTCGTATAGCTGATCGGTTCTGCGCTTTTTATGAAATCTCCATCCCGCACAACTGGTTCAAGGCATGCGCCGGACGTAATCTCTATATAAGAATCCCCCGTTACATAACTCAACCATTTAATAGTAGCAACGGAATCACGGGTTATATTCTTCTGAACTGATTTATTTACCTGGAGTAGCACCTCAATTTCTGCGCAAGGCAATTCCCTGGGTAAAATGATGCCTTTTACCTGCCCTATTCCAACACCCATAAATCGCACTGGAGCGCCTGCCTGTAATCCATACACATTCAAAAATTTTGTTTTTAACGTAATTTGGGGTTCAAAGTATCCTTTCTGGGTACCGAGAATAAATACCATAGCGCCAAATCCTACCAGGGTTATCAGGGTAAAGATGCCCGCCCTTAATTCAGCTATTTGTTCTTTTGTCATAAAAAGCCCCTTTTACACACAAATATTACCGCTTATAAAATCCTGTACTACCTGAATATTTGAAGTTACAAGTTCTTCCCAGGTTCCAACTGCAACAATCTTCCCTTCATGGAGCATGGCGATCCGATCTGAAACAGTTTTCACACAGTGTAGGTCGTGTGTTACTACGATTGTGGTTATTCCTAATTTCTTTTGTAATTCGATAATCAAATCATTGATGCGCTGGGCAGTCATCGGATCCAATCCCGTCGTGGGTTCGTCATACAGGATGATTTTTGGTTCGGTGGCAATCGCCCTTGCCAGTCCGACCCGTTTCTTCATCCCACCGCTCAATTCGTCCGGCATCTTCTTTTCGATACCGCTCAAGCCCACAAGGTGCAGTTTGTCAGCTACCCGATCCTGAATCTCTTTTTCTGTCAGCTTCAGATGTTCCCGCAGCGGATATGCAATATTTTCGAACACCGTAAGTGAATCAAACAATGCTGCCCCCTGAAACAACATTCCTATGTGTTCCCGTAACGCAATCAATGCTTCTTCATTCATCTGTGTCACGTTATTATCCAGCAGTATAATGTCACCCTTATCAGGCTTCATGAGTCCAATTAACTCCTTCAGGAGTACACTCTTTCCCGAACCGCTTCCTCCAAGAAGTGATATAATTTCGCCCTCTATTATGGATAAGTTTATACCGTTATGGACTAAAATTCCATTGAAGGATTTATATACGTCTTTAAACTCTATAATAATCTTTGTCATTATTAAAAAATAATTAAAAACAATTTTGTCAGAAAGAAATCTGAAATCAAGATTGAAATTGAAATAGTCACGACGGTAATTGTCGTAGAACGGCCTACTCCCGTTGTACCGCCTGTGGTTTTTAATCCAAAATGACAGCCAATTACTGCAATGAGCAAACCAAAAAATACCGTCTTCCCAATGCCACTTAATAAGTCTGAGATCTTAATGGTTGTTAAGACTGAATTAATATAGAAGACACGGTCTATATCAAGCTCAAACAATGCGATGACCATGCCTCCAAAAATCCCAATAATATCAGCTGTAACCGTGAGCAGTGGCAAGGTAACCATCGCTGCAAGCATTTTCGGAGTTACCAGTTTTTTAATAGGGCTTGCCCCCAGCGCCCTCATGGCGTCGATCTGCTCGGTTACCTGCATGGACCCAATCTCCGCTGCGATACCAGACCCCACCCTTGCGCCTACCATAATAGAAGTCAAAACCGGGCCTAGTTCCCTCACAAGGGATAGTGAAACTACGCTGCCGACATACATCTCAGCGCCGTATATACTTAATCCATAGATTGTTTGAAGGGCCATTACCATTCCCGTAAATAGTGCAATAATATCAACGAGAAGGAGTGATCCTGCGCCAAAGTTATCAACTTCCCGTGAGACGAGTTTCAGATTGAAGGGAGGCACAAAAATTCCACCAAGTCCTTTAACTGTTAATAGGGTTACTTGCCCCACCGAAAGGACAAACTTCTTGGCGATGATATCAATGGATAATAAAATGTTCATTGGCAATCGTAATTGTTTCTTATAAATTCAAAAATTTGAATGATTTTACTATACTCTTAAAATCTTCTCTAACATAATCAAATGAATCAGACGGCGCCCAGTATACCAGGTCGTATACCTTATTTTCAAACTCGATGACGTAGGATTCGACCTTGAATTTATAATTATCTATTTCACACATGAAAATAGTGTGCAGTGCCCTTTGGTTATCCACGATGACGGATTCTTTCCGTAACACCTTTTTCTCTTTCATTCCAATAAAAAGCTGACTATTCAGCATTTCTAAGGAAAGCGCCTTGTTTTCTATGTCGCTGGAGATAAAGGCAATCATGGCGTGATATCGTTTATGCCATAAGGCGATATCTTCTTTACTTACCCTAATTATTTCCCACCCTTTTCCTGGAATGTTTACTGTATAGTTTTTATGTGGTGGTGAAAGGATACCATCTTTGACCTGCAATTGAGCGCAACCGAGCATTAATATAAAACAGGGTACACCCAGCCAGCGGATTACATGTTTAATTTGAAAATAATGCAATAATTACTCCTTACGAAAAGAATCATAATCAAAGGTTATGTCCTTATATCCACAAGATTTCATCCTGTCAAGTTTTTTCCCAAACAACGGTATCGATCTTTTTGAGTAACAATGCTTGACTTATTATTACTGTTCATTTAACATAATTATTTTAATTGGGACACAGATTTCGACAGGTGAACACCGAGGGTAATTTTGTCTTTTAAATTTCCTTAATCCCGATAATCGTTCGACTGATCCTTCGACAAGCGTTCGACTGAGCTCACGCCGAAGGCTCAGGATGCAGTGCCGTTCATGGTGAGTCTGTCGAACCATCACGACGAAGTCTGCGTTTATCTGCATCCCCAAAGGAACTCTATAAAAATATGATTTCTGTCGATACTGCTGTAAAAATAGTTACCGATGTAACGGAGCCACTGTCAGCCAAAACAGTGCCTTTTGAGAGTGCCCTGGGATTATGTCTTGCACAGGATGTCCAATCAGACATCAATATGCCCCCATTTGACCGTTCGGCAATGGATGGTTATGCCGTCATTGCTGAAGATACCGCTCGTGCACCGGTTGAATTAACTGTTATTGAGGATATTGCCGCAGGCTACATGCCGACAAAGAAGGTGTCGCATGGACAGGCATCCAAGATTATGACAGGCGCTGCCGTCCCCGAAGGGGCTGATGCTGTAGTTAAGTTTGAGGAAACAGAAGACCTTTCGGCAAATAATCGGGCAAAAATTCTCAGGGCAATCGATAAGGGAAGAAACATCTCGAAAATGGGCGAAGATATGAAGGTTGGGCTGACAGTGCTTCACAAAGGCATGCCCATTCGACCCCAGGAAATCGGTATCCTTGCTACCGTGGGAAAAGCACGCGTTGAAGTGTTTCCTGCGCCAACGGTAGGTATTATTTCCACAGGTACTGAACTCGTTGATGTCGAATCCAAGCCTTCCGCTGCGCAGATTAGAAATAGTAATGGTTATTCCCTTGCTGCACAGGCAAGGCGTTTGAAGGCAGATGTCGAACTGTTAGGCACTGTTAAGGATACCAAAGAGGAAATCTCCCGTATCATGCACAGAGGTTTACAAAAGGATATCCTGATCCTCTCCGGCGGTGTCTCCATGGGGGAATACGATCTTGTAGGTGATGTAATGAAGGATTTAAATACACATATCTATTTTGAAAAGGTGGCGCTGAGACCGGGAAAACCCGTCATTTTCGGGAAAAAAGACAAGACCTTTATCTTTGCATTACCAGGAAACCCTGTTGCATCCTTTGTTACCTTTGAATTATTCATTTACCCAGCCATACGAAAAATGATGGGTTTTAGTACACTCCACAGAACCACATTAAAGGCGTCTCTGGAAGTAGAAATACTCGTCAAGAGGAAACGCCGTGAGTACCGTCCCGCCCTTCTCCGCATGTACAATAACCAATGGTTTGTTTCCCCCGTGGAATGGCATGGTTCAGCCGACCTGCTGTCCACCACGCGGGCTAACTGCTTGCTCATCGTCCGCGAAGATGCAGAAAAACTCAGTGTGGGACAATTGGTCGATGTCATCCTGCTTGATTAAATTTGGACATTGATTTTCACAGCACAGTAGTTATGACGGTTCTGTTTCCCAGCCCCCGCCGAGTGCCTTGTAAAGAGAGACAAGGTTTAGCGAGACGGTGTGCTCGCTCTGGGCAAGATTATCTTCTGATTCATACAGGGACCGTTCGGCATCCAGCACAGAAAGGAAATTAGCAAGTCCTCTGGTGAATAATTCGCCGGCCAGTTCCACAGCACGGCGATTGGCATTCACGGCCGCTGTGAGGTTTTTGTGACGTACCTGCTCTCCTGCAAATGTTACCAGCGCATTTTCCACATCTTCGAGGGCGGTGAGTACGGCCTTTTCGTAGTTAACCAATAACTGTTCCTGCCGCGCATTTTGCACCTTTACATTAGCCCGGATGCGGCCTGCCTGAAAGATCGGCCAGCGTATCGTCGGTCCGAACGACCAGTAACGGCTGTTGGTAAGAGAAAAGACATTCAGGTCTTCCGTTTGGAGTCCAAAATCTCCGGTTAGCGAAAATTTTGGGAAAAAGTCAGCAGTTGCAACGCCAATCCTGGCGGTTGCAGCGGCTAACTCCCATTCTGCACGGCGCACGTCAGGCCTGCGTCGCAGAAGACCGGAAGGCAAACCAACCGGCACCATGGCGGGCGCTGATGGGATCGGCGCTCCCTTTGTTAACTCCGCCTGCAACGCATCCGGTTTTTGTCCCAGTAGAATACCGATTCTATGAATTGTCTGTTTCGTCGAGCTTTCCAACGTAGGTATCTGTGATTGTGTGGTTGCCAGCAGTGCTTCGGCCTGGACTGCGTCCAGCTCGCTTGATAACCCCGCCTCGAAACGGGCGCGGGTAATATCTATCGTCTCCTGCTGAACCCTGACGTTGTTGCGGACGATCTCCAGCCTCCTCTGTAATCCCCGCACTTCGATATAGTTGCGGGCTACTTCTGCCAGCAACGTAACCAGTACATCACGCCGGTTTTCTACTGCCGCATCGATGTCTGCGCGTGCCGCTTCAATTGCGCGGCGTTTGCCGCCGAACAGGTCGATCTCCCAGCTGGCGTCAAAGCCTGCCTGGTACAGGTTGCGCTTCAGCCTTGCTTTAGGTGGAATTATGGAAATACCCTGACTGCGACGGCTGCGTGAGTATGATGCGGACGTCTCTACCGACGGCCACAACTCAGACGACACCACACCGCTCTGGAATCGCGCCTCCCGAATGCGTGCCTCGGCTACGCGCAGATCGAGGTTCGATTCCACTGCATGGGTAATGAGTGAATCGAGTACCGGGTCGTTGAATGTCTTCCACCACTGGACGATTGGGTCAGCATGGTTGAACGCTGCGTTCTTTTGTGACTCGCCCCAGGATTCCGGCACTGACACTTTCGGCGGGCGGTAGTTGGGTCCTACGGCACAGCCAACAATAAGAAGCATCGAACAACACAAAAAGAGTATCAGGAATACGGTCTTTGGTCGCATCGGTGAGATCAGACGATTGCACATATAAATTGGCTTAGTCATAAAAGGGATTGTTAAATAGCTCATAGCGTAGCGAATTTGAAATCAAATAATTAACGACTTACTATTCCGTTTGCTTTGCCTGTTTCGTTTGTGATAGTGCATTATGACGCTGTAACTGGTCATGCGCTTCAATAAATACGTCCATCTGTTGACCGGCAAATATTGGAAGATCTCTGTGTTCGATACGGTAAATGACCTGCAACACTCGCGTGTCGACCCGTTCGATACTATCTCCGGTGAGCGACTTTTTTGGGACGACATACGGCTCGAATCGCACGAATTTAAGGCTTGTCTTGATTTCTCTGTTACCCCGCAGAAAAGCTACTGCAGGAGCGCCTGCCCGTACACGCCAGGCATCGTTTTCATCCACATCGGCACGAACGTTTAATGGTTCGGTATTGCCAAGCAGGATGAGCGGCGTTTGGGTAATGCCGGCAGGGGCAAACTCACCGCGGTGTATTTTCAGTTGCAATACTTCACCATCGATAGGCGCTCGCACAATAATCCGATCAAGGTTGGTCTCGGTTTCCTTTATCTGTGCCTGCGCAGAAGTGGCATCCGCCTTTGCCTGCGCCAGTTTAGCCTTGGCAATCTGGACGGCGTAACGCCTGCGGTCGAGTTCCTCTGTGCTAATTGCCCGCTTGTCTGTCAAGCTTTCGGCAAGCGCCAGTTGATTTTTTACGTCTGCCAGTGATGCCTTTGCTACCTTGACGTTTGTATTGGCAACACGCAGCGCCGCGCGTCGTATTGCCAGTTGTGCACGCAAATCGCGGTCGTCAATCTTGAACAGCGCATCGCCGGCCCCAACCTTGCTGCCGATTGAGACGTAAATGTCAGAAACAACACCTGGGATGAGCGTTCCTATAGCGATGTTTTCAGTATTTGCCTCGACAATGCCGGATCCCGCCACAGACGACGTGAAGGGCGGCGCAGTCGGTTCTACCAAAGGCTGGGCAGGCGGAAGAGTTTTGCTGCTTCTCACGACCGTTATCACAGCGAACGCTATCCCGAAGGCGGCCAGGACAGGGAGCAGATATTTTCTAATCATGAAATACCTCTTAATTCAATACGTAGATTATAGTCAACGATAAAAGAAAGTTGTCATCTCGAAGGAGCAGAGCGACTGAGGGATCTTAAGATTCCTCGCTTTGCTCGGAATGACAAGCATTCGATGTCAACTTATTTAAGTCGATTACTACAGTACCTCCCCCTTGATGGGGGGATGCTTGGTGGGGGTGAATGGAAAAAAGCCGATCACCCTCCCCTAACGCCCCTCCTGTCGAGGGCAATGTCATTGAATTAGGATAATGTGTCGCCCTTTCAGGGCTAAAAACATTATAAATCCTTATCCCAGGGCTACCGCCCTGGGCTATACTCTGTCAGCCCTTCGGGCTTTGCTTTAAAGAGAAAAGCTCTCACCCTTAATTCAATGACATTGCCCATCGAGGGAGGGACTTATTGTTAATTAAACAAATCGCAATTGGTGCTTTTTATAATTTCAGATGGTGGAGCGATTTCGTTACCAGGGTTATATGTCCATCATCCATTTTGGCGATACGGTCAGCAAATTCAAAAATGCGTGCATCATGGGTAACCACAATTAATGCCCGGTCAGCGCCGGTAGCCACCTCCCGTAACAGTTCCATGACCTTATGTCCGGTTTCATGGTCGAGTGCGCTTGTCGGTTCATCGCAGACAATCAGTTTCGGATTATGTATCATTGCGCGCGCTATGGCGACGCGTTGCTGCTGACCACCGGATAGCTCGGCAGGAAGCGAGTACGTACGGTCACCCAAACCAACCTGGTCAAGGATTTCTCTCGCCCTGTCGATTGCCGCCCGTCGTTTGGTTCCATGAATGAGTAATGGGACTGCAACATTTTCAGCCGCCGATAGTGTTGGAATCAGATTAAACATCTGAAAAACGAATCCAACACTCTGACCGCGGTACCGGGTCTTTTCATGGCGATTCATACGTTTGAAATCATGGTCGAATACCAGACACTCACCGCCGTCGGCGTCCAGCACGCCGGCAATAATCGAGATCAGGGTCGTTTTGCCGCTGCCCG
>Ga0209317_1000633_pt1 | contig 39653 bp, 34 predicted proteins | sample RifGroB2_FD_183994 | JGI IMG/M metagenome (GOLD analysis project Ga0209317, IMG submission 183994) | Soil microbial communities from Rifle, Colorado, USA - Groundwater B2 (SPAdes) (version 2) | ecosystem: Environmental > Terrestrial > Soil > Unclassified | place: Rifle, Colorado | collected... | reverse complement strand
GCTGGACCCCGGGGGGGAGATGGACGAACAGCCTATCCACGAAGGAGAGGAGTTCGGCTACGTCATCTCGGGGAAGGTGCAGCTGAGGCTGGACGACAAGCTGTACACGGTGGATAAGGGCGAATGCTTTTATTTCGCTTCCGACAGGAAGCATACGGTGAAAAATGTAGGGAAGGGCGCGGCGAAGCTTCTCTGGGTTGTGACGCCGCCAACGTTTTACTATTGAAAAGAGGAGAGTAACTCAAATGAGCAAAGTACTGATTATCGGGGCAGGTGGCGTAGGCGGGGTCGTTGCGCACAAATGTGCCCAGGCCACGGGTGTGATCACCGCAATTACCCTCGCATCTCGCACGGAATCCAAGTGCCGTGCCATTGCTGACCAGATAGAGTTTCCGGTTGCCACCGCGCAGGTGAACGCCGATAACGTGCCGGAATTGATAGAACTGATCGAGCGCGAGCAGCCGAAGCTGGTGATCAACGTGGCGCTCCCGTACCAGGACCTCACCATCATGGATGCCTGCCTGGCGACCGGCGTCGACTACCTCGACACCGCGAACTACGAGCCGCTCGATACCGCGAAGTTCGAGTACTCCTGGCAGTGGGCCTACCAGGAGCGCTTCAAGGAGAAGGGGCTCATGGCGCTTCTGGGAAGCGGCTTCGATCCCGGCGTCACCAACGTCTACACCGCGCTGGCAGCCAAGAAGTACCTGGACGAGGTGTACGAGATCGACATCATCGACGCGAACGCCGGCAACCACGGCCAGCCCTTCGCGACGAACTTCAACCCGGAGATCAACATCCGCGAGGTTACCGCTCCCTGCCGCCACTGGGAGAACGGCGAGTGGGTGGAAACCGCGCCGCTCTCCACCAAGCAGAGCTTCGACTTCCCGGAAGGGATCGGCCCGATGAACATCTACCGCATGTACCACGAGGAGATGGAGTCGCTGGTCAAGCACCTCCCGACCATCAAGAAGGCGCAGTTCTGGATGACCTTCTCCGACAACTACCTGAAGCACCTCGAGGTGCTGCAAAACGTCGGGATGACCCGCATCGACGAGGTGGAGTACAACGGCCAGAAGATCGTCCCGCTGCAATTCCTGAAGTCGGTGCTCCCTGATCCCGGCAGCCTGGGCCCGCTCACCAAGGGGCGCACCTGCATCGGCGTGATCGCCCGCGGCATCAAGGACGGCAAGAGGAAGCAGGTTTACATCTACAACATCTGCGACCACGAGGCGTGCTACCGCGAGGTGAAATCGCAGGCGATCAGCTACACCACCGGCGTTCCCGCGGTGGTCGGCGCCATCATGATGCTGACCGGCAAATGGCGCGGCGAAGGCGTATTCAACATGGAGCAGTTCGATCCCGAGCCGTTCCTGGAAAAACTGGCCCCCATGGGGCTCCCGACCGTGGTGATCGACGGCGGCGAGTGGGCGGAACTTACGTGACAAAGCTGCATGTAAATGAAATGACGAGGCTCGCCCCATCTCCATCCTACGTGGTGGACCTGGGGCGGCTGCGCCACAATCTCGCCATTTTGGACGAGGTGCAGAAGCGAAGCGGCGCCAAGATCCTTCTGGCGCTGAAGGCCTTCTCCATGTGGAGCGTCTTTCCCATCATAGCGAAGACGCTGCGCGGTACCTGCGCCAGCTCCCCCTGGGAGGCGCGCCTGGGGAGGGAGGAGTTCGGCGGCGAGGTGCACAGCTTCTCGGCGGCGTTCAAGGAGAGCGACGTCAGGGAGCTGCTGGAGACCTCCAACCACCTGGTCTTCAACTCCTTCAACCAGCTGGAGCGCTTCCGCCCGCTCTGGGAGCAGTACCAGGGGCGCGTCTCCATCGGCCTCAGGGTGAACCCGGGTCACTCGGAGGGGCACACGCCGATCTACGACCCGGCAGCGCCGAAGTCGCGCCTGGGGATACTCCGCTCGGAGTTCGAGGGGAGATCGCTTGCGGGCGTGGAGGGGCTTCATTTCCACACGCTTTGCGAGCAGCTCTTCGACCCGCTGCAGCGGACGGCGAGGTCCTTCGAGGAGAAATTCGGGGAGTTCCTGCCGCAGATGAAATGGCTGAACCTGGGGGGAGGGCATCACATCACCCGGGAGGGGTACGACATCGACGCCCTGGTGGAGCTGGTGCGCTACTTCAGGCGGAAGTACGACCTCGAGGTGTACCTGGAGCCGGGGGAGGCTATCGCCATAGGGACCGGTATCCTGGTCTCCGAGGTGCTGGACGTGGTGCACAACGAGGTGGACATCGCCGTCCTGGACGTCTCCGCCACCTGCCACATGCCGGACATCCTGGAGATGCCCTACCGCCCGGAGATCAAGGGTGGCTACGACGCGGGCGAGAAGGGGCACGACTACCGGCTGGGGGGCCCCTCCTGCCTTGCCGGCGACGTGATCGGCGACTGGTCCTTCGAGGAACCCCTGCAGGTCGGGCAAAAGCTGGCATTTTTGGACATGTCGCACTACACCATGGTCAAGACCACGACGTTCAACGGCATACAACATCCGCATATCTGCACCTTTGAGCCGCAGACAGGCGAGCTGCAAGTCGTGCGCAGCTTCGGCTATGAAGACTTCAAAAGCCGCCTGTCCTGATGACGAAACAACCCCATTCATGAAGTACATGGTGAACTGAATTATGGCCAAATGGACTATCAACGATTCCTCCAAGATCTACAACATCGACAACTGGGGCGCCGAACTCTTCTCGGTCAACAAGAAGGGGAACGTCTGCGTGCACCCGTCCCCCAACTCGAAGTACTCCATAGATCTCAAGGTGCTGGTCGACGACTTGATCAAGAGAAAGATCAAGCCCCCGATCCTTCTGCGCTTCATGAACATACTGGAGGGGCGCATCGCCTCCATCAGCAGGGTCTTCAAGAACGCGATTCATGACAACAACTACCCGGCCAGGTACCAGACCTTCTACCCGATCAAGGTGAACCAGCAGCGCCAGGTGGTGGAGGCGATCGCGAACTTCGGCAAGAAGTACAACATCGGCCTCGAGGTCGGCTCGAAGCCGGAGCTGGTGGCGGCCATCTCCATGAGCACCGGGAACAACCTCCCGATCATCTGCAACGGCTACAAGGACACCGAGTTCATCGAGACCGTCCTCTTCGCCACCCGTGTCGGCTACGACATCACGATCGTGGTGGAGAAGCTGTTCGAGCTGGAGAAGATCGTCGAGGTCTCCAAGCGGACCGGGATCGTTCCCAAGCTGGGCATCCGCGTGAAGCTCTCCTCCAAGGGGATCGGCAAATGGTCCACCTCGGGGGGCGAGGATGCCAAGTTCGGCCTGCGCATCTCCGAGATCATCGCGGCCATCGGGATGCTGAAGAGCCACGACATGCTCGACAGCGTGAAGCTGCTCCATTTCCACGTGGGGAGCCAGATCACCAAGATCGACAAGATCAAGAATGCCCTCATCGAAGGGACCAGGATCTATGTCGAGATGAGGAAGCTGGGGGTCAACCTGGAGTTCCTGGACATCGGCGGCGGGCTCGGGGTGGATTACGACGGCTCCAAGTCGAGCTACTTCTCCAGCGTGAACTACTCCATCGAGGAGTACGCCAACGACGTCATCTACCAGGTGAAGAACATCTGCGACGATGCCGGGGTCCCCTGCCCGAACATCATCTCCGAGTCGGGGCGCGCCACCGTCGCACACTACTCGGTGCTGGTCACGGACGTATTGAACAACAACACCCAGACGCTCATGCCCGACTTCGAGTCGATCCTCACCGAGCCGGAGAAGCTCTCCCCGACGGTGAAGAAGCTCGTGGACATCTACAAGAGCATCGACAAGCACTCGCTTCGCGAGGATTACCACGACACCATACAGCTGATCCAGGAGTCGGTGAGCCTTTTCAACCTGGGCTACCTGAACATGGCCGAGCGGGCGAACGCCGAGTGGGTCTACGGCAGGATCATCAGGAAGATCAACTCCATAGTCGAGAAGATGAAGCCGATCCCCGACGAGCTGCAGAACTTCCAGCTGAGCCTGAGGCAGACCTACTTCGCCAACTTCTCGCTCTTCCAGTCGATTCCCGACTCGTGGGCCATCGACCAGCTCTTCCCGATCGTCCCGATCCAGCGTCTGGACGAGAAGCCGGACGTGCTCACCTCCATCGCGGACATCACCTGCGACTCCGACGGCGAGATCACCAGCTTCGTAGGGGAGAACGGCAGGACCAAGGCGCTCCCGCTGCACAAGATCAAGGTGGACGAGCAGTACTACATCGGCTTCTTCCTGATCGGCGCCTACCAGGAGATCCTGGGCGACATGCACAACCTGTTCGGCGACACCAACGCGGTGCACATCACCTTCAACAAGAAGACCAACTACAAGATCGACACGGTCATCACCGGCGATGCCACGTGGGAGAGCCTCAAATACGTGCAGTACGACAGCCAGGAGATCCTGAAAAGGGTCCGCAACAACCTGGAGAAGGACGTCTCGCTGCAGAAGGTCTCCATCGAGGAGAGCAGCCACTTCCTCGAGCTTCTGGACCGGACGCTGCAGTCCTACACCTACCTCGGAGAGTAAGGGCGCCAGGCCGTCCGACTCCGCATGCCGATCAAGGGGAAGCGCCGCAAGGGCTTCCCCTTTTTTTTCGTGGAGCGGTGTCGCAGGGAGCCGCCAGCCGGTGCGTCCCGTTTTTTACGTCCTCTTTGTGGACAATTTTGCAGGGCGTGGTAAATTGCCGTGGAGGAAAAACCCGGTTCTCATGGAATTGCGGCAGTTTAGGGGTGTGGCGCTGAGGGAGTCGTTTTGTAGCGGGCTAGGGAGGTGGGGCATGCTTATCCAGGTGGGTTACGACGACCGGAGGTACGACTACGTGAAGGATTTCATGCTGGACAAACTGATCGAGGCCGGCACGATAGCCAAGTTCAGGCGGAGCTCCGGGTGGGTGCGCGTCGGCGTGGATCCCGTACGCCAGCGCAGCAGCGACAACTACGACGGGCTGGAGCGAAGAAGGGCGGTAAACGGCTGACTTTGCCCGCACCACTCCCCGGCCGGTCAGAGCTCGTCGAGGTTGCCGAACTCCCGCCACTCCAGGTAGTATTTCGGCCTCATGATGAAATCGCAGACGTTTTCCAACACGTTGTAATGCTTCTTCTCCTCGTTGGCGATCCTCAGGAAGAGCTGCACGATCACCGGATCCTCTTCCTTCTTTGCCATCTCCTCGTACATCTTTACGCTCTGCGTTTCCACCTTCAGAGCGAGCCGGTAGGCATCGAGAGCTTCCTGGAGTTCCGCCGGCAGGTTCCGGTCCCGCAGAAGTTCGCTGAAAACGCCCCTTGCCTGCTCCGTTGCGCGCGAGTCGGCCATCCCCCAGGTTTCTCCCTCCTTCAAACGGCGCAGCGTGTCGTAATGCTTCTGCTCATCGGCTGCCAGTTCGGCAAAGATGGTCTTCAGTCCCGGCATCCCGGCCGATGCGGCCATGTTCTCGTAGTAAGCCTTCCCCTGCAGCTCAACCTTCATGGCGAAATCAAGGACGTTCACGGCGACCTCCTGCTATGGGTTGCGATGCTGTCAAGCTGCCTCCGGCCGGCACGATTGCCGAGGTCCGTCTGGCCCGACCGCTGTGGCGTTGGAGGATTCTCACCTCCGGGTTGCGCCTTGTCAAGAGGCGGTCGGATTTTGTCGGCAACAAAGGGCAGGAAATAGGCGGTGGACAAAGAGGACCCGAATGGTATGCTTTGGGCAGGCACCATTAGCAGGCACTCCATTCTTACTTAATGAACAAGGAAACAGCGGGAGGATTACGATGAACAGGCACATGACAAACGGCTTGGCAGGGGTATTGGCGGCAGCTCTTCTTCTCATGGTCCCGGCGTTTGCACTCGCATCGACTTGGAACATCGACCCGGAGCATTCCGCCGTCGAATTCAAGGTGCGCCACCTGATGGTATCCAACGTCAAGGGGGTGTTCGGCAAGGTGGCAGGTGTGGTGACCGTGGACGACAAGGACTTCGCCAAGTCCAGCGTGTCGGCAACCATCGACACCGCGTCGATAGACACCGGCGTGGCCAAGCGGGACGCGCATCTCAAAAGCGCCGATTTCCTCGAGGTCGACAAATACCCCACCATGACCTTCGTCTCCACCGAGATCGTCAAAGGGAGCAGCGCCGGAAGGTTCAAGCTGATCGGGGACCTCACCCTGCATGGGGTGACAAGGAAGGTCGCTCTCGACGTCGAGGGGCCGTCCCCCCAGGTGAAGGATCCCATGGGCAACGTCAGGAGCGGAGCCTCCGCCACGACCAGGATAAACAGGAAGGATTTCGGTCTGACCTGGAACAAGATGCTGGAGGCCGGCGGGGTGGCGGTCGGGGACGAAGTCTCGATCAGCATCGAGGTGGAACTGATCAAGGCCAAGTGACCGCGACCGGTTGACTTCGAAGGGGGGAGCAAGGCAGGCGGGGCCTCGCTGCGGATGCAAAAGGCAGTGAAGGCCCTTTTGCCTTGCGCGCCAAGTCGGCTGTCGCCGCCGACTGCAACCTCTGCAGATAGCCGCATGGCGTTGCTATACACCCCGCCGCAGGCGGCTTGATGCTGCAATCACGACGGTTTACGCCTGAATTGCAGGCGGGTTGTCCCCGGGCGCCGGTAAAGGTGTATGGGGAAACCATACAACCTCCCCCGGGCGCTTTGCCGGCTCGAGTTCAATGTGCCGCGGATACGGCAGGTTAGGCGGTCGCTTCCGCCTGCAGCCGCTCTGGCATGCTTGATGCTCCTCGTGAACCCAGTTGTCTAACCTCGGATTCCCAAAGGGAGGATGTCATGAGAGCGAGAGCACCTATCAACGCTATTGTTGCAACGGCCGCGTCTGCGACCACGGCTTTTGCGGCCAACGGTGCGCAGGCGGACCAGCCGGGCATCCTTGTCTGGGCCTTCATGGGTTTTGCCGCCGTTATCGTTGCGGGGCAGCTGGTTCCTGCAGCCATACTGGTTTTCGGAGCGGTGAAGGCGCTCTTCACCAGGCCTGAGCCGGCGAAGACGAAGGTGTAGGGCAGGGAACCACAGCTGAAAAGAAAAGCCGCTCGCTTCGAGCGGCTTTTCTTTTTGTCCCGATTGTCCCGCTGTCGGTCTAATCCTCGAGCCGGTCGGCCAACAGCTCCGCCGTATGCTTCACCCTTACGGCGGCGCCGTCCTGGTCGAACCCCCCCCGGATCTGCATCACGCATCCCGGGCAGTCCATGGCGACCACCGGCGCGCCGGTCTCCTTGATGTTCCTGAGTTTCCTCTGAAGGATCGGCGCCGAGATCTCGGGAAGCTTCATGGAGTAGGAACCTCCCATGCCGCAGCACATGTCGCACTCGAACATCTCCGCCATCTCGTATCCGGCCTTTTGCAGCAGCTCGCGCGGCTCCTTAGAGACGTTCAGCGTCCTCTTCAGGTGGCAGGAGTCGTGGTAGGTCACCTTGCCGAGCTCCTCTCCCTCCTTGAAGCTCAGGCGCCCCTGCTCGACCAGGCGTTTCACCAGGGTCGACAGGTCCATGGTCTTGTCTGCCAGCTCCTTTGCCTTGGCAAGCCACCCGGTCCGGCCCAGCGTCTCGAGGGTCTTTCCGAACTCGTGGGCCAGGGCGACGGTGCAGGTGGGGCAGGCTGACACCACGTACTGTGCCTCTTCTTCCAGCAGCACCTTTATGTTGTCGACGGCATTTTGCGCCGCCACCTCGTAAGCCCCGTTGTACAGCGCCGGCGCGCCGCAGCAGGTCTGCTCCTCGGGGAAGGTCACCTCTATTCCCGCCTTGTTGAGGAGCTTCACCAGCGCCACCCCCATCTCCGGGTAGGCGAAGTCGATCAGGCAGCCGGCGTAGAAGACGGCCTTCTCCCTTCCCTTTGGCTGTTCGATGGCGGGGAAGATATCCCTGAAAGGCTTTTCCGCGATGGCCGGGAGGCTGCGGCCGTCGGTCAGGTCCGAGAGAAACAGCGGAAGGTGGCGGATGAACTTGCCGGAGGTGAAGGGCTTGCCGGCGATGGACGCCGCCCTCAGCATGCCGTGGAAGAGCTTCCTATTGTTCACCACGCCGAAGATGGCTTTCTGCACCAAGGGCTGCCCCTTCTCCAGCAGCAGGCGGCGCCTGATCTCCAGGATCATCTCCGGGATGTCGAGCTTCCCAGGGCAGACCTGGGTGCAGTTGCCGCACTGGATGCAAAGCCCCTGGATGTCCTCGGACTTCTTCAGCTCGTCGAACCAGGCGGTGAGAATGGTGCCGATGCCGCCGGTGTAGATGCTCCCGAAGACGTGCCCGCCGACCAGGCGGAAGATGGGACAGACGTTCAGGCAAGAGCCGCAGCGTATGCACTGCAGGGCCTGCTTGAACTTGGGGTCCTGCGCCATCTCGGTGCGGCGGTTGTCCATCAGGATGATGTGCATCTCCTTCATGGAGCCGTCATCGTTGGGAGTGGGGCCGGAGATGATGGAGACGTAGCTGGTGAGAAGCTGGGCGGTGGCGCTTCTCGGGAGCGCGTCCAGGATCGGCGCCACGGTCTCGAACTTCTCCACCAGTTTCTCCACCCCGACCAGCGCGACGTGGATCCTCGGGAGGGTGGTCACCAGCCTCGCGTTACCCTCGTTGGTCACCAGCACGATGCTGCCGGTCTCGGCGACCGCGATGTTGCCGCCCGAGATCCCCATGTCGGCTGCCAGGAACTTGGGGCGCAACTCGTTGCGGGCCACCTTGACCAGTCTGGGGATGTCCGTGGAGAGCCGCTCGTCGACTTCCTTGCTGAAGAGCTCCGATACCTCCTCCTTGGTCATGTGGATGGCGGGCATCACCATGTGCGAAGGGGTCTGCCCGGCCAGCTGTATGATCCACTCCCCAAGGTCGGTCTCCGCCACGGCGATGCCGCTTTCGAGCAGGGTCTTGTTCAGGTGGATTTCCTCGGTCGCCATCGACTTGGACTTCACCACGCTCCTGACGCCGTTGTCCTTGGCGAGCTTCAGGATGTACTGCTTCACCTCCTGCGGGTCGCTGGTGCGGAACACCTTTGCCCCGAGGGCCTCGGCGTTTTTCTGGAAGGTGTCGGCCACCTCGCTCAGGTGGCAGGCGGCACTCGATTTCGCCTCTGCGATCCTGGAGCGGAGCGCCTCGAAGTCCATCCCCTCGTAGGCCTTGCTCCGGTTCACCTTGTACGCCTCGGAGAACTTGCCCAGCGCCCCGGTCAGGTTGGCGTCGTTCAGCGCCTTGTTGATGGATGCCTTGAATTCCTTTTTCATTGCTTCGCCCCTCCCTGCTCATCGACGAAGACGATTATCAGACGCTCCGGTCCATGCACGCCGATGGTGAGAACCCGCTCTATGTCGGCCGTACGGCTGGGCCCCGTGATGAAGGCGATGTACCTGCTGGTCTTGGGGTTGATCCTGGCGAAGAGGGAAGGCTTGTCGGCAACTATGTTCGCGGCGGGTACCAGCGCGATGTGTATCTCGGTCAGGGAGGAGGCAAGCCTTTGGTCGGACGCGCTTTGGTCCTGCACCAGCGAGCCGGTATCGGCGACCGCCCATGACATCTCGCTGATCCCCACCTTTGCCCGGGCAGCCCGCTCCCTGGTCACCTCAAGGCTCAGCCCGGAAACCCCCGCGAGCACTCCCCTGTCCACCCCGCCAAGGAAGGGGCCGTCCGCCCACACCGCGTAGCGGCCGGGGGCGTCGGCGACCCCTTCCTCCTCGAGAAAGGTGAGGATGAAGTCAAGCGCGTCCTTCTTGCTGGCCACGCGATGCACCTCCGCACCGACCCCGACCGCTTTGGTCCTGAATTGCTCGTACATGCTGTTTTCCCTCCATCAGTTGTCTTGGCACCGGTTCAGGCAGGCCGGCTTTTCCTGTACGTCCCTGCTTTCCTTTGTCGCCGCCTTGGCGCCTTGGGGAAAGCTGTTTTACGTCGCGCCGTATTTAGTGGCTTTACCATTGACCGGCCCGGCTGCAAAGCCCCGTATCGGGCATATGAAAAAAATGATATTACCAAATTGCCAAGGCATATTAATGCAAAAAAACGCCATAGTAAAGCTGTTTAGTTGCCGAATACAAAAAAACTTGACACTGTTCTAAAAAGATGGTTAATTGGCCTTACCAAAACCTATAACCTGGTTTGATTGACTGTTTTCCTTGCCGTCCCAGGCGCGCGGGGAGCCAAGGTCGCCGATGTTTACGCTGAAACGATTCCGGTTTTTGCTGCACATAGCCAGTCTGTCTGTCGCGTCCCAAACAGCACCAAAGAAAAAAGGAGAACACAGTCATGCCATGGATTCAAAGCTACACCCCGGTCGGCGGAAGTCTCGCGATGTCGGCGCTCGTTGCCGCCATTCCACTCGTTGTAATCTTCGTCTGTCTTGCGGTTTTCAAGATGAAGGCGCACAAGGCAGGTCCCCTCGCGGTCGCCTCTGCAGTCGCCATCGCGATCTTCGTATGGCAGATGCCGGCGAAACTGGCCGGGTTGGCATTCGTCCAGGGCGCCGGCTTCGGTCTGTTCCCGGTTTTCTACATCGTGCTCACCACCATTCTCCTTTACAACGTGACCGTGAAGGGCGGGCAGTTCGAGATCATCAGGGCCTCGCTTGCCGGGCTTACCGGTGACCGCCGCCTGCAGGCGCTGCTGATCGCCTTCTGCTTCGGCGCCTTCATCGAAGGGGCCGCCGGATTCGGCACGCCGGTCGCCATCGCGGGCGCCACCCTGGTGGGGCTTGGCTTCCGCCCCTTCTATGCAGCGGGCGTCTGTCTGATCGCGAACACCGCACCGGTCGCCTTCGGCGCCATCGGCATCCCGGTCGTCGCGCTCGCCGGTGTCATGGGGTACGACGATGCCGGCATGATGCAGCTCTCCACCATGGTGGGGCGCCAGCTCCCCTTCGTTTCCGTGTTCATCCCCTTCTACGTCATCATGATCATGTGCGGCTGGAAGAAGACCCTCGAGGTCATGCCGGCCATCGTCGTCTGCGGCGTCACCTTCGCGGTCGTCCAGTGGGGCACCGCAAGCTACCTCGGCCCCTACCTCCCGGACGTCACCGCGTCGCTTGCCACCCTGGCCGCGTTGGTGATCCTGCTCAAGTTCTGGCAGCCCCCCACCGTCTGGACCTTCGACCACGAGCCCGAGTTCTCCGGCAAGGAGAGCCACGACTACACCGGCGCCGAGATGTTCCGCGCCTGGGCCCCCTACCTGGTGCTCACCGTCATGGTCCTCATCTGGGGCATCCCGTCCCTCAAGACCTCGCTCGACAAGTCCAAGATCGTGATCCCGATCTCGGGTCTGGACAACGCCATCGTGAAGAAGGTCTCCAAGCCTGAGGACGGCATCAAGAAGATCGCCGTCGTGAAGGAAGAGGCAGCCAAGCAGATCGCCCTGCTGTCTCCGGCAGACGCCAAGCAGGCGGCTTTGGCCGCCGGTCTCTCCGAGCTGCAGGTGCTGGAAGACAAGCTCCTTGCCGTGGAGCAGACGCTCCCCGGCCAGACCGCAGCGCTCACCGATGAGCGCCTGGCAGCCTTCGACGCAGTCGAGAAGAAACAGAAGGACCTGCAGAAGATCCAGAAGGAGCTCGTTGAGGCGAAGGTTGTCGAGAAGGCGCAGTTCAAGCCGCTTGACAAGGCGCTCACCGACCAGCAGCCGGCCAAGGTGGCCGCGAAGTTCAACTTCAACTTCATGTCCGCCGCAGGGACCGCGATCCTGATCGCCGCCATCATCTCCGCCTTGATCTGCGGGGTCGGCATCGGCGCCTTCTTCGAGGTGGTGAGAAAGACCCTCTACGACATGCGCTACCCCGCTCTGACGGTGGCCTGCGTTGTCGGCCTCGCCTTCGTGATGAACGCATCCGGCATGACCACCAGCATGGGCATCTCCTTCACCAAGACCGGCGCGCTCTTCCCGTTCCTCTCTCCGTTTCTCGGCATGCTCGGCGTGTTCCTGACCGGTTCCGACACCTCCAGCAACGTCCTCTTCGGCGGCCTGCAGAAGGTAACCGCGGAAGAGCTCGGCCTGAACCCGCTCCTCACCGGCGCGGCCAACACGAGCGGCGGCGTCATGGGGAAGATGATCTCCCCGCAGTCCATCGCGGTCGCCTGCGCAGCCACCGGCCTCGTCGGCGAGGAAGGGAACCTGTTCCGCTTCACCCTGAAGCACGCCATCTTCCTCACCTGCGTGATGGGTGTCATCGTGGCGCTGCAGGCCTACGTCTTCCCCTGGATGATCCCCTGACCAACTGCCGATACAAAACCCCGGGAGGTGCGCCTCCCGGGGGAATCGGTCGAGCCGGCATCTCCGGCGGCCCCTCGACCCTCCCCATCTTCCGTGGCCGCCCGTACCTCTCTCCCCGGTGTTTAGCTAAAAAAAGCAAGGAAGTCCGATGGCAAGAAAGCTCCTCGACATAACCTGGCAGATACTGCTGCTTTGGCTGCTCTTTCGCTTGGGGAGCTACCTGGTCGACCTGTCGGGGGTCTCACTCCCCGGGAACGTCGCGGGGATGCTGATCCTGTTCGCCCTGCTCTCGACAGGGGCGGTCAAGCCCGCCCTGGTAGAGGCCGGAGGGGGCTTCCTGCTCAAGCACTTCGCGTTTTTCTTCATCCCCATCTCGGTGGGGCTGATGGCCTTTGGCACCCTGATGCGGCAAAGCGGTGTGGCGCTGCTCGTCATCCTGGCGCTCAGCGCCATACTCGGCATGGCGGTAACCGGCCTCTCGGTGCAGTTTCTGCACAAAAGGTCGTCACGATGAACGCGCTTCATTTCACCGGGCTGGTGCTGCTCACCGTAGGCGCCTATCTGGCTACGCGCAGCATCTTTCTCGCCTTCAAGCATCCGCTTTTGAACCCCGTCTTCCTGAGCACCGTCGTCATCATCGGCGCCCTGCAGATGGGTGGTTTCACGCTGGAGGATTACCGGCCGGCCAAGGAGGCGATGACCCTGCTTCTCGGGCCTGCCACGGTGGCGCTCGCGCTTCCTTTGTACAACAACCGCAAGGTACTGCGAGACCACGCGCTCCCGGTGCTTTTCGGCGTGGCAGCCGGTTCGCTCGCCACCATGGCCGCGGCCTTGGTGGCCGGGCGCCTGTTGCAGCTGGGCGACGGGGTGCTCCTCTCCCTGGGGCCGAAGTCGGTCACCGTCCCCATCGCCGTGGAGATCTCCAGGCTCGCCGGAGGCGAGGCGACGCTCACCGCGGCCTTCGTGGTGGCGACCGGCATGATCGGCTCGATACTGGGGCCGACCGCGCTCTCGCTGGTGCGGGTGAAAAATCCGGTCGCCCGCGGTCTCGCGCTGGGAACCGTCTCGCACGGCCAGGGGACCGCCGTGGCGCTCATGGAGGGCGAGACGGCCGGGGCCATGGGCGGCGTGGCGATGGCGATCGCAGCTGTCTTTACCGCAGTGATAGCACCCTATTACCTCCCTCTCTTCCTCCGCTAGCGGCAGGGGAGGGCGAGGCGGCCCACACTTTAAAAGCCAAGAAAGGAACCCTCCCATGGAAAACAGTTTCATAAAGGCACTGACGGAGATAGCTGGGGCACAGCACACCCTGACCGACCCCGAGTCGCTTGCCTGCTACGGCTACGATTCCACCCCGGAGCTGCAGAGCAGGCCGGGGGTGGTAGTGCTCCCGGGCAGCACCGAGGAGATCTCCAGGATCATGTCGCTTTGCGACCGGGCCGGCGTGCGGGTCACCCCGCGCGGTTCCGGCACCAACCTCTCCGGGGGGTCCATCTCCTTCGACGCCGGCGTGGTGCTGCAGACCAGCCGCATGAACCGGATCCTGGAGGTAGACGAGGAGAACCTCACCGCGACCGTCGAGACCGGCGTGATCACCTCCGCGCTGCACCGCGAGGTGGAGGCGAAGGGGCTTTTCTACCCCCCCGACCCCGGGAGCATGAACATCTCCACCATGGGCGGCAACGTCGCCGAGAACTCGGGCGGCCTCCGGGGGCTCAAGTACGGCGTCACCGACGACTACGTGATGGGGCTAAAGACCGTCCTTGCCGACGGGGAGCTCCTGAAGACCGGGGGGAAGGTGGTAAAGGACGTGGCGGGATACAACCTGAACCAGCTCCTGGTCTCCTCCGAGGGGACCCTGGGGATCTTCACCGAGATCACCGTGAAGCTGATCCCCAAGCCCCAGACCAAGAAGACCATGCTGGTGCACTTCCCGCAGCTGGAGCAGGCAGCGCTCACCGTCTCCCACATCATCGCCGCGCGCATCATCCCGGCGACGCTGGAGTTCCTGGACCGGGTCACCATCAAGTGCGTCGAGGATTACGCCCATGTCGGTCTGCCGCTTGACGTGGACGCCGTGCTCCTCATCGAGGTGGACGGCCATCCGGCCCAGGTCGAAGAGGACGCGGCGGGCATCCGGCAGATCTGCGAGCGGCACCGCTGCTCGTTCTTCCAGACCGCGGCGACCGCAGAGGAGGCGCTCAAACTGGCCACCGCCCGCCGTGTGGCGCTCTCCGCGCTGGCACGGATGAGGCCCACCACCATCCTCGAGGACGCCACCGTCCCCAGGAGCTGCATCGCGCCCATGGTGAAGCTGATTCAGGACACCGCCAGGAAGTACGACCTCCTGATCGGTACCTTCGGCCACGCCGGCGACGGGAACCTGCACCCCACCTGCCTGACCGACGAAAGAAACCCTGACGAGATTGCCCGCGCCCACAAGGCCTTCGGCGAGATCTTCGACGCGACCATCGCCATGGGGGGGACCATCACCGGCGAGCACGGGGTGGGGGTGGCCAAGAAGAAGTACCTCCCCAAGCTGGTCGGCGAGTCGGGGCTCCGCGTCATGAGGGGCATCAAGGGAGCCTTCGATCCGAAGGGGATACTGAACCCTGGGAAGATTTTTTAGGCCGACTCGTCCTGCCAGTCGGACAGGTCGGACAGGTCGGACAGGTCGGACAGGTCGGACAGGTCGGACAGGTCGGACAGGTCTGACAGGTCTGACAGGTCTGACAGGTCTGACAGGTCTGACAGGTCGGACGGGTCGGACAGGTCGGACAGGTCGGACAGGTCGGACAGGTCGGACGGGACTCACTGAGCAGGAAAACCAAATAGTACAAGAGGCCGACATGGATTACGTAAAGCTGATCAACTGCATGCGCTGCGGCATGTGCCTGCCGCACTGCCCGACCTATAAGGAGACCTTCCTGGAGACCGCCTCGCCCCGCGGGCGCGTGGCGCTGGTGCGCAAGTTCCAGGAAGGGGAGCTGGTGGAGAGCGAGAATCTCCTCGAATACGTCTCCCTCTGCCTGGACTGCCAGGCCTGCGCCTCCGCCTGCCCCTGCGGCGTCAACGCCGGGGAGCTCGTCGCCGAGTTCCGCTGCGAGAGGAAACAGGAGGGGGGGCTCTCCATGATGGAGGAGATGATCCTCAGGAAACTGGTCCCGCACCCGGACCGCCTTGAGGCGGCGACGGCTCCGCTTCGGCTGTACCAGAAAACCGGCCTGCAGCAGGTGGTCCGCTCGCTCGGGCTTTTGAAGGTGTTCCCGGAGGCGCTGGGGAGGATGGAGGGACTCTTGCCCGAACTCCCGGCCGCACCGCTGCGCCAGACCATAAGCGAGGTGACCCCGGCGCAAGGGAAGGAAAAGGGGACGGTCGGCTTCTTCCTCGGCTGCGTGATGAGCCTCATCTTCAGCGAGGCAAGCGTCGCCACCGTGCAGCTTCTCTCCGCGCTCGGCTACAAGGTGATCACCCCCAAGGCGCAGAAATGCTGCGGCGCCCCGAACATGCTCGGACACGACATCGAAGGGCTCAGGGATGCGGCACGCTTCAACACCGACCTGTTCCAGTCCTATCGGCTCGACTTCGTGGTCACCGACTGCGGCGGCTGCGGGGCGGAGCTTAAGAAATACGGCCATCACCTGGGGGGGGAGGAGAGCGCCACCTCCTTCAGCGCGAAGACGCGCGACATCTCGGAGATCCTGGCAAGCGAGGCTGCCGGGCTCGCCGACAAGCTGAAGCCGCTCCCCATCAAGGTCACCTATCACGACCCCTGCCATATAGCGCACTGCCAGGGTATCCGCAGCCAGCCGCGCGCCCTGATCAACATGGTCCCCGGCATCGATTTCCGCGAGCTCCCCGAGGCGGATGCCTGCTGCGGCTCGGCCGGGACCTACAACATAGAGAAGCCCGAGATGTCGGACCGGGTGCTGTCACGCAAGGTGCAGAACATCCAGAAGACCGGGGCGGAGTATCTGGTGACCAGCAACCCCGGCTGCCTTTTGCAGCTGAAAAAAGCGCTTTCCGAGGCGACCCCCCAGGTGAAGGTGATCCACCTGACCGAGTTGCTCCGGATGAGCATCGGCGCATGACGAACAAGCGAAACCGCCCCCCTGGTGATGCTGCGTTCCGGGCTGCGAAGCGCATTGGTAAGGAAAAATTACCAAAAAGATGTTGCTATCCTCTTGCTAATGTAGTATCCGTGCGATCATGAAATTTACGCCCATAAAACCGAAAAAAGTATCCACGCAGATAGCGGAGCAGATCCGCGGCTCCATCCTGGCTGGCGAATTCAACCCGGGCGAGAAGCTCCCCCCGGAGCGCGAGCTGGCGGAGATGTTCGGCGTTTCCCGCCCCTCGGTGCGCGAGGCGCTCAACATCCTCACCTCCTCGGGCCTCGTGGAGACCTATCAGGGAGGCGGGACGCTGGTCCGCTCGCTGGTGGAGAACTCCGCGTCGATGCCGCTCTCCGAACTGATCCGCATCGACGGCGACAGGGCGCTGGACGTCATCGAGGTGCGCAAAGGGATGGAATCCTGGACCGCCTGGTACGCCGCCTCGCGCGCGCTTCCCGAGGACATCCGGCGCATCAAGGTCGTGGTGGACGGGATGGCCAAGAACCTGGAGGAGCTGAAGCACTCCGAGGACTTCGATGCCCACTTCCACATGCTGGTGGCCCGCGCCACCCACAACGTGGTCTGGTCCCACATCATGCAGACCATCTTCGAGGCGATGCAGGAATTCCAGCGGGACGTCTGGCGCGCGGTCTACCTGACCGAGGAAGACCAGAGGCTTCTCTTCAGCCACCACCTGAAGGTCTACGAGATGATCCGGGACAGGAACCCGGAGGGCGCCAGAAGCGCCATGCTGGAGCATCTCGATTTTGCACAGAAGAGGTGTTCCGCCTACGTCTCCATGCGCGGCACCGAATAGCACCATAGCAAAAGCATCGACAAAGGCCCGGCAGAAACCCTGCCGGGCCTTTGTGCGCCCGGAGGTTCTCCTTTACGGGGGGCCGGGCGCGCGCCTCCCAAAACTCCAGCCGGAGCTGCCTCGGGGTCCCTTTTTGGTTGAAGCGGGGTGGCTTTTTGGGTATAGTGACCCGTTATTTCCTGCATATTATTCCAAGGAGGAATTTTTCAATGATAGATTTTCTGGGGGATTGGAAGAGAACCAGTTACTGCGGCGAGCTGAGGGGCGCCGATGTCGGGCAGCAGGTCGTTCTGATGGGATGGGTCTCGAAGAGGCGCGACCACGGCGGTCTCATCTTCGTTGACCTGCGCGACAGGGACGGCGTCGCCCAGATCGTCTTCGACCCAGAGAGGTGCGCCGAGGCCCACTCCAAGGCCGAAGGGGCCAGGAACGAGTACGTCCTCGCCATCAAGGGGACCGTGTCCAGCCGCCCGGAAGGGACCGTCAACCCGAAGATGAAGACCGGGGAGATCGAGGTGCTGGTGACCGAGTGCAAGCTCCTGAACCCCTCGAAGGCTCTTCCCTTCACGCTCGACGGCTTCGTCGACGTGAACGAGAACATCAGGCTCAAGTACCGCTACCTGGATCTGCGGACCGGCACCCTGCAGTCCAACCTGATCCTCCGCTCCAAGGTGGCCCAGCTGACCCGCTCCTACCTCACCGACAACGGCTTCATCGAGCTGGAAACCCCGTTCCTCACCAAGTCGACACCGGAAGGGGCGCGCGACTTCCTGGTTCCCTCCCGCATCAACAAGGGCGAGTTCTACGCGCTGCCGCAGTCGCCGCAGCTGTTCAAGCAGATCCTGATGGTCTCCGGCTTTGACCGGTACTTCCAGATCGTGCGCTGCTTCCGCGACGAGGACCTGCGCGCCGACCGCCAGCCCGAGTTCACCCAGATCGACTGCGAGATGTCCTTCATCGACCGCGAGGACATCATCACGGTGATGGAGGGGCTCATGGCCCGCATCTTCACGGAGGCCAAGGGGGTGCAGGTGGAGCTCCCGATCCAGAGGATGACCTATGCCGAGGCCATCCGCCGCTTCGGGGTGGACAACCCGGACCTCCGCTTCGGCCTCGAACTGGTCGAGCTCTCCGACATCGTCAAGAACTCCGGCTTCAAGGTCTTCGCCGATGTGGTTAACGGCGGCGGGATCGTCAAGGGTATGAACGTCAAGGGGGCCGGGAACATGTCGAGGAAGGAGATCGACGACCTGACCGAGTTCGCCAAGATCTACGGCGCCAAGGGGCTCGCCTACGTGAAAATGACCGCGGAAGGGTGGCAGTCGCCCATCGCGAAGTTCTTCACGGCGGAAGAGATCGCCACCATGGACCGCGCCTTCGACGCGCAGGAGGGGGACCTCCTCCTCTTCGTGGCGGACAAGCCGAAGGTGGTCAACGACTCGCTCGGCAAGCTGAGGAACCACCTGGCCGCCAAGATGGGGCTCACCGACCCGAACGTGTTCCGCTTCGTCTGGATCACGGATTTCCCCCTCCTTGAGTGGGACGAGGAAGAAAAGCGCTGGTGCGCGGTGCACCACCCCTTCACCGCCCCCATGGACGAGGATCTCCAGTACGTCGAGAGCGACCCGGGGCGCTGCCGCGCCAAGGCGTACGACCTCGTGCTCAACGGCAACGAGATCGGCGGCGGCTCGATAAGGATCCACCAGGAAGAGGTGCAGTCCCTGATGTTCAAGATGCTCGGTCTTTCCGAGGAGAGCGCAAGGGGGAAATTCGGCTTCCTGCTGGACGCGCTCGAGTACGGCACCCCGCCGCACGGCGGCATCGCCTTCGGCCTGGACCGTCTCATGATGCTGATAACCGGCTCCGACTCCATCCGCGACGTCATCGCCTTCCCGAAAACCCAGAAGGGCGCCTGCCTGATGTCGGAAGCCCCTTCCGGCGTGGATGCCCTGCAGCTGCGCGATCTCGGCATCCGTCTCGCCGCGAAATAGGGAAAGGGCTTTTGAGGCTTCTCGCCCGGTTCATAACCCTGCTGCTTCTCCTGACAGCGGCGGCCTGCGCTACGCAGCCGCCGCGTTTTCGCGACGAGGCCCTCGTCAAGCTGGAGCAGCTGAAGCTAGGCGGCGGGGAGCGGCTGCGTCCGGCGGAGTACGCCAGCACGCTGCAGGCCTTCCTGAAGGGGGACGCCCTGGTGCTGGCCAAGGAGCGCGAGGAGGCCGGGCGCTACTTCGAGCTCGCCCTCCTGAAGGCGGAACTCCTGGAGCAGTCGCTGCGCGAGGATGAGGTGCGACGCCAGGAGGAAGCGGAGCGCCTGGTCGCGGAGCAGGAGCGGGTTGAGCTGGAGCGGCGCGACAGGGCCGAGGCGGAGCGCCGGGAAAGGGCCAGGGCAGAGGCCCAGGCCAGGGCCGAGGCGGCTGCCGAGGCAGAGCGGAAAAAGGCGAAGCACCATAAGGAGCCGCAGCTGGTGAGCTCCTACACGGTGAGAAGGGGGGAGTCGCTGCCGCTGATCGCCTCGCAGCCCCAGGTGTTCGGCGACCGCTCGCTCTGGCCGCTCATCTACCGCGCCAACCGCGACCAGATCCGCGACCCCAAGCACATCTGGCCCGGGCAGGTGCTGCGGGTCCCGCGCAACGTCGGGCGCGACGACATCTCCGAGGCGAGACGCTACGCCCAGGAGCGCCCGTTGTAATAGATGCGCGCCGCTCCAAAGGGACCGCTTCCCGAAGCCTCCCCTGCGACTTTTAAACAAAACTTTTAAACGGTATTTTGCCCAACCGAAATCGCTTCCCGGGCCCCGTCCGGCGAAGGCTGCCGGCCGCCCCCGGCGCGCAGCTGCCTCATGAACGACAGGAGCCCGTCACTCGTCCGTTTTTTCCCGCCTCACGCACCTTTCCACCCGCATGGCCCGCCTCCGCGCGGCGCCGCCCCAGTGATTATAATGAGTTGATGTCAAAGAATTTGCCGGCTCCCGCATATTTGCATATGCACAGGATAGCGCCCAGATTTTCCCTTGACAGTGAAAAACGTTTTGTATACTGTATACAAAATTTGTAAACCGAAACAATCCTGCTAACATCCCATAATCCCTTATATATGAGAACCGTCTCCGGGGGCGGCCGCCGGCTGTCCGGGGACAGGTAGTTGATAGGCTCCCTCGGGCATAATAAAACACCATATCGGGCCAACCTCAGCGTACAGCTGCCCTTCATAAAGCATTTGGTGCTATTGGCATTAAAACTAAGGAGAGATCATGACCACACAAACAGCAAAGATTATCTGGACCAAGATCGATGAGGCACCCGCACTGGCAACCTACTCGCTGCTCCCCATCGTCAACGCCTTCACCAAGGCCGCCGGCGTTGTTGTGGAAACGAGGGACATCTCCCTGGCCGGCAGGATCATCGCCAACTTCCCGGAGTATCTGACCGAAGGGCAGAGGATCCCGGACGAGCTCGCTTACCTTGGCGAGCTTACCCAGCTGCCGGAAGCCAACATCATCAAGCTCCCCAACGTCTCCGCCTCCATCCCGCAGCTGAAGGCCGCCATCGCGGAGCTCCAGTCCCAGGGTTACGCGCTCCCGAACTACCCGGAGGAGCCGAAGACCGACGAGGAAAAGGCGCTCTCCGCCAGGTACGCCAAGGTGCTCGGCTCCGCCGTCAACCCGGTGCTGCGTGAAGGGAACTCGGACCGCCGCGTGGCCCGCGCCGTCAAGGAATACGCCAAGAAGCACCCGCACAAGATGGGCGCCTGGTCCGCCGACTCCAAGAGCCATGTCTCCCACATGACCGCAGGCGATTTCTACCACAGCGAGAAGTCGGTCACCCTGCAGGACGCGACCGTCGCCAAGATCGAGTTCGTCGACAACTTCGGCAACGTGACCGTTCTTAAGGACAAGCTCCCGCTGCAGGCAGGCGAGGTGCTCGACGGCTCTTTCATGAACGTACGCGCCCTCAGGAAGTTCATCCAGGAGCAGATCGACGACGCCAAGGCCAAGGGGATCCTCTTCTCCGTGCACCTGAAGGCGACCATGATGAAGATCTCCGACCCGATCATCTTCGGCCACTTCGTCTCCGTCTACTTCAAGGACGTCTTCGAGAAGCACGCGGCCACCTTCAAGGAGCTCGGGGTCAACCCGGACCTGGGCCTTGGCGACCTCTACGCCAAGCTCGGCAAGCTCCCGGCCGACAAGAAGGCCGAGATCGAGGCGGACATCCAGGCGACCTACAAGGTCCAGCCGCCGCTGGCCATGGTCGATTCCGACAAAGGGATCACCAACCTGCACGCCTCCAACGACATCATCATCGACGCCTCCATGCCGGTGGTGATCCGCGACTCCGGCAAGATGTGGGGCCCGGACGGCAAGCTCGCCGACACCAAGTGCGTGGTACCCGACACCTGCTACTCCGCCTGGTACCAGGAGTGCATCGACTTCTGCAAGAAAAACGGCCAGTTCGACCCCTCCACCATGGGGGCGACCTCCAACGTCGGCCTGATGGCACAGAAGGCCGAGGAGTACGGCTCGCACGACAAGACCTTCAAGGCCCCGCTAAACGGCACCATCCGCGTGCTCGACGCCTCCGGCGACGTGCTGATCCAGCACAGCGTGGAAGAGGGTGACATCTGGCGCGGCTGCCAGGCGAAGGACCTCCCGATCCGCGACTGGGTCAAGCTGGCTGTCTCCCGCGCACGCGCCACCGGCGTTCCGGCCGTATTCTGGCTCGACAAGAACAGGGCGCACGACGCGCAGATGATCGAGAAGGTGAACGCCTACCTGAAGGATCACGACACCGCCGGGCTCGAGCTGCACATCATGTCCCCGGTCGAGGCGATGAAGTTCACCCTCCCCAGGGCGAAGGCGGGGCTCGACACCATCACCGTGACCGGCAACGCCCTCAGGGATTACCTGACCGACCTCTTCCCGATCCTGGAGCTCGGCACCTCCGCCAAGATGCTCTCCATCGTGCCGCTTCTGGCAGGCGGCGGCCTCTTCGAGACCGGTGCGGGCGGTTCCGCTCCCAAGCACGTGCAGCAGTTCCAGCAGGAAGGCTACCTCCGTTGGGACTCCCTGGGCGAGTTCCTGGCCCTGGCCGTCTCCCTCGAGCACCTGGCAGCCACCTTCAAGAACGACAAGGCGCAGCTCCTAGCCGACACCCTGGACCAGGCCAACACCAAGTTCCTCGACCAGAACAAGAACCCGGCACGTAAAGTGGGGCAGATCGACAACCGCGGCTCCCACTTCTACCTCGCCATGTACTGGGCGGAGGCGCTCGCCGGGCAGACCAGTGACGCCGACCTCGCCGCACGCTTCACCAAGGTGGCCAAGGAGCTGCAGGAGAACGAGGAGAAGATCAACGCCGAACTGATCGGCGCGCAGGGTAAGCCGGTCGACATGGGCGGCTACTACCACCCGGACGATGCCAAGACCGAAGCGGCAATGCGCCCGAGCGCGACGCTGAACGCCATCATCAACTCGATCGTATAATATTCGCTGCACCAGGTAGATATCCCATTTAATTACGGAGGAAGTAAACATGGCACGTAAGAAAATCGCACTTATCGGTGGTGGTCAGATCGGCGGCGTACTGGCTCAGCTCTGCGCTTTGCGCGAACTGGGCGACGTAGTGATGTTCGACATCGTCGAGGGGCTGCCGCAGGGCAAGATGCTCGACATCGCGGAGGTCGGCTCGGTAGACGGGTTCGACGTAAACCTGAAGGGGACCAACAGCTACGAGGACATCCAGGGCTCCGACGTGGTCATCGTCACCGCGGGTCTTCCCCGTAAACCGGGCATGAGCCGCGACGACCTGATCGAGGTCAACTCCAAGATCATGACCTCCGTGGCCGAGGGGATCAAGGCCCACGCGCCCAAAGCGTTCGTCATCGTCATCTCCAACCCGCTGGACGCCATGGTGACCCTCTGCCAGAAGATCACCGGCTTCCCGCACAACCGCGTCATCGGCCAGGCGGGCGTGCTCGACTCGGCACGTTTCATCACCTTCATCGCCTGGGAGCTCGGCGTGTCCGTCAAGAACGTCAACGCAATGACCCTCGGCGGCCACGGCGACGACATGGTGCCGCTGGTACGTTACGCCTCCGTGAACGGCATCCCGGTCATGGAACTCCTGGAGAGGAAGTACAAGGACAAGGCAAAGGCCAAGGAAGTCATGGACGCCATGGTCAAGAGGACCCGCGGTGCGGGCGGCGAGGTTGTCGCCCTCTTGAAGACCGGCTCCGCATTCTACTCCCCGGCTTCCTCCGCCATCGCCATGGCCGAGTCGATCCTCAAGGACCAAAAGCGCGTTCTCCCGACCTGCGCCTACCTGAACGGCGAGTTCGGCGTCAACGGCTTCTACGTCGGCGTCCCCTGCGTCCTCGGCGAGAACGGCGTCGAGCAGATCCTCGAGTTCGAACTCGATGCGGAAGAGCAGGCGATGATGGACAAGTCGGTCGCCGCCGTCAAGGAGCTGGTAGGGTCCATGAAGTAGCTTCGGGCTGATAGGTTTTACCTGGGGGTAAGGAGGATTCCCCTCCTTGCCCCTTTTTTGCAAAAGCAGAGCTAAGGTCCCGTTTTTCGCGGCAACTGTTACTTGCATTTTGTATACGGCATGTGATATAAGACCATATTTTGCACAGCCTGAAAGGGCATTTAAGTCAAAGGAGCTACGTGGATGGAGAAAAAACTGCCGACAATCGAGATAATCGAGAAGTACTGCAAGGGGTGCCACATCTGTGTGGAATTCTGCCCCACCAAGGTCTTGGAGATGAAGGGTTTCGTGGCAAGTGTCAAGAACCTTGAGGCTTGCATCAAGTGCATGCAGTGCGAGCTTAGGTGCCCTGATTTTGCAATCAAAGTAACGGCTTAATTATTCTTAGGAGGTATTGAAAGTGGCTAAAAAAGTTGCATTCCTTCAGGGGAACGAAGCTGCCGCACAGGGTGCACTGTACGCCGGTTGCAGTTTCTTCGGCGGTTATCCGATCACACCCTCCACCGAAGTGGCAGAGGTGATGTCCGTGGAACTGCCGAAAATCGGCGGTAAATTCATCCAGATGGAAGACGAGATCGCTGCCATGGCATCTGTCATCGGCGCTTCGCTCACCGGCGCAAAGGCCCTGACCGCTACCTCGGGTCCCGGACTTTCCTTGAAGCAGGAGCTGATCGGTTACGCCTGCATCGCCGAGACCCCGGTCGTCATCGTCAACGTCATGAGGGGCGGCCCCTCCACCGGTATGCCCACCGGCCCTTCGCAGTCCGACGTGATGTGCGCCAAGTGGGGCACCCACGGCGACCACGCCGCCATCTGCCTGGTTCCGGCTTCCGTTCAGGAGCTGTTCGAGGAGACCGTGCGTGCCTTCAACCTCGCCGAGAAATACCGCATGCCGGTAATGGTCATGCCTGACGAGATCGTGGCCCACATGCGCGAGCGCATCGTGTTCCCCGAGCCGGGCGAGCTGGAAGTCATCGACCGCGCCGCTCCGAGCGTTTCCCCGGCAGAGTACAAGCCGTACGACACCAGCTTCGGCGACGTCCCGCCGCTGGCCGCTTTCGGTTCCGACTACCGCTTCCACGTCACCGGCCTCAACAAGGGGCAGGACGGCTTCCCGACCACCAAGGCGGCCTGGGTGCAGGCCGAGGAAGAGCGCCAGATCCGCAAGGTCGACGCCAACATCGACGAGATCGTGACCTTCGAGGAGTACCAGCTCGAGGACGCAGAAGTCGCCATCATCGCATTCGGTTCCACCTCCCGTTCCGCCCGCTTCGCAGTAAACGAGGCGAGGAAGCAGGGGATCAAGGCCGGTCTGTTCAGGATCAAGACCTTCTGGCCCTTCCCGGACAAGCAGATTGCAGCCCTCGCCGGCAAGGTGAAGGCCTTCATCACCCCCGAGATGAACCTCGGCATGTGCACCGGTGAAGTGAAGCGCTGCGTTGAAGGAAAGGCGACCGTGGAAGGGATCTTCCGCGTAGACGGCGAGCCGATCAACCCGGGGCAGATCCTCGAAAAGATCAAGGAGGTTATGTAACATGTCTTTTGATTACGATAAGTACATCCGTCCCGGCAAGCTGCCGCACATCTGGTGCCCTGGCTGCGGTCACGGGATTGTCATGAAGGGGCTGATCCGCGCCATCGACACCCTGGGTCTGGAGAAGAACAACACGGCCATCGTCTCCGGTATCGGCTGCGCGTCGCGTCTTCCCGGCTACCTGGATTTCTGCACCCTGCACACCGCCCACGGCCGTGCTGCCGCTTTCGCCACCGGCGTGAAGATGGCAAAGCCGGAGATGAACGTGATCCTGGTCGGCGGCGACGGCGACGGCACCGCGATCGGCGGTAACCACTTCATCCACGCCTGCCGCAGAAACATAGACATGACCTACATCATCATGAACAACAACATCTACGGGATGACCGGCGGGCAGTTCTCCCCCTGCACGCCGACCGGCGCCAAGGCTTCCACCACCGTCTATGGCAACCCGGACCCCTCCTTCGACATCGCCAAGCTCGCCATCGGCGCCGGCGCCACCTTCGTGGCCCGCGGCACCGCGTACCACGCGACCCAGATCGACAAGCTGATCGCCGAGGCGATCCAGCACAAGGGCTTCTCCGTCGTCGAGATCCTGGACGACTGCCCGACCACCTACGGCCGCCGCAACAAGTTCAAGTCGGTCATCGAGATGATGAACCGCCTGAAGGAAGTCGCCGTCCCCGTGAAGGCAGCAGAGAAGATGACCGCCGAGCAGCTCGAAGGCAAGATCCTCACCGGCGTCCTCTACAAGGAAGACAGGGGCACCCACTACACCGCCGAATACGCAAAGGTCATTGAGCGCGCCAGCAAGTAATTCATAAAGGAGAAGATCAGATGTCCCAAAGATATGAAATCAGATTTTCCGGGGCTGGCGGGCAGGGGCTCATCCTTGCAGGCGTCATCATGGCGGAAGCCGCCTCGATCTACGACGGCAAACAGGCCGTCCAGTCCCAGAGCTACGGTCCTGAGGCCAGGGGGGGCGCTTCCAAGTCGGAGGTCGTCATCTCCGATTCCTCCATCGACTACCCGAAGGCAACCGTGGTTGACGCGCTGCTCGCGCTGACCCAGGAAGCCGCAGACAAGTACTCCCACGACCTGAAGGAAGGCGGGGTGCTGCTGATCGATTCGGACCTGGTGAAGAACATCCCGGCAGGCAACTTCAAGACCGTCGCCTTCCCGATCATCAACACGGCGAAGAACGAGGTAGGGCGCGAGATCGTTGCCAACATCGTGGCGCTGGGCGCCATGGTGGCACTGACCGAAGTGGTAACCAAGGAAGGGGCAGAGAAGGCAGTCCTCGCCCGCGTTCCGGAAGCTTTCATCGAGCTGAACAGGAAAGCCTTCCAGATGGGTTACGACAAGGCGATCGCAGCACGCGCCTAGCGTTCGGAAGCAACGGAAGTGACATGAGGGCCCGGCGCAAGCGCCGGGCCTTTTTTTTTAGCAAAAGCTCGCAGACAAAAAGGGGCGGGACAAACGGCAAAAGCATGGCCGCAGAGGATCACGCCATCCCTTCCCCGATCACCGTTTCTCGGATTCCCTCGGAACCTCTTCGCGGCGCACGTTTTTCCCTGTCATTGAAGTTTGAGGGATGATCCGCTATAAAGAGAGTGTCTTTAACCTCTTGCTGGTCAGCAAAGGAAGGTTTCCATGTCACTGGAACTCTGCCACATGGCGCTCAGACAGACGCTCGACCTGATCGGCCTCACCGACGAAACCCTGCAGGGGTTTTCGCACCGAAAGTTCACCAGCGACGAACTCTACCGCGAGGTGCTCGGGAAGCTGCTGGGGGGGAGCGGCCGCCGCGGCCCGGCAAGCATCCTGATAGCAAACGAGGGATCAGGCCATACCTGCTGCAACGGACGGGTCTTCCATCTCAGGCACGAGCAGTTGCTGGAGCGCTCGGAGCTGATCACCATCGACCCCGATTCGAGCTACGCCACGAGCCTCGTTATGGTTGAGGGGGGGAGCGCCGCCGTCGCCATCAACTGGATGGATGTCAGCCCCTCCGTCGATGAATTCCAGAATTACCTCCCTCCGCAGGTCGCGGAGGCGGTCGAGGAACCGATCCTGAATTTCGTGAGCTGCCGGATCAGCGGCGAGCCCCCAGGCGTCATCGTGGCCTTCAACTACCCCGGACGCGCCACCGACTACGATGCCGACGTCCTGAGAAGCGCAGCCGTGGTTATCGGTTCGCTGGTCACCGCCTCCAACTTCATGCGGGAAACGGAGCGTGCCTTCAACTACACCATCGAGGCGCTGGCCAGGGCATGCGAGGCCGCCGAAGAGGATACCGGCAGGCACATCGTCCGGGTCAACCGCTACTCCGGCGCTCTTGCCGCCAACATGGGGTTCAACATCCATTTCGTCGAGGACATCTCCATCTCCGCCCAGATGCATGACGTCGGCAAGATTCGGATACCGTCGGAGATCCTGCTGAAGAAGGGGTTGCTCACCCCCAAGGAGATGCAGTTGGTGCGGCAGCATCCGGCGTTCGGCTCGGAGATCATAGGGGACGCGCCGAGACTCAGGCTGGCCCGGGAGATCGCCATCTCGCACCACGAGAACTGGGACGGCACGGGCTACCCCAAGCGGCTGAAGGGGGAACGGATCCCGATTGCAGGGCGCATCGTCAAGGTGGCGGACGTCTACGACGCCGTTCGCTCGAAGCGGAGCTACAAGGGGGCCATGACCCACCGGGAGGCGCTCGCCGTCTTCAAGGAAGGGGACGAGAGGATCAACCCCGTCGCCCATTTCGATCCTGCCGTCCTCGCCGCGTTCTTCAGGATCGAGCATATGTTCGAGCTGATCTACGACAGCTCCGTCCCCAAGATCGAGATGGACGGCAGCAAAACCGGCAGACGCCATAACCGTTAGCCGCCGGGACGGGTAGGAAACCCGGGGAAGTCCGGGGAAAGCGCATGCGGAAAACCAGAGAGGGTGAGGGAAGCCTAGCTGCCGGCTTTGCTGCTCCTGAACGCCTCCACCCGGTGCTGCATGATGACCTGCTGCAGTTTCTCCGGCGGGAACTCCTTGTCGTAGAGCAGCGCCCGATCGATTCCCAACTGCGCCGCGTTCATCGTCGCCACCCTCAGCGCCTCGTCCCACCCGTGCATGCTCCCGCCGCAGTCCGCCGCAACCTGTAACGGCAGGAAAGCCTGGATTCCCCCCTTGACGGCGTTGAGCGCCAGCTTGATCTTGGTAGAGTCCCTGAGCTCCTCCCAGCGGTTCGCACTGTTGTGCAGCCTGTTGGTCGCCTGCAGGGCGCGCTGCAGGGCAGCGGGCAGGCGCAGCCTTTTGCAGAAGGCGGGAACCGCCTCGGCTCCGAGCGCGTCGTGCCCGTGATGCTTCGGGTGGTGCTCAGCCGGGGTGTAGAGCTTGCCCAGGTCGTGGAAAAGGGCGCAGAAGCGTGCAGTGGTATCGGTAGAGAGCTTCGCCATCCGCTCAAGGACCTGCATGGAGTGGGTGAACAGGTCTCCCTCGGGGTGGTGCTGCGGCGGGCCGGCCGGCACCTCCGCCATGGCGAAGATCTCCGGCAGGAACTGGGCGCCGATGCGGAACTGCAGCATGCGCCGGAAAAAGCGGGCAGGGTCTTCCTTGGCCAGCCCTTTGAGCATCTCCTGTGAAAAACGCTCCACAGGGACCTGCTTTAAGGCGAGGGACCAGTTGCCGGTTTTGAGCGCCTCTTCCGCCTGTGTGTCCAGGCGCCACCCTTCACATTCGAAGCGGAAGGCGCGGAAGATCCGCAAGGGGTCATCGCTTAGGCTGGTAGGGGCGCAGGTTCTCAGCACTCGTCCTTCCAGATCCCGCCTGCCTTTGAGGGGGTCGCTCAGCGTGCCGTCGAAGGAGAGCGGCATGGCCATGGCATTGATGGTGAAGTCCCGGCGCGACAGGTCGGCGGCAAGGTCGGCGACAGACGGAAGCCGGGTGACCTCGACCTTGCCGAAATCCCTGTGGAAGAGAAAGTAGATGTTGGGGGTGCTTTTCGACTCGACCAGCCGGAAGCCCAGAGACGTGAGCTCAGATGAGGGGACCGCCGCGGCGAGATCCACGTCCTGACACTGGACCCCCAGCAGGATGTCCCGCACCATCCCCCCCACCAGGAAGATGTTGGGGTGCAGATGCTCGGGGAAAAACCTCTTCAGTCTGAGGATCAGCTGGTCCATGGAAACCCCGGGAAGGCAAAAGCCTCGACGCAAAGGCGCCAAGGCGCGGAGCCGCAAAGGGAAAAAAGGGATAAGGGACGATCAGGAGAAGACGCAGACAAGATGAGAACTTTGGAGGCGGAAGAGGGTTTTGGGTCCACCCAAAGTCCTTCTTCGCGCCTCCGCGCCTTTGCGTCCTAGTTCTTAGCGTTAGGCCGTGAAGCGGTCGGGCCGTTGGGTTCGCGCATCTCTGCTAACTCTGCCCCAGGGCGCTTCAGCTTCGGATTTTCTCCAACAGCGCGACATCCTCTACATGAATGGTCTGCGGGAACATGTCCACCGGCTGCACTTCAACTGTCCGGTACCCCAGGCGCGACAGTATGTCCAGGTCGCGCGCGAGCGTTTCCGGCGAGCAGGAAACGTAGATGATGCGCGGCGGGTTGATGGCGGCAACGCTCTTCAATACCTTCTCGTCGCACCCCTTCCTGGGCGGGTTGAGCACGATCAGGTCCGCACCCCCTTCCTCCCCGATCTCGTCGATGAGATGAACGGCATCCCCCGCCTCGAACTGGCAGTTAACCGCCCGGTTCAGCGCCGCATTCGCAGTCGCGTCGGCAACCGCCGCCTCCACGAACTCGATTCCCACCACTTCCTTGGCCTTGTCCGCCAGGTACAGCGAGATGCCGCCGATGCCGCAGTAGACATCGATGACGCGCTCTTTCCCGGTGAGCTTCGCCAACTCGCGAACCTTTTCGTAGATGATCCGGGCCGCGCCGCTGTTGACCTGGAAGAAGGAGTGCGGCGACAGGTGGAAGCTCTTATCGCCGACGTAGGCCCTCAGCGTCTGCGCCTTGGTGATGGCGCGGTCCTTGTGGCCGAAGATGACGTTGCCGGTCGAGGTGTTGATGTTCTGCGCCACCACGGAGACCTCGGGGACCGCCTGCTGGATGAACTTCGCCAGGTGGTGCATCTCGTTGTACCCCTCGTCCGTGGTGACCAGGACCACCATGACCTTGTCGCTCGGCTCGGCCACGCGCACCACGAGGTAACGCAGCAGTCCCATTTCGCTCTTCGGGTTGTAGATCTGGACCTTTCCCTTCCTGATGCCGGCCTTGGCAGCCTTCACGACCTTGTTGATGAGCGGGTGGTGCAGCGGGCAGTCGTTGATCTCAAGGACGTCGTGCGTGTTGCGACGGTAGATACCTATCACCGGGTCCGAGTGCTTGCCGGCCACCACGAGCTTTGCCGTGTTGCGGTAGTTGAGCTCCTTGGGGGACCCCAGCGTGTCGTGGATGACCGCCTCGGAGAGCGACGGGAACTTGCGCAGCTGCCTCGTCACCAGATCCTTTTTCCAGACGAGCTGGGCCGGGTAGCGCATCTGCATCAGACCGCAGCCGTCGCAAACACGTCCCAGGCTGCAGGCGGGGTGGGGATTACGGTCAGGAGACGACTTCAGGCACTTGATGGCGTTGGCAAAGGCCTCCCTGCGGCCGACGTAGGTGATCCTCGCCACCAGCACCTCGCCGGGAAGCCCGCCGGCGACCAGTACCCGTGTCCCCTCGTGGTTGGCGACGCCGAAGCCGTCGTCATTGGTGGAATTTATCTTCAGCTCCAGCACCTGTCCGCTGCGCAGAGTGGGCTCGCGCTCTTCCTTGCCGGCGCGCTCCGGCCTTGCCGGCCTATGGTCGGTGGCGCTTCTCGCAGCTCTTGGCGCCGGATCATGCCTCACCCCTTTCGGGTGCTCGGCACGTGCGGAAGGCTTGCGGGCGTCGCGAGTCGGCGCTACCGCGCGCTTGTAGCCGTCTTCCTCGGTATTGCCGGGTTTCTCCGATTTAGGAGCGGGTTTGCGAGCTGCAGGTGTGGTTTTGGTAGCATTCGTCTTTGCGGGGTCCGCCTCCCAGAAGGGTTTGAACACCGGCCCTTTCTGATGTCGCGGCTTTTGCAACTGCTTCGCTTCGCTGTCGTTGGAAACCTTGTCTGTCCTATCTTTTTTCGGGGCATCACTTTTATTTTTCATCCCCCATACTTAAATGGAAAACCGATTCCTGTCAACCGCCGAATTGCCGGGACAATCCGGTTGCACGGCCACTCTTTGTAGTTAGACTTGGGCCGGTTATGCTGCTGCAAGACAGTGAGGAGGCTCACATGACCTCTGGGCCCAGATTGCCAAGCGCTGTAGCGGGCGGTAGTGAGATAAAGAGGGCAAGGGGGGCTATTGCTGGCGACCCTTGGGACATGACATGAACGCTTCGCAAACCGTGTCTTTCATAGATGCAATCAGAGAGTCATGGGCGTCATCAAAGCAAACAGGAGGTACTCAGGATGATTGCAAAGGGTTTGTTGTCGGCGACGGTATTGGCATTCTCCGTCGTTGCACCAGTCATGGCTCAAGATGGGGCCCGGATGAAGCTGACCAGCCCTGCGTTCAAACACTCCCAATCCATACCTGCCAAATACAGCTGCGATGGCGAGGACGCTAGCCCGCCGCTCGCCATGGAAGGGGTGCCGAAGGAAGGCGTCTTAGTAAGCAAAGCAATCGCACCCAAGGTTCCAGAACCTGTCCTGTACCGGCACCCGGAGCAGCGGATGCCGATGGCCGGTACGGGCGCGCTCGTGCGACATCAGCCCGCTCCTGCCTTGCTGCTTGTGGTAGCCGCCGTAGACTCCCACCGGCGACCAGTCCGGGCTGACCGGCAGGGGGGGCACCAGGTTGCCGAACTCCTCGGCGCCATACACCACCTTGCCCCCTACCACCGTCAGCACCGACTCGATCCCTTTGATCTCCTCTTCCAAAGCGGTGAAGTAGTCGATGGAAAGGACGGCCAGGTCCGCGAGCGCACCCGGCTTCAGGGACCCTTTCTTCTGCTCTTCGCCGGAAAACCAGCTGCTTCCCTGCGTATAGAGCCTGAGCGCCTCCATCCTGCTCAGGTGGTTCGCCTCGGGATAGAGCAGCGTCCCGCCGATGCTGCGGCCGCTCACCAGCCAGTAAAGCGACAGCCACGGGTTGTAACTCGCCACGCGGGTGGCATCGGTGCCTGCTCCTAGGGGGATCCCCATCTCCATCATCCTCCTTACCGGCGGGGTCTGCGCCGTTGCCCGTTCCCCGTACCGGTCCAGGAAGTATTCCCCCTGGAAGGCCATCCGGTTCTGGATGGCGATGCCGCCCCCAAGCGCCATGACCCGTTCCAGGTTCGCCTGCGAGATGGTCTCGGCGTGATCGAAGAACCAGCGCAGACCCGCGAAAGGGACCTCGCGATTTACGGTTTCGAAGACGTCCAGAAAGCGCGTGATCGACTCGTCGTAGGTGGCGTGGAGCCTGAACGGCCATCTTTTCCCCGCCAAAAGCCTTACCACTTGGGCGAGTTCCTCTTCCATCACCGGCGGCAGGTCAGGGCGCGGCTCCAGGAAATCCTCGAAATCGGCGGCGGAGAAGACGAGCATTTCTCCGGCGCCGTTCATGCGGTAGAAGTCGTCCCCCTGTGCCGGTGTCGTCATGGTTACCCAGTGCGAGAAGTCGTCCAGCTCGCCTCCGGGGTGCTGGGTGAACAGGTTGTAGGCGATGCGCAGGGGAAGCTCGCCTCTCTCTGCCAGCGCGCCGATCACCCGGTAGTCGTACGGATAGTTCTGGAACCCTCCCCCTGCGTCGATGGCGCTGGTCAGTCCCAGCCGGTTCAGTTCCCTCAGGAAGTGGCGGGTCGAATTGAGCTGGTCGTCGAAACTGAGTTTCGGCCCTTTGGCGAGGCTCGCGTAGAGCAGCAGCGCGTTGGGCTTGGCTATGAGCAGCCCGGTCGGATTGCCGTTTCTGTCCCGCTCCATGGTGCTGCCCGGCAGGTCCGGCGTTTCCCTGTTGTAACCCAGCGCGTGCAGCGCCGCCCTGTTCACCAGTGCCCGGTCATACAGGTGCAGGATGAAAACCGGCGTGTCCGGCGCCGCGCGGTTTATCTCGTCCAGAGTCGGCATGCGCCGCTCCTCGAACTGAAATTCGGTCCAGCCGCCGATTACCCGTACCCATTGCGGCGGCGGAGTGCGCCGGGCCTGCTCCTTGAGCATTTCCAGCGCCTGATGGAGGGAAGGGACCCCGTCCCAGCGAAGTTCCATGTTGAAGTTGAGCCCGCCGCGGATCAGGTGGATGTGGGAATCGTTCAGCCCGGGAATGGCCCGGCGCCCCTTGAGATCGATCCGCTGCGTCTTATCGTCAGCCCGGGCGGATATTTCGTCCCCACCGGCGGCGTCTATCCTGCCGTCGCTGATTGCCAGCGCGGATACCTGTGGATGATCGGGATCGAGGGTGCTGATCCTGCCGTTGTACAGCATGAGATCGGGTGCCTTCATCTGCGTTACCTCCCTAAAGAGAAGCTGGCAGGGGAGCGTGCCCTGCCAGCCGGAAGTACAGCCCTTTTTTCGACCTGAACAGTCATCAGTAGAAAAACTAGTGCCCGACCCCGCTGCGGCTGGCCGGCGCGCCGTGCACCATGGTATAGGCGTACTCGACACCCTGCCCGTAGGCCCCGCAATGCTCTTTGACCGCTGCAATCACCTCGTTGTAGGTCTCCTTGCGGGCCCATGTCCTCTGGTACTCAAGCAGAACCTGCAGTGAAGTCATCGGTACTGCCCCAGCCTGTTCGACGCGCCGCATGGCGGCGTCGTGGGCCACCGCACTGGTGCCGCCCGAGGCGTCCTCCACGGCATAGACCTCGTAACCCGCCTTGAGTGCGTCGAGGGTTGGGAAGGCGAGGCACACTTCGGTCCAGAGGGCAGCGATGATCAGTTTGTTGCGCCCCGCTGCCTTTACCGCTTCCACGAATTTCCCGTCGTCCCAGGAGTTCATGGAGCTTCGCTCTATGATCGGGTTGTCCGGGAAGAGGTCGAGGAGCTGGGGCCAGATGTTGCCCGAGAAGCTCTTGGTTTCCACCGTGGTGAGGATGGTGGGGGCCCGGAAGATCTTGGCCGCCTTCGCCAGCAGGATCACGTTGTTGAAAAGGGTGTGCCTGTCGATACTGGCTACGCCGAAGGTCATCTGCGGCTGGAAGTCGATGAAGATGACCGTGCTGTTTTGGGGATTCAGCAGATCCAGTTTGCTCATGATGGATACCTCCTGTTCGGTTCGCCCGCTAATAAGCCCAGTATAAACCTCCGGCTAATTAGTGGAGTGAAGAATCTCGGCGCCTGCGGGAGGGTTTCCGCATGACCCGGGTAGACATCCCCGGGGGCGATCGTCCTTGCTTTTCCCCATAGATTTAGCTACTATGTCGCGCTATGAAAAAAGTCACCAGGCAGATCATGATAGGGAATATCCCGGTCGGCGGAGGGGCTCCCTGCTCGGTGCAGTCCATGTGCTCCACCGACACCCGGGACATTGCGGCGACCCTGGAGCAGATCGGTGCGCTCGCCGCCGCCGGCTGCGAGATGGTGCGCTGCGCCGTTCCCGACATGGATGCGGCCAAGGCGCTTGCAGGCATAAAAGCCGGCAGCGCCATGCCGCTCATAGCGGACATACATTTCGATTACAAGCTGGCCCTGAAAGCGCTGGAATCCGGCGTGGACGGGCTGCGCCTGAATCCCGGCAACATCGGTGAGCGCTGGAAAGTAGCCGAGGTAGTCAAGGCCGCAGCCGAGCGCAGCATCCCCATCCGGATCGGTGTGAACGGCGGCTCGCTGGAAAAGGAACTGCTGGTGAAGTACGGCCACCCGACACCCGAGGCAATGGTGGAGTCGGCGCTTGGCCACGTAAGGATCCTCGAGGATCTGAATTACGACCTGATCAAGATCTCCATCAAGGTTTCCGACGTGCTGCGCACCCTGGAGGCCTACCGTCTCCTCTCCGACGCCGTCGACTATCCCCTCCATATCGGCGTCACCGAGGCCGGCACCATCTTCTCGGGGACCATCAAGTCGTCGGTGGGTCTGGGCATCCTGTTGCACCAGGGGATAGGCGACACCATGCGCGTCTCCTTAACCGGCGATCCGGTGCACGAGGTCCGCGTCGCCTATGACATCCTGAAGTCGCTGGGGTTGCGGCAGCGCGGCATCAACTTCGTTTCCTGCCCCACCTGCGGCCGGTGCCAGGTCGACCTGATACCCGTGGCGGAAGAAGTCGAGCGGCGGCTCGCTCATCTCAACGCCAACATAACCGTGGCGGTCATGGGTTGTTCGGTCAACGGGCCGGGCGAGGCGCGGGAGGCCGATTTCGGCATCGCCGGTGGGCGAGGGGAGGGGCTTCTCTTCAAGCACGGTGAGATCCTCCGCAAAGTCCCCGAGGGGCAACTTGCCGACGCGCTGGTAGAAGAGGTACTGCGTACTGTAGGTAAGGCAGACCCTAAGTTCACCACAGAGCTACCAAAGCCTTAGCCGTTTTGGTTTTCTCAGATGTTCTCAGATGTTCTCCGTGGCCAATGGTTCGATGTTTTTTGTTTTTTCCCCTGCGACCCTCCGTGTCCTTGCGGTTAATGCTTCTGATGTGAAATAAACGAAATGAGGTCCGACAATGCGTTATTCCCAGTACTTTATCCCGACAGTCAAGGAGACCCCCTCCGATGCGGAGGTGATCTCACACCAGTTGATGCTGCGCGCCGGCATGATCAGGAAACTTGCCGCCGGCATCTACAACTACCTGCCGCTTGGCTTGCGCTCCATCCGGAAGGTCGAGGCGATCGTCAGGGAGGAGATGAACAGGGCGGGCGCCATCGAGCTCCTTATGCCCGCCGTGCAGCCGGCCGAACTCTGGAAGGAGTCGGGGCGCTGGGAGTTCTACGGCAAGGAACTGCTCCGCTTCAGGGACAGGAAGGACGCCGAGTTCTGCATGGGCCCCACCCATGAAGAGGTCATCACCGACCTGGTCCGCAAGGAAATCCGAAGCTACCGCCAGATGCCGATCAACCTGTACCAGATCCAGGGCAAGTTCCGCGACGAGATCCGTCCCCGCTTCGGCCTTATGCGGGGCCGCGAGTTCATCATGAAGGACGCGTACTCCTTCGACGTGAACGAGGCCGGTGCCGACGTCTCCTACGAGAAGATGTACAAGGCCTACCGCCGCATCTTCGAGCGCTGCGGGCTCAAGTTCCGCGCCGTGGAAGCGGACACCGGGAGCATAGGCGGCAACTACTCCCACGAGTTCATGGTGCTGGCCGATTCCGGCGAAGACGCCATCGTCTCCTGCTCCGCCTGCGAGTACGCTGCCAACATGGAAAAGGCCGAGGCCCGCAAGAGCGAGGCGGTCGATCACGCCGATCCGCGCCCGCTTGAGAAGGTGAGCACCCCGGGCCAGAAGAGCATCGAAGACGTAGCCGCCTTCTTGAGCGTGACCGGCACCCAGGTTGTCAAGACCCTGGTGCTGGTGGCCGACGGGGAGCCTGTGGTGGCGCTGATCCGTGGCGACTACGACCTGAACGAGATCAAGCTGAAGAACCACCTGGGGGCAGCCGAACTGGAAATGGCCGACGACGAAGTGGTCCTCAAGGTGACCGGCGCACCGACCGGTTATGCCGGTCCGGTCGGACTCCAGGGGAAGGTGAAAGTGGTCGCGGACCTCTCCCTGCAGGGGATGCACAACTTCGTCACCGGCGCAAACGCCGCCGACATGCACCTGAAGAACGTGAACATCGGGCGCGATTTCAGCGTCGAAGGGTTCGTGGACATCAGGAACGTCGTCATCGGCGACCCCTGCCCGCGTTGTGAGAGCGGCGAGCTGGAGATCTGGCGCGGCATCGAAGTCGGCCACGTCTTCAAGCTGGGGACCAAGTACTCCAAGGCGCTGAACGCGAGCTTCCTCGACGCGAACGGCAAGGAGCAGATCATCTTCATGGGGTGCTACGGCATCGGCATCGGGCGTACCGTCGCAGCCTGCATCGAGCAGAACCACGACGATAACGGCATCATCTTCCCGCTCCCCATCGCTCCGTTCCACTGCATCGTCTCCGCGCTGAGCGCGAAAGACGACGAGGTAAAGGCGGCCTCCGAGGCGATCTACGGCGAGCTGATGGAGGCCGGTGTAGAAGTGCTGCTCGATGATCGTGACGAGCGTCCCGGCTTCAAGTTCAAGGACGCCGACCTGATCGGCATCCCGCTGCGCATAGTAGTCGGCGCCAAGAGCCTGGTCGAGGGCAAGGTAGAGCTGAAAGAGAGAAGAAGCGGCGAGGTAGAAGTGCTGCCGATAGCAGAAGCCGTCGCCAGGGTAAAGGCAGCCGTAAAGGAAGCATTGCAGGCATAACAAACGACAAAAACCTCTAGCCGCGGAGAACGTCCGGGCCGGTCCGCGTGAAGCAAAGACTTACGGTTCGAACCCCAGGTCTTTGTCTCGGAATTTATCGGATCGTTTCCGTGGCAAGTGGTTTTTTTTCAAAGGATGGAGATATGACCAGAGAGGAAGCAGTCAAGAAGATAATCTTCGCCATGGACGTGAAGGAGTTCAGCGACGTGCAGTACTGGGCCGAGCTCCTGTCGCAACATGTCGGCATGTTCAAGGTAGGCAAGCAGCTCTACACCGCCTGCGGTCCCGCCGCGGTCCGCATGATCCAGAAATGCGGCGGCGAAGTTTTCCTCGACCTCAAGTACCACGATATCCCGAACACCGTGGCAATGGCAGCGGTCGAGGCAGCCAACCTGGGCGTCCAGCTTTGCGACCTGCACGCCATGGGCGGCTACGAGATGATGAACAAGACCATGGAGACCCTGGACAAGAACTTCAGCGGATGCACGGCGCGCCCGAAGGTTCTTGCCATCACCGTTCTCACCTCTTCCAACGAAGAGACCCTGCGCGGCATCGGCATCGACCTGCCGGTCCCCGAGATGGTCGTGAAGCTCGCCAAGTTGGCGAAGAGCGCCGGCGTAGACGGTGTCGTCGCTTCCCCGCAGGAAGTAGAGCTGATCAGGGAAGCCTGCGGCAAGGACTTTCTGGTAGTCACCCCAGGCGTTCGTCCGAGCTTTGCATCCGCCGACGACCAGAAGCGCATCATGACCCCCGCCGAAGCAGTAAAGGCAGGCGCGGATTATCTTGTGATCGGTCGTCCCATCGCCGCCGCCGAAAGTCCGGCCGCCGCCGCCCAGAAGATCGTCGAAGAGATCCTCCTTCGCGATTAGGCTGCTACGGAGGACATCCTCCTTCGCGATCAGGCTGCTACGGAGGACAAGTCCCTAAAGGAGTTTGCCAGCCGTAGCGGTTTCGCCGCGGATGTGGAGTTTACCCACCGATAGCGGTTTCACCGCGAAGAGGAGTTTACCCACCGCAGCGGGTTCACGCGAAGGCGGAGTTTACCCACCGCAGCGGTTTCACCGCGAAGGCGGAGTTACCCACCGTAGCGGCTTCACCGCGAATGTGGAGTTTACCCACCAATTAGCGGTTTCACCGCGAAGAGGAGTTTACCCACCGTAGCGGTTTCACCGCGAAGGCGGGAAGGAAAAGATATGCAACAAAAAGAAGAGATCATCTACGGCCTGAACCCCGTAATGGAAGCCCTGCGCGGCACCCGTCAGATTTACGAGCTCTTCGTAGCCGGCAGCAGTTCTGACAAGCGGATGGAGAAGATGCTGAAGCTTGCCACCGAGCGTAAGGTCCCGGTGCGCCAGCGCGAGAAGGCCGACCTGAACCGTCTTTGCAACACGGATCACCACCAGGGCGTAGCCTTGAAGGTCGAACCGTTCCCCTATGCAGACCTCGGCGACCTGCTTGATGAGCTAAAAGACAATCCGACCGGGCTGGTACTGGTGCTTGACAGCGTGCAGGACCCGCACAACCTGGGAGCCCTGATCCGCAGCGCCGCGTGTGCCGGAGCCCATGCCGTGGTCATCCCGAAAGACAGGGCCGCAGGCGTCACCGCCGCAGCCGAGAAGGCCTCCGCCGGAGCCGCCGGGACAGTTCCAGTCGCCCAGGTCACCAACATCTCGCAAGCGCTGCAGGATCTGAAGAAAGCCGGCTTCTGGATTTACGGTGCCGACGGTTCCGCGAAACACACCCTCTACCAGCAGGACTTCAGCGGACCCGTAGCCCTGGTGATAGGCGGTGAAGGGGAGGGGATCCGTCCCTTGGTCAGGAAGGGATGTGACGAAGTAGTGAGCATCCCCCTCCAGGGCGGCGTCAGCTCGCTCAACGCCTCGGTCGCGGGAGGAGTTTTCCTGTTCGAAGTAGTGCGTCAGCGTTTGTACGGAAAAAAAGGTTAGGGCAGGAAATTAAAGATTGACTGTCTGGCGAAGATCAAGTATAAGTCTACGTCTACTCAATGACGCGGGGTGGAGCAGTCTGGTAGCTCGTCGGGCTCATAACCCGAAGGTCACAGGTTCAAATCCTGTCCCCGCAACCAACATATTACAAAGGGGTCATCCAAGCGGATGACCCCTTTTTCTATCTGCTGCACAGCCATCTTTCTCAG
>Ga0209317_1000632_pt1 | contig 39694 bp, 41 predicted proteins | sample RifGroB2_FD_183994 | JGI IMG/M metagenome (GOLD analysis project Ga0209317, IMG submission 183994) | Soil microbial communities from Rifle, Colorado, USA - Groundwater B2 (SPAdes) (version 2) | ecosystem: Environmental > Terrestrial > Soil > Unclassified | place: Rifle, Colorado | collected... | reverse complement strand
CCCGACCTTTACCCCACCCCCCTCACCGCTCCGACCGCTCCGACCGCTCCGACCGCTCGACCTCAACCCCGACCTCTCGACCAACCCCCTCCGACCGGACCCACCCCACCTCACCCTTCCCCTGACCCTGACCCTTTCCCGACCTTGGCCGCCCGCTCCCCTTTCTACTGGCCCCTTCGACTCCGCTGAACGCGCCCCTTCGGGAATAACGGCCCTTTGACCCTCCCCCCTTTGGAAAATGCACAGGCCCTATCAGGGAACTTTTCGTCCTGTTCAACTCTGTTTCAATCTATCCCTCCCTTTTGGCGCCCATAAGTCCCAAAAGTGTCTGCCTCGATAGGCATATTAGCTGTGACCGAATGCCCTAAGACGAAGCGAAAAACAACAGCGAAAAAAAAGGCAGAAAGAACGCGAAAAAAAAGCGAAGAAAACCCAAAAACGGAAGGAGGCCCTAGTGGCAAAGGAAAAACCCCGTCGCGCCGACATCGATCACCTTGAAGTCAGTCATCAAGCGAAACTCCGAGGGCTGCGCAAAGAAACCATCTACCTGCTTATCAACGAATACTACCTCTCGACCAAATTGACGGACCCTGCCGACCTGGCTGTCCTGAAGGCTTTCGGTGGAATGGTGAGGAGCCGGAATTTCGCGCGCCAAATGCTGTCCCGCTTCACGAAGGTTGACCGGCAAATGTTGATCGACACGGCAGACTACTCGACCCGCGAAGTCCGGATACGAAACCAACTTATCGAAGCTCATAAGCGAGGGGATAAGATCACCAACCTGGAGATGTGCGGCCACATCTACTACATCGAAGGCAAAGTCTACTCGCACATGGAGGCCCCCGACTTCGAGCTGATCCGCATGATTACTAAGATCCGCAAGAGCCTCAACAATCAGCGGTACCTGCTGACCAAGAAGGGAAATCCTCTGGACACTGTGGAGTTAAACGACCAAATAGAGAGGGACCAGGGCTGACCTAACGCCGGCAGAGGAGATCCACCTTGAGCGAAGAAAAAGCTTAAAACCCGAAAGTGAAGAAACCGAGTCTCGTCCCCACCATGCTCTTCACTATCGTAGGCGTCTGCACGATAGCCACCCCTGTTGCGGCGATAGGAGTGGTCTCCTTCTTCGGCGCGTTCGGATGCTTACTCCATCGAGCTTCGGTAGGCTGGACCAAATACGGGATTGACCATCCGTCAACGAGGTCCCCCCTGCAAGAAGATGCTGGATACAGTGACGACGACTTCACCCCTGGGATGGATGACATCAGCAACCCCGCCACCTACGGGATGAACTTGGGCAGTGACCAGAGCATCCACCACGACGAGGATTCGCCCATGAAAAAGAAGCAATCGATAAAGGAGGCGAAGCGGGCTTTACGGCGGGCGGAACTGCTGGAACCGCCGGAGCCTGAGAAGCCCGCGATGCAAGTCCGCTTGAAAGCGACCTTCCAGATGTGCCCACGATGCGAAGGATGGATGGAGACGCGCACCACGACCTGCCCGTACTGCTCCCTACCACAGCAGGCTGCCACCTAACAGCAAATAAAAAGGCAGAAAAAGCAAAAAGAAAGCGAATGAATACCAAATTCGAAAAGGACGCACATGGGACATAACAAGCCAGAAGCTATCAACCACGCCGAACTGGTGAAGCTCTCCAACACGCACAATCTGCGGCAGGAAATGATTTACCACCTGATCGAGAAGCGGCTCGTCTCGCCGTCGCTGAAGCTGGCAACCGACCTTGCGGTCCTGAAGGTCCTGGGGAACTGCCAACGTGACAGGAATTTCGCTCGTCTAATCCTGGCGCGTTTCTCCATTGAGGAGCGGCGCGAGATGTTCGAGCACCCGGGCATGGGCCATAGGGAATTCCAAATCAAGAAGGCGCTCACGCAGGCGAAGGAAGCACGCAAGACGATTACCACCTTGAACCTCTGCAAGGCCATCTATGCGATGGAGGGTCTGGAATACTCGCCCAACCAGCCCGACGAGGCCCTGCTTAACGCCATCGCCCGCATCCGGAGAAGCCTCTGTAACAAGACCAACTACGTGTCGAGAAGGGTGGGATCGCCAGCCCAGCATCCTCCGGCCAAACATCAACCCGCTGGGGTAGTGAGCCCCACCGGCAAAACAGATAGGAGACCCGATGAGTTCCAAGCAACCCTATGAGAACCGGCCGGTACAGCAAACGCGCATCAGTGGCCTGAAGGGTAATTACGTGGTAGTCGCTCAACTGGCAATAAGCCTCAAGATCGTTTGCAGCTTCGACGATGCGGGCCTCGTGATCCCCAGTCGCGAAAGTGATTTTCTACAAATGGTCGTGGAGAGGTATGGTGCGGCTCTACAGTTCGGAGAAGAAGCCGTGCTTATGCAGGCGTGCTGACAACGCGCTTACCTGACACTCCAGGAAGGCGGAGGGTTCGAGTTCGGCAGGAACATGAAAAATAGGTTTTAGTGTGAATCTCTGTATATACAACTGTGTACTTGAAAGCATGAAATTGAGGGAAATCATGACTAGCCCGAATGAATGGACAAAATCTGAAGTAAAGAATCTCCGCAAAATACGGGGAGTTACCCAAAAAGAACTTGGCGAAGCTTGCGACGTGACCACCACGACCGTATCTCGTTGGGAGACCGGCGGTAGCTCCCCTGACCGGCGGGCTGCAGCCGTTCTCCTCAAGATCAAGAACGGGGAAGTATCCTTTGGGAAGAAATGCCTTTGGTGCGGGACGCTCCACGGGACGGATGTCGAAAGCGAGTTGTGCAACCGATCACAGGCGACGCTCCGGGCGCAGATTCAGGCGGCCGACGATGAAAAAGTAACTTTGAAGGCATCGGGCAGGTGGGCTAACATCAGGGGTAGGGCGGTTACAGCCGGCACGGATCTCACGGCTTCTTACCGTGGCCTGGCGGAAAGCGAGGGCATCCACCTGCGGAACGCCGAAGAAATCATGAGAGAGGTTTTTGCACCTGAGGATCCAGAGGGGACCTGACTCCCTCGGAGGTAACGCGATGAATCCTGATCAGTTCCCAGACCTGATACTCCCGCAACTCGCAACCCTGGCGCCGGCTCCACCAGAAGGCGAGGCATGGCTCCACGAAGTGAAATTCGATGGCTTCCGTTTGCTTAGCTCGAAAGACGGGGACCGAGTAGAGTTTTACACGAGGAATGGGCACCGGTGGTCGGATAAGTTCCCTGCTATCGCCGCGGAGGTCCGGCAGTTGAAAGCTGAGCGGTTGTGGCTGGACGGTGAGATTGTGGTGATGACAGGGGAGGGGAGGTCGTGCTTTGGCTCTCTCCAGATGGCGATCGCAGAGAAGAACCAGAGCTGCCTCGCGTATTACGTGTTCGACCTGCTCTTTCAGGAAAGGAACCTCTGCTTGGAGCCGCTGGAGGTTCGGAAGCATATGCTTCACGACCTGGTGCACAACACCTGGAACCTGTATTACGTCGACTTTCAGCGTGGCTATGGGCCGGAGTTCTTCGAAGCGGCCTGCGCGCAGCAGCTCGAAGGGATCGTAAGCAAGAAGGCGGACTCGATCTATCGCCCGGGTACCAGGTCTCGAACCTGGTTGAAGTCGAAATACCGCGGGTTTCATGCTGTCCGGAACGTGGTTTGGAAGTGGTGGCAGAAAAACGAGCAGTAAAAGGAAAAATTATGATTGGAATGATAAAGATCGGCGTCTTCGCACTAGGACTCTTGTGGATCATGCAGCATGTGGCTCCGGAGAAACTGCCCTACAGCCTGCGGCCCAGCGGTTATTCGGAGTGGGGGAGCGGCCGTCCGAGTATGCCGCAGATCCCAAGCATGGCAGAAGGCGTAAGCAAGGTCCAACAAGGCGTGCAAGGCTTGACCACGCAGATCCTGAAACGCTGAGGGCAGAAAAGGGGGCGGGCACCGATCTCGCAACCTACCGTTTAATCATAAAATATAGTTTGACTTCCTTCGGTATGTGAAGTAAATTGAGGCCATTCTTGCCTTTTAGGCCTCTCTTTATCTCCCGGATAAAGACATCCGACCCCGCAGTCGGTTTTTACCCGTTAAATTACCCTCTTTTGGTTTTTTTCCGGTGATGTTTAACACCTCAGGATTTTTGCGCTCAAGGAGTATCGTCAACCTGACGACACCCCTTTTTTTGCGCCTAAATTCTCTCCCTTCTGAAGGTTCTCCGCCCAATAAGACTGGTTTCTCGCGTGCGATGTAGCATAACTTGCCTTCGTTCTCAAGATTCTGGTCTTTTTCCGTTTTGAACCCACCATAGCAAATGACTTGGCTCCTGGACTCAAGCATCTGCCTTACAACCGTGGAGCAACGCTCCCAGGTTTTTACTCGCTGAAGGCTGGTCCCCACGTTTCGATGAGCATATCTTGCCATCGTTTCTTAAGAGACCGGTCTTCTTGCGTTTCAAAACTACTTTACCTCACTGATCCCGACCATCTAGTCGCCTTTTGCGACGAACCGCCCCCTGGGGTGCGTATTTACATGCGCTCACCCCCAAAGGGAGTGGAGCGTTCAAAAGGAGTTTGATCATGGAAAAAATTAAAAGAAGAGTAACCGCAAGCGGCAATGTGATTTACACCTCGCAGTCTGCATGCGCTCCTACTCACCGCTTCTTACGGTCCATTATGGTCGGGTTTGTTGCCGGTAGTGGCGTTCTGTCCGTAGGTTTCTTTCTTACGGCCGGCAACCTCATGGACAACCTTCTCCCGTAACCTTTGTACTTGAAGCCCTAATCGCCCACTAGGTGGCCACCCAACACCCAACAGACAGAAAAGGAGATTTACAATGCAGATCGACATGAAGAAAGAATTCCCCAACGCTATCGCTGCTGAAGGTTATGTTAGAACGGAGAACACTAGCAAAGCTGTTCCCTCGGCCCTGTTTTTCCTTGGGCTAATTTCGTGCCTTTTTAGCGTTGGCCTGGCAGGATTTTTCCTGACTGTTTCCTTCGCATACTTTCTTGTCTGCAAGATGATGGATTGCGGTGTGGATCCTGACGCTGAGCCTGCACTTAAGCCTGCCTGCGCACAAGCAGCGCAGTTGGCTAGCCTCGGCGACTGGAACCTCCCAGACTACGATAAGTTCTTGGCTCGTTAATATCTCATTCACCAACCCACGGGGGAGTTGCACAATCCCTCGCGGGTTGGTGCGTCTCCTGATCGCCAGAAAAGGAGTCGTACGATGCAAGAATACCCTTTCAGAGTTTCGGCATTGGCTAAGCAGTCAGTGATCCCGAACCAGTCTAACGTCTACCCCTTCAGAGACATAGCATCTGCTAAAGAGCCTGCCCTCATTGAGGATACGGGCGATGTAGCAGAGCTCATCGTCATTGTGGCCCTTCTAGGCGCCATATGCGTAGCGTTTCTGTTCGTCGTAGAGATGATGTACCCAGGATGGTCAGTGGCCACTCTGGGCAAGGTCAAAGGCTGATCTGGACAAAATACCAGTCGAGGAACCTATCAAGTCGAGGTTGATAGGTTCCTCTTCTGTAACCAATTGAGCGGTAATCCCGCCGAGGAGATGACAATGTCGATGACTCTTGGAATCAGCAAGTACGAAGCAAGGAAGATGGAGCAGAACGGCTGCCCTAACTGTGGCACTCGCGTCGTAAAGGGCGAGGTCATCCAGTACGAGTGCATGGGTTGCAGGAGGAAGTTCGAAATCCTGACCACCCCGCTTGATGAGGAGCAGGCGATCAAGGCCATTCTTTCCGATGGGACCGATAAGGACCTTGCCGGCAACGGGGAGGAAGCGATCACCATCATGCTGAAGAAGGTGATGTACTTCTGCCTCCGGGAAGAATTGGCATTTTCTCCGATATTCGAGAACGCGCGAAAGCAATTCGAGCAGGAGATTGTAGATGCGGCAGCCGCTGCTGAAAAGGCCCGGCAAGAGGAAGAAGCAAGAGAGTTCTTCCTCAACCTGGCCAATGGCGGTGCGAGCAAGGACAGCGTCGTAATGCTTATGCATCTGATGCAGGGTGCTCTGGAAGCCCAAGAACTGCAGGTTGAGTTCGAGGCGGAATGTCTTCAAGCAGCCTAACATCTCTCTGTAAATGACGATAAAGACGAGCCTGCAGGATTCACGATGCGGAGTATGAGGTTGCCTACCTGGTAGGTGATTGATTACTCCGCTTCCTCTTTCCTCAGGTTCCGTCTTCACCCGTGAATGTCCGTTCCCCCTTTCGCGGGTCCCCTTCAACGCATATCTGCACCGGATGTGCTTTGAAGAGGACCCGCGAGAGGTCCGCATACCCAAACGGAAAAAGGAGTGGACTCATGGTAAAGGCAAAAATCAACGGTGTTGTTTTCACATTCGGATGGGCTGAGTTTGAAAAGGTTATGTCTCGTCAAGGGGTTACGACTTCGGTCGAAATCTTGGAGATGGCGGCGTAATGCGGATCAAATCTCAACCTAATCGAATGGGGGCGCGCCATGGACATGTTACGAGACTTGTGCAGCAAGACGGGCTACTCTCTGGTCGACACGAACCTTGGCATCGTGAAGGTCGTGGCATCAGCGGAGTGCCCCGCAGCTCCCTATATCGAAGGAGACCTGGCGGACGTTATTCAACGTCTTATCAGGCTTGCCCGCAAAACCTACCATTAACCAGGGATGAACCTCTGGAGGTGGCATGATGAGCGAGCAGGATCAGACCCGCGAGAGCGGGTATGAGTTCACCAACGAGAAGGGGACATTCACAGTGAAGGCCTTCCCCAGCAACTTGGGGAGGGTCGAACTGGAATATGCAGTCGCCCGGTACCGGCGGAGTGTGCATCGAGCACGAGGGAGGGCACCAGCAAATGCTAAAAGTAACTTTGTTGGGAATGACTGAGAAGCCACCACGAGCAATCTGCCGTGGTTGGCCAGTGAAAAGAGGGCAGCGGATCCGGGGGAACTCCACGGAACACCGACTGCCCTTTTTTTTGTCCAAAATGCCCTCCCACCTTTGTCTTTGCGCCCAAATAGAGAGGGGAGGTGGGGGAAGGGTAGGGTAGGGATGGGACGACTGCGTAGAAACTGGTAAAACTGTCTGCCCCGCTAGGCATAGTATATGTACAGACAACTGGCGTGTGGTACGCACAATTCATATGCCTCCAAGGAGTAAAGATTGCTAGAAGAGAAAAAGATAAAGCGGATACTTGTGGTTGACGATCAACACATGGCCCGCAAGGTAATCTCTAACATCATGTCGGTGCACGGATACGTCGATCAGGCAGAGAACGGGCAGGATGCCTTGGCCAAGTATGCGGCGGCCATCGAGGACGGCTGGGGGTATGACTTAGTTTGCATGGATATAGAAATGCCCGGCCAGTTGAACGGCAACCAGGTGGTCCGTTGCATCCGTCTGCACGAGGAAAAGCTGGGCACCAGCCGCCAGGTCCCGGTGGTGATGATCTCGTCGCATCTCGACATGGGTGGTCTTGTCACTGAGCTCGGCCTGCCCGGTGCAGATGACTACATTGTCAAGCCCTTCGACCAAGCGCGGATAGATGAAGTGATCCATCGCTTCCTGTACTAACTGCGATGAGTATTTCCCGCAGACAATTCCTGACAGGCCTCGCTCTGGGCGCCGCGGCTATCACAACGCCGGCCCTTGCGCTTGCCGACCTGATCGCGGCCGACGGCGCCCCCTTGCCAGGATACGATGATACGAACCTGCAGGGGAGGCCGGAGCAGCAGCCGCTATTCGTTGAGGGGTTGCTAAATCTCAAGTCGGCTCACACCGGAGAGCGGTACCGGTTTCCTTATCGAGACACCCAAGGGAACTATGACCCCCAGATGATACTGGCTCTCAGCTGGTTTATGCGGTGCCACAATGACGGGAACAATTACGTGGCCATGGATATCCGGGTTATCGAGATGGTTAATTATCTGGGAAAGTGGCTTGGCAACGATCAATTCGGCCTACAGGACACCTCGCTACAACGCCAAGATAGCCCTAAACAATGAGAACGTGGCTAAAAGGTCGCTTCATATGAGTGGCATGGCGATAGACCTATCGATCCCAGGAATACCTATCCGTCAGGTATGCCAGGTCGCGCAGGATACTTTTGTCCCCTTTAGGATAAGAAAATTCTTTGTTGGCGTTTAGCCGATGTTCACCATATTGAGGTTTTTTCCGACAGTTGTTGATTTGCGGGTGTTTTCCTTATCACTTAACAAAGGAACAGGTGACAAGCACCGCAATTAATGTTAATAATGCTCAACTTAAAATGGGGTTATTATCATGCTATTTCCTGCCTTAAAATGGATTAAGTTTCTCCGGAATTATGGACCCCTGCCGACAAATCGTAACTTATTCGATGAGCATGTGGATGCTGCTTTAAGGCATGCCAAAGTGCAACCTATCAGGCTGCCTGCACCTTATCTCGCTAAGATCTTAGATCTTATTGAATCGGGGTCTTTATCCTCGTTGCTGATTGTTGGTACGGCTGGCGATGGTAAGACGTTCCACTGTAGGCACGTTTGGCTGCATTTGGGTGGAACTTCTGAGGAGTGGGCGTCTGAATCCACCATAAAGTGCTTAAAATTGCCCGACGGCCGTTCCATAGTTTTTGTGAAAGACTTGAGTGAATTGAATGAGCAAGACGGTACTAACATCATAGATGGACTTGAAAAATCTGTCTTGTGTGGTGATGACAATGTACTATACGTTATAGCGACCAACCATGGACAGATTCTAGGTCGTTTACGCCATCGAGAGAATGACCCTACTAGACCATCCACTTTACATTTACATATTCAAAATGCTTTCCTTCAAAACGATTTAGAGCATGAACGTTTAAAAATTTTCGATTTGAGTCGCTCGGTTCATCGCCAATCGTTCTATGAAGTACTTACCGCTGTGGTTGAACATCCTGAGTGGGTTAAGTGCGAAAGTTGTGAGATTCATACTGGAGAACGAGTCTGCCCAATCAGTGAAAATAGAACGCGGATTTTGGGCCTAACAGACGGGGAACAATTCAGGCACCGCTTAGGGGACTTGATAGAGATCGCTAGCCTAAATGGTTCACATCTGCCAATACGCGACCTGTTAGCACTGACCGCCAACATGCTGTTGGGGCATCCTCATGCTAAAGAAGGGTTGATGACTTGCAATGATATACCACTCATTCAGCGGGATGGAAAAGTTGGCCTTGGCAGTGTCTATAGAAATGTGTTCGCTAGCAACCTAAAATCTGGACGTTCAGCCCATCGGGCCGCGTCACTTCCTGTTTTCAGAGTTCTGAGTTCTTTTGGGATTGGATTCGAGACGACTAATGGTGTGGATGGTATTTTGGTCTACGGCCCCGATGACACCCGTCTTAGAGATGATTTTGAATCTCTTGTCGGAAATGATCGAGTTTATGGGGCGACCCCTGAATACCTTGCATATCAACGTCAATATCTCGAAGGTGATGAAAATGCACGTCTCGATGATGGGGCAGATCCTTTTCTGGCCCAACTGATCGACCAGCGTCAGCGCTTATTCTTTTTCCTACCCAAAGATTCGTACCATAAGTATCCATACTGGGAGCTTACAGCCTTTCGTTTTGCCGGTGATTACCTGACCTTATTGGAATGCATAGTGCCGGGTGAACATAGGCGTTTAGTTGACGATCGCACCCGTTCGCTTCTCGTTAAAGGACTAAACCGTACCATGACAGGGATGCTGCTTGACAATCCAGATGCTGTTTTTATCGCGAACTCCGGTGGGTTCACTCAATCAAAAATAAGCGTTCTTTGCGATATTTTAGTGCCTAGTCGGTATGATAAGGATCGAGGCACTGGTATGAGTATTCGTTGGGACCAGAATACCCAAAGCCCATGCTTATTTATCTCTGTAGGCGGAGGCAAGAAAGGAGAGGTTTGCTTTGAACTGAGCCCCATTCGATTTGAATTTTTGTGCCGAGTGGCTGAGGGAGCATTACCTAGTAGTTTTTCCAATGAATGTTTTGAGGACTTGTTGGCCTTCAAAGCCCGTTTACTTCGCCAATCGGAACTTGTCCAGCTGCAGCGCATCAGTCATAGCGAAGAGGATGATGACGAAGAGAACTTTGGGGAGCACATAGGGGTTACTCTATCGTTTATTGAAATAGAGAGCAGCGGCCATGGCTTTTTGAAACAAATATCAGTAAGGAATTCTCAATGACACAACGCATAGATGATGTTTCCTTTACAGTCGATGAAAGGATATGGGGACACCGACTTTACGATGAGCAACTGCCTCATTTGACCTTATTGGAATTCCTGAATGTTTTACAGTCAAATCTCAAAAACCCGTTATTGTCCTCACCGTCTGAGAAAGTGACTTACCGACCACAACACCAAATTCGTTTGCGGAGTTTATTGTTTAACAACCCGTATGTTGAGGTAGTACGGGCGCGTTCAGTTTCTGACGATGCAAAATGGGAAGCATGGAATGAGCTATTTCTGCAGAATGCCACTGGAATGGGTGATCTTTCATTCATGCATTTACGAAAAGCGTTTCTCTCATTTGACGATTTCGCTCGATCCATAGAGCTCTTGCGCTCATCTGCTTTTGAGGTCCAGAGCAATAAACGTTGGAGTTCCAAGTTTGTATTTCCCTTTGGACCCGATGCGCTTTATGAGGATCTTCGTTTTGACGCGAAGGCAAATGCCTCTAATGATCGTCGTTTTTTTGCAAGGACCGGAGAGCTTCTTTATTTGATGCTCAGCAGAGCAACCCGAGGCTCACTGCTCGGTCGCCAGCTTGTTGAAAGATTGTACAGCGATTCTCCAATGAATCAGCTCGTAAGAGCACTTCAGGGTGAAACACAAAAAGCGCCGAAAGAGCGTAGTGTAGGTTACCTTCCTTATGAGCAGCTTCCTCGTTTTGATCGCATCTGTGACGACTGGCTAGCAATCCTAAGTCGCGGTATGCCGGTCTATGACAGCCTGGATCATATAATAAGCATTACCGGCCTCAATATGCTTATCTATTTTCTAGAATGCGGCAAGGTCACCATCGGTGATGTGTCACCAGTGGAAATAGTGTGTGAGATAGTCTCAAGGCAACGCTCTCGTGTTCGTGCCCTTTCCTGTGATTCCTTTCAGGAGAACCAATCACTCTCATTGCGAGCGATTAAGGCATTCGTTGAAGGCGTGAGGACCACTCCCGAGTGGCAATCTGCTTTGAACTCTGATGATCCTAGTGGCGAGTGCTTGTTAGTTATGCAAGAGCGCTTTCAGTGGCCTCAACATGGACAAGACGATGAACTTGATTTAAACAATTTACCTGGTGAAGAACTGATACGTAGGCTATTGGCAAAAGCTGAGTTCCGTCACGATCAACATGTGGGGAAAATTCACAATAGCTGGGCGCGGGCTATTGGTCTCGGTTCACGGCGCCTCAGCCGTCGTCTACGATATGCTCCGAACGATCGCTTGCTGAAAGCTTTAGTTGTGACGGTAGTGGATAAGCAAATGGAGTTTGGAGAATTTCTCGCTAAGGTCCATGCTCGGTATGGTCTAGTTTTCGGTGACATAGAAGGCGCTCATTTTATTCTAGAAAATAAAGTGGACCAAGAGGCTTTAACGTACAACGTCTCTAACCTAGAAACACGTTTGTATGGTCTCGGCCTGATTAGGCGATTGTCCGATGATTGTGCGTTTATCGAAAACCCATTTAATCGTAAAGGTGAATCATAATGAGGGCGGATAAAATTATTGGATGGGTGGGAGCCGAAATTCTTCGCAGTCGTATCGCGACTACAGAACTCACAGAAATCAATGATCAGATTTCCGCACTATTCCGACTGGACCGTCTAAGTGCATCACAGATTGCGTCAATAGTACGCGAAATAACCGCCGACCCTGACCTCAGCAAAAAAATAGAGATTAGAATACCTGAAGTACTGGTCCATGGTCAAGGGCTGCCGCCCGAGGTGCTAACAAATCAAAATGCTGGCGCTGTCCGTAATGCTTCAACTCATAAATCTGCTCTTCTTACAGCTAACGGTAATGAACCTAATATTTCCGACACCTTAGGGCATGTCACGGCAATAGGAGTACAGGAACTCCGGTCGGATGCTGGACTTTGGGCTAGAGCAACAACTAAGACAACAGCTTGGGCGTTGGTTCCTGATGATCAGAAAATATTGGAAGCAGCAATAACGGGACTATTAGCGTCCGATGACGAAGGAGCAATTTCTCTTTCTCTCTTAGAGGATTATTGTTTTCACGTAAGTGAAGCTTCAAATCTTGAAGGGTTGCCAGTCCGAGATGCCTTGGGCTTTGCATTGACCAGGTTAAGATTACCACGCGACACTTCATTATTCACGAACTCTCGGACTTATGGAATTTTTCCAGGACAGTGGCGGAAGACCTTCGGGAAACTTTTTTCTGACCGTGCTCCCCTGTTACTCAAGCTGCGCAGGAATGGTCAACCCATCGATTCTGAAGAAATTCGGGACCGTTTTGAGGCAAACCAGGAATCTATCCAACCTCTTGCTCATTCTTTTATCGAGGCATTTATTCATGCTCTGCCGGGAGATGTAGATGCAGCCATGGATTTGGCTCAATTTGAGTGGGAGACGGATGGCATTCACTTAATTTTCGACCGTCCAAAAGAAAAACAGCAAGGATTGGCTCATGATACTTTGGAATTTTTCGCTCACGATTGCACCGATTCTGGGGTATTAACTGATAGGTGGAATCAGCACCTGGAAGAACTGAAATCAAGAGAAAAGCGGTCAGAGTGGACAGAAGTTGATGAAGAGTTTTTTGAATTGCATCGCCGGTATTTGGAGCAAGATACAAAATTGCGAGCTCGATGGGAAAAGGTTATCTTCGGCAAGCCAATAGAATGCATCGACTTCCTAGATGGTTTTGTGACGGCAGTTCAGCGTTTAGTGGCCCGCGCGGGTGATGTAGCTGGGGAACGTTTCCTTCGGGTTCGTATCTCGAAAGGACGAACGGAATGGAGAGAGCGCTTTAACTATGACTTAGGTGCCTTTTTCTCTACAATGTATCGAGGCTTACCCGAGTTGCTTGGTGAGCGTGTTCAATGGCAGATAGAAAAAATGGGGACGGGGGATCTACCAAACCCTCTTTTCGATTATCCTGCTTTCTTTAACTATGAGAGAGCACGCAAAGGTGCAAAATTAAAACCCAACAGCTCTACTGCCAAGGTTCAAACCCAAATTAAGTTCGAAGTGCTGCTATTTGAGCGAAGAAACAATATTGAAGAGCAATTGGAGAAAACTCAGCTTCTGTGGGTTGGTCGTCCTGATTCGATTGGTACTATGCTTTATGATGATCTAAACAGACTCATCGATAAAGGTGGTCTTGCATGTACTGAGGTACCACGCCGTATGGTCAGCAAGAAAGGGGGCGTGCAAGGGGTTTCCTTGCTTGACGTTAGCACGCTTGAGGCTACTTTCGGGCGGGATGCAGGATCGCTCGTACCTCCCCCGGGTCGTCTGCATAAACTGGGAAATAAAATAAAACGAAGCCTTGATGAGCTGCACCAAGATGCTCGCCTGACAGCAGAACAGTACTCAGAGATCAAACTTGCATGGAATAAGTTTGAAAACGATTACCAACTAGCTTTAAATGACTTCGTGACGCAAGGGCTTCACTCAGGATCCGTGCTGCAACAGGCTGAATCGTTTGGTGGGTTTCTTTTGTCATTGAAAACACATGCTCGGGGGGATGTTGTCCGCGCTAAGTTGGTGTCCGACGTGCTCACCATTGGCACCGTCCGGGTAACTGGCGAACAGTCTAGTGTGATTATTCCTCCGTGGCATCCGGAACGTATGAAGGCGCTAGCAGTGAAGCTTCACCGTGTCGCTGGGCTGGTTGCCCATTTGCTGATCGGGCAACATGTGACTTTTGGTGATCGAAATATCTTCTTCCAGGAGTTTAGTGAAGAGCTGCAGCACCCGTTTTATCCCGAAATTGCAGTCGCTGATCGAGCGGGCACACCTGCACTGGTGGCGGAAACTAGCACGGTCAATGGTTATAGTTTGCTGGAGCGTCCGGTGCGGACAGATGATGACCAACTAACGGACGTGAGTCCTACCGAAGCATCGCATCAGGTTCGTGAACTGCTCGAGCGATACATCGGCCTGCAACCTCACGAATCGGCTAACTTAAGCATACTGCTATATAATGCAGATGCTGCAACGCTTCCTTTGGCTACTGTGCGAGAATTGGCGAGTCTACAAATTGATGATGAAATACACTGTAATATTTCTGTTCGTCATCAGGATCCGAGTAAGATGCGAAAGATATATGCTGAACTCGTGAGTAAGTCTGATTCTGATCCTGATGTTCCTGTAGTAAGTGAAACATCTGACAATTTCATGTCAAAGCTAAGAATATCTGTGTCGCCGCCAAACATTAATTTTACACGGAACGTTGGAGGGTTTCGGCCTTTTGATATTGCCTTCCTTCACGATGTCGTCTCTCGCACAGCAGACATAGTATGGATCCCGGTTGATTGGCTGAATGACCGTTCAGTGTTTGAACATGCACCATCGCGTTGGTCATACCGTAGTGTGTCAGGAGAAAATGAACTGAAATCGACTACTTTTCTGACATGCCCGCAGCAGACCGCGTCTGGTCGTGCCTATATTGATATGGTGGGGGCGGTTGTTCGCCAACAAGATGTCCCGTCTCAACACCATATTGTGCCGGCACGACAGATATCTTTACAAAACGATCGTTTAAAAACTTTATTTGATGACGCGCATGATCTTGCTGAATGGGTTGCAACATACGATGAACTTCTGGACAAGCGGCAGTTGTTGGCTAATAAAATAAATGTGGTGCGGTACCGTCGATGTCGTACTAATGGCCGCAACATGATAGTTAGCTCAACCACGGAGCTTCGCTTGCTAAGTGTACTCGTCAAGCGTCGCATCCAGGAACTTGGTTTGTCGTTAACTGAAGAACAGCTGTCCTCAGTATCTCAGTCCCTCATAGCAGAAGCTATCAGTATCTCGGGAGATATAGTTCTACGAGCAGCTAAGCGGGGAGTCTCCGCTGGTGAGTTAGTGGGGCTTGTGCTGAGTCGCTTTCTGATTGACCAAGAGTTCCAAGCGTATATTGAGCCTGGTAAACCATCGGTCAGTGTCTATTTCTTGTTAGATGATTATGCAAGTTGGTTGGCTCAAAAGGAAAGCCGCATTGCCGATCTCCTTGCTCTTTGTATTGAGGATGCAGAGGATGGAATCCATTTGCATATCAGAATCGCAGAATCTAAGTATGTAAAAGCTTCGAGTTTATCCGATGCTCGCCGCTCGTCAAAAGCACAATTACTGGCCACTCTTGGTATGATGCGAGAAGCACTGTTCGGTGACCCGGGCCGCTTGGATAGGGATCTTTGGTTGTCTAGAATCTCTGATTTGCTAATCGATGCGGTCATTCCCCCCGGGCAAACTCCTCTATTAGAACGTGCTCGGGCGGCCATTAGGGATGGTAATGTAGGTATAACGATGCGTGGGTATTCGCATGTATTTGTTCATTCTACTGACTCCAGCGACAGTAGTTCGAACTCAGATCGTGTCCTGATAGAGGACCTTGAGGATATAAGTTCATACCAAGAGGTCTTCGACCGTCCCGACTTGCGACGTTTGATGGAAGCTTACGCTAATCAGAAAGATACGTTGCAAATTCGGAATGCACTTAATGCGGCGACTTCTTTAAAAGTTGTTCAAGTGCGTCCGCCTGCTCCACGCGTCACATGGACCGATATCGTGGAAAACCTTTTTGCGCCCTCAGTAAGCCAAGGGGATAAACAGGCCAAGGAGGAAGGGCCTCAACTCAGTTTTCTTGATGCTTTGGTCGTCACCGGGCTTCCTCAGCCAACAACAGTTCCTTCCGATACGGGCATTACGCCTATAACGGCAAAGCTTCCCGTTATATCAGCCTTACAGCCAAGCATTTCAGCTTTTGACAAGCTGGTGGCGGAACGAATTGCTGTTCGTGGCACACAGGTTGACGATCGGGAGAGTTGGGCTCAAGATGTAGCGCGGAAGCTGAAAATGGCGCTTAATGGCTACGGACTGCAGGCTAATATCCTTGGTGTCAGGCTCACTCCAAATGGCTGTCTCATTCGGCTGTCAGGGTCTGATCGTATGAGGGTCGAGGACATTGAAGCTAAACGAATGCAGCTGCTTACAACACATAGTATTCAGTTAGTCACTGTTCAGCCCAAACCAGGGGAGATAGTTGTTTCAGTTGCTGGAGAAAAGCGGCAGCCTGTATCTTTATGGGATGTCTGGGCGATGCGCCAGCTTAATCGGAATACTGCCGGTATCAATACCTCGTTTATTCTTGGATTACAGGAGTTGAACGGGAATATATTGTATCTGAATCTGGGAGGCGATTTCGGTGGTTTATCCCAACATGAACCACACTCTTTGATTGCAGGTTCAACGGGTAGTGGGAAGTCTGTTTTAATACAGGCTCTGTTACTGGATATAGCGGCAACAAATTCCAAATTAACAGCAAATATCATTTTGATTGATCCAAAAATGGGAGTCGACTATTCTGCTTTAGATACCCTTCCACATCTAAGAGAACCAATTATTACTACTCGGGAGCGCTCCATCGAGGTTCTAAGTTGCCTGGTAGATGAAATGGAGTTGCGGTATCGGACCTTTGCCACTGCAAGAGTGCGCGATCTTACAAGTTTCAACGCTAAGGCGCCACCTGAAGAGCGGCTCCCTATGGTGTTTCTCGTTCATGATGAGTTTGCAGATTGGATGCTCGACGACAACTATAAGTCGACGGTGAGTGCAACTGTTCAGCGACTAGGAGTAAAAGCCCGTGCCGCAGGGATACACCTGTTTTTCGCGGCGCAGCGGCCTGACAAGGATGTTATGCCAATGCAACTGCGTGAGAACTTAGGAAACCGACTAATTTTAAAAGTATCAAGTGAAGCTACATCGCGCATTGCATTGGACCGACCTGGGGCGGAAATACTACTTGGGAAGGGACACTTAGCAGCTAAGCTGAATGGCGAACAGGGCCTGATTTTTGCTCAGGCTCCATTTCTATCGGATGATGATATTTCAGCTGCAGTAGATGCGATAAAGCAAGATAATGCTGCTTTATCAGTGTGAGTGAGATTCAACATTTTGCGAGAGAGACATGAAAGACGGTGGTTAGTGGCCGAGGTCGAAGAAATGAAGAAATGCTTTTGCCCCTTTCTAGAGAATTCGCATGTTGACAATCAACCGTACGTTCCTCAATTAGGCTTATTTGTGGCAGGCCAAACACACTTTCGCCTGCCCGTAGAGGTCGTCGATATCCACTGGCTCAGAATCCGGTCGGAGCGGGTTGATAATTTGCTTACCTTTCAATCGGATTAGCCTCTTGGCGTGATCCTCTTTTATCTGTGTTATCCTATCTGGCAGGGAGAGTTCCTCTAGGGACTCTCCCTGGCTCCAGGTAAACGGGGAACCGTGCATCAGTGCCGTCTTTTCATATCCTTTTGCTTCCTCAAAATCTGAGGGGTGGTGTTCCATCAGGCGAACCCACTCGATTTTTTGTTGGAAAAAACAGAAAGTGCAACCGCTTCTTGACCTCCAGCTATAGTATTTGGGCATTCCTACGCCCGAAGCTTCCAATATCTCCATAACGCCCGCTTTATCAATACCTGCCTCTCTGAAAGGTAACCTTATTATCAGGTTATCTTTATTTGAGATATATCCTTCACGGTAGTCTTCATCTGATCTAATAGCCACATAACTTACAACCATCACATCTTGAGCAAGCATCGGCTTCAGCCATTGTTCGAATGGCCTCAGTTTCAATTGCCTGGTGCACCACCTGCTTTGTGCTGAAGGTAAATAATTTTTGTACTGTCTGAGCCAGAAATCAAAGTCCCTGTCGGGATTTAATCGGAGGATTGGTTTCCCAAGGAACCCTTCAAGCCTCCCCAAAAATTCATAAACTTCAGGTAGTTCTTTCCCCGTGTCCGTAAAGAAATACTCTATGTTGATCTCAGGGTAGTGTTGCCGCATATAAACAGCCAAAGCCGCGCTGTCCCGCCCACCTGATAGGCCCAAGACATGTTTTTCCTGTGGCGCACCCACTCCATTTTGATTTTTAGTCATATGTCCTCTTGTCACAATTGGTCCTGTGGATACTTAGGCCATCACAATGAAGCGGGCGCCTACCTCAGAAATTGCGGCTAGTATTATCTCTTGTTTGGCTGATGATCCTTTAAGTATTTCCTCGATCTGATTTGCAAGCGTAATGACCGCAGGGTGATCGGAGGCGGAAATATCAAACTCCCTTGATACCGGAGCCGGCCTTTCCGGCATCCCTATAACGACCGCTATGGAATGTCGCATGTCCGGTCGCCCCTTTACCCTCGCGAATGCTTCTGCCCTGTTGAACTGCTGGGCCAGATCTGAAATTTCGATTAAGGCAGCATCGACATCACGGTCAACCCAATCGCGAGGAGGCTTGTTAGCAGCCAGGCTTGCTATCCCTTCAATTTCTTCAGTTTTGCCGACAAAGGTTGCCAGGCGAGAGCTTAGGGCGTCAAGGCGATAGTTTCCCGTCAACTGACTGATATTTGTGGCGCGGGCATGTAGTTCCTCGAAAGTAACCAATTCATCACCCTTTATGTCCAACTCCATAAGCATCTGGTTCTGCAGGTTGGCTATCATGCCAGGATACGCTGCAAGCAGTTCGGACAGTCCTTCCCGGACCAGTTCAATTATGTTATCCGACGAGTCTTCGGTAAGGCTGTCAGGGGCAAGTTTGAACAGTTCCGGGATATCGTCGAAAAGGAATTTATTCGGGTCATGGGCCTGTTTGAAAAGGTCGCGGATCCTCTTTGCATTATTTGTAATGCGCATGGTTCTCAGGGTCCAGTTCGGCAAACCGTCCACTATTGCAACCAGACGCCGGGCCACTTCAAATGGCTCAATCGCGAATTGAGCTTGGCTGCCGTCTATATCCCGGACCACATCTGCCAGGCCGGTTAATATCCGCCTCGCCATATCGGAAAGGTTCATCCAGCGCAGTTCTAAGCGGCTGGGGTCTTGAGAAAGGCAGTCTACGACATAATCGTCAAAGGAAGCCCTGAAGGCTCCATCTAAGTAGGTTGCCAGGTTGTTTGTGTTCGAAAGCACAAAAGATACGCCGAAAACAGGCATGAGGCCGTCTTTTAACCCGATAGGGGGAGCTGACCAAATGTCGTAAATCTCTCTTAACGATACAGTACGGTGTGTGTTCTTTTCGAGTTCCTTTTTTGCAGCTTTCCACAGGAAATGTAATTTGGACTTGTCCTTTTCAGGTGGTGTAACAAACTGCCACACACCATCAATCTCCCTATAAATACCAGTGGCATCGAGCAACGAGGTGAATAAACCGCCTTCCGCCGGGAAACCGCTAATCCCTAATCTAGGTTTTCCCCGCTCGCTTACCATCAGGCGCAGTAGTTGCTTTTGGGCGGCTACAGAATTACTCGATGGTTTGACCCTATTAAGTAATTCATTCGGTACATAAGGGGCCTTGTGATACGTCTTCCCGGTTATGTTGGATGCGATAAAGCTCAGTCCGGTGGAGCCCAGGGCAAAAGGGTTTTCCCAACCTTTAACATACCAGGTTGCTGCCGCGAAAGACTTCTTTAACTCCTCTTCGAGCTGATTGGAGATGTCAGTAATCCGTGCATTAACTTCCCTTCTGGCAACAGGGTCTCCTTCTAGCTCAGGCCTGACGACGCGGATTTTTTCCAGCGACATCAGGTCCAAGGCGAGATTTCGCACCAGCCAACTGTTTTCGGCAAATCCAACGACAACGGGCCATTTATTGTTCGCATTAATTGATGCATTGCAGATTTTGTCTATGGTTTGCGGTGTTTCACCGGCAGTCGGCACAAGCAGTAGGAACAAACCGACGGAACCGCCTTTAGGTGAAAATTGCTCTAGCCGCGAAACTGCTTCCGCGACGGGGGCTATATCAATGTCAAACCAGAATAACGCTCCTGTCGCATGGTAAAACCGCTTAGCGATAATTGGTTGAAGCTGCCCGATTGATCGCAAAAACCTGAAATCGATTTCCTGGCTATCATCTCGGGACTCAGTGAGGGCCTGTTCGATGTTGAAATCACTACCTGAGAAAATTGAAAATGCGTCGAGATATTTTTTGAATATTACGGTGTTCCAATTGCTGAGATCATCGAGAGCGGCTTGTAATCGACTGCCTGAGGCATGTTCATCACCTAAACATGTTGACAGCAATTCGAAGGAAGCCGTCAAGCCGGAGCGTTCCTTGAATAAATCAATGAGGGCGATGCATTTTGAAATTTCGATATGTATCGAGTCGCCGCCAAGGGCTTCGCTGCGCTCTATGGCCTCTACTGCCAGGGACCAGCGGTGCCCATCTGGCGAGGCGAGAATGGCAGGCTCCAGGTTAACCCGGAGATAATCCCATAACTGTGCAGGCCGGAATAATGCCCCCGAGTAACAGGACGTATTCTTCAGGAAGTCCTGGAAACCATGAGGTTCTGACGAGTTCAAGAAGCCAAATATGCTCCGTTGGTTCTGGCCAAATCTGCGGCGTGATATCGGGCCGAGAAGGCAGGCAACGACCGGATGCAAAGGCCAACAATGTTTTAACCTCTCCTCGAACGAGATTGCAACGCCCGCCCGATTAGCCCTAATGCACTTGCCAACCGCGTTCACATACTTCGCGTCCACTACATGGGGCAGCTCACTCGTGACGGCCCGCGCCAGCAGATCAATTTGCTCTTCACCCGCAGCGTTGATGGGGAGGTCGACGAAACGGCCGTGAATCTTTGTCCACTCGTCGCGAATTGAGCGGGAAAGCTTATTGGCATATTCTTCAAAGGATTGATGAAGGATGCCTATGATGATGAGGCGCCCCTCGCTTCGCGAAGCAACTTCTGCAAGCTGTTGGAAAAAATAAAGATCGGCTGTGCCTTTGGCTACCTCCTCGAGAAATTTGCCCATTTCATCGACAAATACAATCAACCCGCCATTGTTACGTGCATTTAAAGCTGAGATGCGCTGTAATTCGCCGATAATATGCACGTCGGAATCGGGATCGTTTTTAGACTGTTTGTACATGCCGACATCTTCAAGTGCTTCCCTGACGACAGCCGCCGGATTTGCACGTCGGCCAATGACAGGCAATACTTTCCAGCCGTCCCTCATAGGCGGTAGCAATTGTAGAAGCTTATGTGACTCTTTTAGGCCGATGGCCTTTTTTGCAATTTCCCTTTGTGATTTATCGGCGCCTAATAACGCGCTGAAAGCAACTACGAGACTGGATTTCCCGCTGCCATAGGGGCCTGTCCAGGTGAAAGCTCCTTGTTTTGCTTCCTGGACGTGCCGGGCCATTGTCAATAAGGTGTCGCAAGAGGATTTGGGACATATAAACCCCTCCAGCGAGTGTAGGTCGTTAAGGTCGGTGTCAATTTTAACTGAACGCTGAAAGCGTCGCGCCACATGTACGTGGTCGGAAAGGAAAGGCATTATAGATCCCTCCGAATCAGTGGCGTAGCGAAGTCGGTATTTACCAGCATAAGCAGCTCGTTGGGAGGTATTTGTCTTTGCATGATAAGCTGTCTCAGTCCTGCGGTCTCAGACCATTGTAGCGATCCATTGGTGACTTCGGAAATACGGGCAAGTCGTTCAAGTATGTCATTTTCATCGAGGAGAAAGACTCTACCGGGAGACCCGGGCTCATACATTATTGCCTCAAAGGACAGGGTGCTCGCACTGGTAAACCATTTCCAGAATTCGTAAAGTGCAGATACGAAAATACCGTCCGGGAGCGAGGACTTCGGACCACGTGCAGTTTGGAAACCGTCTCGCTTGCCGAGAGGTTTGATCAGGGCCAATTCGGTTAGTGGACATTCGAGATTATCTTCATGTACCACGCGCTCAGCGCCGCCTTTGCCAACGTAGGTCCGGATAAAACACTCCACATCCCTCTTGAGCGTCATTGAAGCCGTGCGGGTTAGATTGAGGTGTTGACAGAGTTTTAAAAGCCCCTCCGAAAGATGTTCTCTATCAAAGTCCCTTTTGTGGTAATGATTAAAGACCCAGTACCAGGTAGTCGTTTTGTCCGGAGTCCCTGCCAGTTGCCAATGGATCAGCCACAAGGCAGCCTGAGATTCTAAAAAAGGGTCGACCCCGTCTTCAGGGTCAAAAAGGAGGTTCCCTAAAGCTGTGGTGCTGTATGTGCCGGGTCTTTCATGGGAATCCTCTATAATACGACATGCTACTGCCCAATGCCTTATTGAAGTAACCATGTTCTTGCCGACGCCAAAAGACGCAATAGCATCTTCATTTTGAAATACCCCTCTGCATACCTCCCCGTTCCGCTCGGCTTCGCGGACTTTATCATAGGCTTTTTTGAGCCAGCCATATCGAAGGGGAAATGTCTCATGCCCCGAAAATTGTGGTTTAAATCCCTCTTGAAAAAGAAGCCCTCTGCTCATAATACCTCGCAACTGGATGAATGATCCAGTTGCACACTACAGGAAAAAAAGTGTATAGTCAACCCGACTGGATTGACTCTCCAGGGGGCAATTATAGCGCTTCTGAGGCTAACATATCGTAATTTGGAGATACTGTGACAGAACCTACGGCTGTTTATCTAGATTATCAGTCCACCACGCCTGTTGACCCGAGGGTCCTTGAGGCGATGTTACCTTATAACAGCCAAGAGTTTGGAAACCCTCACTCTTCAGATCATGCATGGGGATGGCGAGCTAGAAAAGAAGTAGAAGGCGCGCGGGAGTCAATTGCTGCGCTTATCGGTGCCGATAGCAACGAGATAATATTCACTTCTGGCGCCACCGAGGCTAATAATATCGCAGTCTTAGGTATAGGGCGAATGTTGCCTAAAGGGAAAAAGCGAATTTTGGTCAGTGCCATAGAGCATAAGTCCGTATTAAATTCGGCTTTTTCTCTAATAAATGTCAATTGTACTGTCGAATTAATACCAGTTGACATCGCTGGAGCTATCGATCTGGTGTTTCTTCGAAAAGAATTACAGAACGGAGTCGGTCTTGTTTCAGTTATGGCTGCCAACAATGAGATAGGAACCATTCAGGATATTGAGCTAATATCGAGTCTTGTTCATTCCTATGGTTCCATTTTTCACACAGATGCTGCTCAGGCACTTAACTATTCGACTTTACATGTGAATTCAATGGATGTTGATCTCCTGAGTTCATCCGGGCATAAAATCTATGGCCCAAAAGGAATAGGGTTTTTATACGTCAAGCATGGGCTTACGAAATTCATGCAACCTATTATGTTTGGTGGAGACCAGGAATACTTAAGGCCAGGGACTCTCCCCACCCCTCTCTGTATAGGTTTAGGGAAGGCCGCTTCGTTGTTGGCTCAAGATCGACCTGTCGAAATTGAAAGGATTGCAAAGCTTCGGAATTTACTTTTTGAGGAGCTCTCCCGGGAAATCGAGAATCTGCAGCTTGTCGGACCATCCATGGAAAACAGGCATGCAGGCAACTTAAACATCGCTTTGCCAGGAGTCGAGGCCCACCAGTTGATCAGTTTATTACAACCCAATATTGCTGTTTCAACAGGTTCAGCCTGTACTTCTGGTATTCCAGGCCCTTCCCATGTTTTAAGTGCTATCGGGCTGAACAAAACCGAAGCTGAATCATGCTTAAGGCTCAGTGTTGGGAGGTTTACACATGCTGATGAGGTAGTTTCGGCTGCTCGTATGATATCGGATGCTGTTAAATTAGTCGTTTAATGGCCAGGTTCCTCGGTTTCCTCTATGGCCATACAGAATGGCCTTGTGCTGTTCGCTTTCGGAAAATGATGCTGGATCGTACCCAATTGAAAGCAATAGGATGTCAATCCACTCTGACAGCGAAAATTCGGCTCTAGCTTTTTTAAATAGGTCGAGGTTGACGGTTGCTTGCATCGGCTTAAAACTCTGAATGGCGACCCCTGAACTGGTATGAACAAGTTCCGCGACTCCCCATAAGCCTTGACGCAATAAAGTCGCCTGAAAGGGAGTGGCTCCCTCCGGATAATCGAACTTCAAGATTGCTTCCTCACTTGCCACAGATCTCGCGGGCATTCGCGCACCAGGTCGTCGACCAGGTCCTTCAACATTCTTTTCTGCTCGCTATTTGATAGTTGCTGGCCTTCAAGCATCATAGTGTGAGAACTCCGGCTAAGGCGCTCTTTTGCGACGGCCTCCGCCTGTGTCCGGATCACGTTTTCAAGGGATGTTCGGGGCACAATGGCATACACAAAAACGCAGTCCATCGCCTCAGCGGCCTGGCGCATGGTTTTCAGCGTCACGCTACCGACCACCTCGTCCTGCTCCAAGCGACAGATCCTGGGCTGAGCGACGTTCAACCTTTCGGCCAGTTGAGAGCCGGTCATGCCTAAAGCCTCGCGTATCGCCTTGATCCAGCCTTTAACCGGGGGACCAGTCTCAGTTGCCGATCTGAGTTTTTCAAATCTCCCAGCAAGCTGCTGTAGGATAAGACGTCTGCGCTTGATGGCAGTGCTCATAAATAACCTCTATGTTATATACTTCGTAAAAAATAATAACATAAAGGTTATATCAAATCGCATAAAAAATAATATGAATGTTACATGTTTTGAAGGAGGGCCTAGCGCAAAAGGGGAGGAGTGACGGTGGCGGGACGCCGGGCTACTCGTGGATAACGGCAAAAACGCGATCTACTATGGCCTTGCCGAGTCCTGGTACTGCTAGCCACTCAGTTCGGCTGGCCCCGAAGACTTTGGCGACGGAGCCGAAGTGGGAAAGGATGGTCCGGGCTTTCTGTGCCCCCACTCCTGGAATACCCTCGATGATGAACAGCTTCGCTGTCTCCCCCCCTTTGGCCTTGCCAATCCGGAGGGGAGGGATGTAGCCGAGCCCCTGCTGGCAGTGCCGCGCCATGGTGGCGACAAGCGAGGCCGTTTCCGCAACGCCCGCCGAGGGGACAATAGAGATGCCCTCCAGTACGGACAGATAGGAAAGAGCACCGTGCAGGGATGCCTGTGAGAAATTGTGAGGTGTGGCGGTCAGGTCACCTTCGATGATGTAGACCATCCGCCCGTAGCTCTCGGTCATCAGCTTACCCTGAACCACAAATCTCCCATCGAGAATACTGGCGTAAAAGTCGACTGCAACCCTGCGCTCAATGATGACACCTTCTCCCACGAGGTAATCCCCCGACTCCAGAACGCGGGTCTCCACCTGGTAGCCGGCCATCTTGCTGAGACGGGCAATGATGCCGGAGCGCGTTTCCGCGGCGTCGGCGATGATCTTGATCACCTCTGTTTCTGACATCCTAGTCCCCCCTCTGTTTCACTGCATCCAAGATATGACTTCTGGATCCTAGGCCTTCAACCGGCGAGGATATCAATTAGTTGCTTTAGGTCTGCAGCACCTAGACCTCCGCGGCTTTTACCTGTTAACCCTTATCCTTTCCTTCGTCCTATTCCCTGCTGATTTAGTCCCGGAAACGATACCCACACCGATCAAAATACTGCTCCGCAAAAAGCCGCTCGTCACTTCCGTTTGTGACGTAGGGTCCTTCTCGAAGGTCACAAAGGTCTGCAATAAACCCTTCCAGGACCGCTGCAGGCGTCGTATTCACTTCTTCGCAAAGCTTCAAAAAATCGTCGGGAAGAGTAAGGGTGAGGGTGCGCTGAGTTTCCCGCCGGGCTGAGCTTTCCTTCTCTTTCTTCTCGGAAATGGCTGTAAGGTCGGCTTCATCGTATAATTTCTGCCCGTCCCTCTCGATGAAACGCAGGCACGCCAGGTCTCCCTGGGTGATGGCAGGATCATCGTAGTCATTATGGATCTGCTCCTCCGTCAGTAGCGCGGTCTGGATCTCGCCACTATACCCCCAAAAAGTGGCCTCGCCGTCTAGAACCTCGATGTAATCCAAACCCTCGTCGGAGTCCTCTGATTTGAAAACCGCAATCACGTTAGGGCTCTCAGCTCTTGCCTTTGTGGTCGCGGCCCGGTCAATCTCGACGCCGGCAGCCGCGAGCTGGTTAGTTATCCGCTCGAAAAGCGTGGGATCGGTCGGGGCGTTCTCCTTGAGCATACGGGTGCATATCTCTTCGGCCCGTTCCAGAGCGCTTTCCCCGTTGCATCCCAATACTCCCATCCCATCAACTAGGCCAGATTCAATAATCTGCTCCCTCTCGATTGGGTCCAACTCCCACGTTTGCAAAGGGACCCCGGTTTCGTGGGAGTCCTCTTCGGTTTCATATAAGGCGCAAATGCTGGTGTGAGTTAGCCATAGAAAAGCGGCCTCTCCTGCCTGACGCTTTGCCTCGATAATTTCCTTTACTGTCGTCGTCATGGTCGTCACCTCCAAAGGTGCTGCTGATCTCTTTCAAGAGGGCATCTTGCGGGTCAATTATCTAGTGGCATCTGAAGTTTTTCATTGTCGGCGGGGTCGTTGAAGGCATTGCACGCCGCGAGCATTGCCTTGGCCCTTTCCAAATCGGAGAAATCGATTCTCGACACGAATTCTTGGGCATAATCCATCACTCGGACGTAGGAGGTGGGATCGTTGTGGTTAGTCATGAGCTTCAACGAAGAGATGTACTCGTTTCTGAAAACGCTCGGGATGATGATTCGGCATAGACCGGCGGATACCAACTCGGAATTCATCATGACCCTTGAGATTCTTCCGTTTCCATCATCGAAGGGATGAACCTCGGCTATCATGAACATCATGAACAGCGCGCGGGCCAGCGGGTCTTCAAGGGAGCGGTAAAGGCCAAAGCCTTGTTCCAGCGTCCCACGCACGAGATCCGGTGAGACAAAAACGGAGCTTCCCGCCTGGTTGACCCTTTCCTTAAACTCACCCGGGCGCTTCTCCGGGCGGCCATCAAGGATGATCGAGTGACGGTGCCGGAGGATTTCTATGAAGGAAGCATTATCCTTTGGGATCCTCTTCATATCCTGGTAATTCCCCACAACGCGATAGGTGCCCAGGATGTCATGAGCATCAGCGGGCCGGGTCGCAGGAATCACCCCTTTAAAAACGATACCCATAGCCTCGTCGACAGGGAATTCAGTCCCTTCAATGTAGTTCGAGAAATAGGAGTCGAAAAACCCCTGGCTGTAGAAGGCCTGCCCGGGAACATGCTCACAACGCCTGGCGGGAAGGACGGCCGCAGCGAGGAAACTTCGGAGCGCCTCGAACCGCTCGATCCGGTCTGCATCGTAAGGCTGCCCATTGGCATAAGCCACGGCCGCCGGCGTGGTGAGGTTCTTCGAAGGCCTGGTTCTCAAAAGAGCTCCTATGAGGCCGTCGAGGGTGTTAAATTCCTTCTCCATGCCGAGCACCGGAGCGATCACTCGCGCCCGATCCCTGATCACATTGAGCTCTGCGTCGCCTTTGACCTTGAGTATGGTTACGAGCTTTTCTTCAACTACCTTTTTGCCAACAGATCGGGTATCTCGCCCCTTTGATTTCGTGGGCTGCAGGTTCTCTAGGAAATACCTTTCGCGGGAAGCCATGAACAGTGTCCCTATGAAAGGAACATCCCCCTCCACTGGGCCGCTACCCTTGGCCAAGATAAGTTCCATCCCAGGCAACGAGAGAACGCGTTTGTAGCTCCCCGTGAGGAAAATGGCGCCGGCATCTGACTGTCTGCCTTCCAACGCGGTGCGGTAACCGATCACACTTCCGGGGATGAGCAGTGAAACCACTTGCCACATATTCCGTCTTATTATCACATCATCCGGCTCAACCATGTTGCTGGTGTAAAGGCGGGGGGCAATCTTTCTAGCCACACCGTTCTTGACCATCTTTGCAACGGCCTGGGTCGTGGACTCGTCTGATAGAAAAACTTCCGATAATATGTTTCCTGCTCCTAAAGCCATAGCTCATCCCTGTTTATGTAATTATTATGTTATTAACACACCGAAAATAACATTTTTCTACACTTAAAACCAAGGATTACTTTTTTTATGCACCTAAAGATCGAACCACTACCCACGCGACCGGTGTTGATCCCAGCCTTCAACGCTTAGGCAGAAGGGGCTTTGTTCCACAAAGTTAGTTAGGTCATTCTAAAACCCGTACCCACGCTCACTCCACCGCAGCAGGACGGCTTTATCCCACTCCGGCAGCCCAATCTTGCCGGCGGCCAGCGCCTCTACAACCATTCTCCCGACGTCCGTGCCCATTCTGTTCCCATGAACCATATAAAAGAACCAAGACAGCTCATAGCCGGTCTGCTTGTCGAATTTCTCCAGAGCTGACATTAGATCGAAGATCGAGCTGAAATCGTCGGTATTAATAATGGGCAACTCCAGCCCGCCATCTGCAGCAGCCCAGTATGGGGTGAACCCCATATGTCGCTTCCCCTGATAAGTGTAATCTACGAGCTTTAGCCACCAATGGTCGCATAGGCGATGCCCGCTTCTGCCCGCGCTGCTTTCCTGCCAATCCGTGAGGAAACGGATCTCCTTCATCGGTTGGCTGATCCAGTCCGGATAGAGTTCCAGGAAAGGAAGCTCAGTGATGTGCGGGTCCGATTCTCCGAGATCAAGGATTCGAACGGTCCGTGCCTCCAACTTCGGGAGATCCCCCAGCCTGCTCGCCTGGTCCAGTTCGACCATCTGATGGCAGAACCGCCGGATGTTCGTCATTTTGGAGAACTTGTACTTAAAGCAAGAAATTTCCAGCGGAGTCTGAGAGGCCATCGAGAAAGGGTGGAGGAGGTCCTGCAGGTCTGTGGGCGGGAAGCTGGTGTCGAACAACGTTCGCTCCGCTACTTCTTGGGTCGCCTCAATCTCAATCTGCAGGTATCCATCGGGCTGGGAGTTAAAGGGCATCACGATGATAGCGTCATCACCCTTCACTTCGACGATGCGGAGGTGGGCGTCCTTGTGCTTCTCGTACACGGCGTTAGCGTTATCTCCGGCAGCATGGTACTCGCCTTCAATCCACTGCCGAAAGTGATCCGTCACCCGGTTGCCGGCCGCGTCGACCAGCGCGTCGGAGTCCCTAGACCAAGGACCAAGGGAGGAAGGGTGAAAGGAGAGTCTGGATAACGATCGCGCAAGGCATCCATGAGGGCAGAATGCCCCGAGCCGTATGCCGTATCCGCCGCAATCTTCGCCAGCTCGTCAATGTTGATGATCTCTACTGCCATTAAATGGTCTCCCGAAAAGCATGGTCAAAAGAGAACCAGTTGCCTTTCCTTTATCTCCGGTTCATCCGTCTTCGTTTCAGTGAGATCCGGCCTCTTCCTTGTCTCGGTGCAAATCAGTTCCCTGGAAATGGTATTTCGTACTTCTGCATAGGCGTTCTGGGGGTATCGCAAGAGCTCCCGCGGTAGCCACGATTTAAGGACGCTCAAGTCCCCACGGAACCAGTAATCGAGGACAGCCCCACTCTCGGAAATGAACAAAACTAGACCACTACGGGAAAGCCCCCGACGTCAGTCGTGGGATGAAAGTGGAATTTGCCTGTTTTTTATTGTAAAGCACTTTAGTGCAAAAACACAATACACTTGACAGGTATATTATGCAAAGTTAGAATGCCAGCATGACTAAGCGATGGACGACAAGCAATAAAGCAGTTTTCAATATAGGCTACCACCTGATTTGGTGTACCAAGTACCGCAGGAAGCTACTTGAAGGCGAGATTGAGTCTCGTTTAAAGATCCTTCTGTCTGGTAAAGCCTCCGACATGGGCTTGGTTATCGAAACCATGGAGGTCATGCCCGATCACGTACATCTTTTTGTAAAAGCATCTCCAGTGGACAGCCCCCATTTTATTGTTCAGCAATTAAAAGGGATGACCTCACACGAACTCCGAGCCGAATTTCCTGGGATAAAGAAGAAAGTCCCGACACTCTGGACCCGTAGTTATTATTGTGAATCAGTCGGCCATATCTCTGCCGAAACCGTCCAGCGGTACATTGAGGATCAAAAGAACCAATAATGCTGATCAAGAAAGCCTTCAAATACCGTCTTCGGACGACACCAGAGATTGAGGAGCAACTCCGGCGCATGGCAGGGTGCCGCAGGTTCGTCTGGAACGATGGTCTGTCTGCGATCAAAACTGCACTCGACTCTGAGGAGAGGCGTCCGGGCTACAAACAGCTTTGTGATGCCTTGCTGCTGACGAAGAGGACCCATCCGTTCCTCGCGGAGGATGCTCCGTCCCAGGCATTGCAGCAAACGCTGAAAGACCTGGATAGGGCAGTCAAGGATGCTTTCGACAAGAAGCAGCCGCTCAAAGAATTCCCGACCTTCAAAAAGAAAGGTAAATGCACCGAGTCATTCCGGATTCCGCAAGGATTCCAGATAGATCAAGGCAGCAGCAGAATAAAACTGCCGAAGTTGGGCTGGCTACGATATCGGAACAGTCGGGAGATGACCGGCATCCCAAAGAACGTCACGGTAAGCCTCCATGCCGGCCACTGGTACGCCAGCGTCCAGACCGAGCAGGAAATTCCAGATCCGGCTCAAGGACCGTCAAAACATATCGGTGGAGACCGCGGCATCAATTCCTTCCTTGCAATGTCGGACGGAACCTTGATCCAACCGCTGAATGCCTTCAAGGAAGCTTCAAGGAAGCTGGGGCGCCTTCAGCGGCAGCTTTCACGAAAGGTCAAATTCTCTGAAAACTGGAAAAAGTGCAAAGCCAAAATCACCAAGCTTCACAGCAGAATCGCGGCCATGCGGAAGGACTTTCTTCATAAACTCAGCACGACCATAGCCAAAAACCACGGACTGGTTGTGCTGGAAGACCTGAAGATCAAAAACATGTCAGCGTCAGCAGCAGGCACCATCGAAGCTCCAGGCAAAAAGGTAAAGCAGAAATCAGGCATGAATCGATCCATCTTGGATCAAGGATGGGCTGAATTCGCCCGGCAACTGGAATACAAGCTCAGATGGCGTGGCGGGATGTTCCTTAAAATCCCACCACAGTACACCAGCCAGAGGTGTTCTTGCTGTGGACATATCCACCCATCCAACCGCAAGAGGCAAGCGTTTCTTTGCCTGAGCTGCGGCTTCGAAGACCATGCCGACATCAACGCGGCAAAGAATATACTGGCGGCCGGACTGGCCGTCATCGCCTGTGGAGAGCACCCGGATGTAACGGGCTCGGTGAAGCAGGAACCGACCGGAGGTGATTATGCTCTTGCAGCATAGCACTCAAGGAATCCCTCGACCTTCAGTCGTGGGAGGATGTCAAGTGATCCAAAGAAACCGGAGCTTTGCGTTTCCGCACTTGGCCAGCGTAGTCGCACCAGGCATCGCTCGCACAACTCTCTCCCGGGAAGTGGGCAAAATGCTGGCGGCGGGCAATCCCACTACGCAAGTTCGCCCTTCCATTGCAGCAAGGGAGCAACAGATTTAAGGCGCCACGCGCTATGCGCAGCTTCAGGTCTTCCCACTGTCCCGCAGAGAAGTCCTGTGCGTATATTACCTTTTTGTCGGACAGGCAGCTACTAGGCAAGGTGCCTCCCGATTATGACGCGGCGTTGATCCCCGCCTTCAGCAGGCCGCTGGGCTTAAAAGTCACCACGCTGCGCGCAAGGATGGTAATGTCCTCGCCGGTCTGGGGGTTTCTCCCTTTACGTGAGTGTTTCGGCTTTACCTCCAGCTTTCCGAATCCGGCAATCTTAACATTCTCGCCAGATGCAAGGGTGTCCTTAATCAGGCCGATCACGCAGTCAACCAGGTCCGCCCCATCCTTTTTGGGAATCCCCGGTAGCTTACAAACAGCATCTGCCAGCTCACTTTTAGTCACGCTTTATCCCTCCTTGGTCTTTGCTAGTAAACGCCCTTCATGGAGGCTGCCCTCGGAAATAAGTGCATCAAGCTTGCCCCTGTCCGTGTCCTCCGAAAACGCTAAAGATGATGCCATTAAAACCAGAAGTACCGATGCAGATAAAATCGCCTTGCGTGTCATTTGGACCCTCGTTGTGATGTGCTAAACAGCTAAAATACTTAGCACAATAATTTAACTTTTACGACAGTTTTTAGAAATACTGCAAAGCGTCAAAAGAAGACGATTTTGACTGGGAAAATCCCGTATTTCATAGTCGGCCAGATCGTTGGGCAAATACTCAAGGAAGTAAGCATTCTCCGGCCCGCTCGGCACCTGCACCTTGCCCGGGTACCCCGCCGCCACTCACGCGAGTAATTATCAACAGGTCCATTGCGCGGGTCAGAGCGACATACAGAATCCTTCGCTCCTCCTCGGCCTCCAGCTTCCCAAGAGCTAGGCTTAAGCGTAGGATTTTTTCCATTTCGGGAGCTGACAACCAGAATGCGGATTCCGACGCAAGACCAGAATGCAGAAGGGCACCGTGTCGCTTTTCCTCCATGGCGCCAAGAACCCGATTAAAGCGACCGTGGGGCGGGTTGTCGGATCCGGGGTCGGCGTAAAGTTCAACCAGATGTCGGCTGAGTTGAACATGCTGCTGTCGAGGCTGTTTGGCGCCGGAAGGGAAGGGGAAGGGGAGCAGGTCGCTGCGTGATACATCGTATGCTGAAGACTTTGCTTAACCACCGATATTCATTTTCGGCAAGCTTTTTGTATTAACAATCACAGAAGTTATCTCGCTGGATAGTAGGAGGTTTAGTGCACAAATGGTCGGAAGCAAGATACGGGGACTACATCCTGCGTGTCGTACATGATGGGAAGAATTACCATATCCTACTGCTCGAGACGACACCGAAAGTAGGCACCACAAAGACGAGCGAAGAAGTAGTTCATCTGTCGGCCGGTTTCATCAGCGACGAACTTTTCGTGATCGGCGACATCCAGGGGAACGGATACTTCTCCTGTGGACTCAAAGGGAAGGGGATCGGAACTCTGCTGGTGAACGTGATGCTGAGCATCCTGAAAAAGGCGGGGTGTGGCGAGACCGAGGTGAAAGGGGATCTGACTCACGCTGGAGATCCGGACGAACCGACTTTGGCGCAGAAGTGCAAAGAAGACAGGGAAAGGTTCTGGCAGTCCTTTGGGTTCAGCATCGTCCCTATCCCGAGGTGCGACCAGATCAGGGCGAAGGTCAAGGACCTGCGGGTAGTGTCGAAGCCCGCCGTTTTCGGGGTGGTGCCGAACTGCCCGGATCTGTCAGACCTGCAGCCGATCAACCGCGACGACTATGGCGGCGACTGGTTCCGCTTCGCCAAGTAAGACACTGGCATGAAGAAAGGGCCCAGGTGAAAGCCTGAGCCCTTTCTTACATCCTTTCCTGAAGCGAGCAAATGATCTGGGTCTGAACCTACCTACTCCTGCTCAAGCGCGTTCCGATGGCGCAACGTGCTGTACTCAAAAAACGCGAGTTCAGCTTCTGTCATGGCCTTTTAAAGCGTTTTTAGGTTCCCCTTGTACGTTGGGCCAGAAAGTTTTGGGTAGCCTCGTGGCTCCGACGGTGCTTCAGGCAAAGAAGCCTGAGCGGTCCAGATGCAGGTTGATTCGAGTTATATAGGCATATCGAATTTCACCTCTCTCCTCCATCCTCACCTCTTTTTACCATTCGATATGGATCCGCCACTCACATAGATGTGGCCCACTGGTACACTCCCCCTGTGTCAGGATAGATGTCGCCTCGGAGGGGGCCGTTTAGGCCCGGTTTTCTGGTATAGAACGCGTTCAGCACACTCGATGACATTTCCAGGTCTAGGCTCATATTCCCGCCCTCCCAGTTTCACCTCTTCCACAAAGCATTTCCGCCCCCTTTGACACCCCTGATTGACCTTGCGCCACCAAGCCGCGATCAGGGCGGGGGAGCTTAGTATGGGATGCCGCACCCACTGGATCGGTTGGCTGAATTAAGGTCGCCTCCCTGCCGCCAGGTCCGACGAGCCGACATCATCAGCATCAGCCACAAAGCTGTCCCTGGATTCCATGAGTTTTCGCAATTTCATAAGCGACTTGGCCTCAATCTGGCGTATCCTCTCACGGGTGACGCCGAAGCTTTGTCCAACCGTGCTGAGGGTCTGGGGCTCATTGTCGTCCAAACCGAATCGCAACGTCAGGATTTTTTTTTCGGCGTCGGAGAAGGTCTCTATCAGCCTGGATATCTGCTCGTACCTCTCCATCCCCTCAACCAGGAGCTCTGGTGAAGTGATCGAGGTGTCCTCGATGGTATTGGTGAGGAAATAGTCGCTGTACTCCCCCATGGGTTGATCGATAGAATAGGTCTTCATCAGGAGTACCATCAACTTGCGGACATGGCTTACGTCAACTTCCAAGGTGTCCGCAATCTCCGATAACGTCGGCTCGCGGTTCGTCTTCTGCGTCAGCTCGCGGGTCACCCGGTGCATCTTGCTGATTTCGTCGGAGACGTGCACAGGCAGCCGAATGGTGCGCGACTGGTTCACCAGAGCCCGCTCGACGGACTGCCTAATCCACCAGGTGGCGTAAGTGGAGAATCGGCACTCCTTGGAGAGCTTGAAGCGTTCCACCGCCTTGATCAGCCCCAGGTTTCCCTCCTCTATCAGGTCAAGAAACGGAAGTCCCCGGTTCATGTATCGCTTGGCGATTTTCACCACCAGCCTCAAGTTGCAGACGATCATCCGGTCACGGGCAGCCTTGTCGCCCAGATCGATCCTCAGCGCCAGCGCTTTTTCCTCCTCCGCGGTCAGAAGTTTGGTCTTCTGGATATCTCGTAGGTACAGTTTGATGGCGTCGTCGGAATACTCAAAGGCCTCCGGCTTAACCTCCTTTTCAACTTCAGAGGGGGCATCAATGCCATCTTGCTCCTCAAGCTTCGAGACATCCGGTACATGCTCCGCATCAAGGAAAAGGGGAGCTTCGCCATCTGTTGAACATTCGTAGCTTCCCATAATGAACTCCGATGGAACAATTAAATCTGCAACTTGCCCAATATTATTACAGAAATCATGCCAAATCGACCAATTGCCGTAACATACCGTTCTGTGGTGGAAAAGCCCCCTAAAAACCTGACTTGATTTTTCTAACGGGTGAACAATATTGAGCAAATCAATTTATTCACACATCAATAAAAACAAAAGCCGCACGTTCAGGCCGGAGATCGTATGAATTTGGAGGGATATCCTCGTTGATGGTGTGCATTTGATGAATCCGGTGCAGACGATGGAGCTTGCAAAGAAGGTTCGGGAGATTCTGGATGACTGAACGCGGGATGGAGGTGGCCACGTTAATCGAAGAGACGCAATGAGATTCCCTGGCGAACTTTACCAGACTAAACTAGGGAATAAGGTAGTCCTTTGTTCAACTACCCGGCGGAGACCAGAAAGCATCCACCATTAACTGACGGTCTTCCAAGTACTCCCGGGCAGGCGGGGTTTAGCATGGAGACATTTGGAACGCCGTTCGAAAACTGCCGTAATCTCAATGCGTAAGATGAGAATTTTTGTGATGACGCGGTGAAGTAGTCCGACATGGTTGGCTCAGGTTCATCCATACCCGCGCCTCAATGAACCTCACTCAGACCGTATATCTGGGCCATCCGCATGCCGGTCAGCACGAGATCCGGCTGTTCGCGCTTGAAAACCTCAAGCCGCTCCTAACCGTCGACCGCCACCTGGATGAGGTAGCCCAAATCCGTGAGGCAAGCTTACTTAGCTCCGCTTTTTTAGAGCAGTTGCCCGATGAATGTGCCCAGTTCCTTAAAGTCACTGATCTGCTTGAGTTATGAAGCCCCGCATAAACAACTTCAATCTCTCGGAGGTCTTGCCAAGGATAACAATACTTGTTCCAATTCGTCATAAACGTATGGCTTTGCCAAAGCGGCACTAAAACCATGGCTTGAATAGTCGGCTAGAATTTGATCATTTGAATAGCCGCTCGAAACTATCAAGCAGGCGGACGGATCAATTTGCAGTATCTGTTGCGCGGCTTCTTTGCCACCCATGCCACCGGGTATTGTAAGGTCCATGATAGCGGCGACGAATTGGTTACCGGAACCCTTGGCCGCCCTATAAAGATCAACAGCCTCTTCTCCATTGTTGCATGTGGTTACCTGGTACCCGAGTTTGCCCAGCATTTCCGCAGTGATGTCCCGCACAATCAATTCATCGTCCATGACCAATATGGCCCCTCCCCCGCAAGTGCCAGCTACGCCCTCTTCCTTGCCGCTAGGCTGTTCGATGACTGCAAAGCCGATTGAGGGCAAATACAGGGTAATTTTTGTCCCAATGCCAACTGTTGATTGAACATCGATATGGCCACCATGCTTCTTAACGATGGAGTGAGCCGAGGAAAGGCCTATTCCAGTCGCTTTCGGCTTGGTGGTGAAATAGGGATCGAAGATCCTCTTCTGATCCCGTTCGGGAATGCCGGAGCCTTCGTCTTCAAAAACCAGGGTGATATATTCCCCGGCAGGCAGCGCAAATATGTTCCTCTTGGCCAGGTTGACCTTTCCAGCGCGCATGGTCATAGTGCCGCCGCCGGGCATCGCCTGAACTGCATTTACAATGATGCTGCTGAATACCTGACTTAGCTGACCGGCGTCCGCCTCGATGTCATGGAGGGAGTCCGGGATATCAAGAACTGCTTTGACGTTCGTGCCGTACAACGCCAATGACACGGACTCTTTCACAATATGGTGCACCGACACTGGCTTTTTGACCGGGGCACCTCCTTTGGCGAAGGTGAGGAGCTGACGGACAAGCTCCGCAGCACGCCGAGACGCCTGTTCAGCATGATCGAGCAGTTGTTTGGATTTTTCCGGCGTATCGAGAAACATGCGTGTTAGAGAGATGCTTCCCATGATGCCGGTGAGGATGTTGTTAAAATCGTGCGCTATCCCCCCGGCAAGGACGCCGAGGGATTCCAGCCGTTGAGAATTTAACAGCCTGTCCTGACTTGCATCGCGCTCTGTGACATCGGTAAAGCTCACCAGGGTGCGGCTACGGGCGAGTTGAGTGCTGACGATAACCCGTCGCACTGAGCCGTCCTTACAGCTGACTTTTGCTTCCAGCGGTTCGATAGGCATGCCACTTTCCTGAGACTTGCTTATTAAGTCATTCCAGAGGGTAACCATCTCCTGGCGATAGACAGGGTCGGGGTACGCCGTGGAAAACCAAGCATTGAGATCAGGGATGGCCTCATGCGTGTAACCGAACAGCTCGACGAAACTGCTGTTCACATATTCTATTACTCCGTTGCTGTCACACCAACCGACTCCCACCGGCATCAGGTCCATCAGCATCCTCAAGACATCTTCGCTCTCCTTGAGATCTTGTTCCTTCAGCTTTCTGTCGGTGATGTCGAAGCCTGAACCAATGAAACCTGCGAATTCACCATTGGGAGCAAACCGCGGCACACCGGTATCGGCGACCCAGGCGTACTCGCCGTCAGCGCGGCGGAGACGATACTCCATGGAAAAGTTGCAGCGTGAATTAAAGGCGGACAAGTAGGTGTCAAGGCAGCGTCCGAGATCATCCGGATGCACTCCTTCCGCCCAACCGTCGCCCAAGGCCTGTTCCATGCTTCGGCCGGTGAACTCTAGCCATCGTCTATTGAAAAACGTGCAAAGAGCGTCGGGGCCTGAAACCCAGATCATGACCGGCGCGCTATCGGCCATGAGTCGAAATCTCTCCTCACTCTCCCGCAATGCCGCCTCGCCCTGCCTGCGGTCGCAAATGTCACTCGCTATTGTCGAGATGCCAATAAGTGTTCCCGAAGCGTCGTTAACCGGAGAAATGCTCAGGCACAAATCAATTTTCCTACAGTCTCTTGTGAGGCGCACCGTTTCTAAATGTTTAACGTGCTCCCCATTCTTGAGCCTTTCCGAGATCCGGTTCATCTCATCATGACGACCGGGCGGCGTCAGGACGGAGATGGGCCGGCCAATGGTTTCGCCGGCAGAGAAACCGTAGATCTTCTCTGCTGCCCTGTTCCAACTGGTTATGATTCCATCAATCGTCGTCCCGATGATCGCGTCGTCTGAGGATTCCACAATGGCTGCCAGACGGACACGCTCTTCCTCCACTCGCTTGCGCTCAGAGATATCCACTATGAGGCTTAACAGGCAATCCTCACCCTCTATACTAACGATGGTACCCGCGTAAAGCCCAGGGAAGGCCTTGCCGGCAGTATCACGAAAAAGTATCTCACGATCGCGCACCTCCGAATTTTCAAGCAGGTCCTTCACCACCCGGGCATGGTCCTGCGGATCGGCCCAGAAACTGAAATCCACATGCGAAAGGCCGAGGACTTCCTCTTTTTTGCATTTGAAAGTCTTCTCGAAAGCCTCATTTATTTCGATCAGCCTTCCGTCCTCCAATGTGCTGCTGACGAGAAGGAGGCCAGGGGCTGATTGAAAGATCTTGCGATACCTTTCTGTTGTTTCTCGTAGTACTTTCCCCATGCGCAGCACTCCTGACCTGTTACTTATGAACCAAAGCTCAAAAAACGCCTTCAGATTAGGAGTAATATACTTTTCTGTCTATAGGTGAAAACCACTAGAAACGCTGTTTTTTATTAATGATCAGTGGGTAGACTCCAGTTCTTCCCCTTTCCACAGGGGCAGAAAAGGGTTGAGCGAATATGCTGGAGTGGTAGTAATGGCCTGCCAGGGAATGAAGGCTGATAATTCTACAATTATGGAACTCTACATTTGTTCGGCTATTACCGCCCAGCGGCCAAGACTGGCGGCATTGGCGGCATTAAGTTTATGCATCAAATTCGCCCGGTGCGACTCTACGGTTTTCAGAGATAATCCCAACCGCTCGGCAATCTCTTTGGATGTGGCTCCCTGTCCTATCATCAGAAGGACCTCTCGCTCCCGCTTGGTAATCTTCTGGCGGAGAATGGATTGTTCCTCCAGAAAACCAGATTTGCCTCGCAAATTTGTCATCTCATGACCGCGAACCTTACCGGAGATTTCAAACGCTATCATGGAGATGCCAACTAGTGCTCCGGAGTTGTCTTTAATCGGGGAAATGCTCAGGGACACCCCGATTTCTCTGGCGTCTTTTGCGAGGCGCGTCGTTTCGAAATGTTTAACGTGCTCCCCCTTTTTCAGCCTTTCCAAGACCCGGCGCATCTTATCATGATGACCGGGCGGCACCAGTTTAGAGATCGGTTGACCAATGATTTCATCGGCAGGGTAAAGGAAGATCCTTTCTGCTGTCCGGTTCCAAGAGGTGATTATACCGCCAAACGTCGTACTTATGATCGCATCGTCCGAAAATTCAACGATGGCGGCAAGACAAGCACGCTCTTCCTCCATCTGCTTTCGCTCAGATATATCCATTATGACGCTTAACAGGCAATCCTCACCGTCTATACTGACGATGGTTCCAGCATAAAGCCCAGGGAAGACTCTGCCGGCAGTATCACGGAAAAATATCTCACGGTCGCGCACCTCCGAATTTTCAAGCAGAGCCTGCACCACATAGGCACGGTCCTGCGAATCGGCCCAGAAACTGGAATCCACATGCAAAAGGCCGAGGATATCATCCTTTTTGCATTTGAAAGACTTCTCGAATGCCTCGTTCACCTCGATCAGCCTTCCTCCCTTCGGGACACTGCTGACTGCTATTAGGCCAGGGGCATGATTGAAAATCATGCGATACCTGTCGATTGTTTTTTGCGGCATTTCTTCCATATCACTACTCCAGGCATTGATTGCTAGTGAGGTGCGTATTCCGATGATTGCGACCAGGTGAACTGATGTGATTGCGACCGCCGTTCCGCTGTGATTGCGACCAGCGTTCCGGGGATTGCGACCGGGTGGTCGCGAGGTGTGGTGG